>Ga0209480_10000060_pt1 | contig 120504 bp, 99 predicted proteins | sample JI61114C2DNA_FD_187501 | JGI IMG/M metagenome (GOLD analysis project Ga0209480, IMG submission 187501) | Wastewater effluent complex algal communities from Wisconsin, to seasonally profile nutrient transformation and Carbon sequestration -... | ecosystem: Engineered > WWTP > Effluent > Algae...
GGCTCAGTAAACTGGGAGTTGATGGGATTGATTTGATTTTTGCTAATGCGGTTGGTTGATACTGGTTGCTTTTGTTGACCCTTACATCTTCTGAAGGGCTTGATTTTTTTGGTGCAATGGTTGTTTGTTGATCAATGGCTCTTTGTACAGGAATTGATTTGGTTTTAAATTCTTTTGCTTCTATCTGCTGTTCCATTTGATGGTACCACCATGTACCACCAATGCCCAATAATAACAGGGCCGGTATTAGTACCCAAATAAACCTTTTCTTTGGTTTATCCAGTGGCATTTCCTTATCCAGTAATAATTGCATCTTGTCCCATTTGGCCATGCCGGGGGCATCAAATGCCTCGGCAGCCTTTTTGGCTACATGATCCAATTCATTATCGTCCTCAAAACTATGCATACTGTTTATACGCTTTTTTCTCTAAAATAATTTTTCTCAAATTGTTCCTTGCTTTAGACAGATTTGATTTGGATGCACCAACACTAATTTTTAAAGTATCGGCAATTTCTTCATGGCTAAATCCTTCTATCACAAATAAATTAAATACGGTTCTATATACTGGAGAAAGCTTTCTAATGGCTAAAATGATTTCTTGATAAGCAATTTTGTCCAATCCACTTTCTTGCTTTTCAATCATTGGTTCCGTTTCAGGAGTTACATCGTAACTCACCATTTTCAGATGCGTCTTACGCAAATGATCTATACATGTATTGACCAATATTCTTTTAAACCAAGCTTTTAATAATGCTTCTTGATCATGTTGCCTACTACTATCAAATTGGGCAATATTTTTGAACAGTTTCACAAAAGCCTCGCTCACCAATTCTTCAGCTTCTTCTTGATTGGGAATATAACGATAACTTATTTTCATGGCATAGCCATGCAGCCAATGGTATAAGTCCCGTTGGCTGATTCGGTTGTTTTGGCTACAACCATTAATCAGGCTAATGATGTTAGTAGGTTCCTGGGGCAAATTTCTAAAGTAAATAGTATGGTTCAGACTTCGTTCCAATAAATATACTTCTTAGCCTGAATACGAAGAGCAAATAATAAAGGTTGCCTTGTTCAAAAAAATCAGCCACCGGTCTTTCCATCCCTGACTTTGACCTTTTTTCCCTTATTTTTCTTTTCAAAATCTTCCACTTCTTTAGGTTTAGGCTTAGAAGCAGCTTTTTTGGGGTCTCCACCCAATGAATCAGGTATAGTAGCATCCATAGATTTTGCCAAAGGCTCGGGTTGATCTCCCTGCAAGTTATCTAGTACCCATTTCTCCGTATGGGTAACCGTTCCATACATGGGATTATAGTATTTCCAAACCCCATGTTTTAAAGAACTGCCATCTACCTTTATAATCACACGTTCATATTTATTGGGAATCATAGGATCTGCTACGTCAATGGTATCATAGGCTTTATTTGGGTTACTGGCACGCCAGTTTTCTTCTCTTTCAATGCCATTAATGGTAAAATATTGGGATTTTCCGTTTTTCAAACCCCATCGAAAGGTTTCAACCGCCATAATATCGCCCATTAAATTAAAATTTCTCCAAACCCCTTCTTTTTTATCATTTTTGAAAACGCCTTCCTCCTCAAAACCAGGGTTTCCTCTTAATGGGTCAACATGTACCTTCCATTTGCCCTGTTTCAATCCATTGAAATCTGTGCAATTCAAGGTATCGCCATTGGCAGCAATTTTAAAGGTTTTACACTGGCCAAAGCTTAGATTATAAATTAAAAGGAGAAATGGTATGAGACAGTAGCGCATTATTGTTAAATTAGCCATTCAATTTACCAAAATTCTGCATCTCATGAGAAAAACAACTGTTATAGTTGGCTTATTGTTTGCTATTTGCGGACAAGCCCAGGTGAAACCCACTTCGGCAACAGACAGGTTAAAAGTGATGGAACAACGCCAGGCACTTCAACAAAAATCACTGGTTAATCAGACCGGATTTCGCAATATTGGCCCCAGTGTCATGAGCGGAAGGGTAGTAGATATTGATGCCAATCCTACTGATCCTACAGAATTCTATGTTGCGTATGCATCCGGAGGATTGTGGCATACCACCAATAATGGCCAAAGTTTTCAACCCATTTTTGATAGCACAGATATCTTAACCATTGGAGATATTGCCATCAACTGGAAAAACAGGACCATCTGGGTAGGCACTGGAGAAGTAAACAGTAGTCGTTCTTCCTATGCAGGAATGGGCATTTATAAATCCACAGACAATGGTAAACATTGGGATTGGATGGGTCTTCCTGAAAGTCACCATATTGGAAAAATTCAATTGCATCCTTCTGACCCCAACACTGTTTGGGTAGCAGCATTGGGTCATTTATTTTCTTTTAACAAGGAAAGAGGTGTTTACAAAACAACAGACGCAGGAAAAACTTGGCAACATGTTTTAGCTGTTGATGATAAGACTGGAGCCGTTGATCTAGAGATCAATCCTTCTAATCCCAACGAATTATACGCAGCCATGTGGTACCGTACCAGAACTGCATCCAATTTTGAAGAGAGTGGCAAAACCAGCGGTATTTATAAAAGTACCGATGGCGGAAATAATTGGATATTGGTTTCTAAAGTTGGAAGTGGTTTTCCCAATGGGGATGGGGTTGGCAGAATAGGTCTAGCCGTATCGCCCAAGCAACCCAATATTGTTTATGCCGTTTTAGACAATCAGTTTCGTGTATCTGATACGGTTAAACGTGCGGTTGATACCAGCCGTTATGTGCTGCGCGATTTTAAAGACTTAACCAAGGAACAATTCCTTGCACTAGATAATAAAAAATTGGCCATGTTTACTTCTGGTAGAAGAAGTGGTATTCCTGCAAAATATACTCCTGCCATTTTGAAAGATTTGGTAAAAGCAGATAAGCTAAAACCAACTTGCATTTGGGACTATTTATATGATGCCAATGCGGCTTTGTTTGAAACACCGATTGTTGGATGTGAAGTATATAGAAGTGATAATAGCGGAGAAACTTGGAAGAAGACCAATGATAAATCTGTGGGTTCTTTTTTCTATAGTACTTATGGTTATTATTTTGGTAAAATCTTTGTTAGTCCTTCCAACCCAGACAAAGTATTTATTACTGGTTTGAATGTGATGATGAGTAAAGACGGAGGTAAATCATTTACCAATATTGCCAAAGAACACGTGCATTCTGATCACCACGTAGTTTGGATTGATCCAGCTAGGGATAGTCATATCATCAATGGAAATGATGGTGGCGCCAATATTAGTTATGACGATGGCGCGCATTGGTTCAAAGCCAATACACCACCCGTTGGTCAATTCTACAATATTGCTGTAGACAATGCCAAACCTTATAATGTATATGGTGGTTTGCAAGATAACGGAACCTGGTTTGCACCTAGTACCACAAGAGAAAATTATGACTGGTATGATTCAGGAGAGAATCCTTATAAGAGTTTGAATGGAGGCGATGGTATGCAAGTACAGGTTGACACTAGGGATAATAAAACCGTATATACTGGATCACAGTATGGTAATTATATGCGAAGCAATACCGGTGGTGGTGATAGAAAAAGTGTAAAGCCCACCAATGATTTGGGCGAAACCAATTTTAGGTTTAACTGGCAGGCACCCATCTTATTGAGTAAGCATAACCAAGACGTATTTTATTATGGTTCCAACAAGTTTCATCGCTCTTTGAATAAAGGAGACAGTATGGTTACTATGAGTCCGGACCTAACAACTAACCCAGCCCAAGGCGATGTTCCTTATGGTACCTTGAGTACCATTAGTGAAAGCCCATTGAAATTTGGTCTAATCTATGTGGGAACCGATGATGGTAATATACATGTTAGCAAAGACGGTGGTTATACTTGGACTTTGATTACCAAGAAACTTCCAAAGGGATTGTATGTAAGTAGGGTAGTAGCCAGTGCTTATTCAGAGAGCAGGGTTTATATTAGCTTAAATGGTTACAGAAATGACCATTTTCTGCCCTATGTGTATGTAAGTGAAGATTATGGTACTACATGGAAACAAATTGGAAAAGATTTACCCAATGAACCCGTTAATGTGATCAAAGAAGACCACGCCAATGAAGGCATTTTATATGTTGGAACCGATGGTGGTTTGTTTGTTAGCATTGATAGGGGAGAAAGTTTTATGCAATGGAACAAAGGCTTACCAATGAGTGTTCCTATTCATGATATTGTAACACAGGCACGTGAAAATGAAATTGTGCTTGGTACTCATGGAAGAAGCTTATATATTGGCAAACTAGACGATCTTCAAAAATTGTACAAAGACGCCGATTTTAGGACTAAACGTCAAGCAGAGATTGACAAGAAGAAATAAATCAGATTTCCTATGATGAAAAAATAGCCTCCATGGAGGCTATTTTTTTTGTAAAATCCAGAGGTCTTGTCCACCCATCATTTGGGGAAATTCTTTTCCTTCATAGAGTTGCTTCAGTTCAAAATCTTTTGCAAAAAGTTCTTTTACATGTTGAACAGTTTGGTACACACTATAATTCCTGTCTCCAGCAGAAAGCCCTTGTTTCCCTTCTACTAATTCAAGAAAACCTTGCTGCTGCAAAATCAGCCGTTGTTTGTTTGAAAGTCTATTTTCAAAATAACTGCCATGGGTACTAAGTAATAAGATTCCTTTTGTTTCAAGCACCCTTAATAATGTTTGTAGCCATGTCAATTGTTGCTCAATTGGCAAGTGTGTGAAAACGGAAATGCCATAAATCAAATGGAAAAAATCATTCGGATAAGGTAATGCGGGTTCCTGTGTCAGTGTATGAAACAAAGCATTCTTAATATGCTGACTATTCCATTGAATCATTTCAGCATTGGTATCAGCACCATATACCAAACTATATGGTGCGTATTGGTGTATATGTTGGGTTACCCTTGCTGTACCGCAACCCCAATCCAAAATTTTCCATAAGGCTTCTTCTGGAAAATAAGGTCTAGTCCAATCAATGATTTCCTTGGCACAAAGGTTCCCATCAATACTATACTTATGATAGTCTAATTGAAAGGTTTCAAATAGCCATTTGTCCGGTGGTAAAACTTGGTTAGGAAATTTTTTTCTAAAAGCTCGGTTGCCTTTTTTGTGCTGCCATTTTTGCCATTGAAAAGCCATTGGCTTGGTCCATTGTTGTAGACCAGCCACTCTGCCCATTGACTTTAAAAATCGTTTCACAGCAGTTGGTTATTTAGGGCTACTTTAATTGGCGTTGGTATAATTGAACAGTGTTCTCATACCCCAAATACAAAGCATCACAAACTAGGGCATGTCCAATACTAACTTCATCTAAATAAGGAATATTGGTTTTGAAATAATGCAGATTTTCTAAGTCAAGATCATGTCCAGCGTTAATGCCCATTCCAAGTTCTTTGGCTTTTGCAGCCGCAGCAATATAGGGTGCAATGGCGGAGGAAGCTTGACCGTTGGCAAACTGTGTTGCATAGGCTTCAGTATAGAGTTCAATTCTATCTGTACCAGTTGTTGCAGCAGCAGCTACCATTTCAATAATGGGGTCTACAAAAATGGACACCCTGATACCAGCATGTTGAAATAGTTGAATCGTTTTTACTAAAAAATCCTGGTGAGCAATGGTATCCCATCCATGATTACTAGTGATTTGTCCAAGTGTGTCGGGTACCAATGTTACTTGGGCAGGTTTGGTTTCCAAAACCAAGTCAACAAAAGAGGCTTCCTTAGGATTTCCTTCAATATTGAATTCTTTGGTTAGAACTTTGCTCAAATCTCTTACATCCGCATAGCGAATATGGCGTTCATCTGGTCTAGGGTGCACCGTTACCCCGTCTGCGCCAAAACGTTCTGCATCCAATGCTGCTTGCACCACATTGGGATTGTTGCCACCCCTACTATTACGGATGGTAGCAAACTTGTTGATGTTTACACTCAATTTGGTCATGCCACAAAGATAAGTGGATTCGGCATCCCTATTCATTGGATGATTTATCAGTAATTTGCAGTTGAATTATAACTTTTTCTGGCACTTAATGTTATCTCTATATGAGTTATGCCTCCTTGGAAGAATGTTTAATAGATTTAGAAAAAAACGGCCATTTGGTTAGGATTAAAGAAGAAGTTGATCCCTATCTAGAAATGGCGGCCATTCATTTACGCGTATACGCGGCGCAAGGCCCAGCGCTCTTGTTTGAAAATGTGAAGGGATCTAAATTTCGCGCAGCATCCAATATCTATGGAACTATGGAGCGGAGTAAATTTATCTTCAGAAAGACCTTTGAATTGGTGCAAGATTTGATAGCGTTAAAAGGAGATCCCATTAAAGCCATCAAACATCCTTTGGATAATTTTAATGCTGGCTTGGCTGCTTTGAAAGCCTTGCCATTAAAAAATCCCATTTCAAAACCCGTACTCTACCAAGAAATTAGCATAGACCAATTACCCTTGATTCAACACTGGCCCAAAGATGGAGGCGCTTTTGTAACCTTGCCCCAAGTATATACAGAAGACGTTGATCAACCGGGCATCATGCACGCCAATTTGGGTATGTATCGAGTTCAGTTAACTGGTAATGAATATATCAGCAATCAAGAAATTGGATTGCATTATCAATTGCATAGGGGTATTGGTGTTCACCAAACCAAGGCCAATAAATTAGGTCAACCATTAAAAGTAAGTTGTTTTGTAGGTGGGCCACCCTCACACGCAGTCTCGGCTGTGATGCCTTTGCCAGAGGGGATTAGTGAAATGACTTTTGCTGGTGTATTGGGTGGAAGAAGATTTAGGTATGCCTATCAAGATGGATTTGCCATTAGTACAGATGCTGATTTTGTGATTACAGGAGAAGTCTATCCAGGAGAAAATAAACCAGAGGGGCCTTTTGGAGACCATTTGGGATATTATAGCTTAACACATCCATTTCCATTAATGCGGGTACATAAAGTTTATGCGCGTAAAGACGCCATTTGGGCCTTTACGGTAGTGGGTAGACCTCCACAAGAAGATACCAGTTTTGGAGACCTGATACATGAATTAACGGGTGCTGCTATACCCATGGAAGTGCCTGGTTTGAAAGAAGTGCATGCTGTAGATGCCGCGGGCGTTCACCCTTTATTATTGGCCATTGGGTCAGAAAGATATACACCTTACACACCCACCAAACAACCAGCCGAAATACTAACCATTGCCAACCATGTATTGGGTACAGGCCAATTAAGTTTGGCCAAATTCTTGTTTATCACAGCTGATGATACCAATCAACTGAAAACAAGGAATATTCCAGACTATTTACAATATGTTTTGGAAAGAATTCACTTAGAAAGAGACCTGCATTTTCATACGCAAACCACCATTGATACCTTAGATTATTCCGGTACTGGTTTGAATTCAGGAAGCAAAGTGGTATTTGCTGCTTATGGAGATCCTATAAGAACATTGGGCAAAGAGGTTCCAGCTGTATTACGTGAATTAGCTGCATTTGAGAATCCTCAAATAGCCATTCCTGGGGTAGTTGTTTTACAGACCAAGGATTTCTCCAATTATGAGCAATCCGTTCTAGAAATGGAATCCTTGAATGAACAGTTATTGCCTCATCTGGAATCCTTAAATGGATTCCCCATGATCATCTTGACCAATGACGCCAGCTTTACGGCTGCAACATTGAATAATTTTCTTTGGGTAGCATTTACTAGGTGTAATCCGTCGCACGATATTCATGGTATTGCGGAGTTCTTTACCAATAAACATTGGGGTTGTAAAGGTCCGTTGGTCATTGATGCAAGAATTAAACCCCACCACGCACCGGAATTAAAAACTGATCCTGAAGTGGAGAAAAGAATTGACCGTTTGTTTGAGAAAGGAGGAAGCTTATACGGTATTAAATAGGTTCATTTAGTTCAACCCAAGTATGATCAGCTAATAGTCTTACAGTAGAAACAAATTGTTTGAATGGGCCAGAACCACCCCATTCCTGGGGTGCTACCAAGGATAGTAAATGAGACCCATCCCTTCTTTCATACAAATGATAAATTTGACCTATTTGGGGTTTGAAATTGAGTTTGGCTTCATAAATCATCATACTCAATTCTTTTCTTTTCCTAATCTCCTGTGCTTGTTTGGCCAATAGCTCAATTTGTTGTCTAATCTGGTCTAATTGCATATTGGTTTGCTCTTCCATGGCAGAAAGTGCTTTATGCTTGATCACACCTTCCTTGGTTGGTCTTATAGCCACACTACCTACAGAAGAAGCATATGGAAGAACGCTCATCTGTTTGTGATAGATTTCAATATTGGTAAAGGGATTTGCAGCTTCATCTTTTCCCTGTTGGGTCAACTTTAAATGACCATTCTGTAAAATCTCATGGGTAACCACCAAAACAATTTGGTCATCTTTAAAAAATTGGCATTGAATTGTGGATGCATTTAAGATGCCTGCCTGTATAAAATTGGCAAAATCAAGGTTTTCTAATGGTCTATGAACATCATCAGGTATCATGTCATATTGGCTATAAAAAGCCTGATTTTCAAGACTAACCCAGTTGATGCTAATACTTAAAGCGTGACCATTTTTAATGGATTCAATCTTATAGTTGCCGCTCTTAGGGGCAAGACCTTTTTGAAAATCACATTTTTCGGGAAACAATTGCCAACTGGCTAAAAAATTATAAGCTTGTACCATAGGATGGTGCCGTTCTAGTTGGCAATCATATAACAAAGCTTGTTATTAATTGTTGGATTCACAAAAAAAATAGAGCCCCGAATTATCAGGGCTCTATAAAAATTTAGTGGACTATTTAGCTTGAACCACTACTCGGTGATCACCCCAGTACAAGGTAATATCTCCTGATTTAGCAACTTCAAAGCTTAATCTTTCATGAAATTCAGGTGCTTTGTCTGCTTTGGCTTTTACGCGCAAAACGTCATCGGCTTCCTTGTATTGAAAAGCACCCCATTGTTTAAATGTTTTATTGAAAATAATGGTCCATTCGCCATTATTCACTACTGAAAACAAACCATATTTTCCAGCAGGCAGTTTTTGACCTTGAATCATTAGGTCTTTACTAGTTTCAAATACGGTTGCGTCATTGGCTCCAGTTCTCCAAACCTTTCCAGGTAATGGTTCCAGATTGGTTCCAATGGTTCTTCCTTTTACTGCTGGTTGACTATAATCAATAGTAATAGTAGCACCAGAAACAAGGGTCTCGGTAGCTTTTGCTGCAGGGCTTGGTTTGGGTTTGGCATCTTGAGCCATAATTGCTTGTCCTAAAAACAAAGCAAATGAAGAGAGAAGCATTAGTTTTTTCATATGATGTTTTGTTAGAATGGAAAACTAATGAAAAAAAATCAGCTATACCAGTTTTTGAATCACAGTTCTTAGTTAACAGCTACAAAATCCGGTCTTTTAACCAAACTACTGTTGTATTTGTATTGTAAAGCTGTATTGAAAGTGATATTCCAAACGGGCATATTATTGATGGTTCTTGGATAATAAGCAGCCCTTAATTCCATGGTACCAAAAACCAAGTTTTCATTTCTAGTCCTAATACCAGTGCCTATGGCGGAATAAAGATCTGACTTGGAAATGGGTAGTCCTTGTTCTTTTAAAAGAGAGAGATTGGTAAATACAAAAGGAGCAAAATTAAATCCAACAAATTTCCATGTATTGTAAAAAACAGATTCACAATTGAGTGTGGCCCTAGAACTAGTTTTGGAATTAATATTATTAAAATCCGGAATGCCATAAATGCTAGATAGTCTTAATGGGTCATTTAACCTGGTATTGATTAAATGGGTTAAGCTACCACTTAAAAAATGCCTATTTAACCATTTACTTGCGCCTAGTTTTCGCAATCGAGTAAAAGTTTCTACTGCAGTTAAAATGCTTAAGTCTTCCAACCTATTATCTCCATAATACCCCCCAAATCGGAGTATATAATTGATGTAATTCTTTTTTCTTGTAAAATAGTTTCTTTGATAATCATAACCTAGGTAGGGGCGAGAAATGCCATTTCTATTGGTCCAGCCTCCAATCATTGACATTGAAAAACCTTCTGGTACGTCTTCATTTCTACCAAATCCGTAGATATAATTGGTGTGGTAATAATCCTGTTCAAAAACGGTTAAAGATCCTAGAATGGTGGAAAGATTGCTATAGTCGCTGTTGTAATTGGTCTGGTAATATTTGGGAATTTCCTCGTAATTTCTATGAATGCCTCTTATGGCAATCAAGTGCTTCAAACGATTTTTAATTTCTTCATTAGACAAGTGTTTTTTAGTGCCTAAATTATATCCTATCCAGCCGTCAAAAACACGCATGCGATATTTGAAGTCTGATTGGTAAATGCTGTCACTGATGTATCTATTTGACGTAAATCTTAATGCTGTTTCAAAAGAGCCAGTCCATTTTCTATAGGGACTTACCAAGGGTAGGTCAGCTTTAAAGTATAAAACATTTTCTTCTCTACGGCCACTATTAAATGCCGGAATCATATTGCTAAATCCCCAACTTAGATCAATAAAACTGCCCATCAGGTTGCGTTTTAAATACAAAGCGGATAAGCCGTAATGCGGATTTCTATCTAAGTCAATCAAATTGGCTAGAGCAATTCTATCACCTGTTCCAGCTAGATTGTCATCATTGATTTCAAAATTCAGCAATTTGGCTGAACCTAGGTCGGCACTGCCGCCTACTGGGAATACGTCTTTACAAACCACAATCACGTCTACCTGATCTTTGAATAAATCATTTTGCCTAACCAATATTCTAGCATCTTGCAGATAACTGATATCACGTAAAAAGCGTTCATTATCTGCCACCAGTGCTGGATACAAGGTATCAGCTTCTTTAAAGAATAAATTTCTTTTGATGATTTTGTCAGAAGTATTGGGGTGTAAGCGATTGCCTATATCATTGAAAAAGTTTTTGATGAGTTTTGAAGTGTCATTAACGGTACCGTTGAATCCAGGCTTTTGAATAAAAATGCTATGGATGGTTTTGCCTTTGAAGATGGCATAACTCTCTTCATTTTTTTGTATTCCTGAATCTATAGTTATGGGAATGTCTCCACTAACGGAAATACTTTTCCCAATTTTTCCAAGAATACCTTTTTTCTTGGCAAGGAAAAAAGTGTCTGACACTGCTTTTTCCTGTCCAGAAACCTGATAGGGATATAGACAAAGGGTCAATACTACAAATAGTAGGGAATATATGGTATTCCTAAAGCTCATCTAAGCAAATATAAACCTTAGTACTTGGCTAGAATAAAAAGCCTTTAAACGCTTATTTGAAATCAATCCAATGGTAGGGCTTGAAAAAGATTCCTTAAATTGTACTATCATCTGGAGAATTATCTTTTAACATAGTAAAAACTTTGATATGCTTGCCTCAAGAAGAAAATTTCTGACCCAATCTGGAATGCTATTAGCTGGTGCAGCAGCCTTGCCCCATCAGTTATTGGCCAATTTTGCATCCAATTCTGTTTTAGGTGTGCAGCTCTATTCTGTTAGAGAAGACATGAAAAAAGACCCCTTGGGTACGCTCAAACAATTGGCTGCAATGGGATACAAAAATGTTGAGCATGCCAATTATATCAATAGAAAATTCTATGGTTATACAGCAAAAGAGTTTAAAAAAATATTGGATGATATGGGATTGAAAATGCCCAGTGGTCATACGGTCATGGAAAGAACGCATTGGGATCCAACTAAAAAGGATTTTACCGCTACTTGGAAATACACCGTAGAAGACGCTGCCATTGTTGGTCAACAATATGTGATTAGTCCTTGGTTGGATGAGGAACTTAGAAAAACTTATGACGGCCTATTGGCTTATATGGACGTATTTAATAAGTCAGGTGAATTGTGCAAAAAGTCTGGGATGAAATTTGGATATCATAACCACAATTTTGAGTTCAGTACCAAATTGAATAACCAAAAAGTCTTTGATATCATGGTTAAGCATACAGACCCATCTTTGGTAGCTCAGCAATTAGATATTGGGAATATGTATGGTGCTGGTGGTAGGGCACTGGAAATAGTAAAACAATATCCTGGACGTTTTGAATTGATGCACGTGAAGGATGAAATAAAAACAGCTACAAAAGGCGAAATGGAAGATGGTTACGAAAGTACTGTTTTGGGCAAAGGAGTTGTAAGGGTAAAAGAGGTAATTGACCAGGGGCGCAAAACAGGAGGCACTATTCACTTTGTAGTAGAACAAGAATCTTATCAGCAATTAACACCACTACAATCCATGAAAGCAGATTTTGACATGATGCGTCAATGGGGGTATTAACTTATAGTGTTTTTTCCATAACAATAAATTCCAAAGCCTGTTTTTGAATCCCAAATTTTGGGTCATTGGGAAAGGGCCTTTTTTCGCCTGTAAGGCGATAGCCCCTGCGTTGGTAAAAGGCAATTAATTCAGACCTAACGCTGATCACGGTCATTTCAATGGCTGTGATACCAAGTGATTGGGCAAAATCCTCTGATGCTTGTAATAATAATTTACCAATACCAGCACCTTGAATATTGGGTTCTACGGTAAGCATTCCTAAATAGATTTTGTTGGCCTTTTCTAGAAGTGAAACACAACCAATAATGCTGCCGTTTGATTGAATGGCTTTTAAAAAATATTGTCCTGGAATATTCATTTGATCCAATAGCGTTTCTGAAGTCACCCTGACCCCATCTAATAGATCGGCTTCCGTAGTCCATCCTTTTTTGGAACTATCCCCTCTATAGGCACTATTCACCAATAAGACTAAGTCTGGTATATCTGCTATGGTGGCACTAGCAATGGTCAACAGCTCATTCATATGGGTAAAGATAAGCACTTGCAAGATTTCTGATATAGCTACTGCCCCCAAATATAAAATCAGTACAAAGTATTACATTGCAATAGATGCATTTTGAACCTGATATTACATATCAAATTAGTCCTGCGCCTTGGCAATTGAAAGGGGAGGGGTATTTAATGCTGTATCGCTTTAGCAATGCGTTCTTAAAGATGGAGGGTTGTATAGCAGAAGGGCTTAAATCTAGTCTATGTTTGAATGTTGGATTGGTGATGTTGGTCAATTATCAGACATCGCCCGTGGGGCCATATGGAGAGCTATTGTTTATTCCAGGGATGTTTCATTATAAAGGAAAATACTATTGGCATATTTCTAAGATCTATGTGAGTTCTTTAGACTCGGTGATGAATGGTAGAGCCAATTGGGGGATCCCAAAAGAATTGGCAGAGTTTAAATTTGAAACATTGGATCAAGGAATTACATCAGCTAAGGTAAATCTAAATGGAGAATTGGTTTTTAATGGCCAATTTAAAGATAGGGCATTGGGCTTCCCATTAAGTACGGCTCTTTTTCCTTTCCAATTTATTCAGCCCCTGAATGGCAAAGAATATATTACCCATCCCAAAGGAAGAGGAAAGGCTTTTTTTTCCAAACCAATTGAATTAACAACAGGGCAGGGATTGTTTCCTAGTATTGACACTCAAACAAGATTGACTTGTTTGCATATACCTGATTTTTCACTAGCTTTTCCCCAACCTCATTTTTTATAATGTTATTTGAGCAAAAACATATTGTTATCACAGGAGCTGCATCTGGCATTGGATTAGCTCTTGTAAGGGAATTGGCGCGGTATAGTTGTCAGGTATTAGCCATTGATAAAGATGAAAATGGGTTAAGGCAGTTGGAAAAAGAAATGGAATCTTCCAAGATGCAAGTTCAAATTCTATCAATGGATTTAACACAGACAGATCAAATACTAAATTTGGTTCCATTGGCAACAGAGAAATTAGGTAGGATAGATTTGTTTTTTGCCAATGCAGGTATTGCCTTGTTTGGAAGTTTTAAATCTCAAGATTTTAATGCTAGACAGTCTCAACTAATGGTGAATTTAGTTGCGCCTATAGAAGGTCTTTATCAAATGCTGCAATTGACCAATGGGCAAGAATTTAGTTACGTAATTACAGCATCGGCCATGGCCAAAACTGGTATGCCCCATTATGCCATGTATGCTGCTACCAAATCAGCACTAGACAGATTTGCAGAGTGTTTTAGATTTGAACAAAACTCGGGCTGTCATTTGATGTTGGTATATCCCATTGCCACAAGAACGGATTTTTTTACTGGACAAGATCAAGCCAATATACCATGGCCAAGCCAATCAGCTAAAAAAGTAGCCCAATCAATTTTAAAAGCTGTAAGTCAGAAAAAGACTTCGGTATATCCTTCCTTATTATTTAGGTGTATGATTTCTTTGCAGCTTTTCAATCAATGGCTCATGTATCCCTACCAGCTTTGGAATAAGCCTAAACATGGTTAGAATGAAAATGGATTGTTTCTTTGGAGTACTTGAAATGCTTTGATGGTTCTGGCAATTTTAAATTTATTAAAAGTTACCGCGGCTTTTCCCTTTGTGCTCACGCCATTAATGCCTGCTAAGCCCTGCATGGTCCATTTATAATTTTGGCGGTTGCGATGGTGCCAGTTTTCATTTCTAATTGGTCCAACAGGAAAGATATAGACATGCCCCTGTTTTACTAAGTGGTGACTTTGTGCATCTAAAGTAACTTCATTGGCCCAGTCTTCAACACTGACCAGTGTTGCTGAATGGGTTGGATCTAGTACCATGGCGGATAATTCTGTTCCTACAAGTGTAGGTAGCATAACAGCAACATGGTAATTCCATTTGTTTTTTAAACTTCCCATATTTCTATTGAGAAAGTAACCACTAAAAACCCATGCTTTAAAATGGGGAATCTGCCATTGGGTTAACAAGATAGCAATGGCTTCTGCTCTGTCTTCACAATTGTGTATGTCATTCCAGTGAAACAATGGATGTTTTCTGAAATAATCATTTATTTGAGCAGCTTGGTCAATGGTTAGGAAGTCTGAACCAATCCAAGTGTCAGAAAGTTGCTGGTCAAAAACCGTCTTCTTGTTTATAATATCCAGTTGAATTGATAGTCAATAGGAGCTTTGATGCCACTGCGTTCAGCCACTTTGCGGAATCGGTCTGGTAAAGCCATTAAATAATCCCTTCCTTTTTCAGCGGCACTATTCAAACCAGTTATATTTCCAATTTTCCATTCCTCAACCAAGGATTCTAAAATATTGGTATAATCCATACTTGTATAAACTCCTAGTCTTTGAGCCGCATCGCTAAAATGTGACCAGCTTTGGCCAATTTTCTCTCCTTGTTGGCGTAGAAAATGCGCTGGCATCACAATTTTTTTGCGCATCATATCTTCCAAAGCAATCATCATTTCACTAGGATCTACTTCAAAGATTTTTGTAACAAAAGAACGATAAGCTTTAGCATGTCTAGCTTCATCTGCTGCAATTACTCCGCAGATTTTAGACAATTGTTCATTGCCATGCTTCTTTGCCATTGTTGCAGTTCTGCGATGAGAAATATTGGTAGCCATTTCTTGGAAAGAAGTGTACACAAAATTGCGGTATGGATCTTTTGCTGTTCCAATTTCCATTCCGTCTGCAATTAAATGTTGGGTACTAATTTCCATCTGACGCATATTTACTCGGCCAGAGAGATAGATATATTTGTTTAATAAATCGCCGTGTCTGTTTTCTTCAGCAGTCCACATTCTTACCCATTTACTCCAGCCCTTGGGTTCTCCTTTGCTGATACCATCAACTTCCATTAACCAGCTTTCATAAGTAGGAAGTGCTTCTTCTGTAATCAAATCACCAACTAAGATGGCCATGTAGTCATAAGGAAGAGCCTTGCACTGTTCTTGAATTTCTTTGATCTCTTTGGTGAATTCTGGGTTATTACTTTCAGGAAGAAAATCAGAAGGTTGCCAGTTAGTGTCTATAGGTTTTAAGAATTCTTCAATGATACTGTCAATTTTCTGTGCAAGAAAATGCATCACTTCAATTCGTGTAGGATTCAAGGTCATGTTTGTTCAGCTTGTGATTTTGAGTTCTTTACATTGGGTGTGGGCCAACGCGTGGCGAAGGTAAGGGATTATGGTTCATTATTGCCCTTGCGGAGTATACAAAAAGAAAGGGTAAAACGAACAGTTATTCGTTTTACCCTTTAAAATAGTTAGTATTCAGAATTATTTATTTGCCTGAACAGTAGGATAGTGGTCAATTGTTTCAAATACATAGCGCTTATCTTGTTTGAGCAAATTGATAAACCTACTCAAAGAATCCGCATATTGTTTTTTCTCAAATAAACGGTCATGAGAAAGAATGACAATCATATTTGGTTGATTGGTACTTCCGTCATCAAATTTCTGATTCAATTTTTTGATCATTTCATCTACGGACTCTTTTGGGGCTTTGGCTTTAGCCTGTTGTGTCCATTCCATATCCCATCCTACAATTTTATAACCAAGTGAATCAAGTTTAACAACAACTGGTGTGGTTGCTTTTTGACCCTGAATATCACCATTAGATGCCCATGTGTTATTGCCTGGGAGTCTTATGATTTTCACAGGGATTTTTAACAACTGTTCATTCTTGATAAAGTCATTTAAGGCACTATCTGTATTTTCAGGAGCATAGAACTTGCTGTACTTGTCATTGAATCCATGACTAAAGCTATGGTTAGCCAATAAAAACTGAGGATATTCATTTCTCAAAGAATCAATCATCCTTTTTTTCCAAGGTCCTACTTGGTTAAAGCCAACTGCAAAAAAAGTGGCTTTAATGCCCTGTTCACGAAAGATAGCCTTACTGTTCACTGTTCCTGGAGGCTGAGGTGAATCATCCCAAGTAAGGAAAACATACCTTTTTGAACTGTCATATTTAATGGCAGATCCGGGTCCTAGTTTGGCTTCTGCTGGTTTGGTTGAGTCAGTGGCGGTTTTTTGGTCTTTGCCATTGTTACAGGCGGTCAACAAAACCAATAGAGCCATGCTGCCTACAAAAATCTGTTTCTTCATTCCTTCTAATTTTTTCAAAAGTAACAACTGACTTCTTCAAACCATTGCCTTAGTTATGCATAGGTGTGCATAAACCAATTTCTGGTTCTATTTTTTCATCTGTTTAACATTTTTAACTAAACCAAGCTGATTTGTTCATTGTTTTAATAAAAAACATTTTCTCACTTTCAATTCTATGCCATGAAAAAAATGCTACTCTTGTCAAATGTTAGGTTACTCATGTTCTTGTTATTATTGATGTCTCAAACTTCTTTTGCTCAAGAAATACCTGAATCTGCATTGAAGAAACAAGTTGCAGAAATAAAAGGTGGAAATGATTTGTTGCAGAAATTAACTCCAGTAAGTTTTAAATACAATGACCTGGATTATCCTTATTTAGAAACGCCCAAAGCAGTGCAATATGGTTTTAATGCAGACCAAGTGCAATTGGTATTGCCTTCCCTGGTCTATGCTAAAAACGGCCAATACATAGGGGGCAAAAATTTATACAAGTCCTACTCCCGAAAAATGGTGGATGAATCAGGCTTAATTCCCATTTTAGTAGCTTCTGTAAAGGAATTACAAGAGCAGGTTAATTTACTTAAAGCAGAAATTGCGTTACTAAAACAGGCTAAATAAAAAAAAAGCCCCCGATAATTAATTATCGGGGGCTTTACTATTAATATTGATTCAAATCTTAGTAGCGATACATTTCAGATTTGAAAGGACCAGATTTAGCAATACCTAAGTATTCAGCTTGAGCATCTGTTAATTCGTCCAATACAGCACCTACTTTAGCAAGGTGTAAACGTGCTACTTTCTCATCTAAATGTTTTGGTAACACATACACTTTGTTCTCATAGTTCTTGAAATTGGTCCACAATTCAATCTGAGCCAAAGTTTGGTTAGAGAAGCTATTACTCATTACAAATGATGGGTGACCAGTTGCACAACCAAGGTTTACCAATCGGCCTTCAGCCAATAAGATAATATCCTTTCCTTCTATATTGTACAAATCAACCTGAGGTTTAATAGTGTCTTTGGTATGACCATAGTTCTGGTTTAACCAAGCAACATCAATTTCAATATCAAAGTGGCCAATGTTACAAACAATGGCTTTGTCTTTCATTGAGCGGAAATGCTTTTCAGTAATCAAATCTCTACAACCTGATGCAGTTACAACAATATCAGCTTCTTTAACAGCTTCTGCCATTGGTTTTACTTCAAAACCTTCCATAGCAGCTTGTAAAGCACAAATAGGATCAATCTCAGTAACAATTACACGGCAACCTGCACCTTTTAATGAAAGGGCAGAACCTTTACCTACATCACCATATCCACCAACAACAGCAATTTTACCAGCCATCATCACGTCAGTAGCTCTACGAATAGCATCTACCAAAGATTCTTGACAACCATATTTGTTATCAAATTTAGACTTGGTTACAGAGTCATTCACGTTAATAGCTGGGATTGGCAAACTGCCTTTAGCCATACGCTCATATAAACGGTGAACACCAGTAGTTGTTTCTTCAGAAAGACCTTTGATATTGGCAACTAGTTCAGGATACACATCAAATACCATGTTAGTCAAGTCTCCACCATCATCCAAGATCATATTCAAAGGACGGTCAGCCGCACCAAAGAACAATGTTTGCTCAATACACCAATCAGCTTCTTCCTGTGTTTGACCTTTCCAGGCAAAAACACCGATACCAGCAGCAGCAATTGCAGCAGCAGCCTGATCTTGAGTAGAGAAGATATTGCAAGAACTCCATTTTACTTCTGCTCCAAGTGCAACAAGTGTTTCAATCAACACGGCAGTTTGGATGGTCATGTGCAAACAACCCGCAACGCGCGCGCCTTTTAAGGGTTGGCTTGGGCCGTATTCGGCACGAATAGACATTAGACCGGGCATTTCCGCTTCTGCAAGACGGATTTCCTTACGGCCCCAATCAGCTAAACTCATGTCGGCCACTTTATAGGGCAGACTGAAATCGATGTTTGAAATAGACATGTTAATATATTTTATGTGGTGCAAATGTAGTTTTATAGGATAAAAGTGCATATTATTTATCTATTTTGGAATAAACAATATGTTTTGATAGCTTTATATAGAATAAAATACATTTTTACCATGCCCAAGTCACCCCATATAGCCGAATCCACTAGTACTAGTTTTTCACTGGATGAAAAAGACCTTGCCATTCTTAGAATCTTACAGCAAAATGCTAGGGCCACCGTAAAGGAAATTTCCGATAAAGTTCATTTAAGTACAACCCCTGTTCATGAACGGATTAAGCGAATGGAAGAAACGGGCATTATAAAACAATACGCCACATTGGTTGACCATACCAAAGTAAAAAAGGGCTTAATGGTCATTTGTTATGTTTCATTAAAACAACATAATAAAAATGCGGGTGCCAAATTTATCAAGAGCATTCAGGAAATGCATGAAGTCATTGAATGCTACAACATTTCTGGAGAATTTGATTTTATGCTAAAAGTGGTTGAAGAAAGCATGGATGCGTATTATAATTTTCATGTGAACAAGTTAAGTCAAGCAGAAAATATTGGGCATGTTCAGAGTGTGTTTGTCATGGGAATCATCAAGCAAACACATGTGTTGGTGTATTAAAATTAGTTGACCAAGGGAGCTTTTTTCTGTTCTTTTTTATGCGTCAATTTTTTATACAACCAATTGCTGGCCAAGGCCGATCCTGTTCCTACAACCGCACCCAACAATACATCAGAGGGGTAGTGTTGTCCAAGATAAAGTCTACTATATCCAACAGAACTTGCCCACGCATATAGGGGCAAACCAACATACCATTTGGGGTAAGCAGTAAAAAGCGAAGTGGCTGTTGTAAATGCAAATGCCGTGTGTCCAGAAGGCATTGATTTGCCAGTCTCGTTGATGGTATTAGGAAACACCTCTAATGGATAGGTTACAAAAGGCCTATCCCTATTGACTGTTCTTTTAATTCCTTCTGTTATAACAGCAGTAATCACCAAACTTCCAACCATTTTATAGGCATTGACCCTTAATTGTTTGTCTTTGTTAATCAAAGAAACAGCAAACATGCTAATAGGAGCAGCAATAGCCAGGGGTTCTGCCGTACTCGAAACCGATTTCCAAAACTGGTTATTAGGTTGGGAAGGATTGATGCTTTTCAATAAATTAATATCCCAATTCTGCGCATTTATTTGTTTTGCTGGAACAAATAAACAAAGGATAACAACAAGTAGGGCAAAGGATCTTATTGTCATCAATTTAAATTAGCTAAGCTTTCTTCAATGGTTTTAATCCTTGCCAATGCATCAGATTGTTTCTTTTGTTCCAGCGCTACAACTTCAGGCTTTGCATTTTGTACAAATCTTTCATTGGACAATTTTTTGCTAACCGCTTCTAGAAAATTGCGTTGGTGTTCCAAGTCTTTTAGTAATTCGGCTTTTAATGTACCAGCGTCTAACTGTTTTTCTGTTTCAATAAAGAATTTATCTTTTTCAACCGCCACTACAATACTATTGGTAACTGATTCTTGGGTATATTGAATGCTTTTGGCATTCACTTGCTTTGATAGAATGGCTTCAATGGCTTGATAGCTTGATAGGTTAGACGTTTGAATATGAAGGTCTATGGTTTCCTTTGGTTTTAATTGGTTTTTGTTTCTAGCATCGCGCAAAGCGGAAATAACTTGCTTCAATAATTCGCCGGCTGCTGTTATGGATGCATTTTCAGTTACCAAGGGCTGATTTTGTTTTACGCAAAGATCATCTGTTTGATCACCCAATAAGTGATAGATTTCTTCTGTAATAAACGGCATAAAAGGATGCAATAATTGCATCAATTCTTCAAAATAACCTACCGTTTTTTGATACAATGATGGGTCAATAGGTTGTTCAAAACCAGGTTTGATCCATTCCAAATACCAACTACAAAAATCATCCCAGATAAGTGAGTAAATGATTTTCAAAGCCTCACTTAATCGGAATTGTTCCATCAATCCTTCTACTTCTGTTCTAACCGTATTGAGTCTATTTTCAAACCAATTGATGGCAAAAACCTGTTGATCATGGTTGTCTGAATCTGCACCAATGCGGGCTTCCCACATTTTAATCAACTTCAATGCATTCCAGAGTTTGTTGTTGAAATTTCTACCCTGTTCTAAGGCAGACTCATCAAATAACAAATCGTTTCCAGCAGGGGAAGAGATCATGATCCCAAAACGCACTGCGTCTGCGCCGTATTTATCAATTAAGCCAAGTAAGTCTGGAGAATTTCCCAAACTCTTACTCATTTTTCTTCCTTGCTTATCCCTAACTATACCAGTAAAATAAACATCGGTAAATGGTTTCTTGCCTTGGAATTCATATCCAGCCATGATCATTCTAGCTACCCAGAAAAAGATGATTTCAGGGGCAGTAACCAAGGTATTGGTAGGATAGTAGTAGCCTAGTTCTTTGTTGCCAGGTTGAGACAATCCTTTGAACACTTCAAAAGGCCAGAGCCAGCTAGAGAACCAGGTATCCAAACAATCTTCGTCTTGTTTGATTTGGTCAATAGTTAATGGATTTTCTGCTGTATTCAATTGCGCTAACGCTTCTTCAGCAGATCTAGCAACCGCGAATCGCCCATCAGGGGTATAATATGCAGGTATGCGATGCCCCCACCAGAGTTGACGGCTAATACACCAATCCTTGATATTCTCCATCCAATGGCGATAGAGGTTTTTGAATTTGGCAGGATGAAAATGAATCTCGTCATCCATTACCGCAGATAATGCTGGTGCGGCCAAATCTTTCATACTTACCCACCATTGTAGACTTAACCTTGGTTCTACCATGGCATCCGTACGCTCACTAAACCCAACCTGATTGGTATATTCTTCAATTTTTACCAGATTGCCGGCTTTTTCCAGTTCTGGAACAATCAGTTTTCTAACTTCTAATCTATCTAGACCCACAAATAATTGGGCGTCTTGGTTCATGGTACCATCGTCATTCATTGTATCAATGATTTCTAACTGGTATTTCTGACCCAGTTGGTAGTCATTCATATCGTGAGCAGGCGTTACTTTCAAAGCGCCGGTTCCAAAATCTATGGCAACATATTCATCTGGAATAATCGGAATTCTTCTATTGATCAATGGAACAAATGCAAACCTGCCATGCAAGTGTTTGTAGCGCTCATCTTCAGGGTGCACACAGATAGCTGCGTCTCCCAAAATGGTTTCGGGGCGCACCGTGGCAATGGTGATATAGGATTTTTCAGCAGTATCAGTAGACTCAATTTCATACCTTAAATGGTATAATTTACTTTGCACTTCCTTATAAATCACTTCCTCATCACTCAAAGCTGTTTTTGCCCTTACGTCCCAGTTAATCATTCGCTTGCCGCGATAGATATATCCTTTATTATAAAGTTCAACAAATACGCCAATCACCGATTGGTAATAATCTGGGTCCATGGTAAAGGATGTTCTATCCCAATCAAGGCTACAGCCCAATTTGCGTAACTGTTGTAAGATAATGCCTCCGTATTTTTCCTTCCATTCCCAGGCATATTCTAAAAAAGCATCCCTGCTTAAGGAAGATTTGGCAATCCCTCTTTCACGAAGCATGGCTACAACCTTGGCTTCAGTAGCTATAGATGCATGGTCGGTACCAGGCACCCAACAGGCATTTTTGCCCATCATCCTAGCTCTTCTAACTAAAATATCTTGGATACTATTATTCAAACAATGCCCCATGTGCAATACTCCCGTAACATTGGGAGGGGGGATTACCACGGTATAAGATTCTCTATGATCTGGTTTACTACTAAAATAACCCTTTGCCAGCCAGTGGGCATACCAATTGGCTTCCACCTCCGTAGGCATATAATTCTTGCTCAGTTCCATGCTTTCTAATACTTATTATATAGCTACAAAACTAAGGTAAAAGCCTGTTGGGGTAAAGGAAAGTCTTAGAACTTGGGTTGAAAAAAGGTAAAAAGCTTCAGATGGCTTACCAGCTGAATGAATCTGGTGCCTCTATTAAACTTGGGGATGAATTGGGTTCTTGTTTGGGACGCTGATTGTTTAAGAAACGATTTTCCACCACACTCGCACTGATCAAACCTACCGTTTTGGTACAGTTGCTGCTATTCTTACCCACTTCTTTACAAAGAGTTTGAATGGCTTTTTGACGAGTACCTTGGCACCCAACCAACAAAATAACCACTAGTAAGGAATAAAGGGTTTTCATTTCAGTGTAATTTGGTTGTAAAAGTAAAACAGCAAATGTAGAACTTAGGTTAAATGATGTTAATATTAGAAAAACGCATCAATGCCTTAATTGTTACAATTTGAGGTTTATTTCTTCATTTGTATTCAATTCTCTTTCATTATTACAGTTTCTGGGGCTATTTTTCTTAGTTTTAAGCCAATATTTTCTTATGAACTTGAAACAAATATCAGTTAGAGGGGTCATTCTGTTCTTTTTGCTGATGCCTTTACTAGGGATTTCACAATCAGCCATTGATTCTCTATTAAAATCGGATACTAGTTCACTAAAGGAACAACCCAAGCAAGACACCAGTATTGGGTCTATTTTAAGCAATTTAGAATCTTATGCTGAAATTCTAAATAAGGCAAATAATATTCTGAAAAGGGGTTTTGATACCACAGCAATAGCCGAGAATTTGCCAGAAAATGAACAGTTGGTTGTATATATACAAAAGAATTTGAGTAATAGTAAGTATTACAATTTGAGAAGTTTATATACCAATCGGGTTGTTTTGGTTCAACTCAAAAAACAAATGCGGGATTGGCAAGAACAGCTTTTAAGGTATAGCCATCAATTAGACGTGATTTCAAATGATATTGCCAAAATTTCTCAGGAATCTATTTTTAATAAATTGTCACAAGATTCTGGGCTTCTTTCAATATATGTCTTGCAAATTCAAAATGTTAGTAAGAAATGGGAGCAAGCGGATACAAGTTCAAAATTTGCACTCAACAAAATAGGATTTTTAGAATCTAGGGTGGTAGTACTTTCTTTTCAAATCAATGACTTGCTAGATGAAGTTCAATTTCAAATTAAAAATTATAGTAAGAATGCCATTAAATTAGAAGAGTCCTATTTATTTAATGCACATAAAGTTGATTATAAAAGAAGTTTTTGGCAGGTATATCAAGACAGCTTTAGAAGGATAAGTTATTTAATCCCATTTTACCTACGAGTTACATCGGATGAGATGGTTTGGCATCTTGTTTGGATATTCTTAATTTTTGTCTGGTTATGGTGGTGTATGAGTAGGTTAAGGAAGATTGAGAAACCTGAAATTTTTACTCCCATCCCTTATTTGAGCCAAGGTGTTTTATATACCGTTTTCTTTTTTGTTTTTTTAGTATCTCCCTTTGTGTACGATACTCCGCCAATGTCATTGGTGCAGTTGTTGTCTTTCTTTCTAATGCTAATTTTTACAAAATTGGCTTGGTACACTTGGTCAAAAGAATTTAAGATTTCTTGGCTTTATTTCTTATTGCTTTTTCTTGGCATAAGCTTAGACGTAATTTTAATTGAACCTTCCTTAGTTCAGAGATGGTTTTTGTTTTTCTTAAATATTGCATCAGTGGCATTGGCTTATAGAATGCAACAAAGGCTAAAAGGGAATGCAGGTAGGTATGAAAAATATTATTTCTGGTTATTGAATCTTTATGTATTCCTGCATTTATTGGCAATTGTTTCCAATTTTGCAGGAAGGGTTACCTTGGCTAAATTATTCTCCTCTAGTGCCATCATTAGCATCAGTTTTGCACTGGCCATTGATGTATTAGAAAGTCTGATTTTTGAGATTGTTTATTTGCATTTAGAAGCATTTAAAGAGTCTAAGATTTCCGTCATGTTCAATTTTGAAGAAATCAAGAAAAACTTTCAGTATACCCTTAGGATTATTTTAATGATCCTTTGGGTGATGATTTTCTTTTTCTCGTTAAACTTATATGATTTTCTGAGTGAAAAAATTGGAGAGTGGTTAGCGTATTCAATTAACATTGGGAACCTCAATTTTACAGCTGGAACCATCTTTTTATTCTTTTTTATACTTTGGATTTCCAGTAATATTTCTAAATTGTTGACTTTCTTTTTTGGAACAAGTGGACAGTTTGCAGCAAACAAGAAAAATAAGAATGGTTCATGGGTTTTATTAATGCGTTTGGGCGTATTCTCCTTGGGCTTTTTTGTTGCAGTTGCAGCTGCTGGAATTCCTTTTGACAGAATTACCATTGTCATTGGTGCGCTTGGTGTGGGTATTGGATTTGGTTTGCAAAATATTGTCAATAATCTGGTTTCAGGAATCATTTTAGCTTTTGAAAAACCCATGCAAATTGGAGACGTGATAGAAATAGACAAACAAACTGGAACTGTAAAAGAAATTGGAATCAGGAGCAGTAAAATTACTACCTATGATGGTGCGGATATAGTAGTACCCAATGGAGAGTTTATTTCCAAACAATTGATTAACTGGACACTGACCAATAGTTACAGAAGAATTGAACTAATTATTGGTGTTGCCTATGATTCTGAATTGCTAAAAGTGCAAGAATTAATATCAGAAGTGATTCATCATCACAAAGAAGTCATGCGTTTTCCAGCACCGGCAGTCTTGGTTCATGAGTTTGCAGATAATTCTGTGAATTTTCGGGTGTTATTTTGGACCGCTGATTATGATACTTGGACAGGATTAAAAAGCAGCATTTTATTAGAGTTATTTGATTCCTTCCGCAAAAACAATATCAGTATTCCTTTTCCTCAAAGAGATTTGCATATTAAATCTGTGAAAGGATTACACGAGTTAGATAAACAACAATTGTTAAATGATGGAGAGGACCTGCCCAATGACAATGATGTAACCCCAAAATAGATGAATAGGCAGTATCTAAAAATATAGAAAGTTTAATGAGATTTGCAGTAGTAGATATAGAAACAACAGGAGGATTCCCACAACAGCATGGCATTACAGAAATTGCCATTGTTTTAATGAATGGAACTGAAATTGAAGGACAATATTCCAGTTTGGTAAATCCCCATCAGCCCATTCCACCTTTTATTGTAAATATGACTGGGATCAGTGATGCCATGGTGTCAAGGGCACCTTCTTTTCATGTTGTGGCAGAAAAAATTTATCAATTATTGCACAATCGCGTATTTGTAGCTCATAATGTGAATTTTGATTTTTCATTTGTCAAACATCATTTGCAAGAAGCAGGTTTTCAGTTACAAACACCCAAGATCTGTACCATTAGAACTAGTAGAAAAGTTTTCCCGGGATTTAGAAAATATGGATTAGGGCATCTGACAAGAGAATTGGGTATTCAAATTGAAAATAGACATAGGGCCGGTGGCGATGCTTTGGCTACAGCAAAAGTCTTACAATTGATACTGGCAAAAGATGGAATGCCAGTAATCAAAGACATGCTCAAAAAAGAGAATAGGTTCCAGATATTACCCCCAAACCTTCCTGAACAACAAATAAAAGCCCTTCCTGCTCAACCGGGTGTTTATTATTTTAAAGATGCAAAAGGAAAAGTAATCTATGTTGGTAAAGCAAAATATTTAAGTAAGCGGGTGGTTAGTCATTTTACAGGATTAGATACCAGCAAGAAAAGACAAGAGTTTTTAAGAAATATTCATAGTATTGAATTTACCATTTGTCCAACAGAATTTAGTGCTTGTTTGTTGGAAAGTGTTGAAATTAAAAGACTTTGGCCAGCCTATAATAAGAGTCAAAAAAGATACGAACAGTTATGGGGGATTTATCATTTTGAAGACAATCGGGGATACCTAAGACTTGCCATAGATAAAAAACAAAAACACAGCCAACCCGTTGCCGTTTTTCCAATGTTGGCAGATGCGCATAGAATGCTATGGAAGCTGGTTAGGGATTTTTCCTTAGACCCAGTACTTTGTTTTTTAGACAAAACCCAAATGGAACAATACCCTGATCCGGAAACCTATAATTTAAATGTATCAGCAGCAATGCATTGGGTGCAATCTCAAAATGAAACCTTTTTAATTAGGGATAAAAATAGCTGTATTCTAGTAGAAGAAGGGCGGTTTTTTGGAATGGGGTCTATTGAAGCCAAAGAATCTGTAACGGCTCTAGAAACAGCTAAATCATTATTGACACCGTACCCCGAAAATGAGATCATCAGATCTATGATTAGAAATTTTGTGGAAAGAAATCCTAACAAAGTAATTCGGATTGCCTAGTTTTTAGATGTGGTAATTATCTAAAATTTCAATTTTTTCTTTTCCAAGCCAGCACCTACATTCGCATCCCTTTGTTAAGCCATCAAATATTATTTGAATTATGAGTGAGTTCGGTTCTCTTATTGCCAGTAAATTGAATATCCGCCAAACCCAAGTAGAGGCGGTGATAGAATTGTTAGAAGAATCGGCCACTATTCCCTTTATAGCGCGATATAGAAAAGATAAAACAGGGGGATTGGATGAAGTACAAATTCAACAAATACAAGACGAACAAAAGTTTTTCAAAGAAATCACGGAAAGAAGGACTTTTATCATCAAGACCATTGAGGAGCAGGGTAAAATGACCGAAGCCCTAATGCAAAAATTGCAAGTGGCAAGTACCATGTCAGCTTTGGAAGACATTTATTTACCCTTTAAACCCAAAAGGAAGACCAAGGCCCAAACGGCTAGGGAAAATGGATTAGAACCTCTGGCAAAACTAATCTTAGAACAAAGCCCTAATCCTCTAGAACCTGAATTGCCCGCATTTTTAAATGAACAAGTAAGTTCAATTGAAAATGCTTTGCAAGGAGCTAGGGATATTATTGCTGAATGGGTGAATGAAGACGCTGAAAATAGAGCCAAATTGCGCAAATTGTTTGAAGATGCTGCCTTATTGCAAAGCAAAGTATTAGATGGGAAGGAAACAGAAGGCGTTAAATACAAAGATTATTTTGATTTTACAGAACCCATTCACAAAATCCCATCGCATAGAATTTTGGCGGTATTAAGAGGTTTTTTAGAGGGGTTTCTTAGAATGGGCATTCAGCCAATGGAAGAAGATGCATTGGAGTTGTTAGAAAAACAATATATCAAAGGGTTTACTGAATCATCCACTCATGTAAAGAAAGCAATTAGGGATGCTTATAGAAGACTACTTCAACCAAGTTTAGAATCAGAATTTAGGTCAGCATTAAAACAAAAAGCAGACGAAGAAGCCATTACTGTTTTTGCAGAAAATTTAAGACAATTGTTATTGAGTGCTCCTCTTGGTAGCAAGCGGATTTTGGCCATAGATCCAGGTTATAGAACTGGTTGTAAAATTGTTTGCTTGGATGAAAAAGGAGAGCTGAAAAAAACAGATTTAATTTTTATTCATGAAAACAATAGACTTTCAGATGCAGAATATCGTATTAGGGAATTAGTGAAAGTTTATCAAATTGAAGTATTTGCTATTGGTGATGGAACTGCGGGTAGAGAAACGGATCAGTTTATCAAAAAAATGAATTTAGGCTTGCCTGTTTTTATGGTTAATGAAGATGGTGCTTCAGTTTACTCTGCATCAGAAACTGCAAGAGAAGAATTTCCTGAGCAGGACATTACCGTTAGAGGTGCCGTTAGTATTGGAAGAAGGCTGATGGATCCTTTGGCTGAATTGGTTAAAATTGACCCCAAAAGCATTGGTGTTGGTCAGTACCAACATGATGTGAATCAGTTCAGGTTAAAAGAAAGACTAGACCAGACGGTTGTTAGTTGTGTAAATAATGTAGGAGTGAACTTAAATACTGCTAGTAAACACCTATTGGCTTATGTAAGTGGTATTGGACTTGGGCTGGCAGAGAATATTGTAAAATACCGTTCTGAAATTGGCAAATTCACTAGCAGAGATCAATTATTGAAAGTGCCAAGATTGGGTGGGAAGGCTTTTGAGCAATGTGCAGGATTTCTAAGAATTCCTAACGGAGATCAACCACTTGATAAAAGTGCAGTACATCCAGAAGCCTATCCTGTAGTGGCAACAATGGCCAAAGATTTGGGTTTGGGGGTATCTGAATTAGTGGCCAATGAAGCGGTACTAAAACAATTAAATCCCAAAAACTATGTTTCAGAACAATTGGGAGAATTAACTATTCGCGATATTCTAAAAGAATTGGGTAAACCAGGGTTGGATCCTAGGTCAGAATTGGAGCAATTTGAATACGCCGCTATTTATAAAATGGAGGACGTGAAATTGGGAATGGTGGTGCCAGGAATGGTTACAAATATCACCCGTTTTGGGGCATTTGTAGATATAGGAGTTAAGCAAGACGGATTGGTGCATGTTAGTGAAATTTCACATCAATATATAACAGATCCAAATGAAGCGCTCAAGCTTAATGACAAAGTGCTTGTTAAAGTTCTAGAAGTAGATTTACAACGCAAAAGAATTGCTTTATCTATTAAACAAACCCAAGAGGCACCCACCAAAACAGCTAGACCTCAAAGAACTCAACAGCCGCAGAAAAATTTTCAAACCAAAGAACAAGATTTGTCTTCAATGGATGTTACAGATGCATTAGCCCTGCTTAAAAAAAGGTTTGGAAAATAGCCGAGGTTAAAGGGTTTTATTTTCCCAGTTTTGGGAATTTGCGTAATTTGTATTGTTTATAAGGATCTTCAGGAATTGCAATACCTCAATACATGCCATCGCAAGGAATCATGCAACAGTTGAAAAAGGAATTTTCCCATTTGGTGCAGATTCATGGTAATACGCCAGCATTAGATGGATTGGTGGCAATGGCTGAAGCAATATTTGCTTCCCCCATTTTTTTGATAATTATTTATCAAAAAGAAGGAAATCATCTAATACACCATAAGGGAATTGATGTAAACAAGGTTAAGCTAAACACCATACATCTTCAAGAAGTTGACCAGAAAGACGGGAAAGCCCTTATTCTTCAAGAGCCCGAAAAGCGGCAGCCATTATTTACCCATTTAGGATTATCCAAGGTGCAATTCTATGCGGGCTGTGCTTTAAGAAATGCAATAGGCGAATCAATAGGTAGGATAGAGTTAATGGATCATACGCAAAGAATTTTTTCTGATAAGGATATTCATCTATTAGAACTATTAGCCAAGCAACTGGCTCATGCATTGATTACGGAAGTCAATCTAAAATTGGCACAGACCGATTTATTAACCATTTTTAGCAATGCACCGGTGGCAATGCTAGTAGTAAGGCCAAATGATGGGAAAATTATCATGGTTAATAAAGAGCTACAAAAATTAGCTGAAACTGAGGAAACAGATTTACTAGGCAGATACACTACTGAATTTTATTCCAACGTACATCAACGAGATCAATTATTAGAAATATTAAGTAAAGAAGGAACAGTAAAAAACCTGGAAATTCAAATTAATAAAAAAGGGGGCAATAAAGCAGATTGTTTGGTTTCTACTGAACTCATTTCATTTCAGGGTGAGACCATGTTACTTTCTGGGTTTATTGATATTTCTGATCGAAAGCAATCAGAAACCCTATTGGCTATCAATGAAGAAAGGTTTAGGTCTTTGTATAATAGAACACCAGTAATGTTGCATTCTTTGAATCAAGAAGGTGAGTTTTTAAGTGTGAGTGATTATTGGTTGGCCAAAATGGGCTATCAAAGAGAGCAGGTCATTGGCAAGCATATGAGCCATTTTTTTACCAAGAGTTCCATTGTAAGAAGAGAGTTAGAAAGAATGGAGGAATTCTTTAGAAAAGGGTATGATTTTGACATCCCTTATCAAGCTATAAAGCGTAATGGGGAAACTATGGATGTGCTTATTTCCGCCATTTTAGAAAAGGATCAAGATGGCCGGACTCAAAGAATTCTTTCAGTAATGCAAGACGTTACTGAAAAGAAAAAATTGGACATAGCGCTTCAGAAATCGGAAGATAATTTAAGAACAGTTTTTGAAAATACAGATACTGGTTATGCGCTTTTAGATGCAGATTTTTATATCATGTCTTTTAATCAGGCCATGCAAAAATTTGCTGAAGCTGATTTATTTAAGACCTTGCATCTCTACACTTATTCTATATTGTATTTTGCTGAAGCTCGCCAACAGGCACTCTTGCAGGCAATGAATGCGGTTTTAAAAGGGCAAACCATCAGTTATGAGATTAATTATGTGCAGGCAGATGGTTCGGACAAATGGTATAGGATGAATATGTATCCTGTATTTGATAAAAACGAAAAAGCTGCAGGTATTATCATGGCAGTTGAAGATATTAATGAAAGAAAGCAAAACGAAATCCACCTCAATAGAATTGTCAAAGAAATAACTGATTATAAACTTGCTTTAGACGAATCTTCTATAGTGTTTCTAACAGATGAGAAGGGGATGATTAGCTATGCAAATGAAAATTGCTTGCGGATGACCCAGTTTTCAAAAGAAGAGATTTTGCATAAGAATATGCATTTTCTGAATTCTGGTTATCATAGCAGAGAATTTTTTACCAATCTTTGGCAGACTATTCAAAAGGGAGAAATATGGAAAGGGGAAATCAGGAATCGTAATAAAAGTGGTCAATATTTTTGGGTAGACTGTACCATTGTTCCCTTTATTGACAAGGATAGAAATCCTTATCAATATATTGCCATACAAAGGGATATCACTTTGAGTAAAAATGCAGAAATTGAATTGAACAAATCATTTGGTTTGGTCAATGAACAAAATAAGCGACTATTGAATTTCTCCTATATTGTATCTCATAATCTTAGGTCACACACAAGTAATATTCTATCTATATTAAATTTTTTAGAAAAGGAATCTTCTGAAAAGGAACGTTCAGAATTGATGATACACCTTAAAAAAGTGTCTAGGTCATTAAATGACACGCTCTTTAATCTAAATGAAGTGGTGTCTATTAGAAATAATATCAATTTAGTGATTGAGCCCCTAAATTTATTGGAGTATATCAATCAGGCATTAAAAGTTCAAAGTGAATTAATTGCCATTAAAAAAGCAGAGATTATTAATAGGGTATCTTCAAATTGTTTCATCAATTGTAATCCAGCATACTTAGAAAGTATCTTACTGAATTTTATATCAAACGCCATCAAATATAGTCACCCAGATAGGACACCAGTTTTAGAAATTGATGCCCATCAGCAGCAAAATCAATTACTTCTTGAAATAGCAGATAATGGCATTGGAATAGATTTAGAAAAGAATGGAGACAAGCTTTTTGGTATGTATAAAACCTTTAGCAACAATCCAGATGCTAGAGGAATTGGATTATTTATTACCAAAAATCAAATTGACGCCATGGGTGGTAGGGTTGAAGTAAAAAGCGAATTAGGTAAAGGAACTCGCTTTATTATTTATTTCAACAATCCACAACCTATAAATCAAATTTAATTCCTTGTGCTAAGGGAAGTTTGTCACTCCAATTAATGGTATTGGTCTGTCTACGCATATATGCCTTCCACGCATCACTACCACTTTCTCTTCCACCTCCTGTTTCCTTTTCACCGCCAAAAGCACCGCCAATTTCTGCACCACTAGTTCCAATATTTACATTGGCAATGCCACAGTCGCTACCAGATTGTGAGAGGAATTTTTCAGCTTCGCGCATATTAAGGGTCATAATAGCAGAAGACAATCCTTGTGGGACTCCATTTTGAATAGCAATTGCTTGGTCTAGGGTTTGATATTTTATTAAATATAAAATGGGGGCAAAAGTTTCGTGTTGGACTATTTGGTAATGGTTTTCTGCTTCCGCAATACAAGGTTTTACAAAACAACCACTCTCGTATCCAACACCGGTAAGTACAGCTCCTTCAACAATAAAACGGCAACCCTCTTTTTTCCCTTTTTCAATAGCTTCAAGGTACATTTTTACGGCATCTTGATCAATCAATGGTCCAACGTGGTTATTGGCGTCTAGTGGATTGCCAATTCTGAGTTGACCATAGGCCTTAATTAGTTTCTCTTTAAAACTATCATATACTTTTTCGTGTATGATGAGTCTTCTTGTAGTAGTGCAACGTTGACCAGCTGTTCCTACAGCACCAAATACAGCCCCTATCAAAGACATGTCAAGATCTGCGTGTTCAGAGATAATAATGGCATTGTTACCTCCTAATTCAAGAATGCTTTTTCCAAGTCTGGCACCAATAGCTGCACTTACAGCCTTACCCATTCTGGTGGATCCTGTAGCAGAAACCAATGGAATAGATGGGTCATTACTCATCCATTCACCAATTTCACGCCCACCCTGTACCAAACAATTGACACCTTCAGGCACATCATTGTTCTTGAATACTGTTGCAACAATATGTTGAATGGCAATGCCACACAAAGGAGTTTTTTCACTGGGTTTCCAAATGGTTGTGTTCCCGCAAATCCAAGCCAAAGCTGCATTCCAGCTCCAAACAGCCACTGGAAAATTAAAAGCAGATATGATACCAACCACACCCAATGGATGCCATTGTTCATACATTCTATGTGAGGGTCTTTCACTATGCATGGTTAAACCATATAATTGCCTAGATAAACCAACTGCAAAATCACAGATATCTATCATTTCTTGCACTTCTCCATAACCTTCCTGCAAGCTTTTACCCATTTCAAAACTCACTAATTTGCCTAATGCATCTTTATTTTCCCTTAATGCTTGACCTATTTGTCTGACAACTTCGCCTCTTTTGGGAGCTGGCCAATTACGCCATTCTAAAAAGGCTTTTTTAGAAACTTCTATAGTATTGGTATAGGATGTATGATCTGCAGTTTCAACACTAGCAATCAATTTGCCATCAACTGGCGAAAAGGATTCAATGATACTACCACTGGTTGCTATCCAATTGGATCCAGTAGATACACCTTTGTTTTGATTTTCTATGCCAAGCAAACGTAAGAAGTCCATAACAGGTTTTTTACAAAGTTAGGGCTTAAGGGTTATTTGCTGGCTTAGTTCTGGTTCTTATTTGTTTTTGGAATGTTGTAATAAGAGGTCATAAACATTGCTATAACTACTTCCAATGGGAATTTCTTTAGCTGCTACCACCAGTTTGGTTTTGCTAAACTTTTCTATTTTGGCTAAGGGTACAATGAAAGACCGGTGAACCCGAATGAAATCTCGGGGTGGGAGCTTTTCTTGAATGCTTTTAAGGGTCATCAAGGTCAAAACAGGACTGGGCTTTATGTATAGTTTTATATAATCATCTAGGGCTTCTACAAGCTCAAGGTCTTTTAGATTGATTTTCATGATTTCGTAATTCACTTTTACGAAAATAGAATTCAATTGTAATTCCTGAGATCCCAAGAACTCTAAATATTCTTTGGCTTTATAGGCGGCTTTTAAAAAACGATCATATTCAAAGGGTTTTAGTAAATAATCAACAGCATCTACATTAAAACCTTCTACAGCAAAGTCTTTATAGGCAGTAGTAAATACCACAGCTGGTTTTTCAACTAAGGATTTATAAAATTGTAATCCATTAATATCTGGCATTTGGATGTCTAAAAAAAGCAGGTCAACTTTGTTTTCTTGTAACCATTTCTTTGCTTCATCCGTATTTGAAAATACTTTATCCAATTGCAAAAAGGATATTTTAGCACAGTATTCGCTGATTAATTGAAGTGCCAGTGGCTCGTCATCTATGGCTATGCAGTTTATCATGATGTTGTAATCTCAAGGTGTACAAGATAAAAATTATCCTTTATTTCATTTGTAAGTGTATACTTGCCAGGATACATCAATTCCAGTCTACGTTTTACATTATTGATGCCAATCCCTGTATTTTCCATCATATTGTTCTCGGTTGGAACAATGAAATTGCTTGAAAATAAAGTAATACTATTTGGCAGTGCCTCTATTCTAATTTCTATATGAGAATCTGATTTGGTACTGATGCCATATTTAAAGGCATTTTCTACAAATGGAATAAAAACCAATGGAGCTACTAGTTTCTCATCAATCAATCCTTCTGCGGAAAAGGCAACGGTTGTTTTTTCTGTTAGTCTTACTTGTTGTAATTCTATATAATTTTTGATAAAGTCAACTTCATTACGCAAGGCAACATGCTCTTGGGTAGTCTCGGTTAATATATAACGCATAATAGATGAAAGTTTCATCACAGCAGGGGCCGTTTTTTCACTTCTTACTACTGCCAATGAATAAATATTATTCAAAGTGTTAAAGAAAAAATGGGGGTTGATTTGTGATTTTAAAAAGGAAAGTTCTGTTTGAAGCTTTTGGCTTTCGGTTTCTTTTCTTGTTTCTTCTGTTTGAAGCCAACGTTGAATAACAGAAATGCAGGTTCCAACAGTAAATACCAACAAAAAGATGGCAATATTGAAAAAGTCTACAAAGGATCTTCTACTACTATTACCAGTTCGGGGTCTTCCTCTATTTGGTGAATTGTTTGAAAATGTTCTATATTCTGGAGTTGCAATTAAAGTAGCAATATATTTTGGCACATAGAGGTACAGTATTAAAAAAATGAAAATGGTAAAAGTATAGATTAACCATTTTTCCTTCATTAGTAGTTTTGGAATGAGTACTAATGTGTTCAAATAATAGAAAAAGACCAAGAATAAGTTATTACAAATGATACTTGCAATCATATGATCGCTCATAGAAAAATTAGCATCTAACATCCTAGGAAAGAATACTAGATAGGGTAGGGCAAAGAAACAAGCCCAGGCCGCTATATGTGCTATAATGGTAACAATCCTTTTATTTGTGCTAATCAAAATCCTGTTATTTTCATTAAATGTAAAAAAATCCACCCGAAACAGGTTTCAAATTTAACCTCTGCGGCAGAGTAGGGGCTTTAATATGGGTGAATAAGGGACTCTTATCGGTGAAGCGGACTAATAGGATTCTGAGTCGTTGGGGAAATTCACAGTTTTTACATCTGTAATATATTGTGAAACGGCTTGATGGATACTAGCTTCCAGGTTCAAATATTGGCGGATAAAACGGGGTTTGAATTCCTGATTGATCCCCAAAAGGTCATGCATGACCAATACTTGACCATCACAATCTTGACCTGCACCAATACCAATCGTGGGAATTTCTAAGCTTTTTGAAACGGAATTAGCAAGGTTTGCAGGGATTTTTTCAAGTACAATGGCAAAACAGCCTGATTGTTCTAGTAAATGTGCATCGGATTGTAGTTTTTCAGCTTCTGCTGCATCTTTTGCCCTAACAGCATAAGTTCCAAACTTATAGATGGATTGGGGCGTTAGACCAAGGTGGCCCATAACGGGGATGCCTGCAGCTACAATTCTTCTAATACTTTCCGAAATCTCTGCGCCACCCTCCATTTTTACGGCGTGTGCGCCGGACTCTTTCATGATTCGAATGGCAGATGCTAGGGCGATATCTGAATTGGATTGATAAGATCCAAAGGGCAGGTCTACTACCATCAAACTTCTTTCTACTGCTTTTCTCACGCACTGGGCATGGTAAATCATTTGATCAAGTGTAATAGTAACGGTGGTTTCATTTCCACCCATGACATTACTGGCACTATCCCCAACCAAGATCACGTCTATACCAGCTTTGTCAAAGATTTTGGCAAATGAAAAATCATATGCTGTAATCATGGAGATTTTCTCCCCCTTTTTTTTTAGGTTTAACAGCGTATGGGTAGTGATTTTTTTGAGGTCTTGTGACATGGTTTATTTAAATTTCTGTACGAATGGTTGTCCCTTATTAGCCTTTTTGTAATTCACTATACAAATGTTGAATTAAGCCATCTGCCAATCCAATCTTTGGTACATATATTTCATCTGCATCTGCCCATCGCATGGCGTTGATATAAATTTGAAGTGCTGGAACAATTACGTCTGCACGATCTTCTCGTAATTTGTAGGTTTGAATCCGCTCTTGTAAGTTAAAGCTGGAAAACTCTTTTAAATAGTCTTTCAATAAGTCTAAGCTTAAAGGTTTTCCGTCTTTTTTCTTACTTAATGAAAAAACCTTGTTGATATTGCCTCCAGTTCCAATGGCTACTATTTTTTTATAGCCTTTGGTCTTTTGTTTGATAAAATCTTTCATCTCAGACCAAAGACGGTCTTCAACCATATCTTTTAACAATCGGATAGTTCCTATGTTAAATGACTTTTTGAACACCAGACGCCCCTCGGCAAAAAAAGTTAATTCAGTACTACCGCCACCCACATCCATATACATATAACTATGGTCTGTGTCCATTTGTTCAGCAATATGATTTTCATAAATTAAAGAGGCTTCAAGGTCACCACTAATAATTTCAATACTAATGCCAGTTTCCATTCTTACTTTCCTAATCACTTCTTCACTATTGCTTGCATCTCTCATGGCACTGGTGGCACAAGCTATAGAATGATTTACCCCATAAGCATTCATTAAATGGCTATAGGCTTTCATAGTTTGAAGAATCATTCCTTTCTTTTCTTTTGAAATTTCTCCTTTTTCAAATACTTCAAATCCTAGTCGTAAAGGAACCCTAACCAAATTTAATTTGTTGAACACTGTTTTGCCACTATTGTCAAATGCAGGTTCTGCAATCAGCAACCTTGCCGCATTACTTCCTATATCAATGGCTGCTAATCTCAAATCATTTAAGTTTTCTTATTTAGGTATTGGTAGGTTTCAATTTGGGAACGAACCGGTTTCTTGACAATGTAAGGTACATAGTTGTTGCTTAAATCTTGATTGAGTATACGGGCTTTTACATTATCCCTTAATTGAATGTGGATAATATCTAGTAATTCAGATTTTAAACTGGGATCAGTTACTTCAATGGCCGCTTCTACGCGATGGTCTAAATTTCTAACCATCCAGTCTGCGCTTGAAAGGAAAACCCTGTCTTTACCATCATTATGGAAAATCATCACCCTGGCATGCTCCAAATATTCATCAACAATACTAATGGCGGTTGCTGTTTTCTTGAATTTTTTATTCTCCAGCATGGCACAGAAAATACCCCTTACAATCATCTTGATTTCAACTCCAGCCATAGCGGCTTCATATAGTTTTTCAATAAGGGCTGTGTCACTAAGTGAATTTACTTTCAAAATGATTTTGGCTGGTTTGCCAGCTTTTGCCAATTTGATTTCTTTATTAATCAATAGCAAAATGTCTTTTCTCATATTATTGGGACAAACCATCAATGTTTTACAAGCCGATAATGGAATGGATCCATTTCTCCAATTCTCTAAATATTTAAAAATCCTATTGATATCTGCCATCACATTTCTGTTACTGGTCATTAAACAATGGTCACTATATACTTTTGAAGTGGACTCGTTCAAATTGCCCGTACTAACAAAACCGTATTGTATGGTTTTATTGGCTTTTCTTTTTTTGATAATACAAAGCTTAGCATGTATTTTCATTTTGGGTACACCTAATAAAACTTTCACCCCCTCTTCTTCTAATACTTTTTTCCATTCCAGATTGGCTTCTTCATCAAACCTTGCTTTTAACTCTAACATCACTACAACATCTTTCCCATTTCTGGCGGCATTAATCAATGCATTGATGATTTTTGAATTAGCAGCAAGTCTATAAGCCGTAATCTTAATGGAGTTTACCTCTGGATCCATGGCTGCTTCCCTCAAAAGGTCTATCACAGCATTAAAGGAGTGGTAAGGAAAATTGAGTAATAGATCCTTTTTCAAAATTACATCGGTTACCCGCATGCTTGTTTTTAAAAGCGGATGGGGAAAAGCGGGATTTCTCTTTTTGGTAGTTTTAAACACATCAGGAAAATCCATGAAATGCCTAAAATTATGAATTCTCCCACCTGGGATAATATTACTTTTTCTGTTTAGACTTAGCCTTCTAATTAAGTATTCTAGTAAACCAGCGTTCATTTCTTTGTCATAAACAAATCTTACTGGTTTGCCCTTTCTTCTGTTCTTTAATCCCTTTTCAATTTTCTCAACAAAACTGGTACTAACATCATTGTCAATGTCAATTTCAGCATCTTTTGTTACTTTAAAAACATGTGATTCAAATTGGTCAAAATCAAAATAAGAAAAGATATAAGGCAGGTTAAACCTAACCACGTCTTCTAACAAAATAATCTGTGTTTCTCCTGCTTTAGAAGGTAGTATCACAAAGCGGCCCACTGCTTTTGCGGGTATTTCTATCAAGGCATATTTCTGTTTGTATGCAGAGTTCTTCTTAGACATTACAACCCCTAGATAAATGCTTTTGTCTCTTAAATAGGGTAGTTGAGGTAGGCTTTCAATCATCAATGGGATAATACTAGCACGAACTTCTTCATCAAAAAAACGCTTGACAAATAATTGTTGATCCTTGTTTAATTGCCTTTCATTGACCAAGGATATTTTTTCTTTTTTTAATTCTTTTAATATGCCCTCCCAGATGCGATTAAACTCTCCCTGTTGTTTTAAAACAGTTGTTTGAATTTGGTCTAAAATTTCCTGAGGAGCATCTTCTAAATGGAAATTAACTTTTCTATTCTTTTCTGCGTATTCCAGCATCCTTTTTAAAGTGGCTACTCGAACACGGAAAAATTCATCCATATTATTTGAGAAGATACCTAAGAATTTGATGCGAAGTTTTAGGGGGACTTCAGGATCATTGGCTTCTTGCAATACCCTTGCATTAAAGCTTAACCAACTAATATCTCTTTGTATAAACTGTTTCTTTGCCATGCTTAAAATAATCTAAAACAAATTTAAAGAAACAGCTAATTGGCGTATGTTAAGTTTGAAAATCAAGAATGTGAAGCTTTGATTTGTTGAATCAAACCGGTAGTTGAAAATCCAGCCACAATTGGATTGATGATTACTTTACCTCCATTTGCTATTACTTCTTTTGCTCCTACAATCTGTTCAATGGTATAGTCACCACCTTTTACCAGAAAATCTGGTAAAAGATGGGTTATTAGGTTTAATGGTGTATCCTCTTCAAAAATCACAACAGCGTCTACAATGGCTAAACTAGCCAAGATTAAAGCCCTACTTTGTTCATGATTAATGGGTCTTTCTGGCCCTTTTAACCTTTTAACGCTTGCATCACTATTCACTCCAACAATTAAATAATCGGCTTCTTGTGCAGCTTCGGATAATGAGGCAATATGACCTTCATGCAGAATGTCAAAACAGCCATTGGTAAAGGCAACGGTTTTCCCTGTTGCCCGCCAACTAGCTACCATTGCTTTTAATTGGGGTAGAGGAACTATTTTTTTGGGGATACTATTGACCGCTTTCATGTAATTTTCTTTTGTTATATATGGGCAAAGCCAATACACAAATAGTGCCCACTATTAAGACTATGAGGAATTGTGCAAACCATTGTAAGGTTCCATTGGCAAAACCAAGTTCAAAAGCCACCCCAGATTTCTCTAAAACTTTTGCCATAAAAAAGGCATAAGCCCCAATGCCACCTGGTGTAACAATCATGCCAATACTGGCAAATGCCAATGCGGAAACTGCATCAGGTAAACCCAAGTGTTCGGTACCAATGGTAGCAGAAAGACCAACCCAGGTTCCCAGTATGTACAAGAACCAAATGCCAACACTGTAAAAAAGAAATAATCCTTTGTTTTTGAGTTTATTAACACTACTTAAACCTTCCCAAATCCCTTTAAGGATCTTTTTGAAAAGAATCACCAATTTTAAATGGGCAAATTGTTTGAACCAGAATTTTATGGCTAAAAATATTGCTAAGATGATAAGCCCAACAATGATCAATTTGGTTGATGAAAAACTGCCGGTTTTTGTTTGAAACATTTCTTGAAATAGTTGTTTGCCATATTCCCCAACAATTTCAAATTGAAGTGTGAATGCCAACAAAAAAACAATTCCCAAGGAAATAACGTCAAATGCTCTTTCCGCAACTATGGTACCTACTAGTTTTTCGGCAGGAACTTTTTCATATTTAGCCAGTATGGTACATTTTAAAACTTCCCCCAATCTTGGAACGGCTAAATTGGCTAAATACCCAATCATGACTGCAAAAAAGCTATTGGCAAAGCCTGGATGATAACCCATTGGTTCCATTAAGATCCTCCATCTTAGTGCACGCAAAACATGACTAAGAGATAGGATAAAGAATACTGGCGCAATTAGACCAAACTTAGCAGTTTGTAAAGCTTTTTTAAATTCCCCCCATTTGTCTGCTGGAATCTGGTGTAAGCTCCACCATACTAGAAACACCCCAATGCCTAGGAAGAAAAGATATTTTAAAATAGCGATCAGTCTTTTTTTCATGAAGGATTGATTCTTTGGCAAGTTAAGCAAGCTTGTCCAATTAGAGTTTATTTCCTTGCTTAGGAAAAACAATCCAGGGTTGAAAGGATTTAGCTTTTTCAAAATCCATGGTAGCATAAGAAAGGATTACCACCAAATCCCCAACAGCTCCTTTTCTGGCCGCAGGTCCATTTAAGCAAACAATTCCACTGCCACGCTTACCTTTAATCAGGTAGGTTTCTAGTCTTTCACCATTGTTTACATTCACTACTTGAATTTTCTCGTTTTCTATAAAATTGGCGGCATCCATTAGGTCTTCATCAAGGGTAAGACTGCCCACATAGTGTAGATTGGCTTCTGTAATAGTAGCTCTATGGATTTTGGATTTTAATACATCTATTTGCATGGGCGCGAAACTAGAAATTTGTCTTCAAGAAAACTGCAGAAAATTGTTATCATTTATCAATGGTAGATTATCAATCAATCTAACCCCTTCTAAAAAGGCTGCTATTAATAATACAGCTTGCTTTTGGGAATCCCATTGTTTAATGGGTTCCAAACTTTGGGCTTCTACCAATTCTAAATAATCAATACTTTCAAAACCAGCTTCTATAAGCATGTTTTTCCCCCCTTCAATTAATTGATTAATTGAAATAGACTGTTTCAATTGGGTTTGAATATGACTCAAAACTTGAAAAATCATAGCTGCATTATGTCTGCCATCATCCTTTAATCGCATATTTCGGCTGCTCATAGCAAGTCCAGAGGGTTCTCTTAAGGTTGGGCAAATAACCAGTTCTATAGCAGATTGTTTAATGGACAATAATTTGGAAATGACCATGCATTGCTGATAATCCTTTTGGCCTAAAAACAGTTTTTGGGGTTGTACCAATTCTAAAAGCTTGTCAACCACCTGACAAACCCCTTGAAAATGCCCGGGGCGATATTTGCCTTCCAATACATTTTCTAGGTTTCCTAGGTCATATTTTGGGCGGTCAGCAATCCCATTTGGGTAGATCTGGGCTTGAGTGGGAAGGAAAACTAAGTCTGTTCCTGCTTTTTCCAAGGCTAGGAGGTCAGATTCAATGGTTTGTGGATATTTTTCAAAATCAGCACTGTCATTAAATTGCGTTGGGTTGACAAAAATGCTGCAAACAGTCAGTAGATTTTGTTTTTTACTATTGGTAATCAATGAGATATGGCCATTGTGCAATGCTCCCATGGTAGGGACAAAACCAATTTTTGCGCCTTTTTGGTGCTGTTTGACTATCCAATTATGCAGTTCGGGAACGGTTTTTATAAGAATCATGGGATGGTTTGGGTGGGACTAAAGACTAATCCGTTACAGGTTCTTTTATTTTATATACCTTTGCAAATTATTTTCAAGTATTGATTAAATGGCGTGATAATGTCAACAAAGAAAAGAATTTTATTCATTGCCACTGAAATGTCGCCTTATTTAGAACTAACGGAGTTTGCCGAAGTGATAAATAAGTTAGCCATTAAGAGTAATGACACGGGGTTGGAAGTGAGGTGTATCATGCCCAGATTTGGGGTTATTAATGAGCGCAGACATCGGTTGCATGAAGTGGTTAGATTATCTGGAATCAATGTTTCGGTTGATAATGATGACTATCCTTTGCAAATCAAAGTGGCTTCTTTGCCCAATGCCCGTTTGCAGGTCTATTTTCTAGAGAATGAAGATTTCTTCAAAAGAAAACAGATTTTTCACGACGAATCAGAAACTTGGTTTGATGATAACGCCTTGAGAACCATTTTCTTTTGCAAAGGTGCATTAGAAACAGTAAAGAAATTTGGATGGCCTCCAGACATTATTCACTGTAGTGGTTGGATGACTGGATTAATACCTGCTTATATAAAAACTGCCTATAAAAAAGAGCCCGTTTTTGGTAATAGTAAAGTGGTATTCACTATTGGTCAAAATACCTTTACGGAAGAACTGGGTGCAGATTTTATCCAAAAAGCCATGATCAATGCCAATATCAAGGAAAAGGATTTAGATAGTTTTAAAGATCAAAATAATACCGCCATGTTTAAAGGCGGCGCCACTTATGCAGACGCCATTACTTTTGGTTCTGACGTCATTGAAAAGAAGTTGGTAGATGATTTTTCAAAAGTGAAGGGCAAGAAAACAGTTCCCTTTAAAGGATGGGATTCTGATTTAACAGAGTATTTAGAATTGTACAACGACCTTGCGGGCAAGTAATTTTTAACTGATGGATGCATTTTTTACACGGCGTCGGCTGTTTTCTTTTGTTGTTTTAGGTATAGTTTTTGTTTTTGGATGCACCCGTATTTCTAGTACTGAACTAGCTGGGGGATTGATTCCGGCTGCAGATGGTGTGAATACCTTTGATACCGTTTTTAATGTGTCTACTGATACTTATGATGATAAGGATACCATCAGATTGTATAAATCGGATAACCATGTTTTGGGTGTAATCAATAATGATCCCTTATTTGGAAAGTCAAATGCATCCCTTTATTTTGAAGTTGCTTCCAATGTCTATCCTTTATCCATGCAGGGTGTTAGAGACAGTATTATTGTAGATTCTGCGGTATTAATTCTAAGTTATAGAGGCTATTATGGAGACTCTTTACAACCTTTGAAATTAAATGTACATGAAGTCAATGGATTGATTGAGCAGTTCAAAGTATACCCAGTTAACTACCCACAAGTTTATCCTATTAATATTTATAGCATTCCTATTGCTCCCACCAAAACGGTAGATATTCGTAGGCTAGGAGATTCTGTCAAAAACAGGTATGAAAACGCAGTAAATCAAATTCGCATTCCTTTGAACAAGAGTTTTGCTAGAAGAATGATTACTGGTTATGATACTACAAATGCCTACAAATCAGATTCTGCCTTTAGGTCTTATTTCAATGGTTTTGCCGTAATCCCTGATCCATCTACTCCTGCCAATGCTATGTTGCACGTGAATTTGGGTGATTCCAATACCAAATTAGCGCTTTATTATAGTACAGCTAGTACTGGTTCAACTGCTAGAGATACCGTTGTTACTTATTTGAAATTTAACACCCTAGCCTCCGGCGATGTTAACTATGTAACTCGCAACAGAACAGGTTCTGAAGTAGCCAAATTTTTAACCGTAACGCCAAAATCAGATTCCTTGGTTTATGTACAAACCATGCCAGGTACAGGTGTTAGAATCAGGGTGCCAGGTTTGCAATCTCTTTCAAATAGAATTATTCATAGAGCAGAATTGATTGCAGAACAAGTGCCCGATGATGCCAATTTGGTAACCACCGATGTTCAAATGAATCCACCTAGGTACTTGTTTTTGGGGATTTATGATAGTGTCAATAGACGCAAGAAAAATATTCCCAATGATTATGTAGTTTCTCTTTCCGGTCCCAATGTGGGAGAATTTGGCGGTTATTTGACTTACAAATCTATGCAGGGGTATAATAGGGTGGCAGCTTACAATTTCAATATCAGTAGGTATGTTCAAGGTGTTGCCTCTAGAAAGGATACTGCTTTCAGCATGATCTTAACTGCACCGGCTAACGATTCCATGTATTATACTTCGCCTTATCCTAATCAGACTATTCAGCAGGAGTACTACTTGTCACCAACCTATGGTAATGAAATATCAAATGGTAGGGTGAGACTTGGTGGCGGAACGCATTCCAGATTTAGGATGCGATTGAGAATTGTTTATTCCAAGATTTAAATGATTGGTTGCTTTATATTTGCAACCATAACTTTCAAAAATACCCATTATGTCTTATTTATTTACTTCCGAGAGTGTCTCTGAAGGTCATCCGGACAAAGTAGCGGATCAGATTTCTGATGCGTTGATAGATAACTTTTTGGCTTTTGACAAAGAATCAAAAGTTGCTTGTGAAACATTGGTTACTACTGGTCAAGTAATTTTGGCCGGAGAGGTGAAGTCCAAAGCTTATTTGGATGTGCAAGAGATTGCAAGAGGTGTGATTCGCAAGATTGGTTATACCAAGAGCGAATACATGTTTGAAGCCAATAGCTGTGGTATTTTGTCTGCTATTCATGAGCAGAGTGCCGATATTAACCAAGGCGTTGATAAGAAGAAAAAAGAAGAACAAGGTGCAGGTGACCAAGGAATGATGTTTGGTTATGCCAGCAATGAAACCGAAGACTATATGCCTTTGGCCTTGGATATTGCTCATAAGATTTTGATTGAACTTGCTGCTTTACGCAGAGAGAACAAAGCCATCCAGTACCTGCGTCCAGATGCAAAGAGTCAGGTGACTTTGGAATACGATGATAACAACAAACCCGTTAGGATTGACGCTATTGTGGTTTCTACCCAACACGATGACTTTGACAGCGAAGCCAAAATGTTGGCTAAGATCAAAGATGATATCATCAATATCTTGATTCCAAGGGTAAAGAAGAAATACAAGAAATACGCCAAGCTGTTTAATGCAGACATCAAATACCATATTAACCCAACGGGTAAGTTTGTGATTGGTGGTCCACACGGAGATACTGGTTTAACTGGCCGTAAGATCATCGTTGATACTTATGGTGGTAAAGGTGCACACGGTGGTGGTGCTTTTAGCGGTAAAGATCCAAGTAAGGTAGACCGTTCAGCAGCATATGCTACTAGGCATATTGCCAAGAACCTGGTTGCTGCAGGATTGGCTGATGAAGTGTTGGTGCAAGTGTCTTATGCTATCGGCGTAGCCAAACCAACCAGCATCAATGTAAACACTTATGGTACCGCCAAAGTGAAAATGACCGATGGTCAGATTGGTAAGATTGTACAAGGCATTTTTGACATGCGTCCTTATTTTATTGAGCAGCGCTTGAAACTGCGTACCCCCATCTACAGCGAGACTGCTGCTTATGGTCATATGGGTCGCAAGAATGAAGTGGTGTACAAGACCTTCAAAGATCCTTCTGGCAAAGAGAAAACCGTGAAAGTGGAACTCTTTACTTGGGAGAAACTGGATTATGTGAAAAAAGTGAAACAGGCTTTTGGTCTTTAATCAACTATATCTATTGAAAACCCTCGCTACAAGGCGGGGGTTTTTTATTTTCGTCTGGATAGGCTTATCTGTAACTTTGTACAGTCATGTTTAAACAACCCATTTATATAGCAGCTTTGTTCTGTATTTTAATGATGACAGCAATGCGCTGGCAAGGGGCTGTATTAATAACACCTGATAGCCCAAGGGCGATAGTTGATTTGGAATTGGCCAATCAACCTGAAAGGGTACAAACCATTTTACATGTTTGGAATATCAAGGACGTAAGATTAAATATTCAAATTGACTTTTTGTTTATTGTAGCGTATGTATTCTTTTTGGCATTAGCTGCAGAAGGAATGGCTTCAAAATGGGCCAATTCAAAGATGCAATTTTTAGGGTGGCTTATGGCCAGAATGGCCCTGGTTGCTGGTGTTTTAGACATTGCAGAGAATCTATTGATGCTTCAAACCATTGATCAACACTATAGCCCTTTATCACTGAGTCTTACTAGAAATATTGCCCTAATCAAGTTTAGCTTGGTTGGAATAGTATTATTGTATTTGTTGATCTCTATCCCCAATTTGTTCAAAAAAAAGCTGTCATGAATCTAGAAGAGAATCCTTGGAAAACCCTTGCATCCAAGTCTATTTATGACAATCCATGGATTCAATTAACTGAATTTGATGTGATTAATCCCGGAGGTGGAACGGGTATTTATGGGAAGGTTCATTTTAAGAATAGAGCCGTTGGTGTCATGGTCTTAGATGAGCATCATAACACTTATTTGGTAGGTCAGTACCGCTACACTTTAGAAGCATATAGTTGGGAAATTCCGGAAGGGGGTGGTCCAGTTGGAACAGACCCCTTAGATAGTGCTAAAAGAGAATTATTAGAAGAAACAGGATTGGTGGCTAAGCAATGGGATCAATTATTAGAAATGCATTTGTCAAATTCTGTGAGTGACGAGCTAGCCATTCTGTATCTTGCAACCGATTTAACCCAATATCAGGCAGAACCAGAAGAAACCGAACAATTGCAAATTAAAAAACTGCCCTTTGAAGAAGCCTATCAAATGGTGATGAATGGGGAAATTAAAGACAGTATGAGCGTTGCAGCCATACAAAAAACAAAATTATTGTTCCTAGAAGGGAAACTAAAATAAAGCAAATGCCCGTAAATCAAGATAGATTAATCATTGGAAGACAGCCATTGATAGAAGCCATCAAGTCTGGTAAAGCCATTGACAAAATCCTTTTTCAAAAAAATGTGGAAGGTGAAAATATTGCCGTCATCAGGCAATTGTCCAAAGAGAAAAATATTCCTATTCAGGTAGTGCCCATTGAAAAATTAAATGGTCTTTCAAGAGCCAATCACCAAGGGGTGATGGCATTTGTTGCTAGGGTAGCTTATATGGATTTACAAGACGTGATTGATCAAGTGGTAGCTGATGGCTTGAGCCCACTGTTTCTTATGTTAGATGGCATTACTGATGTGCGCAATATTGGTGGCATTGCCCGTACGGCAGTTTGTACTGGTGCACAAGCTATTATTATACCTGATAAAGGGGTAGGGGCTTTGAATGAAGAAGCTATGAAGAGTAGTGCAGGTGCTTTGGAATCCATACATATCTGTAGGGTGAATAGTTTATTGAAAGCGGTTGATACCCTGCATTTAAATGGGATTCAAGTGTATACCAGTGGTATGAAAGCGGAGAAACTTGTGGCTGATTTACCCATGAAAGAACCCTGTTGTATTATCATGGGAGATGAAGGTAAAGGTGTACAACCTTATTTGGCAAAAGCGGCTGACCAGTTCTTTAAAATTCCAATGGCGGGTAGTTTTGATTCTTATAATGTGTCTGTAGCAACAGGTATTATTTTATATGAAGCCCTCAAACAAAGAATCTAATAGTAACTAATCAACTTGTCTATTGTTCAGCCACATACCATTCAATTAATCGAATGCCCTCGCGATGCTATGCAAGGGTGGCCGCATCCAATTGCAACTGCGGATAAGATTCGTTATTTGAATAGCTTGCTGAAAGTAGGTTTCCATAGTTTGGATTTTGGCAGTTTTGTATCGCCCAAAGCCATTCCACAAATGGCTGATACTGCCGAGGTCTTAGATGGGCTAGACCAAAATTTGCTGGCAAAAAATCAATTATTGGCCATTGTAGCCAATTTGAGAGGAGCCCAAACTGCTATGGCTTATTCTGCCATACAATATATTGGATTTCCTTTTTCACTTTCTCCTACATTCCAGTTGCGTAATACCAATAGTAGCATGGAACAGAGTCTGGAAACCGTGCGTCAAATTCAATTGCTTTGCCAAACCAATCAGAAACAATTGGTGCTTTATTTGAGTATGGGTTTTGGAAATCCCTATGGCGATCCTTATAATAGCAACTTGTTAATTCAATGGACTGAAACAATGGTTTCCTTGGGTATTCCAATTATCTCTTTAGCCGATACAGTAGGAATGGCAAGTGCCCAAGCTATACAAGATGCATTAACCACCATTGTTCCAAGATTTTCAAATACTACCATTGGGGTTCATTTGCATAGCAGTGCTGAAAACTTTAAGGAAAAACTTGACGCAGCTTTAAGCGGAGGTTGTCAAAGAATTGATGGCGCTATCAAAGGTATTGGAGGCTGTCCCATGGCGCAAGACCAGCTTGTAGGGAATATGGATACACTTCAAATGATTCCATACTTAACTGCTAAGGGGATGCATTTGAACATCAATGAACAGGCTTTGTCTGAAGCCATAACAATTGCAGACCAAATTTTTGATTCCACAAGCAATAACTAAGGCATGAAATTTCATTATGAGTTTGCTGTTCAAAAACTGAATAACCCCATTGCACACCAACACAAATTAATGTTGGTGGGTTCTTGCTTTACGGAGAATATAGGTGATAAGTTAAGGAGGATGAAATTCTCAGTCTTGGAAAATCCTGCTGGAATTTTGTTTAATCCAGTAAGTGTATCTCAAACCATAACCAATTGTATTGAAAATAAATTGGTCACCGAATCAGACATATTTCAATACAATGAAGCCTGGCATAGTTGGGACCACCATAGTAGGTTTTCAAAATTTCGGGTAGAAGATTGTTTGAATGGGATTAATCAATCAACCTCTCAAGCACATGCTTATTTAAAAGAAGCTGATTTTTTAGTGCTCACATTAGGGTCAGCTTGGGTATATGAATTAACAGATAAGGCCTTAGGCAATAAACTTGGATCAGTAGCCGCGAATAATCATAAAGCACCAGCTGATTGGTTTTCTAAGCGGCTATTAACGGTTGAACAAACTTTAGTGGTATTGGATAATTTGCTTCACAGATTGTTTAGGTATAATCCCAAATTGAATATTGTTTTTACCATTAGTCCAGTTAGACATCTAAGAGAAGGCGTGATTGAAAACAATAGGAGCAAGGCTGTATTAATTCAAGCCGTTCACCATTTGGTTGACAAGTTTAGTAAACTCTACTATTTTCCTGCTTACGAATTGGTTATTGATGATTTGCGTGATTATCGTTTTTATGCCGAGGATTTAGTGCATCCTAATTATCATGCTACACAATATGTGTGGGAGAAATTAATAGGAGCTTGTATGAGTGAATCAACACAAGCACTGATGAAAGAAATTGCTGAAATCAATTTGGCCTATCAACACAAACCATTTAATCCTAAATCACAACAGCACTTGCAATTTTTAAATAACTATTCAGAAAAAACTCGTGCCTTATCCATTCAATTTCCCTATTTAAATTTTGAGAAAGAATTGGCTTATTTTGAAACAGGAAATGGTCAAATTATCAGCTAGAGCTAAATGCTTGTTAATGGATTCGTTCTCCGCTAATTTCTAAATCTTTCATTACGCCAATTTCATAGGCTAGCCACTCCTTCCATCTGTTTCTAACCAATGTTTTGTCCATATAGTGGTCTGCTAGATTGATAAAAAGGGTATAATGTCCGGCTTCACTTTCCATGAATTTTCTATAGAATCCTCTAAGGTATTCGTCTTCTAGTCCTTCACTCAATCGCTTAAATCGCTCACAGCTTCTGGCTTCTATTAATGCCATGGTTAGCATTTGATCCAAAAACCGATCCTCTGGATGCCCCCCTTTTTTTTGAAAATCCATTAATCTATTGGCGTATTCATCCCTTCTTTGTTTGCCTAAGGGCAAGTCGCGCTTTTTTAACTCGGCCAAGACCATCCTGAAATGCCCCCATTCTTCGGTAACAATGGGTGCAAGTGATTCCACCATCAAACTATTTTGAGGGTATCGTTGAATATAGGACATACAGGTTAGGGCAGCTTTCATTTCACAATAAGCATGGTCAGTTAGTATAGCTTCAATGGATATGCTTGCTAAGTCTACCCATCTAGGGTCTGTTGGCAGTTGTAGTCCAAGTATGTTTTTGGTATGTTGGGATAATTCCATGAATCAGATAATTAATGCAAATATCCTGCAGAACCCTCTATTGACGAAATTGAAATGGCTATTTTAACCTTGCCAACCCAAATCTGTATCTTTGCGCATGCAATTGAATCAGAGCCGTGTTGCCAATATCTTGGAAAGTCTTACTATCAAGTCCCTTAATCCCATGCAGGAAAAGGGCTCACAAGCCATATTGGATAAGGCAGATACCCTTCTATTAGCCCCTACAGGTTCAGGAAAAACACTGGCTTTTTTGTTAGCAGTGGAAGCCCTTTTAGATAAAGAAGTCAACTTTGTGCAATGTTTAATTTTGACACCCACTAGAGAATTGGCCATACAAATTGAACAGGTTTGGAAAAAAATGCAAACAGGCTTCAAAGTAAGTTGTTGTTATGGTGGTCATGATATGCAAACGGAGATTCAGAATTTAGTAGAGCCCCCTGCTTTATTAATTGGGACACCAGGTAGAATTGCTGACCATTTTAAAAGAGAAACCCTTTCTCTAGATAACATCAAATATTTAGTACTAGACGAATTTGACAAATCATTGGCCCTTGGTTTTGAAGACGAAATGGGTTTTGTAATTGGTGAAATTCCTCATTTGTCTAAAAGGGTTTTGGTATCGGCCACCGCCTCCATTGCCATTCCTGAATTTACAGGCGTTAGAGACTTGTATGTGGTAGATTATATGAATAGGGAAGAAGAAGAGGGGCAATTAAATCTACAACTGGTGCTGTCAACTACCAAAGACAAGGTGGAAAGACTGTATCAACTACTTTGTTATATTGGTAATGAGTCTACCATTATTTTTTGTAACCACCGTGATGCAGTAGAAAGGACTTCTCTATTATTAACAGAAAAAGGGATTGCAAATGCAGCTTTTCATGGTGGAATGGAGCAAATGCAACGGGAGCAAACCCTGATTCAATTTAGAAATGGGTCAGTGCAATTTTTGGTGGCCACTGATCTTGCTGCTAGGGGGCTTGACATACCAGAAATCAAACACGTCATTCATTATCACTTACCATCTACCCAAGCTGAATTTACCCATAGAAATGGCAGAACGGCTAGGATGCACGCAACAGGTACGGCATATTTGCTCATGCACCAAGAAGAGCCAATGCCATATTACCTGCGTGAATCATTTGTGCCTTTAGAATTGCCTGCTAAACTCAAACCGCCCAAGCCTGCAATTTTTGCTACTATTTATATTAATGGAGGTAAAAAGGACAAATTGAACAAAGTAGATATCGTGGGGTTCTTCTTGCAGCAAGGAAAATTGGCAAAAGAAGATCTGGGTTTAATTGTAGTCAAAGACTTTAACAGCTTTGTAGCTGTAAAGAAAACCAAGGTCCCTGCCTTTTTAAAATTGGTAGAACCCCTCAAAATCAAGGGTACTAAATACAAAATTGTATTGGCTAAATAACGGTTAAGTTCTGATAGCTATCTATATATAGCTGTTCTACTTTGGCCCTTGCCCAAGGCGTTTTTCTCAAAAATTTCAAACTCGATTGGATACTTGGGTTATCCAAAAAACAGTTGATGCGGATTCGTCTTCCTAGTTCTTCCCATCCATAATGGTTGGCTAGAAAAGTTACGATGGCTTCCAATGTTTTGCCGTGTAAAGGGTCTTTTTGTTTTGGGCTTTCCATGTTCTAGGCTTGGTCAATTGAAAATTAGGTATTTTTATCCAACAAAACACGGCCATGAGAATTCTTCCATTCATTGCTTCCACTGCTATTACCATTGGATTGGTAACAGTCTTGAATATGCAAATCCCACTTGGTGCCTCTAAAACGCCAAGACTGGGGTATTTTCTTTCTCCTCAACAAGGTTTTTGGCAAAACGCCGAACCCACCAATAGTTCTTTTAATGCCCAAATCAATACTAGGGGGTTGAAAAACAAGGTAGACGTATACATGGATGAACGATTGGTTCCCCATATCTATGCTCAAAATGATTTGGATGCCTATTATGTACAGGGCTTTTTACACGCTAAATTCCGTTTATGGCAAATGGAATTTCAAACCTATGTAGCTTCAGGTAGGCTCTGTGAAATTTTAGGAGATAGTAAATTGGATATAGATCGATATTTCCGTAGAATGGGAATGGTGTATGGAGCAGAACAAACCATGGCCAAGATGGATAATAATCGTGAAATGCAGGCCACTGTGGATGCATATACGGAGGGGGTTAATGCCTACATCAAATTATTGAAACCGGAAGAAATTCCCTTTGAATACAAATTACTAGACTATCGTCCAGAGAATTGGACTCCGCTTAAAACCTATCTCTTCCTGATGTTTATGTCTTATGACCTTTCAGGTAGAAGCGCTAATGCTGATTTGAAAATGACCAATGCCCGTGATTATTTGGGATTCGAATCTTTCAACCAACTCTTCCCAAATCTCCAAGATTCTTTGGATCCAATTTTGCCCCCTTCTACAGTTTACACTAAACCAAGTATCAAACCGGTTAAACCAGCCAAATCAGATTCACTTTATTTACATGAGGTTAAGTCTACTGTTAATGTGAGTAACCCACCTGCACCTAACAAGAATAATGGAAGCAATAACTGGGCAGTGTCTGGCAAGAAAACAAGATCTGGTAGGCCCATTTTGTGCAATGACCCTCATTTGGGTTTAAACCTTCCTTCGCTTTGGTATGAAGTACAAATTAATACGCCAACGCATAATACCTATGGTGCTAGTTTTCCTGGTTCGCCTGCCGTGATCATTGGATTTAATGATAGTATTGCTTGGGGGGTAACCAATGCAGGTAGGGATGTGTTTGATTATTACAATATGCACTTCAGAGATACCAGCATGAAGGAATATTGGTATAATGGAGCTTGGAAAAAAGCAGAACAAAGGGTAGAAGTGATTAAAATCAAGGGTAAACCTGAGATAGAAGAGAAAATTGCCATGACGGTTTATGGTCCAGTAATGTATGATCATAGTTATAGCAATGAGAGTACCAAGGGGATGAACTTAGCGGTGTCTTGGACAGCTAATATTGCTGGCAATGGTTTACAAACATTCTATAAATTAAATAGGGCCAAGAATTTTGATGATTACCAATCTGCCATCAGCAATTGGTGGTGCCCAGGACAAAACTTTGCATTTGCTTCTAAATCGGGTGATATAGCTATCAAACAACAGGGGGCATTTGTAGCAAGATGGAATAGACAGGGTGATTTTATTATGCCGGGTTCTGATAGCAGTTACAATTGGCAGGGAATCATTCCTGAAAATGAAAACCCTATGGTAAGGAATCCTGAAAGGCTTTTTGTAAGTAGTGCCAACCAAATGGCCACAGATACCAGTTACCCTTATTATCTAGGTGGCGCGTCTGCATTTCCTATTTACAGAGGTATTATCATCAATCGCAAGTTGGCAGTCTTAAATGATATTACTACCACTGATATGCAAATGCTTCAAATGGAAAACGTAAATGTATTTGCAGAAATGGCAAGACCTGTACTATTAAAATATATAGTTGAGAACAAGCTAACCAAGTCTCAGAAAAAGTATGTAGAAATGCTTAAAAATTGGAACCTTAGAAATGATATTACAGAACAGGGGATTACGGTATTTAACAATGTTTGGGATAGTTTGGAAAATGTGGTTTGGAAGGATGATTTTCAAAAAGCAGGAAAACCCATGCCTTGGCCTGAGTCTTCTACTTTGTTAGATCATTTACTCAAAGACAGTATTTATGCCTATGCAGATAATATGTTTACTACTAATAAAACGGAAACTATTCAGGATGCCGTGATGGAAGCGGTTGTTAAAGCTAGTGCTGCTTTGGACAAAATGCTGATGGAGGGAAAAAAGTTGGATTGGGGAGCATATAAAGACACCAAAGTAGAACACTTACTTAAAATACCGGCTTTGAGTAGTTTACACTTGCCCATTGGGGGAGGTGAAAATTGTATCAATGCTACTGGCAGTACCCATGGACCTAGTTGGCGTATGATTGTTCAAATGACCGATACAATTGAGGCATATGGGGTTTATCCAGGGGGGCAGAATGGTAATCCAGGTAGTAAGTTCTATGATAATTTTATCAATAGCTGGGCTGCCGGCAAATACTATCGTTTACTCTTTATTTCAAAAGAAGATGTAACCAAACAGGAAAAGATTAAATGGCATATCGCATTTATTAATGCATAAAACAACTATATGAAATTTGTAACCGCATTCTTTTTAACTGGATTTTTAGCTTATGTAATTGGACTATTCACCAATTTGCCTTGGTGGTCTTTTGTGTTTACTTCATTTGTTGTTGCCATGGCTGTTCATCAAAAACCAGGAAAAGCTTTTTTGTCAGGCTTTATTGGGTTATTCCTTTTATGGGGATTATTGGCCATTTTAAAAGATAATCCCAATGAACATATCCTTAGTACCAAAGTGGCCAAGCTATTGCCACTAGGAGGGTCATATATATTGTTAATATTCCTTACCGCTTTTTTAGGAGGACTAGTAAGTGGATTAGCTGCTACATCAGGAAGCACATTTAGGAAGACTAAAACAGATTAAAATTATAAACAATCGTTAAAGCCCTGTTTTTTACATCAGTGGAAAGACCTGTGAAGCTGTAGGGAGTTATTTTCGTATTAATTCCCGCTTATGCAAAACCAAGTTTTTAGGCAACTACTGCTAGCATGTATCATTTTATCAAGTTATTCATTTGTTCAAGCTGCAACCGTTTCTGGATTTATTCGAGAAGTTGATGGACAAGCTTTGCCCTTTGCTTCTGTGATGATAAAAGGAAGTTCCAAAGGAACTACGGCCAATGCTAAGGGTTATTTTTCTTTTCAAGTTGATCCCGGTAAAATAGTGTTAGTGGCGCAGCATATTGGTCACCAATCTGTTGAAAGACAAGTGGTGATTGCTAATGAAGACGTAAAAATTGATTTTGAATTGGTATTACAACGCTATGACTTAAAAGAAGTGGTGGTTAGTTCTGGAGCGGAAGATCCTGCATATGCTATTATTAGAAAAGCCATAGCTAGCAGAGAAGAGCATCTAAAAGAAATCAAACGTTTTCAGTGTGAAGTCTATTTAAAGGGGCAATTGCAATTGAGGAATTATCCTAAGAAGTTTATGGGTAAAACGGTTGATTTTGAAGACGGGGATACTAGTAAAAAGAAAATGATTTTCTTGTCAGAATCAGTTGTGAGATATTCTGTTCAAGAACCTCTTTCTAGAAAAACAGAAGTACTTTCTTCAAAAGTTGGTGGTCAAAGTGATGGGTTTGGTTTTGCCAATCCACAAATCATTTCATTTTATGAGAACATTGTGTCCTTAGGCAGGGGCCTCAATCCAAGAGGTTTTGTTTCTCCCATTGCCAATAATGCATTGTCTTTTTATAAATACCATTTTGAAGGTACATTTTTTGAAAACGGAAAAGAGATTAGTAGAATTAAAGTAACCCCTAAAAGAAAATTTGAACCATTGTTTTCTGGGTATATCAATATTGTGGAAGACGATTGGAGGATTCAAGCAGTTCAGGTAAAATTGTTAAAGGAACAAGGAATGCAACTCTTGGATACATTGGTCCTAGAGCAATTATATGTTCCTATTTCTAATAAGGCTTGGGTAATCAAGTCTCAAGTATTGTATCCTTCAGGAAAAATACTGGGCTTTGATTTTTTTGGAAATTTCTTACAGGTCTACGATAAGTTTGATTTAAATCCTTCATTCAAACGTAAATTTTTTGACAATACCATTCTCAAATTTGAAGATAGTGCCAATAAAAAATCCATGGCTTATTGGGATAGTATTAGGCCAATTCCATTGGTTTTAGAGGAGCAGAAAACCTATAAGAAATTAGACAGTTTAGAAGTAGTTAGAAAGGATCCTCATTATTTGGATTCGCTTGATAAAAGAAGAAACAAGTTTGGAGTGATGGGACTTCTTTTAACAGGACTTGATTTTGGTCATACCAAGAATAAGTCTTCGTTTAGTATTAATCCATTGATTAGAAGTCTTTATTACAACACAGTTGAGGGTGGAGTGTTACAATTAGCAATGAATTATAACAAAGGATACAAAGGGCGCGAATCCATTTCTATTAGTCCTGTAATAAGATATGGTATGGCTAACCAACATTGGAATGGATCTTTGGCCTTCAACTATACTTATGGAAAAAAGTATCGTAAAAGCCTTTCTATTTCTGGTGGATCTGATGTGTTTCAGTTTAATAATGCCGCACCAATATTGCCCATCCTAAATAGTTTTGTGACATTGAGGAATGAGTTTAATTACATGAAGATATATGAGGCAGGGTTTTTCAAAATGCGATTTGATGCTGATGCAGGTAATGGGTTGAATTTTGCTGCAGAATTTCAGTTTCAGAACAGAAGACCTTTAGAAAATCTACCAGATCTGCCTAGATGGAAAGATTATCCTAATAGGGATTTTACCCCTAATTATCCTACAGAAATTACCAATACCAATATGATTGCCAATAAGGCAAGTCTATTGACTTTATCAATGCGTTGGAGACCAGGGGCTAGGTATATTGAGTTCCCTGATCAGAAAATCAATATAGGTTCCAGATATCCCATTTTTAATGCAAGCATCACAACAGGTATTGAGGGTTTATTGGGAAGTAATGTAAATTTTACCAAGTGGCGTTTTAGTATCAATGATAATTTGAATCTGAAATTGGCAGGAAGGTTAAATTATAATTTTGCTGTTGCTGGGTTCCTTAATGAACAAAAAACTTTTATTCCTGATTATTTGCATTTTCAAGGAAACCAGCTTTTTTTAGCTAGCAACTTTCTGAATAGTTTTCAATTAGCCCCATATTACCAATATAGTAATAAGGCTAATTTCAATGCCAGTGGACATATAGAATATCATTTAAATGGATTGCTAACCAATAAGATTCCGGGCTTTAAAAAATTGAATTGGTTTTTTGTTACTGGTGCTAGTGCATTGCATATTGCACCTGATCAACAATACCTAGAAGCTTATTTTGGCATAGAAAATATTTTCAAAGTCATTCGAATTGACTTTGTTCAAGGGTTTGAAAAATCTGGCGCTAAACCTACTGGCTTTAGATTGTCTTTGCCCCTGCTTTCTAGGTAATACTTCATCTGGTAACTTTTTTATGGCGTTTTAGTATCTTTGTCCATATTTTGGCTGCCCTGCAAGCAGCTCCTTTTTAATATGGAACATCTTTTAGAAGATGTCTAAAATTTTTGATATGCCAGTATTACACAACCGCGTAAACAACGAGGAGCTAAAACAGCACCTCATGGAGGAAACTGAACCTAGAACCACCATCAGTTTTTACCAGTATTTTCCTATTGCCAATCCATTGGAGTACCGTAATATGCTGTATAAGGCATTGAATGCCCTCAAAGTTTTTGGCAGAATTTATGTTGCCAAAGAAGGAATCAATGCTCAAATCAGTGTTCCAAGTTCCAATCTTGAAGCTTTTCAATCCTTTCTATATAGTTTAGATTACCTCAATGGATTAAGACTCAATATTGCCGTTGATGATGATGGAAAAAGTTTCTGGGTGTTGAAAATTAAAGTACGAGAAAAAATAGTAGCGGATGGAATTGATGACCCAAGTTTTAGTATGGAAAACAAGGGCAAGTATGTGAATGCAGCCCAAATGAACGCCCTAATAGAGCAGCCCAATACTATTTTAATTGATATGCGCAACCACTATGAGTATGAAGTGGGGCATTTTGAAAGTGCCTTGGAAGTTCCTTCAGACACTTTTAGAGAACAGTTGCCTATGACTATTGACATGATCAAGGGAAATGAAGACAAAAATATTGTCATGTATTGTACAGGAGGAATCAGGTGTGAGAAAGCCAGCGCTTATTTAAAACACCAAGGGTTTAATAATGTGTTTCATCTAGAAGGGGGAATTATCAATTATGCCAAGCAGGCTAAGGAAATGGGATTGACGCCTAAATTTATAGGCAAGAATTTTGTATTTGATAACCGTTTAGGAGAAAGAATCACCAATGATGTTATAGCCCAATGTCATCAGTGTGGGGCTGTTTGTGATACCCATACCAATTGCGCCAATAATGGCTGTCACCTATTATTTATACAGTGCCCCAGTTGTGCTGAAAAGTTTCAAGGTTGTTGTAGTGAACCCTGCCAAGAAACCCTGCTTTTGCCTATTGAAAGGCAAAAAGCCATACGTCAAGGTTTGAGCCATGGGCAGCATATATTCAATAAAAGCAGGCAAAGAATGCGCTTTAAAGAAGAGTAACCAAGGTGTTTTTAATACGGCCCCATTCATATATTTTATGGTAGGCTTTTTCTAAGGTTAGTTATATTGCAGGTATTCCAATGAATAGACTAATAGGGTTTATATTGTTAATGTGTATGCTTATCTATACTGGCGGGTATCAACTAATTTCTGCTTGTTATAGATTGGAAATTCATGCACAGATGGCAAACTTTATCAAATTACAACCTGCTGAAAAAAACATTACCCAACTTTCATTTAAAACAAATAAGGGTAAAATTCAAGACGATTCATTTATTTGGCGGGAGGAAAATAGAGAGTTTACTTATCAAGGTTACATGTATGATATTATCAGCATGGTAAAAACCGATACTAGCATTACTATTCAATGTTATTTTGATAAAAATGAAACTGAACTTGAACAAAACCTTGTTCAATTAGAGCAACATAAAAACACTGCAAATTCTGGGGCAAGCTTGGCTTTTCATAAACTTATATCAACAGTCTTTTTGCCAATAGATAACATTGCATTATTTGATATTATAGATCATAAAGTTTCCTTTTTTAAAGTATACCAAGAAGAATTGCTATTTCGCAATTCAGATATTACAATGCCTCCTCCTGATGAAAAAGCATGTTGAGTTTTAAACATCCTTTTTCATTAAAAAAATCAAAATGAACTTGAAATTCATATTGATGGTTATGGTTATTTCCATAACCAATTATACTATTGCACAGGTTAGACCATTGCCGGATACTATTCAATCTGAACCTGTTAGTTTGGGAGAAGTAGTTGTCTTTGCAAATAAATTTCCCGAAAAACTAAGGTTTGTAACCCAGTCCATTAGAGTGATTAAAGATAAAAATGCATTGAATAATCAACCTAATGCAGGAGACGTTTTATTAAATAGCGGGGCTGTATTTGTTCAAAAAAGCCAACAAGGGGGGAGTAGTCCAGTGATTCGTGGTTTTGAAGCAAGTAGGGTATTGTTAATGGTGGATGGGGTTAGAATGAATAATGCCATTTATAGATCTGGTCATTTGCAAAACATTATTACGGTTGATAATACCATTTTAGATAGGATGGAAGTGATTTATGGACCATCTTCTACTTTGTATGGTAGTGATGCTTTGGGTGGGGTTGTAAGCATGTATTCTAAAAATCCAATCCTATCACAGTCCCATAAAACAAGTGTTTCTGGTAATGCTTTAGTAAGGTATGCTACGGCAACTCAAGAAGCCAGGGGGCATGTTGATTTTAATCTTGCATCCAAACAATGGGCTTCATTCACTTCAATAACTTATGGTGTTTTTGGAGACGTGGTTCAAGGGAAACAAAGACAATCTGCTTATCCTGTTTTTGGTTTAAAACCCTTTTATGTTCAAAGAGTTGGAAATACAGATAGTGCATTTGTAAATCCAGATCCAAACAAGCAAATTGCTAGTGACTACAAACAGGTTGATATAGCCCAAAAAATATTATTTCAACCTTCGGATAATATGCAGCATTTGTTAAATATTCAAATTGGAAATAGTAGTAATGTTCCGCGATATGATAGGTTATCAGAAACAGCTGGTGGGATCCCAGTTTATGCTGAATGGTATTATGGTCCTCAGGCTAAACAACTGCTATCTTATCAGTTTTCTGCTACTAAATTGACTGGTTTTTTTCAAGATTTGAAAATCATTGCAAGTTATCAAAACATTGAAGAAAGTAGGATTACTAGGCGGTTCAAGAACAATAACCGTGATTCAAGATGGGAGCGCGTAAATGTTTGGGGATTCAATATGGATGCAAAACACAAATCAGGCAAAAATGAATTGCATATTGGCTTGGAATCTTATACCAATTACGTTAGTTCAACTGCTGAACGAATGAATGTGCTAACCGGGGCATTCAGTAGAATTGCCACAAGGTATAGTGATGGACCTACCAAAATGGGTTCAAATGCTATTTATGCACAGCATACTTATAAAATCAATGATTCTTGGACATTAAATGATGGAATGCGTTTCAATCTAGTTAGATTAGATGCCAGGTTTGTAGATACTAGTTTAATGCATTTTCCTTTTGTAAGAGCGGAACAACAACATGCTGCTGTTACGGGCAATCTTGGTCTCGTTTATGCTAACCCCAAGAATTTCAGACTAGCTTTTTTATTGAGTAGTGGATTTAGGTCTCCCAATGTGGATGATTTAACCAAGGTATTTGATACAAGAACTGGTTATGTTGTGGTTCCTAACAAAGATTTGAAACCAGAATATACTTATAATGCAGAAGTTAATTTCAACAAATACGGGGAGCACTTTAATTATGGTGGATCAATTTTTTATACTTGGTTCAGAAATGCCATTGTGGTTGACAAATTTCAATTCAATAGCCAAGATAGCATCTTGTATCAGGGTGTAAAAAGTGCTGTTTTTGCTCCTCAAAATAAGGCAAAAGCAATAGTTGTTGGATTTAGTGTGAATGCAACATATAAAATAAACAAACAGAATAGTTTTGATGCCGTTTATACCTATACCAAAGGAACCTATACCAATGCAGGATTGTCCATGCCCTTAGATCATATTCCACCAGCATTTGGTAGAGTAGGATTTAAACATGAGAGCTCAGAATGGTTAGGGGAATTTTATAGCTTGTTTAATGGTTGGAAAAAAATGGCAGACTACAATCCCAATGGAGAAGATAACCAACAATACGCTACTGTAGATGGGATGCCTTCTTGGTTTACGTTGAATTTGAGAGGTCAAATAAATCTAGGAAATAACCTATCTGCACAAGTGCAAGTTGAAAATTTGCTTGATCGCAATTACAGATATTTTGCAAGTGGTATTTCTGCACCCGGTAGAAATTTCATTTTCAGTTTAAAAGCATCATTCTAAAAATACTAACAAAAAAAAGGGGTGAATTTCACCCCTTTTTTTATACACTAATCTTTGCTAATGCTTCTGTTACTTTTTGAACTATCGATTCATCATCAATAGTTTCTGGAACAAAAGACGTACCACTCACTTTTTCAAAAAGCTCAATATAACGTTTACTAATAGTCTCAATCCATTCGTTGGTCATTTCTGGTACAGTTTGCCCTTCTTTTCCCATAAAATTGTTTGCAATCAACCATTCCCTTACAAACTCTTTGCTAAGTTGTTTTTGTTTTTCTCCTGATGCCTGTCTTGCTTCAAAACCATCGGCATAAAAATACCTTGATGAATCAGGGGTATGCACTTCATCCATTAAATAAATGGTATCCCCAATTTTCCCGAATTCATATTTGGTATCGGCTAAAATCAATCCTTTATCTGCTGCAATTTGTTTGCCTCTTTCAAATAAAGCCAAGGCATATTTTTCCAAAATGGCCCAATCAGTTGGGGTGGCTAGACCGTTTGCTAATATTTCTTTTGGAGAAATATCTTCATCGTGACCAGCATCTGCCTTGGTAGAAGGAGTGATAATTGGGGTTGGAAAGAAATCATTTTCCTTTAATCCATCTGGCATGATAGCTCCACAAAGTTCTCTTTTACCAGTTTGATAGGTTCGCCACGCATGTCCTACAAGGTTACCCCTTACCACCATTTCTATTTTAAAAGGGATACATTTTTTGCCAATAGAAACGTTAGGGGCGGGGGTAGATATAAGCCAATTTGGACATATGACTTTGGTGGCATCCAGCATTATGGCTGCTATTTGGTTCAAAACCTGCCCTTTATAAGGGATTGGTTTGGGAAGTATCACATCGAATGCCGAAATACGGTTGCTGGCAATCATTACTAATAAATCGTCATGTATACTGTAAACATCTCTCACTTTTCCGTGATAGATGGATTTTTGACCAGGGAATTGAAAATTATGCATAAACAAAAATAACCTTCAATTTCCAAAATCACTTGAAGCACAGTTGTTTTTCTCAACAGATCCAAGCCTTTTGTGGACAAATTAAATTTTTGCAGAAAACTAACAATTGCTACTTTTATCAAAACCATCTAATAAAACTTGCTATTATGAGAAGATTCTTCACGAATTGCGTGTTAGTGATTTTGGCTTTGGGCTTATCGATTAGTTCATTTGCTCAAAATTCAACTACTGTAAAGGGTAGTGTCAAAAACGCTAAATCCAAAGAAGCGGTTTCTGCCGTTTCTGTCACTGTAAAAGGTGGTACTACAGGTACATTTACCGATGACAAGGGTAATTTTAAATTAACAACCGTTCAAAAATTGCCAATAACAGTAATTATTTCTTCTGTTGGTTATACCAATAAAGAAGTAGTTGTAAAGTCGGCTGATCAAGTGGTTGATATAGAATTGGAAGCAGCATTTACTTTGGGAGACGAAGTAGTGGTTGCCGCATCAAGGGTTCCAGAAAGAATATTGGAATCACCGGTGTCAATTGAAAGAATTGGTCAGAGTGCCATTCGTCAAACTCCTGCTACCAACTATTATGACATGATTACCAATTTGAAAGGGGTAGACGTGGTAACAGCCAGTCTTACTTTTAAAAGCATTGGTACACGTGGTTTTAATAGTAGTGGTAACACCCGTTTAAACCAGATTGTAGACGGAATGGATAACCAAGCTCCTGGTTTGAATTTTTCTGTAGGTAATATTATTGGTTTGACTGAATTGGATGTAGATAATATTGAATTGTTGCCAGGTGCTTCTTCTGCATTGTATGGTCCAGGCGGTATGAATGGTACTGTTTTAATCAACAGTAAAAACCCTTTCAAATACCAAGGTTTGAGTTTTCAAATTAAACAAGGTATGAATCATGTTGATAATAAACAACGTAATGCTTCTCCTTTTTATGATTGGTCTATAAGATTTGCGGATAAAGTTTCTGACAAGTTTGCTTATAAAATTGGCGCTCAATTTACTCAGGCTCAAGACTGGTTGGCTAACCAAACTGAAAACTATTCTCGTTTGTCTAGTGCAGCCAATCCAAATGGTAATGTAATTCCAGGTTGGAGAGAATCTGATCCCAACTATGATGGTGTAAACGTTTATGGAGATGAAACCAATCAGAACATGGGAAGCATTGCAAACTCAGTATTAGCTGGTTTCCCAGCAGCTGTTGTAGGAGCTTCAAATGCTTTCTTAGCTGCTAACCCTACTGCAAAATTAGCTCAGTTAAATAGTTTTCTTACAACCATTGGCGCTGGTGCGATTGTAGCTGGCGGCGGTTCTCCATTTATTTATGGACAGGCACCAAGCCGCAATTTCTTTAAGAATCAATTTGTAAGCCGTACTGGTTATGATGAGAAGGATGTAATTGATCCAACAACTATGAACTTCAAATTGTCTGGTGGTTTGTATTACAAATTAACTGACAAATTAGAAGCTTCCTTTACAGCCAACTGGGGTACTGGTACAACTGTTTATACTGGTGCTGACCGTTATTCTATTAAGGATTTCAAAATGGGTCAATACAAATTGGAATTAAAATCTAAAAACTGGTATTTACGTGGTTATACAACGTCAGAGAATTCAGGAAATTCTTATGTAATTACTACCACTACTCGTTTATTTAATGAAGCTTGGAAAAGTAGTACTGCTTGGTATCCACAATACATGGCAGCCTATATTACTGCAGTAGACGCTGGCGCTCCAACTAATATTTCTGCACATAACGCTGCAAGAGCTTTTGCAGACCAAGGCAGACCTACAGGATCTGTTTTGTACAACCCAATGTTCCAAAAAGTAGCACAAACACCTATCTCTAAAGGTGGTGGTTTGTTCTTAGACAGAACTAAGGTTTATACTGCAGAAGGTCAATACAATTTGACAGAAGCACTTGGTTTGGCTAAATCTGGTACTGATTTATTAATTGGTGGATCTTGGAGACAATATGTCTTGAATTCTCAAGGAACCATTTTTGCTGATACAGCTGGTACCATTAAGATTAATGAAACAGGTGCTTATGCACAATTGTCTCAGAAATTGTTTGGCGATATCTTGAAAATAACCCTTTCTGGTAGGTATGATAAGAATACCAACTTTAAAGGACGTTTTACTCCAAGGGCTTCTGCTGTAATAAAGTTGGTGAAAGATCACAACTTGCGTTTGTCTTTCCAATCTGCTTACCGTTTCCCAACTACCCAGAATCAGTGGATCAACTTGAGCACTGCCACTGGTCGTTTGATGGGAGGTTTGCCACAATTGAGAGACTTCTTCAATTTTGCAGGCAACAAAGCCTATACCTTGGCTAGTGTAACTGCTTTTGGTACTGCTTTACAAACTACAGGTGTTCCAAATCCTGCTTTATTGGTTGAGCAGCAGTTTGGTGAATTCAAACCTGAATCAAGTACTTCTTTCGAAGTTGGTTACAAAGGTTTAATAGCTAAGAAATTGTTGATTGATGTGTATGCTTATTGGGCTAAATACAAAGACTTTTTGGGTGGTGTAACCGTTATTCAATCAAATAATGGTTCTCCTGCAGGCTTACTTGGATTGAATGCTAATTTCACTCCTGGTAATGCAAGTTTAACAAGAAATATATACAGTGTTTCTGTAAACCAATCTCAGGATGTAACTACCAGCGGTTGGGGTGCGTCTGTTGAATACTTAATGCCTAAGAATTTCTCAGTTAGTGCCAACTTGTATTCTGATAAAATTGGCGAAACACCAACAGGATTTGTATCTTATTTCAATACACCTAGTTTGAGAACCAATATTGCTTTAAACAATTCTGGATTTGGACCTAAGAATCTAATGGGCTTTAGTTTGGTGTACAGATGGTTAGATGGTTTCCAATATGATGGAACATTTGCTAGCGGTCAAGTACCTTCTTATGCAACCTTAGATGGTATGGTAAGTATGAAATTGCCTAAATCAAAATCTTTGATCAAATTGGGTGCAACCAACTTGTTGAACAGGTATTACCGCACTGGCTTTGGTAACCCACAAATTGGTGGATTGTACTATATCAGCTTTGGCTGGAACGTATATTAATCAATCTTAATTGATTACTCAAAATCCTCCTCAATGCTATTGGGGAGGATTTTTTGTTGGTAAAAGCCCCAAGTCTTTTGGTTTTATAGGCGATAATCTTATATTTTTGCACCTCATTTAATTCAAATAGCATATGCGTTCAATTGCTTTCAGAGAGGCTTTAAGAGAAGCCATGAGTGAGGAAATGAGAAGAGATGAAAGGGTTTTCCTATTGGGTGAAGAAGTTGCCGAGTATAATGGAGCTTATAAAGTAAGCCAAGGTATGTTGGCTGAATTTGGTCCCAAAAGGATTATTGATACCCCCATTGCAGAGTTGGGTTTTGCAGCAGTTGCTGTAGGCGCGGCCCAGAATGGCTTGCGTCCTATTGTAGAATTTATGACTTGGAACTTTGCGGTACTACCCATGGACCAGATTCTCAATACAGCTTCTAAGATGTTGGCTATGAGTGGCGGACAGATTGGTTGCCCAATTGTTTTTAGGGGACCAAACGGTTCTGCTGGTCAATTAGGTGCGCAACATAGTACTGCTTTTGAAAGTTATTATGCCAATATCCCAGGATTAAAAGTGGTTTCACCTTCTAATGGATATGATGCAAAAGGTTTGATGAAACAAGCCATTCGCTATGAAGAAGATCCAGTCATGTTCATGGAAAGTGAAGTAATGTATGGTGACAAGTGTGAAGTGCCAGAAGAAGAATATTATATTCCTTTAGGCAAGGCCGATGTTAAAAAACAGGGCAGAGATATTACCATTGTTTCTTATAATAAAATGATGAAAGTGGCATTAGGTGCTGCTGCTGAATTAGAAAAAGAAGGTATTAGTGCAGAGGTAATTGACTTAAGAACCATTCGTCCATTGGATTGGGAAACAATTGTAGAAAGTGTTAAGAAAACAAATCGTTTGGTAATTGTTGAAGAACAATGGCCATTTGCATCTGTTTCTTCTGAAATTACCTATAGGATTCAGAAAGAAGCGTTTGATTATCTTGATGCTCCTATTAGGAGAATTACCAGTGCTGATGCACCTATGCACTATGCACCTAATTTGGCAGCTTTGGCCATTCCAGATATCAGTAGAACTGTGAAGTTGGTGAAAGAGTTGGTACAAACTAAAAAGTAATCTCTTATATAAATAATGATTCCCGGACCCGTCATTGACAGTCCGGGAATTTTAATTTAATCCATTGACTAGATTTTTTTGCATCTGCCTTTTACTGATTGGTTTGCAACAAACAAATTTGTTGGCACAGTCAACAACATTTGGCTCAGATACCCTTCAAACTGTTCAGGTAGAAGTATTTAAATCTAAGGTTCAATGGAAAGCTGCACCAGTAGCCATTGCTGCTTTATCTAAAAACGAATTAAATTCCTATTCCCCCATTTCATTAGTGCCGGTAATCAATCAAATGCCGGGTATCAGAATGGAAGAGCGATCACCTGGAAGTTATCGGCTTTCTGTAAGAGGTAGTTTGTTAAGATCTCCTTTTGGAGTTAGAAATCTGAAATTATATTGGAATCAAATTCCATTGTCCGATGCAACTGGCAACGCCTATTTGAACTTGGTAGAATTGGCAGATCTAGATGCGATTACTATACTAAAAGGGCCATCCGCTAGTATCTATGGTGCGGGTACGGGAGGAGTTGTTTTATTAGATTCGAAAAGTGATTTTAGTTCCATTCAACACCATCAACTTAATCTGGGATTGACTGTTGGTGCTGATGGCATGTTACACGAAACTGCAGGTTGGAAATTCCAAAGCAAAAAATTCTCTAGCAATTTGCAGCAATCCCATATGAAATATGATGGCTATAGAGAGCAATCTGCCATGGAGAAAAAGCATATCAAATACAATGCTGCCTTACAATTAGGGAAACATCAATTTGAATTTTTGTCTTTTTATACGGACCTTTTTTATCAAACACCCGGTGGGATTACTTTGGGGCAAATGCAAACCAACCCAAGGTTGTCTAGACAAGCAACAGCTACATTGCCTTCTGCCATTACCCAGCAGGCAAGTATTTCAAACAAAACTATTTTTGCTGGTTTGTCTGATAAGTGGGTGGTTTCAAATAGGTCAACTATATCGGCCTTTCTAAGTATTAACAATACCCAATTTGAAAATCCATTTATCACCAACTACGAATTCAGAAATGAAACCAATACGGCTACAGGTGTACAATGGCAATGGTATTCTGCCAATAGAAAACTTGAGTGGACCAATGGTGGTGAATGGTTATTCAATCATTCCAATATTGCCAATTATGGTAATAGAAAGGGCGTTGCAGATACGGTCCAATACAAGGATGATATACATGCAAAACAATGGACCCTTTTTTCACAATTACAGTGGCGCATCAAAGAAAAGTGGCAATTGCAATTTGGCTTAAGTATCAATCAACAATCGGTTGATTTTCTAAGGCAAACAGACAATCCTATGGTAAAAACAAAACAATCTACCAATCCTATTGTGGCACCTAGATTGGCTATATCTTATCAACTGTCTAACCAAGTTACGGCATATGCCATTGCTTCTTTTGGTTTTTCGCCACCTTCATTGGCAGAAATTAGGCCCTCTGATGGCAAATTTTATGGGGATCTACAAGCTGAATATGGTTGGAATAAAGAAATTGGGATTAAGGGATTCTTTTGGAATAATCGTTTGCAATTTGATCTTGCCTATTATCATTTTCAATTGCAACAAGCCATTGTTAGAAGAAATAATGCAGCTGGATCTGAGTATTTTGTGAATGCCGGTTCTGCAACACAACAGGGAATTGAAGCCATGTTCAAATATGCAGTTAAGGATCAAGCTCATTCTAGAAAATGGAACATGCATGCCTATACCAGTATTGCGTTTCAACCATACCGTTTTGATAATTATCAGCAAGGAGCCAATAATTACAGCGGAAATGCCATAACTGGGGTTCCTAGAAATACTTGGGTAACAGGTTTTAATTTGGAATGGATGAAGCAGGTTTATTTTAATGCAAGTGTGAATGCTGTTGATCCCATTCCTTTAACGGATGCCAATGATGCTAGTGCAGAAGCCTATCAACTGGTTCAACTCAAAACAGGTTACAAGAAAAAAATAGGTAAATGGCAGGTACATTTTTTTGGGGGAATAGACAATTTGCTCAATCAAACCTATAGTTTGGGTAATGATATCAATGCCGCCGGAAGGCGATTTTATAATCCTGCTCCTGAACGGAACTTTTTTCTTGGCTTCAATTTACAATTCCGCTAACGGATCAATCTTTATCTTAGTAAAAAATAGCATCATGGCCCATATATTAATCATAGACGATGAAAGATCTATTCGCAATGTGTTGAAAGACATTTTGGGTAATGAAGGGTTTAAAGTAGATGAGGCTTCTGATGGAGAGGAGGGGTTGCAGAAATTCAAACAAAATGGCTATGACCTAATTCTATGTGATATTAAAATGCCCAAATTAGACGGGCTAGAATTTTTAGATGCTGTTGTTGCGGCCAATTCAGAAACGCCTGTAATCATGATTAGTGGCCATGGTAATATTGAAACAGCGGTAGACGCAGTAAAAAAAGGAGCTTATGATTATATTTCCAAGCCACCTGATTTGAATAGACTATTAATTACTATAAGAAATGCCTTGGATAAAACCAATTTGGTTAAAGAAACCAAAGTATTGAAAAGAAAGGTGTCTAAAGTGCAAGAAATTATTGGAAATAGCGATGCCATCAAAAAAATAAAAGAAACCATTGATAAAGTGGCACCCACGGATGCAAGGGTATTGATCACAGGTGAGAATGGTACGGGAAAGGAATTAGTAGCAAGGTGGTTGCATGAAAAAAGTCTTCGTAGTGCTGGCCCAATAGTAGAAGTGAATTGTGCTGCTATTCCATCGGAATTAATAGAAAGCGAATTATTTGGACACGAAAAAGGCTCTTTTACATCTGCTATAAAACAAAGGGTTGGAAAGTTTGAACAGGCAAATGGCGGTACACTTTTCTTAGATGAAATTGGAGACATGAGCCTATCGGCCCAAGCCAAAGTCCTGCGTGCATTACAAGAAGGAAAAATCACAAGGGTAGGGGGAGACAAAGAGATCAATGTAGATGTTAGGGTTGTGGCTGCAACCAATAAAGACTTATTAAAGGAAGTAGAGGAAAAGCAATTTAGACTGGATTTATATCATCGTCTTGGGGTCATTCTAATTCATGTGCCTTCATTGAATCAACGCCTAGATGATATTCCAGAACTGGTAGAAAAAATTTTAATTGATATTGCTGCTGATTATGGACAATCGCCAAAGGCCATTGACAAAAAAGCAATTGAAGCATTACAAGCACATTTTTGGTCTGGGAATATACGGGAATTAAGAAATGTGGTAGAAAGACTGATCATACTTTCAGGCAAAAACATTCAAGCTGATGACGTTAAAAATTATGTGTTGCCATAAATGGGCTTATTTATAAAAACTTTATTCAAATTGGGGCTAATCTCGGTTTGAAAAGGATATTTTTGTTACTATAATCAGAAACAATGGGATTGATTTTATTTGTTATAGGAGTGATAGGTTGGCATGCTGGCATGTATGGGATGTTTAAAAAAGCAGGTATTGAGCCTTGGAAAGCCTTAGTGCCATTTTACAATACTTGGTTGATTGTTGAAAAAACAGCCATTAAAAAGTATTGGTTTTGGTTTCAATTAATACCTGTAGCCGGGCAGTTTATAACTATTTGGATTACCATCATTTTTGTGATGCAGTTCAAAAAAGTGACTGTGTTGGATCATGCCGCTACCATTTTTGTACCCTTTATTTATTTTCCATATTTAGGTTTTACAAAGGATACCGTATTTCACGGACCTTCTGTAATGGCTTTATACCATAAACCAGCTTCTAGAGAATGGATAGATGCAGGAGTCTTTGCCATTGTAGCTGCAACCTTAATTAGAACCTTTGTATTTGAAGCCTATGTGATTCCCTCAGAAAGTATGGAGAAGACCTTGCTTGTTAATGACTTTTTGTTTGTCAACAAAATGAGTTATGGTCCAAGGATCCCTCAAACACCTCTGTCCTTTCCTTTTGTGCATAATACCATGCCTAGTTCTATTACAACACCTTCTTATCTTAAATGGATTCAGATTCCGTATAAACGGTTACCTGCATTTACACCCGTAAAAAGAAACGATGTGGTGGTATTTAATGTTCCAGTAGGAGATACCATTATCAATCTACCTGAATATGGTAGCAAACAACCTTATTATGATATTCTGAGAACACAATTTAAGGGTGATCGCGAAGCATTAGCAGCGCAGTTCCCCCTCTTGGTTCACCCAATGGATAAAACAGATAATTATATCAAACGTTGTGTTGCAGAACCAGGAGATGTTTTGCAATTGAAAAATGCCCAATTATTTATCAATGGTCAACCAGCTTATTTGCCAGGTGCGTCTCAAACAGAATATGTGGTTGAAACAAATGGGGCGCCATTTTCAGAAGAATTTTTAAAAGAGGAACTTGGTGTTAATGTAGAAGATACAAAAGGACAAATTATACCGTATGAAAATAAGCCAAATACCTTTGTTTTCAATATGACGCCAGTAGAAATGGCCAAGTTAAAACAGCAACCTAATATCAAGTCAATAGGGTTGTATTCAAACGGATATGTAGGTGGCTATTTCCCTTTTGATGATGTGAACTTTCCTTTTACCTTGGACAATTTTGGACCTATTAAAATACCAAAGAAGGGAGAACCAATTATACTCTCAGAAAAGAATATTGCGTTGTATCGTAGGTTGATTGCTGATTATGAGCACAACAAATTGGAAGAAGCTAATGGGAAATTTATCATTAATGGAAAAGAAACCACTCAATATACTCCCATTTATAATTATTATTGGATGATGGGTGATAATAGACACCGTAGTCAAGATAGCAGGTATTGGGGCTTTGTTCCGGAGACACATATTGTGGGTAAAGCATCCCTAATCTGGTTTAGCTATGAAAATGGACCTAGGTGGAAACGCTTGTTCAATAGTATCAAATAGACTATCTTTAATAGCCGTTAGGGGGTCCTCATAGCCATTGCTATGGGGACTTTTTGTCTAAATATAGGTTTATGAAAAAGATGGAACAACAATTTTCCTACACAGCATATGAATCCATCCAAGAATTGAATGCTGCAGATCAGGAATTGATGAACGCTGCCAAATCCGCCACTGGATTAGCATATGCCCCATATTCAAAATTTAGAGTAGGTGCGGCAGCAAGATTAGAAAATGGGGTCATTTTGAAAGGAAGCAATCAGGAAAATGCAAGTTTCCCTGTAGGAATCTGTGCAGAAAGGGTGCTTTTGTCTGTTGCTTCATCGCTTTACCCAGAAGTACCCATTCTTGAAATGGCCATCAGTTACAAAAATGAAATGGGGAAAAGTGACAATCCTATTAGTCCTTGTGGTATTTGTAGACAAAGTTTGTTGGAGTTTGAAATGAAAACCCAACAAAGCATTCGTTTACTTTTAGCTGGAGAAACAGGTGCCGTGTATGAAGTACCCAAAGCACATGATTTACTTCCACTTGGTTTTACAAGTGCTGATTTATTGGCGGGAGTGAAATGATGCATGTTACTGCGGTTCATATTCAATGGATTTTTATATATTTAATCTCATGATACTAGGGGGGATAAACCATCGGCCATTTATTATAACCTATTATAGATTGGGTTATTTATTGCATATCATGACCATTGCTGAGGTGGTGTTAATTGTTGCCTGTTTTAAACAATTTCATTTAATAACTTGGGCTCAGTCAGGCAATCCAATGATCAGGTGGTTTTTATTGTTTTGTTTGGTATTCCCTCCAATTTTCCCCCAATGTGATGCTAGGTCTAGGTATCAAAATTATAAGCAGGTTAAAGACCATTTATTTTTATACGGATTTCAGTGCCGTATTATAAAACCTTTTTCTCATTCAAGGTGTCAAAGAGATGCAGTTTTAGCAGCAGCAGAAGAATTGGGATTTGAAAATGAGTGCAAAAATTATTTCAAAATGCAGGGCTATAAATGGCACCATTTGATGCCAGATTTTTTGGTGAAAAATCCTAAATTTTTATTGCATCCACAGTTTTGGATGAGTACTTTCTTTGTAAAGACCTATAAAAGCAAAGTAGATTTTAGGAAACAGCCGAATTGCAACAGTAAGAAAAAAAATGCGAATCCCTTATTTGTAGCCGAACAGTTAAAGCAAGCTATCTAATTAGAACAGTGGTTCCTTTGAGTACCTGTTTTTTTCCTGTGTCTTTATGGGTATATTCTAGCAAATAAACATACGTACCACTTGGTTGAAGCATTCCATTAATCCTACCATCCCATTTCTTTTTCCAATCCCTGGTTTCAAAAATAACTTGTCCAAATCTATTGTAGATTCTGAAAATTAAGTCCACTGCTTTAAAGGCATTTAAGGGATACAGAAAATCATTGAGTCCATCACCGTTTGGTGTGAAACCACTTGGAATATCAATATAGCAATTGGGTAAAACAAATATTCTTTTTGAAACAGTGTCCGTACAATTAAATCCATTACTAATCTGTAGTCTAACAAAAAATTGGTTTTGTCTGCCACTAGGTATATAATTTGTAGTGGGTGGGTTTTGTGATATACTGGTTTGGCCATTTCCCAAATCCCATTTCCAATTAATGGCATTAGAACTACTTGCGTCTAGAATCTGAACAGTGTCTTTTGCGCAAACCGTATCTGGCATATTAATGGCTGCTTTTAGGGTCCAATCTGGAAGATCAACAATCTGACTAGTACTGTCTTTGCAAATGCCGTTACTTGTTTCTAAGAATATAGTAGTCTTTCCAAATATATTGGTACTTAATATTGGATTCTGTGAACTACTAGATAAACCATTATCTAATTGCCATCTCCAAGAATTAGCTGCATTATTGCCGTTATGGTTTAGCATAATGGTATCTTTTTTGCAACCAGCTTTAATAGTTGCATTAAAATCAGCAGTGACTACATTTTGGATACTAAAATTTAAATTAGCACCTGGAGCTGTAATTTGACCACATTCGTCTATTAAACTATTCCCATCAGTTCCTATACCCAATTTCAAAGTATAATTACCATTGGTTTTTATAGGTTTTTGTAAAACCAAATGTATGGTTGAACTAACCCCATTGTTGCAAATGCCAAGTGCAGATTTAATTTGCACATTGGAAGGCCCTGTGATGCTGAAATCTGAACCATCAGGCGCAATACTGGCACAACTCATGGGTTTATTAAAATACAGGTGTAAAGTATCTTGAATACAAATTACTGGGCTAATACTGTCCATAGGAGTAGGAACTGATGCAGTAAAAAGTAAATCTTTTTTCAATCCTAGAGCTAGTTGGTTATCACAATTGTCTATTAAAGTATTACCATCAATACCATTTTTGGCAATAACACTATAAAGACCTGGGGAAAGAATATTATTCAATTTCAAGGTCACCGTGTCAAAATCAAAGGAGACATTACATCCTTTACCTACTGCGGTATTAAAAGCGTTTGTAAAGGGGCCAGCAACTGAAAAATCGGAGCCATCTGCGGCTAAACTGCTGCATTTCATTTTTTTATTGAGCGTTATGACCATTTCCGTACCATCACAAACAGCATAAGCATTTTGAATGATGGGTACTACGGGATTGATAATACTAGCAGAACCTCCTTGAAAAGACAAGGTATACCCACTTTGTGTATTGGTATAATGACTAACCATTAGTAAATAATTGTGACCTGCAATCAAGTCAGGCATAGTACTAAAGGTTGGTATATTCCAAGCCGGGTCTGAAGAACATTCAAATGGATTTTTACCACTGCTTGATGCGCCTGTAGTACCACTAGATCCAGACCAATTAGCAGAAATGATCAAGGATTTATTAGTGTAAACATCCATTTCATCAACACCTGTTACATCAAATAATTGCCAGTCATAATCATCTGTGATGTCAGTTGGTGTAATCAAAAAACCAAGTTTGCCAGCTGTATAACAGGTGAATTTATACCAATAGGGGTTCTTATCTGTATAAGGAGTATTGTCATTGCAAAGTGTTGGAAGGGTTCTTGTTCCGCAAATTGCTACGGAACTCTGTTGAAAAACCGTTTTACCACAGACTGGAAAAGCAGTGGTAGGGTTTTGGCCAAGCGCGGTACAAAACTGCCCATAAGATGGAAGAGCCCAATAAGTGGCAATACAAAAAAATAGGATGGATTTAAAATGGTTCTTCACAAAACAAAGTTAGTAGTCTGGATGAATAAACTTATCAGATGCTGATTAGGACTAAATTTTTACAAATAAATTAATTTGTTATATTTAAAAAATTAAAAATCAAATTATTATTTATTAATGTTTCAATTTTATCAAGATTTCGGGTTTTTTGGCATGGTGTTTGGCTAACTGTGGCTGTTCTCATACTCGTAATTTTAGGTTTTTTGTTATATTACTCTGTAAGAGAGCAGAAAAATGAAACAATGAAGTTCTATTTAGTAATCATATTAATTGTTTGCTTAGGTATTAAAACTGCTGCTCAAACTGATACAATCAAGTTTAGTCATCCGGCTGATACTATCATTTATTCAATGGATACCCTACATCTTGGTCTTCCAAAATTGTCAGATAGTATCAATAATCCGTCAAAAACAACGGTAGCCACCAAGAAAATCAAAGGAATTGCCAGTTTTTACAGTAAAAATTTGGATGGAACTAAAACAGCTACAGGTGAAATTTTTAAAAATAGCAAATTCACAGGTGCAAGTAACCATCTTAAATTAAATACATGGGTAAGGGTCACAAATTTGAGCAATGGCAATACGGTTATTGTCAGAATCAATGACCGAATGCATCCCAGAATGGCCAAAAAAGGCCGTGTGATAGATTTGAGTAGAGCCGCAGCCGCTGAGTTAGACTTTATGAAAAAAGGCCTGACCAAAGTGCAATTAGAAGTTGTTCCCGCCAAAACTGTTGATTAATGGTGCAGAATTAACAGTTTTATAATATTTTATAGATTCAATCCAAGCCTGTATTTTTGCTGGATAATTAAAACTGTTTATGAAGAAATTTTTATTAGTAACTGTTGTATTGTGTATCTCTGTAATGAGCTTTGCACAGACAAACAAATACAAGAAATTGCCAACCTTAGGTGTTAACTTCTTTTTGCAAGATTTTAAAACACCTGCAACTATTGCCAGTGGCTCTCTTTCTGCAGCGCTGAACAATAAGAATTGGGCCAAATTGAAAGATATGCAAGCTGGCCTAAGTTTGCAATACATGCAAGGTTTGACAGATCATATTGATTTCTCAACTACTCTTGGTGGTTCTTTTGTAAATTATCCATTTAGAAGTGGTTCTGGGATTTCTGGAACTGGTTCAAGCAAATTCCTTTTGGAAGCTGATGCAGGCGTAAATATTAAGTTATTAACTGACAAATACTTCATGGTTCCATATTTGAATGTTGGATTAGGTGCTTCAATGTATGGTGGTACTTATTTTGCTGCATACGTTCCAATAGGTGGTGGTCTTCAATTTAAATTGGGTGAAGGTTCTTTCTTAAATACCCAGTTTAATTATCGCTCTGAAGTATCTGCTTTGTCAACAAAACATATTAACTACAGCATTGGTTTCTCTGCGCCTTTAAAAGAACGCAAACCAGAACCAGTAGTAGTAGCACCACCACCACCTCCACCAGCGCCAGTTGATACAGATGGTGATGGTATTTTTGACAATGTTGACAAGTGTCCAACTGTACCAGGTGTTGCTAAATACCAAGGTTGCCCTGTACCTGATACAGATGGTGATGGGATTAATGATGACAACGATAAATGTCCTACTGTAAAAGGACTTGCTAAATACAATGGTTGTCCTATTCCTGATACTGACAAAGATGGTATCAATGATGAAGAAGACAAATGCCCAACCGTTCCAGGTTTAGCACGTTACCAAGGTTGCCCAATTCCAGATACTGATGGAGACGGCATCAATGATGAAGAAGACAAATGTCCTAATGTAAAAGGTGTTCGTGAAAACAACGGCTGCCCTGCTTTAAACTTTGATGCTAAGGATATTAAGTTTGCTATTAATAGTGCCAACCTAACTACTCCTTCTAAAAAAGAACTAGATAAAGGTGTTGTGATTTTGAAAGAAAATCCTTCATTGAAATTATCTATTGAAGGACACGCTTCAAGCACAGGAACTGATAAAATCAATGATCCATTGTCTGTTAAGCGTGCAACTTCTGTAAAGAACTATATTGTTTCTAAAGGAATTGAAAAAGATCGTTTGACAGTGGTTGGATATGGTAGTAAAAAACCAATTGCTGATAACAAAACCCTTGATGGTAGAAAAGCCAATAGAAGGGTTGAATTCAAAGTTCAACAATAATCTTATTGTATATAAGTAAAAAGACCCCGAGTAATCGGGGTCTTTTTTATTGCTATTATTTGTAAACTGAGGCAAATAACTATTGATATATTACCAGATACATCATATCAGCTTATCCATGTTTTAAGATAATCAGAAAGCGCTTGTAAGGATTGTTTTGATATCTATAAAATATTCACCTCTCTCTCAAGCGCAATCCCAAATTTGTCTTGGATAGAAGCAATTATATCATTGGAGAGATTCCATATTTCAGTACCAGTAGCTTTTCCATAATTCACCAATACCAAAGCCTGTAAAGCATGACAACCTGCATCTCCATTTCTATATCCTTTCCAACCCGATTGGTCTATTAACCATCCAGCCGCAATTTTTTTATATCCCGGAATATCAGTGGAATAACCTGGGATGGATGGATATTGGTTTTGAAGTTGCTCAAATAAGTTTAAAGGGATAATTGGGTTTTTAAAAAAACTACCTGCGTTACCAATGATTTTTGGGTCAGGAAGTTTGGAAGACCTTATACTGATGACTGCATTAGAAATATCTCTGATGCTGGGAGAATTGATCATCTTTTTTGCCAATTCCTGTTCTATAATACCATAACTCGTTGTAAGATTTGGTTGTTTGGACAATTGGAACCGCACTTTTAGAATGGCAAATTGGTGTTTAAATTCTTTTTTGAAAACACTTTCCCTATAACCAAATGAACAGTCTTTAGCTTCAAATTGAACAACTGATTTATCTTGAAAATGATAAGCGTCTAAGGAGTGAAAACAATCTTTGATTTCAACGCCATAAGCACCAATATTCTGAATAGGGGAAGCCCCAACAGTGCCAGGAATGAGACTAAGATTTTCTAATCCAGCATAGTTATTGTCTATGCAATGCATAACAAACCCATGCCAGTTTTCTCCAGCTCCTGCTTCTACAATATAGTGGTCCTTAGTTTCTGCAACCAATCTAATTCCTAGAATCTCATTTTTTAATACGGCTCCATCAAAATTTTTAGTAAATAAAATATTGCTGCCCCCACCTAGAATCAAGGGTTTTTCTAATGTATTATTTGGAATGCAATTTTTTAGTGATTCTAGTTCTTCCCAAGTTGAAAAACTTGCAAAATATCGGGCACTAATATCTATCCCAAAACTATTTAAATGCTTTAATGAATAATTTTCCTTTAGTTGCATACCATCCATCATTTTATATTGGGTCTACGTCTGGAATCATTGATACAGAACGATACCTTTTGTGGTTGAGCAAGATGATTGATTGTTGTTCCAAGATTACTTTACATTTCCTAACTATTACAGGGTCCTTTGGCATTTTAATCAAAATCTCCCAGATATACTGATTTCTAATTCTGTCTACTACTGGTTGGGCTGGACCATTAATTGCATCGCCAAATTGTTTTTTTAAGGTTGATGCTACAATATTGGCAGCTTCCTCTGCAATTTGTTTGTCTTTGTGTTTGAATTTTACTTGAATCAATCTGGTGTATGGAGGATATTGAAAGATCTCTCGATTCTTGATTTCAAAATCATAGAGTTGTTTAAAATCATGTTGTGAAACAAATTGCAAGACTGGATGGTGTGAATTGCTAACCTGAATAATTACTTGACCCAAACTATTTTTTCTGCCAGCCCTTCCACTTACTTGTTCCATTAATTGAAAAGCACGTTCATTAACCCTAAAATCTGTAAAATTTAAAATGCCGTCAGCGTCAATAATGCCAACTAAGTTAACGTGCTCAAAGTCTAATCCTTTTACTACCATTTGAGTGCCAACCAATATGTCTAATCTTTGTTGTTCAAAGAGTTTTACCATGGCATCATGATCATTCTTACCTTTTACGGTATCATAATCCATTCTTGCAATTCGGGCATCTGGAAATAAGGAGATGACTTGTTCTTCTATTTTTTCAGTTCCAAAATTCTTTTGAATAAAATGATGGCTACCACAGGCAGCACAGGTTTGAACAACAGGGTAGCTGCTTCCGCAATAATGACAAGTGAGTTTGTGTTTGGCCTTGTGATAGGTGAGGGTCACATCGCACTGGGTACAGTGAGGAATCCAACCACAAGTTTCACAAAGCAAATAGGGAGAATAACCCCTTCTGTTTTGAAAAAGTATGATTTGCTTTTTCTCATCAAGTGTTTTCTGAATGGCAGCTAAAAGTCCTGGAGTAAAAACAGTTTTTCCATTTTCATCCTGATGTAGTTTTCTAATATCTACCATTTCCATAGAGGGTAATGAAGCTTCCCCAAAACGTTCCAAGAGATTCACCAATCCATATTTTCCTTGAACTGCATTATAATAGGATTCTAAACTTGGTGTAGCACTTCCCAATAACACTTTGGCATTAAATAAAGAGGCATAATAAACAGCAGCATCTCTTGCGTGATATCTAGGAGCTGGTTCTTGTTGTTTATAGGAAGGATCATGCTCTTCATCCGCAATAATCAGTCCAAGGTATTTAAAGGGCAGGAATAAAGCTGAACGGGCTCCTAATACTGCTTTGAGTGTACCGTTTTTTACTTTATTCCAGATTTCTACTCTTTCATTTGCGTTGAATTTGGAATGATAAATACCAATACTTCCGCCAAAATGGGCTTGCAGTCTGCGAATAATCTGAGACGTTAAAGCTATCTCAGGTAATAAGTACAACACTTGCTGGCCCTTTTGCATGTATTGTTCTATCAGGTGAATATAAATCTGTGTTTTACCGGAAGCAGTAATGCCATGTAACAAGCAAACTGGTTTTTCTTGAAAGGATTTTTCAATTTCATTCAATGCTTTTGCTTGAGTATTTGAGAGGGTAAAATTTAGTTGATGTTCTACATCTAGTTGTGGAATTCTATCGATTGCTCTTTTATTAATTTGAAGAATTCCTTTATCCACCAATCCTTTTAATTGTGCTGCTGAAGCGTTTGACTTTTTTAATAATGCTGGTTGGGTAACTTCGCCCTCAGTTTTCATCAAATGCAAATAGGAGAGTAGTAGCTCCATTTGTTTAGGCGCTTTGCCCCAATTGTTCAATAATTCTGAGAGCTTTTCTTCAGATACATAACTGGGATGAAGGGTTACAAAACGCTGTTTTTTTGTTTGGTATTTTTCTTTTAGTTCCTCCCAAATATGACAGATTTGTTTTTCAATTAATCCTTTAATAACTGGATATACTTTTGAACTATCCAATATTTGTTGTACCTCTTGAAGCCTCAGTTCTTTTTTCATTTCTAGTGCTTCTGTCACTAGAAATTCTTCATCTGATAATAGTGAAACATCATAGTCTTCTTGTTCATTCCAAATGAGAATTGATTCACTAGACAATTTTAAGTTTGCAGGAATGGCGGCTTGCATTACTTCCCCCTCACTACACATATAATAGGATGCAATCCATTGCCATAAACGCAACTGTTGTTCGTATACTAAGGGCGCATCATCTAATACGTTCAAAATTGGTTTTGGTTTGAACGATGTTGGCCCAACTTCAGAAAGGGATTTGATAATACCTGCGTATTTTTTTTGCTTTCCCAAAACAACTTCTACACGCATACCCGGTTTAACCCTTTCATTCATTTCAATGGGAATAGACCAAGTATAGTTTTTGGGTAAAGCAAGAGGAATTACCACTTCTGCATAAATGGTGGGGCCCCTCTGGGACTCAGGAAATAGTGAAAAGTCTAGTTGGTCTGACATGTAATGATAGGACTAAGATAAGTTGCTTCAAGTGAAATTAGGGATAGTTACGGTATCGTCTTAGTCCTTGTTCCATCAAGTCAAAAACTTTTTGTTTTAAAAAGGCAATATCCTTCATTTCTAACCCATTAACGGGTACTTCATCTAAATAAACAACCCTGTTTTTGCCCGGAGTTAACGCAAATACTGATCTATAATGTAGCCTTTCTAATGTATCAACCAATAAAACAGGTTTGATAGGTGTTCCAGTTTCAATGGCAATTCTAAAAGCTCCGTCAAAAAAAGATTTTAATGGGTCACTTGATTCATTAAATGTGCCTTCTGGAAAAATAAAGATGGATATGCCATTTTTAATGGCTGCTTTTAAAGCCCTTACACTCTTGGCCCTGGTCTCTGCATTTCTGCGATCTACCAGAATTACAGCAGCTCTGTAGATCCAACCAAAAATGGGGATTTTTACCATTTCATATTTTCCAAGAATGCGCAAAGGTTGACCAGGTTTGGCAATCATTAATATTTGAGGAATATCCATATATGAAATATGGTTGGCTACAAAAATGTATTGTTTTTTACTATTGTTAGCTACTTCCCAAACGGGCTGATACCGGATGCCAATTAAAAAATACCAAATGACTCCCCAGGTTCTGCAAATTTGATAGATCACATTCCCGCCTTTTACCTTGCCAAAAGAAAGTGAAAGCATGACTAATGGAAAGGCAAGGAACATTAAGACCAAGAACCAAGCAAAAGCCCAACAACAATAGATGAAACGCAAAAATCCTAACATCAGCTTCATGGTCTAACTTAAGTAGAATTTTGGATATTCTACATAAAAAAAGCGCCCTTTTGGGCGCTTTTTGGTTTTTCTCATGTTAGTCTTAGTATTTTTTAAAGAAGGATCTTAGAATTTATAAACAGCAGCAATTAAGAAACCGCTAGTGCTTTTGGTTGCTTGACCACCGCTTTTAAAGAAGATTTCATTGCTTCCATTATCCATTCTGATTTCAGGAATAAAGGTTAATGGACCTACTTTCAAATTAGCAGAAAGGGTTGTTGCAAATACACTTGATCCAAAAGCACCTGCAGATACAGATTTTTTATCATCAAAATATTCACCACGTAGGGTTAGACCTAATTTACTACTTGGGTCAAAATTCAAGTAAACAGCATTGCTAGACCAGCTGCTCGTTGTTCCGGCTGTTTTAACATTAGCAATTGTACCATCGTAATTGATAGCAAATTTGCTGCTGATAGTACCTAACAATACCAAGTCAAATTGACCAAATCCGCTATTGCTGCCTGTTTTACCACCTTGGTAGTTCAAGTATGCTTTCAATTTATCATTCTTGGTACCAGTACTAAATTGCGCAATAAACACTTTATTGGGTGAAGTAGTAGTGGTAAAGTCGGTTGGGCTAGCGATACCTACCATCAAAGCAGATTTGCCACCCAATGAGATATCAGCTTTTACACCAGTATGGAAGAACGGACCATAAGAAAATCCATAAGACATACTATAGTTTCTATTGCCAGTAGCGTCTACCAATTCATAACCAACGTGGGTAGCCCATTTACCTGCAGTTAATTTGAATTTGTCAGAAACTGCCCAACTCAAATACGCTTGTTTAATAGAAAATACGGTGTTGGCATCATTGTAGGAAAACTCCTGTGCCCTTCTTCCAAATCCAAGATCTACAGTAGCAGCAACTTTGCCAATACTGTGATCCACTTTTAAAGAAGCCATACCCAATTCAAAACTGTTTTGAGAGTTGGTGAAACTGGTATAGTTATTCAATTTACCTGATGGATCTGCAAAATTATAACGATAGTAGGCATCTAAAGAACCAGTAATTACCGGACTAGATTTGGTACTGTCTGATTGAGCATTTGCGTTGAAAAAGGAAGAAAAACAAAGGGAAACTGCAAGAATTTTCTTTAACATTGCTATTGGTTTTATGATTAAGAATAGGTACAGCCTTTAAACTTGGTCAGAAGTTTATCAAATGGCTGTACCTTATTTTTTTAAGATTGCAATCTGTGAGAGAACGGTCAATAAACTTGGTCAGAAGTTTATTGACCGTTTTTTTTATATCCAGTTGTCTAGAATGAACAACTATAGAAAATAGAACTGATTACGATAGCATTATGCCAATTCAGGCCTTCTACCGTATTTCTCATTGTGTTGTGTAGCATCCAAACCAAGTGCTTCGTCTTCAGTAGATACACGCATTGGTAATACTAAATTGATGAACTTAAAGATCAAGAATGATACAATAAAGCTGTAAGCAACAACAATCAACAAGGCTTTCACTTGAATAAAGAAGAAGGAAGCATTACCATACAATAAACCATCAGCACCAACACTGTTTACGGTTTTTGTTGCAAAAATACCTGTCATCAACATACCTACCATACCACCAACACCGTGGCAAGGGAATACGTCAAGTGTATCATCCAATGAAGATTTACTTTTGTAATGAGCAGCCAAATTAGAAATAATAGCTGCGGTAAAACCAATAAAGATGCTTTGAGGTATAGCTACAAAACCAGCAGCTGGTGTAATAGCAACCAATCCTACAACTGCACCAATACAGAATCCAAGTACAGAAGGTTTTTTACCACGCAATACATCAAAAAACATCCAAGACAAACCTGCAGCAGCTGCAGCAGTATTGGTAGTAGCAAATGCAGATACAGCAAGGCCACCAGCTCCTACGGCAGATCCAGCGTTAAAACCGAACCAACCAAACCAGAGTAAACCTGTACCAATCAAAACATAAGGAATATTTGCTGGGGGAACTTCTTGTTGTTCAATATGAGATTGACGGCGCTTTAAAACCAATGCTCCGGCCAATGCAGCACAACCTGCAGAAATATGTACTACGGTTCCACCTGCAAAATCCAAAGCACCCATTTTGAACAAGAATCCTTCTGGATGCCAAGTCCAATGTGCAATTGGAGCATAAACTAATAAGCTAAACAAAATGATAAACAATGTGTAAGAAGCAAAGCGAATACGCTCAGCAACTGCTCCAACCACCAATCCTGGGGTAATAATCGCAAACATTAATTGAAATAATGCAAAAAGCGATAATGGAATAGTTGGTGCAAGACTCCAAGGCGCTCCTGAAACAACTCCTTTAAACATAAAGTGAGTGGTAGGATTACCAATAAAACCTCCAATAGTATCACCAAAGCAAAGGCTATATCCAACTACTACCCAAACTACAGATACCACTCCAGTGGCAACCATACTTTTCATCATAGTAGAAAGAATGTTTTTGCGGTGAACCATACCTCCATAAAAGAAGGCAAGAGCTGGAGTCATTAAGAACACTAATGCTGTGGATACTAGCATCCAAGTAATATCTGCTGCACTGTATTTACCTGCATCGTCAAAAGCTGGTAAGGAGGGTACAAAGATTGCAGCAATTGCCACAATTAGTAGCAAGAAAAACGGGATGGTGTTTTGTAATGACAGTTTTTTCATTGAGGTTTGTTTTGGTATAGAAATAATTATTAATACAATCTTTACAATGCTAAAATAGTAAAATAATTGCCAAAAACGAACAAGAAATAAATATATAATTAAATACAATGTGAATAAATGGCCAAAATAATTGTATAAATCATTGTTATTCTGCGTTTTTATTAGAAAATATCTGAATAAAAAGAAGCCCGATTGATTTTTCATCAAACGGGCTTCAGATATTAGGGAATAAATAATATTATCTATTCACTACATAACTATGGTCTTTTGTTTCAAGTTGGGACTGTCCCATGAGGTATTCGTCTACTTTTCTTGCAGCTTCTCTGCCTTCGCTAATGGCCCATACTACCAGAGATTGTCCTCTGCGCATATCGCCCGCGGTAAAAATTTTCTGAATATTGGTTTGAAATCCTTTTTCGTCTGCTTTTACATTTCCTCTTTCGTCTAATTCAACACCTAATTGGTGAATTAGGCCATCATGTTGTGGGTGTAAAAAGCCCATGGCTAATAAAGCCAATTGACAAGGTATTTCCCTTTCACTGTCTGCTCTTTCGGTGAATTTTGCAGGTCTTCCATCATTACTACTAGTCCATTCAAGATCAACAATCCTTAACGCTTTTAAATTCCCTTTTTCGTCACCAATAAATGCTTTGGTAGCAACTGCCCATTGTCTATTGGCACCTTCATCATGAGAGGAAGATGTTTTTAAGGTCATGGGGTAGGTTGGCCAAGGCATATAAGTTGTTCTGCTTTCTGGTGGCTTGGGAAGTAATTCAAATTGTGTTACGGAAGAAGCTCCTTGTCTATTAGATGTTCCAACGCAGTCGCTACCAGTATCGCCTCCGCCAATGACTACTACGTCTTTAGTAGATGCTAATAATTCTGCTACCTCTACTGGACGGTTGGAAACCCTTTTATTTTGTTGTTTCAAAAAGTCCATGGCAAAATGTACGCCATTGAGTTCTCTGCCAGGAATATTGAGGTTTCTAGGAATGGTGCTACCTCCAGCTAAGACAATAGCATGGTTCTCTCTTAGTAAATCATTGATGCTTGTGTTTACACCAACATTGGCATTGCATTTAAAGATGACGCCCTCTTCTTCCATGAGTTTTACCCTACGGTCAATTACCCATTTTTCCAATTTAAAATCGGGAATTCCATAACGTAATAAGCCACCAGGAGCATCGTCTCTTTCGTATACTGTAACCTGGTGTCCTGCATAGTTTAATTGTGCTGCGGCGGCCAAGCCTGATGGGCCAGATCCAATGACTGCCACTTTTTTGCCTGTTCTTAGGTTTGGTTTTCTAGCTTTTACAAATCCTTTGTCAAAAGCAATTTCAATAATATGCTTTTCAATTTCCTCAATAGTTACAGGAGGTTGATTAATTCCTAATACGCAGGCGCTTTCGCAAGGAGCTGGACAGATTCTTCCAGTGAATTCTGGAAAATTGTTGGTAGAGCTTAAGATATCATAAGCTTCTTCCCAGCTCTTTTTGTAAACTGCGTCATTGAATTCAGGAATCACATTACCTAGAGGGCAACCGCTATGACAGAAAGGTACACCGCAATTCATGCAGCGCCCTGATTGTTGGTTTAGTTTTTCTTCAGGAAGTCTTTGAACAAATTCATTATAATCATTCAGTCTTTCTGAAACGGCCCTCTTGCCTGGAAGCTCTCTAGTGAATTCTATAAATCCGGTTGGTTTGCCCATAATAATAAGTTTGGCTTTGTTTATTTACCTGTAGCTACGCCGTTTTTCTTTTTTTCCAAAACCACTTTTTTGTAGTCTTTGGGGAATACTTTTATAAACTGTTTCAGTTGGTTGTCAAAATCGTCTAAGACAAATTTGGCCACTTTGCTTGCTGTGTGTGCATAGTGTTTGGTAATCAGGTCATTTAAGATAGCTGCATCGTCTTGATCCAATGGGTCAAGGTCTACCATTTCCATATTGCATTTTCCTGCAAAGCTGTTGTCAATGTCATAGATATAGGCAACACCACCACTCATGCCTGCGGCAAAGTTTCTTCCTGTGCTACCCAGAATTACGGCAACACCACCAGTCATGTATTCGCAACCATGGTCTCCAACACCTTCTACCACCACTTGTGCGCCTGAGTTTCTAACGCAGAATCGCTCTCCGGCTTTACCTCTAATATATGCTTCACCTGTTGTGGCACCATAAAATGCCACGTTTCCAATGATGATATTTTCTTCAGGAACAAAACTGCCGGTACGATCAGGATACACAATCAATTTGGCACCACTTAATCCCTTTCCAAAATAGTCATTGGCATCACCTTCTAATTCATGGGTAATTCCCTTGGCATTAAAGGCGCCAAAGCTTTGTCCGGCAGTACCTCTGAAATTAAAATGAATGGTATCATCAGGAAGACCTGCTGCTTTGTACTTTTTGGTAATCTCGTTAGATACAATGGTTCCAACAGTTCTATCCGTATTCTTGATATTGAAACTGCCTTGAACGCGTTGTTTGTTGTCAATTGCAGCTTGGGCAATTTTCAGTAACTGCCAGTCTAAAACTTCGCTAATACCATGGTCCTGTGTTTCCTGATTGTATAAGCTGGTATCTTCAGAAGCAGGCTCCTTGTATAAAATAGGAGATAGGTCTAGTTTGCTATATTTCCAATGGTTAATACCTTCTCTCATTTCTAGGTTCTCTACTTGACCAATCATCTCGTTGACTGTGCGATAGCCCAGCTCTGCCATAATCTCACGCAATTCTTGGGTTATAAATTGGAAGAAGTTGACAATATGATCAGGGTCTCCTTTAAAGCGTTTGCGTAGTTCTGGATCTTGCGTTGCAACACCCACTGGGCAAGTGTTCAAATGGCATTTGCGCATCATGATACAACCTTCCACAATTAATGCAGCAGTTGCAACACCCCATTCCTCTGCACCCAATAAAGCGGCAATTGCAATATCCCTTCCGGTTTTCATTTGGCCATCGGCTTGGACCACTACTCGGCCACGTAACTTGTTCTTAACCAGTGTTTGATGCGCTTCTGCTAAACCTAATTCCCAAGGTAAACCTGCGTGTTTGATAGAGCTAATAGGAGATGCGCCGGTACCTCCATCAAAACCAGAGATCAATACCACATCGGCCTTGGCCTTAGCCACACCAGCTGCAATGGTGCCTACACCTGCTTTTGAAACCAATTTTACGTTAATCCTTGCTGCGCGATTGGCATTCTTTAAATCAAAGATCAATTGAGCCAAATCTTCAATAGAATAAATATCATGGTGGGGTGGAGGTGAGATTAAACCCACTCCAGGGGTGCTATGTCTTGTTTTACCAATCCAATCATCTACTTTATGGCCAGGTAATTGTCCGCCTTCTCCAGGCTTGGCTCCCTGTGCCATTTTGATTTGCAATTCGTCAGCCTCGGTTAAATAATAACTGGTTACACCAAATCTTGCAGATGCTACTTGCTTAATGGCAGAACGCATGCTGTCTCCATTGGCCATTTTTTCAAATCGAATTTCGTCTTCTCCACCTTCTCCTGTATTGCTTTTACCTCCAAGCCTGTTCATCGCGATAGCTAATGTGGTATGTGCTTCCCAAGAAATGGAACCAAAAGACATGGCACCTGATGCAAAACGTTTGTAGATATTGGCTGCTGGCTCTACTTCGTCAATAGAGATAGAAGGTCTTGTTGGTTTGAATTGGAATTGACTGCGAATGGTGCAGGCCCTTACGGATTGATCATTCACCAGTTTGCTATACTTTTTAAAAGTATCATAGTCATTCATCTTGGTGCTATGCTGCAACAGGTGAATGGTTTGAGGATTGAATAAATGGAATTCTCCTTTGCGTTTCCATTGGTATAATCCACCCACTGGTAAGCGGTCTACTGGAATTTCTTTTTTACTAAAGGCAAAGAAATGTTTGGACAAGGTTTCTTTGGCAATTTCATCAAGCCCCATGCCTTGAATCCTTGAAGTAGCTCCAGTAAAATACAAGTCAACTACTTCTCTATTGAGACCAATGATTTCAAAAATCTGCGCACCCTGGTAAGATTGCAAAGTAGAAATACCCATTTTAGAGAATACTTTGAGCAATCCTTCATTAACTGCTTTAATGTAGTTTTTCTTTAGGTATTCAGGGTCTAAGTCAGTGTTGATCTTGCCTGAAATCTTCATGTCTCTAATGGTAGACAATGCCAGATAAGGGTTAATAGCAGTTGCGCCAAAACCAATTAAACAAGCAAAATGATGTACTTCCCAAACGTCTCCAGCTTCTACAATAATCCCTACTTGTCCACGGTATCCCTTGCGAATCAAGTGGTGGTGAACTGCAGCAGTGGCTAATAGTGAAGGAATAGGAGCGTGATCAGAATCTATGGCTCTATCCGTTAAAATAATTACTTCAAATCCGTCTTCAACCGCATCAACAGCATATCTGCACAAACGGTCCAAAGCTTTTTTCAAAGAACCAGGTTTGCCATCTGCTCTAAAATAGGTTTGTAATGTTTTGGCTTGGAAGATACCAGTATCAATACTTCTGATTTTTTCTAAGTCATGGTTATTCAGAACCGGATGTTGCAAAGCCACTACGTGACAAGCCAATGGGTCTTCTACCAATAAGTTTCCAGTACTACCTGCAAAAGTTGCTAAAGACATGACCATCCTTTCCCTGATGGGATCAATAGGAGGGTTGGTTACCTGCGCAAAGAGTTGTTTAAAATAACTGCTCAAATGCTGTGGTTCATCGCTTAACACCGCTAATGGTGTGTCGGTGCCCATAGATCCAATGGGTTCCTTGCCATCCAATGCCATTGGGGCAATAATATTGTCAAGGTCTTCTGTGCTATAACCAAAACCTTTTTGGTATTTGAATACTTGATCGTGTTCCAAATGAGTGAACATAACCCTTGGCTCTGGTAATTCTTCCAGACGGATCTTGTATTTGTTCAACCATTCGTTATAAGGTTTGTGAGAGCAGATTTCTTGTTTGAGTTCTTCATCAGAGATGATGCGCCCCTGTTCCATATCTACCACAAACATCTTACCTGGTTGTAAACGTCCCTTTTCAATAATGGTTGATTGGTCAACGGGTAGAACGCCTGTTTCTGAGGCCATGATCACACGGTCATCAGTAGTTACGCAGTAGCGCGATGGTCTCAGACCATTTCTGTCTAATGTAGCGCCAATGATTTTTCCATCAGTAAATGAAATAGAAGCTGGTCCATCCCAGGGTTCCATCATGCAGGCATGGAATTCGTAGAAGGCTTTTTTAATAGGGTCCATGTCATGATTGCCATCCCATGCTTCTGGAATCAACATCATCATTACATGTGGAAGAGATCTGCCCGTTAGGGTTAAGAGCTCAATCATATTATCCAAGCTAGCACTGTCTGATTGGCCAGGTGTTACAATAGGTAATAACATATCCATTTCTTCTTTGCTGAAGAATGGAGACGTAAATCCTTTTTCACTGGTACGCAACCAGTTTAAATTCCCCTGTAGGGTATTGATCTCGCCATTGTGGGCAATATAGCGGAAGGGTTGTGCCAGTTTCCAAGAAGGGAAAGTATTTGTTGCAAAACGGCTATGAACCAATCCAAAAGCAGATACCACGCGTTTGTCACTTAAGTCAGGGAAATAGCCCCTTACTTGACCGCTAGTCAATTGTCCTTTGTATACAATGGTCTTATAAGAAAGAGAGGAAAGGTAAAACCCAATACCGTCTTTTTTTACCGTGTTTTGAATGGTATGCGTTGCATAGTTGCGCAAAACAAATAGTTTGCGTTCAAATACCTCGGGGTCATTGATATGGTCTGGACAGGCAATAAATACTTGTTCCATGCAAGGCTCAACAGAAAGTGCAGTAGGTCCAATATCGGTTCTGTTTACAGGAACTTTTCTATAACCCAGAATTTCTAATCCTAGCTTTTCTGCTGCGCGATTAAAAATGTCTCTGCACTCTTCACGCAAACGGATTTCTTTTGGGAAGAACAGAAAGCCAACGCCATATTTACCATAAGAGGGTAAATGAATGCCAAGACTAATACACTCGTCAAAGAAGAATTCATGAGGCATTTGCAACATGATTCCAGCTCCGTCACCTGTATTATTTTCACATCCACAGGCACCACGGTGTTCCATGTTTTCCAGCACGGTCAAGGCATCAGAAATGTGCTGATGCGATTTATTGCCCTTGATATTCGCTACAAAACCTATACCACAGGCGTCATGTTCAAACGAAGGATCATATAATCCTTGTTGGGTTGTTGTGTCAAGCATACGCAACCGAATTATTAATATTCAGGAAATATAATGGCGGGCAATCGATAGGGGCAAATTACAAAATAAAACGCAATTTAAGAAACACTCTATCAAAACTAACAGATAATAGTTGGTTTTGTCTAATAAAATGATTGTTTTGTTAGAAAATTTCTAATCTACTAGTACGGTCATGTAATGATCCGGAAAGGAAATCTTTGGGGTATGCCCTTTTTCAAAAATACCATAGAGCGTGCTACCACTTCCAGACATGGAAGCATAAAGGGCCCCTGCTTGGTAAAGGGCATTTTTTATTTGGGTAATTTCTGGATAAGCAACCATGACGGGTGCTTCAAAGTCATTGACCAAATGTTCTTTCCATGTAGCAATGGGTTGGTTGATCAATGAAATCAAGGAATTTTCTGCGGGTTTGGGTGTGATTTGTGAAAAAGCCCAACCCGTTCCAATATGGATTCCTGGGTTGACTATCAAAAAATGGTATTGACTTAGATCCAGTGTCAACCTCTCCAATATTTCTCCTCTACCTTTTCCAAGGCAGGCTTGGTTAATGATAAAAAAAGGACAATCGCTACCTAACGCCAAAGCGTATTGGATTAATTGTTCTTCGGAAATGTCTAAATGAAAAAGTTGATTTAAAAGCTTTAATGCAAAAGCCCCATCGGCACTGCCTCCACCTAAGCCTGCCCCCATGGGAATCTGCTTATGAAGATGCATTTGAATAGAAGGCATCTGAGGATAGTCTTTTTTCAATAATTGATAAGCTTTGGCGCAAAGATTATCAGTTGGATTGCCTTGTATTGCTAGTCCTGTATTACTAAAACTGAATGGTTCTTCAGGATTTGGTGCCTGTATTATTTCCAACACATCTTTGATGCCAATGGGATAAAATACTGTTACCAAATCATGATACCCATCTTCCCTTTTACGGGTTATATGCAAGCCTAGGTTGATTTTGCAATTTGGGAATAAAACCATGTTGTGGAATTACTATTTTCTTTTATTGATCTCATCCCTGATAGCAATGGCGCGGATATAGTCTTCTTGCTCTAGTACTTCATTTAATAAAACCTGTAATTCTTCAATGCCCAAACCGCTCAGGTCTTCTCTATCTGGGGCAGACTCTTCAGAACCACCTACTGATTCAGATTTGCCTTTTTTGGCACCATTGTCTTCCATTAAAATGCCGGCATTTTCTAAAATATGTTCATAAGTATAAATGGGGCAACCAAAACGAACCGCAAGGGCTAGCGCGTCACTGGTTCTGCTGTCTATTTCTACCGTGTCATTATCCGTATAACAAACCAATTTGGAATAGAAGATGCCTTCTTGCAAATCACTGATAATCACTTCCTGTAATTCTACAGCAAATGCATTCATGAAATTTTTCATCAAGTCATGTGTCAATGGTCGGCTGGGTTGCATGTGTTCTAAAGCCACAGCAATGGCTTGGGCTTCAAAACCACCAATTACAATGGGTAATCGTCTCAAACCATTTAATTCTCCCAGCACCACGGCATAGGAATGGGTCTGTGTGATACTGTGCGATAGCGCCACTATTTCCAGTTCAATCTTCTTCATAATTGTATGCGAAAGTAACGATTTTTAATCTGCAAAATAGGTTAGACTATCAAAATCAGGCTGTTCTATTTATATGACTTGGATTTTTTTATTCCAATTCCATTGTTAACTTTCCAGTTCTCAAAACTAAGCCCATGCCAAAAATTAACCTTGCGTCTATTCCCGCCAAAGAAATTGTAAAAGGATATCCCGCCCGTTTTGTGCATACAGACAGTATGACACTCTCTTTTTTAGAGGTAAAAAAAGGGGAAAGCTTACCAACGCATCATCATGTACACGAACAAGTATCCATTGTTTTAGAGGGTAGGTTTCAACTAATCATTGATGGAGAGCCAGTAGAATTTGGAGAAGGGGAAATTGTGGTGATTCCATCTAATGTTCCTCATTCGGGATTGGCCATTACGGATTGTAAACTAATGGATGTATTTAATCCTATTAGAGAGGATTACCGCAATCTTTAAAAACATTTTATGAATCTGAATCTAAGAGGAAGAACGGCCTTGGTTTGTGGAGGGTCTCAAGGCTTAGGAGCTGCAATAGCTATAGAATTGGCACTATTGGGTGCCAATGTGATTGTATTAGCTAGGAGAGAAGTTGTTCTACAAGCATTTGTACAAACCTTAGATTGCGCTCAGGGTCAAACACATGAATGGATTGCCGCAGATGCTCATGTACCTGAAATACTTTTGTCAAAAATTAAGGAAAGGCTTCAAAAAGGCCCCATTGAAATTTTAGTAAATAATACAGGTGGACCAGCCGCTGGTCCCTTATTAGCAACGCCAGTACTAGATTTAGAAAAAGCCTTTCAAGCGCATCTTTCAGTGAGTCATTTGCTAACCCAAGCCTTGGTCCCTGGCATGAAGGCGGCTGGTTTTGGAAGAATTATCAATGTGCTATCAACATCCGTGAAACAGCCCATTGATGGTTTGGGAATTTCAAATACAGTAAGGTCTGCTGTGGCTAATTGGGCCAAGACCATGGCCAATGAATTGGGTGGCGATGGTATTACAGTCAATAATGTTTTACCGGGCTATACCAATACCCAACGCTTACAATATTTGTTTGCCAATCAGGCAGAAAAATCAGGATTGCAAACCGAAGATATTTTGAATAAAACATTGGCTTTAATACCTGCTGGTAGATTGGGTGATCCAGCTGAATTTGGGTCTGCTGTTGCCTTTCTTTGCAGCCCAGCAGCAGCTTATATTAATGGAATTAATTTACCCGTAGATGGGGGAAGGTTGAGTGGGCTTTAATCAGGGATATAAATTTCATAAGCCCTAGCCCCATAGTATAAATAGTTCTTGGAATCCTTTTTGGTGCCAGATAATTCACTGTGAATAAACCCATTTAATTCCACTTGTTTGGTATGCAAGATTTTTCTTTCTGGATTGGTTTTCAAAAAGAACTGAATCTGTTTTGACTTGCTTTTATAGATGAAAAGGCTGTCATTGGAATAATTGGTAAAATGGAATTGCTGAAATAAGTCTGACATCATTTTTTTAGAACGATACCAAGTGCCCCCAGTGGCAGATACTACTGGTTTGCCATTGTATAAAGCAATGCTATCGTTATAAGCAAAGACTCTTAATTGATGAGATTTGTTGTTTAGCCAAGTTGTGAGTTTGGGTAAATAACTACTATCATAATTATAGTCACTATCTAAAAAACTAATTCGTTGAATATTTTCAGGAATAGTTGTTACTGCTTTAAGATAGGCAAATACAAAACTGCCTCCACCACTATGACCATTTAAATGAATAACAGGATGGCCAAAACGGTTACTTAAGCTATCTATTATGGTGCTAATATTTTCTAAGTAATTGGGATGTTTTGTTTTCCATGCTGGCCAACTTTTTTGGTCATTTTCTAGATAAGCAATAACAATCTTTTGTTGAGGAAGGGCAGCTCTAATAAAAGCCGTTTGAGCAGCAATATGTTGAATGTCAAAATGCCAATCATCTCCTGCGCTCATTTTCTTACCCATGGTCCATGCCGTACTATTACCATTGGGTAAAGCATAGATGATTAGGATAGTGGGCTTTTGTTTGGTGCTTGTTTCTTTTGGAAGGTCAAGGGTAATGCTCACGTCTTCAAACATGCTAAAACTTTGCATGTTTTCTATGTTTTGAGCAAAGCTAGAAGTAGGTTTGACTATTAAAAGGAAAATCAAGAATGAAAACAGTTTGGCATTCATAGGAACTAATGTAGCCAAATTTTGGAAAACAAAATGCCCCCCTTTCGGAAGGCATTTGTATTATAACCAAACAAAGTTTTGGATTGATTATGCAATCCCTTTTATTTTCTTGATTTCAGCTGTCATTTGAGGTACAATGTCAAATAAGTCTCCTACAATTCCATAATCTGCTGCTTTGAAGAATGGAGCTTCTGGGTCTTTGTTGATGACTACCATTACCTTACTTCTATTTACACCAGCTAAGTGTTGTATAGCGCCAGATATACCCAAGGCAATATATAAATTGGGTGCCACTTGAACACCAGTTTGACCTACGTGTTCATGGTGAGGACGCCAATGAGCATCGCCCACAGGCCTACTACAAGCAGTACCTGCTCCAAGTACTTTTGCTAGGTCTAATAATACCCCCCAGTTTTCTGGACCTTTTAAACCCCTTCCACCACTCACTACAATATCGGCTTCGGTTAAAGGAATCTCTCCAGTAATTTTGTTTACTGCGGTGATGCTAACTTTTGGTGCGTCTACTGCAAGGTTTAATTCAGCAACAGTAGCAGATCCTTCACCTGCAACAGCTGAAATACTATTAGGATTTAAAGCAATTACTTTAATAGGAGAGTTGATGCTGATATTGGCAAATGCTTTACCAGAGAAAACTGTCTTTTTCACCACAAATCCATTGCTGGTATCTGGTAAGCCAGCAGCACCTGCAACCAAACCTGCTTTTAGTCTTGCGGCAACCCTTGCTGCAATGGCTTTTCCACTATGGTTTTGAGAAAACACCAAGACAGTTGCGCCAGTGGCTTGAGCAGCATCTGCAATGATTTTTGCAGCTACTTGTGTGTCTAATTGGTTCAAGCTTTCTTGACTAACTTGCTGAATGGTAGTAACACCATATTTTCCCAATTCAGCTAAATTGTCGTTGACTTTTCCTAAGATAATACCTGCTGCGGTGGTGCCCATTTGTGCAGCCAATTTGGCTCCATAGGTAAGAACTTCGTAAGCAGATTTTTTAACGTGGTTGTCAGATTGGTCTATATAAACAAGAACGGACATGGCTAATAATTAAAAATTAAAAATTCAAATAAGGTGTTGATACAATCTTAGAAAGCTTTTGCTTCTTCGTGTAATAGTCTTACCAGTTCTGCAACATTGTCTGCTGCAACCATTTTGCAACCTGCTTTTGCTGGCGGTAATTCAAAACCAACAATACTGGTTAACGTATCAACAGCAGCGGGTTCAATAACTTGTAATGGTTTTGTTCTTGCTGCCATGATGCCGCGCATGTTAGGAATGCGTTGTTCTGCCATACCTTTTTGGCAACTTACCACAACAGGCAAATCAACAGTAGCTACTTCTTCACCACCTTCAATTTCTCTGGTAATAGTGGCTGTATTGCCACTTAATTCAAAAAGAGTAGCCAATGAAAGGTAGGGGGCGCCTACTAATTCTGCTACCATACCGCCAATGGCGGCGCTATTATAATCAATGGCTTCTTTGCCAGTAAAAATCAGGTCATATCCATTTTTATTGGCTAAATCGGCAATTTGAGCAGCTATAAAATAACTGTCTGCACTTTCCGCATTGATCCTGAAGGCTTCGTCGCCTCCTAAGGCCAAAGCTTTGCGAATAATGGGGTCACAATCGGCTCCACCTACCGTTACTAAATGAATGATGGCAGTAGGGTCTTTTTCTTTCAATTCAATAGCTCTAACAAGGGAATACCACTCATCATAAGGATTGATAATCCATTGTACGCCATTTTCATCCAATTGGGTGTTGCCATCTTTAAAGGCAATCTTGGTAGTTGTGTCTGGGGTCTTGCTGATACAAACAAGAATTTTCATATGCAAATCGTTTAAGCTTGAGGCTAATAGTTGTTTATGCAACTATCGCAAATATACAAACGAATTTGAACCCGCAAAGAACCACTGGCTATTTTATGATTATTTTTTAAAATTCAGATTTTGCCAACAGATTTCTAATCCTGATTTATAATCCAAGCCATCCATTAACTTTGAAAAATGGATCGAATTGCAAAAATTAAAGCCTTTTTAGAAACCAGTCCAAAGGATAATTTTTTAAGGCATGCATTGGCATTGGAATACATTAAAGTAGGCGAAGAATTACCTGCAAAAGCACTTTTTGAAGCCATTTTGAATGAAACGCCGGATTATATTGGTTCATATTATCATCTAGCCAAACTATTAGAAAAAATGGAGCAGACAAATTTGGCTATTGAGTGGTATGAAAAAGGCATGGCTGCAGCTAAATTAGCCAAAGACAATCACGCTTACAATGAATTACAAGCGGCTTACGAAGACCTTGTTTATTGAAACTATAAATCCCTATTAGATGTCTACTACCAGCAGTAAATACGACCCAATAAAATATGCTACACCAACAGGTAACCAATTGAATTGCAAAGGTTGGGTGCAGGAAGCGGCTTTAAGAATGCTATTAAATAATTTGAATCCAGAAGTAGCGGAGCGGCCAGATGATTTGATTGTGTATGGGGGTAGGGGAAAAGCCGCAAGAAATTTTGAAAGTCTTGATTTGATCATTAAGGCTTTGAAAGATTTAGAAGACGATGAAACATTATTGGTGCAAAGTGGGAAACCTGTGGGGATGTTAAAAACACATCCGGATGCACCTAGGGTGTTAATTTCTAATTCTCAATTGGTTCCAAAATGGGCCACTTGGGAGCATTTTACGGAATTGGAGAAAAAGGGTTTGATGATGTATGGTCAAATGACCGCAGGTTCTTGGATTTATATTGGTTCTCAAGGAATTGTACAGGGTACTTATGAAACATTTGCGGCAGTTGCTAACAAGCATTTTCAAGGAACCTTAAAAGGGACACTTACCGTAACGGCTGGTTTAGGCGGCATGGGTGGAGCCCAACCCTTATCCGTTACCATGAATGATGGCGTATGTCTGGTGGCAGAAGTAGAGGAATGGCGAATTGACAAAAGATTAGAAACAAGGTACCTTGATCTTAAATTCTTAGACATTGACCAAGCCATTGATAGAGCCATTGAAGCAAAAAATGCCGGAGAATCAATCAGTATTGGGGTATTGTGCAATGCTGTTACCTTATTAGAAAGATTGATTGAAAGAAAGGTTCCAGTTGACATATTAACAGATCAAACATCGGCACACGATCCCTTGATTGGATATGTTCCTCATAACATAGATAATGAAGCTGCCAATGCATTGAGAAAGTCAGACCCAACTGCCTATATTGCTATGAGTTATGATAGCATGAAAAAACATGTAGAACTCATGCTAGCATTGCAGTCTGCGGGTTCTATAACTTTTGATTATGGCAATAATTTAAGGGCTAGGGCACAGGAACATGGATTAAGCAATGCATTTGATTTTCCAGGATTTGTTCCCGCTTATATTCGACCCTTATTTTGTGAAGGGAAGGGCCCATTTAGATGGGCTGCTTTAAGCGGTGACCCAGCAGATATTGCCGTAACTGATGAACTAATTTGTAGTTTATTTCCTGAAAATAAAGGGTTGTTGCGTTGGATGAAAATGGCCAAGGAAAGAATTGCTTTTCAAGGTTTGCCTGCAAGAATTTGTTGGTTGGGTCAAGGCGAAAGAGAAAAAGCTGGATTGGCATTTAATGAATTGGTAAGATCGGGTAAAGTAAAAGCACCCATCGTCATTGGAAGAGACCATTTGGATACAGGTTCTGTGGCATCGCCCAATAGAGAAACTGAAGCCATGTTAGACGGCTCGGATGCTGTAGCAGATTGGCCAATTTTAAATGCCTTAGTAAATACGGCCGGTGGTGCATCTTGGGTGAGTTTGCATCATGGTGGGGGAGTAGGAATGGGTTATAGTATTCATGCAGGTATGGTGATTGTTGCTGATGGTACCGATGCTGCTGAGCAAAGATTGGCAAGGGTTTTAAGAAACGATCCTGGTATGGGTGTTATTAGACACGCAGACGCAGGTTATGATATTGCCCAAGATCATTTACGAAAACACAGATTAGATTTTAGAGAGCGTTTAGTTTAATTCCAAATTGACAATATGAATTCGTTGAAGCTAGTTTTATTTGGGTGCTTTTTTTTGTTTCTTGCTTATCCAATAATGGGACAAGAAAAAACAAAAGCGCCTGGCTTTGTATTGGGTAGTTTTCAAGATGACTATGGCATAAAATATACTATCTCAGATAGTTTATGGTTTCAAAGAGAATCAGTCAAATACCATATCATTGAGTGGAACCAGAAAGATCAATGGGTGCTAGCTAAAAATGATCCATTGAATCCTTCTGAACAAGGAAAATTTACTAGAATAGATTATAGACAGTTTGAAAAAATGGAGCCATTTTTATGGGGTTTCTGTTATACTGTCTATGACGCAGATACCAAAGAAAAAGCCCTGAAAGCTGTTTCAGCAGACAGGGCCAATCCTAAAAAGGGTTGTAATGGATTTCCATTTTCTAGGATGAAACCACTATGATTTATCCCAATTGTTTTTTGAAAAATCCAATGGTTCTTTCCCATGATAATTTTGCAGCGGCTTCATTGTATCTAGTTGGAGCTGTATCATTATGAAAAGCATGGTTTACGCCTTCATACACAAAGATTTCATAAGGGATATTGTTGGCTTTTAAGGCAGCTTCATAGGCTGGAATACCGGCATTCACGCGTTCGTCTAGTCCTCCATAATGTAACATTAGAGAAGCTTTGATTTGAGGTACTAGTGCAGCATCTGGTTGTCTGCCATAATAGGCCACAGCTGCTTTTAGTTTGGGAACAGCCACAGCAAGGCTATTAGACATGGCACCACCCCAACAGAATCCAACACAACCAAATTTGCCATTGCAATCTTTTCTGGTTGCCAAATAGTCAAATGCCCGGCTAAAATTTTGAATATTTTCCTCAGGCTTCAGGGTAGAAAATTTAGCCCTTAATTCGTCATCATTCTTGGGCAACTCTCCTAAAGGCGCTAAAATATTAGGAGCGATTGCTAAAAATCCTGCTTTAGCAACCCTTCTAGCAACGTCTTCAATATGTGCATTTAATCCTCTGTTTTCATGAATTACCACAACTGCAGCCAATTTTTTTCCATTCTTGGGTTTGGCTACATAGGCTTTCATTTCTCCATTTACACCAGCATATGAAATGGTTTCAATTTCAAGGTCTTCATCGTTAGTGATGGCGGCATTGGCAGCATTTACTTCAATCATTGGAAGTACGCTTAATGCGGCAGACATACCACCAGTTAATAATGCAAGTCTTTTTAATAACTCTGTTCTACTTAATGGTAGATGGGTATACTCATCGTAGAGATTGATGATTTCTTGATTCATATAGGGATGTTTTTGTTAAAGTACAATTTATCATTGTTTGAACAATAAAAAAAGGCTGTTCGGTTAGGAACAGCCTTTCAATAGGTGAAAACCCAATTAACTTCCTCTAGATCCCCCAGTTTTAATGGGTTTCTTGGTAGTTCCTACTGCTTTAGCACCGGGCTTTGCAATAAATTTGGATCCTGCTGCGCTGGCTTTAGGGCCCTTGCTGCCTGGTTTTCCGCTGTTTTTATTGTTTACGGGTAATGACATTTGTAATTATTTTATGGGTTAAATATAAGACCTTTTCCTAATCCAGTCTTTTCTGCTGTATTTCATCTATCTTTTTAAACAAATGATAGGGTTTGTAAACCCTCCAATCTGAAAGTTCCATTAGTTCAATAAAATAATGCAATTTCTTTTTCCTAAAATCCTGCTGGGTAGCTTCTGACATGTTTAGGGCCACTATCCAGCCTTCCGCTTCAGTTATTTCATCGTACCATTCTTGATAATATTCCTTATCACTGCTGTGAAAATTAAGTACATTTTCAGTAATCAAAATGTATTTACTAATCCCCTGATTGTATAAAATATCTAGAATTTCTCTTTTTAATTCCATGATATCGTTTTCAATGGCATCGTTCCATTCTCCAATTAATTCAATCACTGCAAAATGCAATTCATAGTCTACATAGATGATTTTTAAGTAAAGGGTTTTACTGCCAAAATCATCCCATTGCGGATGGATATAGTAATTATAAACGGTTTGAGAGAATTCAAACTCACTATAGGTTCTTCCAAAAAAAGGAGATTGTGGATCTTCTTCCGCCACATAAATATGGCGCCAATTAAAAAAAGGTTCTATCTCGTGCATATTTAAGAAACTACTGCTTCAACTGCCTTTTTAACACTGCCATGTTTCAACAATAGGTCTTTAGCTGTTTCGTAATCTTGTAATTTTAAAGATTCCATCAGCATTTTTACGCCTCTGTCAACCAGTTTCACATTACTCAATTGCATGTTCACCATCTTGTTGTCTTCTACACGTCCCAGTTGAATCATAATAGAAGTAGAGATCATATTCAAAACCAATTTCTGTGCTGTTCCGCTTTTCATTCGGGTAGATCCAGTAACAAATTCGGGACCCACCACCACTTCAACCGGAAAATCAGCTTCCGCTGAAACGGGTGAATTGGGATTACAACTAATGCTTCCTGTAATAATGCCCCTTTTTCTACATTCTTTTAATGCCCCAATTACATAGGGGGTGGTGCCACTTGCAGCAAGTCCTACCACTACATCTTTATCGCTTACAAAATGTTTTACTAAGTCTGTCCATCCGCCTTCGGCACTATCTTCTGCAAATTCAACTGCCTGAGTAATGGCCTTATCGCCACCGGCAATTAAACCTATCACCAAACCATAAGGAACCCCAAATGTGGGTGGGCATTCACTGGCGTCTACAATTCCTAATCGGCCACTGGTGCCTGCTCCAATATAAAATAAGCGTCCCCCTGCCAACATTTTATCGCTAATAGCCAAACAGAGTTGTTCAATTTGTGGAATGGCTTTTTCTACTGCAATGGGTACTGTTTTATCTTCCTGATTAATGTTTACCAACAATTCTTTGATAGACATATGTTCTAAGTGCCTATAAGTGGAAGTCTGTTCGGTAACCTTAACAAATTCTGACATGGATGCTTTTTAGCTGTGAAACTCAATTAAACCTTTCATAGGGGCTTTCATCACTTTGCCCAATTCTAGTTCGTATGTGTTGCAAAGTTCTTGTAAAACGTCTTTGAAACCAAATGCAACACTTCCAATGAAATTGATAGGAAGGGTCCAGCTTTCTCTGTATTTGTAAATATGGGTAAAAAAGAAATCATTTAAACCGTCTTCAATAATGTTTTCAATCATATAATGGCCCCTGTTTTCTGCCAAAAAAATGGCAAAAGATGCCAGATACCTATTTGCCAGGGGTTTCTTATACACGTTTTCTAGTATCTCAATGGCATTGGTTAGGAATCTTTTTTCAAAACGAGCTTGTAATTCCTCGTCAAAAGTGCCATATAAAAAATGTTGTATGACTTTCTTGCCCAAATAAGCGCCACTTCCCTCGTCTCCTAAAATATAGCCAATACCGGGACTGTTTTTACTCATCTTTTTTCCGTCATAGTAACAGGAATTGGATCCTGTTCCAAGAATACAGGCAATGCCTTTATTTTTGCCACATAAGGCTCTTGCCGCTGCTGTCAGGTCTGTTTCAACCTTGATTTTGGCCTTTTTAAAGCATGTTTTTAAAACATTTTTTAAAATAGTTACATTGAGGGGATTACTCAAACCAGTACCATAAAAATGTACTTCAGTAATAATGGCTCCTTTCAATTTGGGCAGCAAGGACTTTTCCAATAAAGCCAATATTTGCTGCTCATTCAAAAAATAAGGACTAATTCCTTGGGTATGGATGGTTTTTTTCTTGCCATCTTCTAGCAAACACCACTCACATTTGGTGGCACCGCTGTCTGCAATCAATTTTACGGACATAGCTCTGTTTTTTACCCGGGGCTGGTATAATACCAACAGGTTATGAAAACTTTCATGCAACTTATACCATTCATCCGAAAGAACAAACCTTTATCTATTGATTCGCACATTAATTCGGATATTTGATGCTAATTCAAGTTACAAAGAAGCTCCATTATGGGAAGTAAAAAATTGCAGGTTTGGTTACCAATTTTGTTTTCAATCACCATGGTCTTAGGTATGCTCATAGGATACCAATTAAAAGAAAGAACGGGTGGTAATAGGTTTTTTAGCCTTTCAGGTAAAACATCTTTACAGGAAGTTGTAGAACTAATTAAGGGCAAATATGTAGACAAAATAGCTGCGGATAGTGTTAATCAACTAGCTGTAAGTCAATTATTATCCCATTTAGATCCCCATTCATCCTTAATTCCCAAGGAAGATTTGAGTGAAAATAATGAACAATTAATGGGTCAATTTCAAGGTATTGGCGTTGAATTCCAATTGTTTAACGATACCGTTAATGTGATGAATGTGATCAAGGGTGGGCCATCTGAGAAAGCAGGCATTCAGGTTGGTGACAAATTGGTCATGGTAAATGATAGTTTGTCCATTACTGGAAAAAATATTGGTGCTGAGAAGATTAGAAAATTATTAAAAGGAGAGAAGGGTAGTTCCGTTAAAATCAACTTGGTGAGGGATGGTAAATTATTGAAAATGATAGTTGAACGTGGGGTAATACCGGTTCCTTCTGTTGACGTTGCTTATATGCTAGATACCCAAACTGGCTTTTTGAAAATTAATCGTTTTGCAGATAGAACTTATGAGGAATTTATGGAAAATATGGGTCGGTTGCAGAAGCAGGGTATGAAGCAATTGATATTGGATTTAAGAGGCAATGGTGGAGGATTAATGAAGGAAGCAACTGCTATTGCAGATGAATTTTTGAGTGATGATAAATTGATTGTTTATACAGAAGGGGACAAAGTGAGTAGGACTGATTTTAGGGCTCAGCGAGATGGTATTTTTGAAAAAGGTAAAATAATCGTGTTGATAGACGAAACCTCAGCCTCGGCAAGTGAAGTGCTTTGTGGCGCTTTGCAGGACTGGGATAGAGCTACTATTGTTGGAAGAAGAAGTTTTGGTAAAGGGTTGGTTCAAACCCAATTTCAACTTTCCGATGGGAGTGCTGTTAGATTAACCGTTGCGCGTTATTTTAGCCCCTTAGGTAGGAATATTCAAAAGCCTTATGGAAAAGATAAAGACGCCTATAATGAGGAATTACTGGATAGGTTTCACAATGGCTCTCTCTTAAAAGCGGATACCAGTACCCCAAAGGGAAAAGCATTTAAAACCCCAGGGGGAAGAGTGGTTTATGGTGGAGGCGGGATTACCCCTGACGTGTTTGTACCATTAGATACCAATAGGGTTAGCCCTGTGCTCTTAAAGTTATATTATAGAAATAGCTTGAATAATTTTGTGTACAGATACTATGTTCAAAATAGACCCAAGTTCAATGGATTTAAGCAACCAATGGACTTGGTAAAAGGATTCCAACCAGGTAAGCTGGAATTAGATGCTTTACGCAATTTTGCACTGGTTTCAGATAGTATCCCTTTAAATAGTTTTAATCAAATAGAAGCCCAACAATTGTCACAAAGGATGCAAATCTTAATGGCAAGGCAAATTTGGCGTACAGAAGGGTATTATGAAGTTTCTAATCAATTTGATCCAGCTGTTCAAAAAGCGATTAGTTTACTCAAATAAATGGGATTTTGGAAAAATTCGGTGTTTTCACCGTATTGTAATATGAGAAAAAAAACCTTAATTTGTTCCACGTTTTTTCCATACCCCTAACCCGTGCATGTATGAGTCATAAGCCCATCATTCTGACCTGTCTATTTATAGCTTTTTTTAGTTTGATTTTTGTAAATCTTGCAGAAAATTGGATGTTTATTGTAATTGGTTTATTGTCTGCAGGAAGTTCCCTAATCCTTGCTAGTTTGTTATTGATTTTACGTGAGAAAAGACAGTGGCAACCATTAAAGTCTGAAAAGGAAACCATTTAAATTTGCACAACCGTTTGCACGATGCTAATTGAGGAAATATCATTAGGTTTAACCCATCATGCAACTATTACAAAAGATTGGATATTTAGTAGTATTCATTTTGCAGTTTGGGATAATTCCATCTCAAGGTCAAAATAGTTCCAAGCCCAATATTATTTATATCTATGCCGATGACCTTGGTTATGGAGAATTAGGCGTTTATGGCCAACAGAAAATCAAGACCCCCAATCTTGATAAGATGGCCCAAGAAGGAATTAGATTTACCAATCATTATACCAGTACGCCTGTTTGTGCGCCAGCAAGATGTATGCTTCTTACGGGTAAACATGGGGGCCATACTTATATCCATGGCAATTATGAATTAGGAGGCTTTGCCGATAGTTTAGAAGGAGGTCAAATGCCATTGCCAGCCAATACTTTTACCATTGGAAAATTAATGCAACAAGCTGGGTATAAAACCGCTGTGATTGGTAAATGGGGATTGGGTATGCAAAATACTAGCGGGGAGCCTTCCAAGCAAGGGTTTGATTATTATTATGGATACTTAGACCAAAAACAAGCACACAATTATTATCCCACACATCTTTGGGAAAATGGCAAATGGGATAGTCTTCAAAACAAACCCATTAATGTGCATTTAAAGCAAGATCCCTCAAAAGGAATATCTGCTGATTTTGCCTATTACCAAGGTAAGGAATATGCTCCTGCAAAAATGACGGAAAAGGCCTTGAAATTTATCCAACAAAATAAGGATCAGCCTTTTTTCATGTATCTACCATATACCTTGCCACATGTTTCTTTACAAGCACCTGCTGAATGGGTCAATCAATATATTGGACAGTTTTCAGAGCAGCCCTATTTTGGAGGGCAAGGGTATGCTTCTACGCCTTATCCTTTGTCTACTTATGCTGCCATGATTAGTTATTTAGATGCACAGGTAGGTATAATTTTAAAACAATTGAAACTATTAGGGTTAGACAATAATACATTGGTCTTATTTTCCAGTGATAATGGGGCCACTTTTAATGGGGGAGTGGATAGACATTTTTTCAATAGTAATGGTGGATTGCGTGGCCAAAAAATGGATCTTTATGAAGGGGGCATTCGTGAGCCCTTTATTGCAAGGTGGCCGGGTAAAATACCTGCAGGTAGCATCTCTAACCATATCTCAGCACAATATGATATGATGGCAACTTTTGCAGAAATTACAGCCCAAAAAATGCCTGAAACAGATGGGGTTTCTTTATTGCCTTCTTTGTTAGGAAAAAAAGCACAGCAAAGAAAACACGCTTGGTTGTATTTTGAATATCCTGAAAATGGAGGGCAAATTGCTATTAGAATGGGAGACTGGAAAGCAGTAAAAACAGACGTCAAGAAGCATCCGGAAAAACCTTGGCAACTTTTTGATTTAAGTAAGGATAGCACAGAATCAAAAGACCTAGCTAACCAATACCCTGCACTTATAAAAACCATGAATGAAATTGTTGAAAAAGAGCACCAGCAAGCTCATATTCAGGAATGGGAATTTATACACCCAAAATTCCCTGTAAAATTGGTTAAGGATTAAACAATTATCATAGATTCACTCATATTTTCAAAACACATCACATGCAAAGAAAAGAATTCATACGCAACGCAGGTCTAGCAGCAGCTTCTGTGGCTTTTGTACCTAGCAGCCAATTATTTGCCAGAAAGGCTGATCAGAAAGTGAAAATGGGAATCATTGGAGTAGGCCAACGAGGCTTAAACCATTTGGATTTGTTGTTGCGCAGATCAGATGTTGAATTGGTAAGTATTTGTGATGTGGATGCCAGAACCTTAGATGAAGCCAAAGGAATGATTCAGAAATCTGGTAAAAAAATGCCCGAAATCTATACCGGTGATAATTCTGCTTGGAAACGGATGTTGGACAAAAAACAGTTGGATGGAATTATCATAGCTACTCCATGGGAATGGCATAAAGACATGATTCTTGGTTCGTTAGAATCAGGTATCAAATATGTTGGTTCAGAAGTGATGATTGGTACTAGTTTGGAAGATCATTGGGAAGTAGTACACGCCACGGAAAAATACAAGGCTAATGTAATGATGCTGGAAAATGTGTGTTACAGAAGAGACGTAATGGCTGTATTAAATATGGTACGCCAAGGTCTTTTTGGAGAAATGATTCATTTGCAAGGAGGTTATCAGCATGATCTTAGAGAAGTAAAATTCAATGACGGTGTAAATGTCTATGGACATGGGGTAGAATTTGGTGAAAAAGGTTATTCAGAAGCTAAATGGAGAACGGAACATTCAGTTCATAGAAATGGCGATTTGTATCCAACACATGGTGTAGGCCCCATTGCACATTATATCAACATTAATAGGGGTAATCGTTTTAATTCACTTTGTTCTTTCTCCTCCAAAGCAAGGGGTTTACATAACCATATTGTAAAAAAAGGAGGTGAAAGCCATCCTAATGCTAAAGTGAATTTTCGCTTGGGCGATGTGGTAACTACCTCCATTAACTGCGTAAATGGAGAGACCGTATTGTTGCAGCATGATACCAATTTACCCAGACCTTATTCCCTTGGATTTAGGGTACAAGGAACAGAAGGATTGTGGATGGATGTGAATAAGAGCTTGTATATAGAGGGTAAAACGGCCAAACCCCACCAATGGGAAGACGCCAAAGCTTGGTTGGATAAATATGACCATCCATTATGGCAGCGCTGGAGTAAAGAAACACAAGGAGCTGGACATGGAGGAATGGATTTCTTTGTCATTCATGCATTGATTGAGAGTATTAAAAATAGCAAAGCAACCCCAATGGATGTCTATGATGCTGCTACTTGGAGTGCCATTACTCCTTTGAGTGAAAAGTCAATTGATCTTGGAAGTCAAACAGTTGAGTTTCCTGATTTTACAGGTGGACAATGGATGTACAGAAAACCTGTTTTTTCATTAACAGATGCTTATTAGTATTGACTAAAGGAATGGATATGGAAATACCAGAAATAATCTGGGAGGAATATGGTATGATTCAACACCCAGTGTTGGCTTCTTTGTTTGGAAATGGGTTAATTAACCATACTTGGAAACTGAGCTATGGTACAGAAGACTATATTTTACAAACCATCAACCAGTTGGTATTTCCAGATCCTTGGGCTATTGCTTCTAATATTGATGCAATAGCTCAATACCTTTTGATACATCATCCAGCTTATTTGTTTGTAACACCTAAGAAAACAAAGCAGGGAGCTTCCATGTTGGTGCTGAATGGCGTTTATTATCGAATCTTTCCTTTTGTAAAAGATTCACTAGCCAAAACTGTTTTAGAAACTCCTGAACAAGCTTTTGAAGCTGCCAGGCAATTTGGTTTGTTTACCAAAAATCTTGCAGGTTTTGATTGCAGTCAATTAAAAACTACGCTTCCTAAATTTCATGATCTTGTATTGCGCGACAAACAATTTTTGGAAGCAATAGAACATGGAAACCAAGAGCGTAAAATAATTGCTCAAGAATTAATTGAAAAATTAGTAGCGTTTAGATTTATAACACATCGCTATCAGCAAATTATCATTAACCCAAATTTTAAACTAAGAACAACCCATCACGATACCAAGATCAGTAATATCTTGTTTAATAGTCAAGACAAGGCCATTTGTGTAATTGATTTAGACACATTAATGCCTGGATATTTTATTTCGGATTTAGGAGATATGATGCGCACTTATTTGTGTCCAGTAAGTGAGGAAGAATCTGACTTTAGTAAGATTACTATCAGAAAAGCTTTTTATGATGCTGTTATTGATGGGTATTGCTCTGAAATGGGTGCTGAGTTATCCAAGGATGAGCTTGATGCCATATCCTATGCAGGTCAATTTATGGTCTATATGCAAGCATTGCGTTTTTTAACTGATTACCTAAATAATGATATTTATTATGGAGCTAAGTACCCAGATCAAAACTTGGTTCGTGCTGGTAATCAATTAGTCTTATTAGAAAAACTAATGGATTTGGCTATTTAATCAAATAGTTAAGATATCCAATTGTATTGTACTTAATTTTAAGCAAAGATTACCTTGTGTTTTAATTACTAAGTGCATGATGAAATTCTTGTTCATTCTTCTGTTGGTTCCTATTCTTGGTTATTCCCAACAACAAGATAATGTTGCTGATAGCATTTTATTAAAGGAGGTCATTGTTACAGCAACTAGACAAAAAGCCAATACCATAAATCTGCCATTTTCAATTAATAGAATTACTGCAAATGAAATTCAAGCCTCAGCTTATAGAACTGCTCCAGAATCATTAACAGGTGCTACAGGGGTATTTGTTCAAAAAACAAATCATGGAGGCGGGTCTCCATTTGTTCGGGCGTTAACAGGTAATCAAAACCTGTTGTTATTAGATGGGATTAGAATTAATAATAGTACCTACCGTTATGGTCCCAATCAATATTTTAATACCATTGATGTATTCTCTATTGCTAGTATAGAGGTAGTTAGAGGCACTGGTTCTGTTCAATATGGTTCTGATGCCATGGGAGGTGTTATTCAAGTCTTTTCTAAGCCAGCCAAATTTCAAACTGCCAATACTTGGTCAGGTTTGGGGATGGTTAAAATGGTGACAGGTGATATGGAATATTCGGGAAGGGCAGAATTGGATTATGGGTCAAAGAACTTTGCATTTCATATTGGTGGGAGTAATAGAAATTTTGGAGACCTGATAGGAGGGGATACCAGTGGTGTTCAAAGCCCATCTGGTTATAAGGAGCAAGCATATGATTTTCAGGCTAAATGGAAATTAAAAAATGAATCGGTAATTACAGTGGCAAGCCAACAAGTTGTTCAAAAAGAGGTTCCATTGTATCATAGAGTGAAATTGGAAAATTTTGCTTTTTACAATTTTGCGCCACAAGTAAGGGCACTTCACTATGCCAAATGGGATCTTCCTGGCAAATCTGCTTTATTTTCATCAGCCAGTTTTACTGCTTCTTATCAACAAACCAAAGAAGTTAGAAAATATTTAAAGAAGGGCAATGCCAATCAATTTGAAGAAACGGATAAAGTAAAAACTGTTGGTCTAACCGCCGAGATTCATTCAAAAATCAATGAAAATTGGACGGCCAATTCTGGGGTAGAATGGTACCATGATTTAGTGAATAGCAACAAACAGCAAATTAGTGTATCAAATGGTTCAGTCTTAATGCAAAGAGGACTTTATCCAGATCAAGCATCTAGTTCCAATTTTTCGGTATTTTCTTTACACCAAATTAACTTTCATCAGTTTCAAATAAATGCAGGTCTTCGTTACAATAGCTTTGCCATACATATCCAAGACACCGCAGCTGGAGTGAATCAATTAGGTGCTGTTACCGTAAAACCAGCTTCATTGGTCACCAATCTTTCATTGCTCTATCATATCAGCAGTACACAATCCATCTATACTTCTTTTAGCACGGGATATAGAGCACCCAATATTGACGATATGGGTACCTTGGGATTAGTAGACTTTAGGTATGAAGTGCCTGCCTATGGTTTGAAACCTGAAAAGTCTTATAACACAGAATTAGGATATCGAATTCAGGGGAAGCGTTTTCAATCTTCCATTGCCCTGTTTTATATGCAGTTAAAAGACTTAGTTACAAGAGTACAAGTGCCTGGTCAACAAATTGGGGGGTACAATGTCTATATCAAAGAGAATAGTCAGGAATCTTTTATTAGAGGAATTGAATTGGAAATGGCCTATCAGTTATCCAAAACATGGAGTATAAAAGCTGGGTATAGTCAAGCTTATGGTCAAAATACCTCTAGGAATGAACCCATGAGAAGGGTTCCGCCTATCAATGGACAACTGCAACTAAAATACCAGTATAAAACCTTTACAGCCTCCATTGAAAACCTATTTGCTTCAAAACAAAGTAGATTGGCTCAAGGTGATAAGGATGATAATAGAATTCCTGTAGGTGGCACGCCTGGATGGAATTTAGTCAATTTATATGCGGGTTATGGTGTTGGAAAAGTACAAATACATACCGCGCTTATCAATCTATTCAATGTTGACTATAGAATGCATGGTTCTGGTATTAATGGAGCAGGAAGAAATCTTGCCTTAAGTGTCTTGTATCATTTGTAATAAAAAAACCGGCACTGGCCGGTTTTTAAAATAGTTTCTTAAAGCGTATTATTTAGCAGCAGGAGCGGGGTTACTGGTATTCCAAATATCCCTGTGCATTTTCCATTTTCCATTTTCTTTTTTCCACGCAACGATGAATTTGCCTTTGTCAAAGCTGACTGCTTTGTCTCCAAGAATTTCATAGGTACCAGTTTCAACCACAACTTCGGGCCCGCCCATTACTTCTTCTGTAGTCAATTTAATGTCTTTGATGCCCATTTGTACGCCCCCCTTAAAGAAAGCCGTGATAGGGCCAGCGCCACAAAGTTTGGGTGCATTTTCTGCCATAACACAACCGTCGGTGGTATAGTGAGCCACAAATGCAGTACTATCGCCACTGGCAAAACTAGCGCCATAAGTGGCATTGCTGGCTGCGATTTCTGCTTTTACGGAGTCTAAATTAAAACTAGTAGATGCTGCGGTTGCAGAAGCTTCAGTTTTCTCAGAACTGCAAGAAAAAATGGTTAAACTAGCTCCAATGGCTAGGGTAAATAAGAATCTTTTTTTCATTTGTATTTGTTTAGGGTTAAAGAATGAAATTATTAGCATTTCAGTTTTTAACAATACCCCCTGGTGGGTATTTTATTATTTATTGATCGCAAATTCCTTTTCTAGTATTTCAACTGCATCCTGATCCTTAAATTGTATAGCCAGCGTTAATAATTCCTTTTTTAAACTTTCTATGTTTTTTTGACTTGTTTTTTGATTCACCAAATTATTCATTTCTGTAGGGTCTTTTTGTAAGTCAAAGAATTCCCAAGAATTGTCTTTGCCATAAAAACGAATCAATTTGAAACGCGTATTTCTAATGCCAAAATGTGGTGCTACTCTGTGGGGCTCAGGAAACTCGTAATAATGATAGTACATGGAAGAGCGCCAGGGCTTTATCAAAGGTTCTTTTTTAAGCAAGGGTACAAGATTCATGCCTTGCATTGCTTCAGGAATGGCTACTCCGGCCATACCCAAAATACTTGGAGCAAAATCTATATTAACCACCATATTGGGTATGGTTGATCCAGGTTTAATAACTCCCGGGTATCTCATGACAAAAGGCGTTCTCAGACTTTCTTCGTACATAAATCTTTTATCAAACCATCCGTGTTCACCCATATAAAATCCTTGATCGGATGCATAGATCACAATGGTATTTTCAGATAAATGTGCTTTGTCTAGATAGTCCAATATTTTTCCAATGTTCCTGTCCAAAGATTTTGCGGTTGCTAAATAGTCTTTCAAATAGCGTTGGTATTTCCATTTTACTACCGCTAAACTATCCCCTTTAATGGCTTCATATTCGGCTTTGATTTTTTTGTAATAGGATTCGTACACTTTTTTCTCTGCCGCATTCATTCTTCCAAACATGCCAGGTTTGGTGTAGTCAATTCCTAATTTTAAATCATTACCCAAAACCATGGTTTCACTAATGGTCATGTCTTGATTGGTTGCGGCTTTTCTGTTTTTGTAATCATCAAAGAAATTAGCCGGGTAGGGAAATTCCTGATTGTCAAATGCACCAAGATCAGTTGTGTCTGGCATCCAATTTCTATGGGTGGCTTTTTCACCTACAACCAAGAAAAAGGGTTTGTTTTGATCTCGTTGATTGAGCCAGTCAATAGAAAATTCACTGATGATATTGGTGGCATATCCTTTATATCGTGCAGTGTCATTGGGCATTCCAATAAAATCTGGTTGAAAATAGTTTCCTTGTTCGGGAAGTATTTTCCAATAATCAAATCCTTTTGGTAAAGATTGTAAATGCCATTTACCAATCCAAGCAGTTTGATAATTGGCTTGTTGTAATAGTTTTTGAACCTGCTGCTGATCTCCATTGAAACGCCTACCAGGTGCATTGTCCTTTAATCCATTTAAATGACTGTATTTACCCGTTAACAATACGGCCCTTGCAGGGGCACAAATGCTATTGGTTACAAATGTATTGGTGAATACGGCCCCTTCCTTTGCAATCCTATCAATGCTTGGTGTTTGCATTAATTTACTGCCATAAGCACTAATGGTTTGTTGGGCATGGTCGTCAGAAAAAATGACTAGGATATTGGGTTGCTTGGATTGACCAAAACTATTAAAGTGAAAAAACAATACAGGTAGATACTTTAGTAGCATTAGTATCTTATTTGATTTTGGCAGCATCTTGCTATTTTTCTTCAATTTAATAAGAGTTTTATAAATTTCCTTTTAAATACCATTATGGAATATAGGTTCTTAGGAAATACAGGGATTCAAATATCGGCCATTGGCCTTGGTTGTATGGGCATGAATCATGCTTATGGTATACCTGATGATGCAGTCTCTATTGCTACTTTAGAAAAATCTATTGAATTGGGCATCAATTTTTGGGATACGGCAGATATGTATGCAGCGGGTAGAAATGAGGAATTGATTGCCAAAGTCTTAAAACCTAATAGACAAAAGGTTTTTATTGCTACTAAGTTTGGATTTCATAATGATGCTGCTGGAAAACTCTGTTTTGATGGGTCAGCAGCCTACATGAAAAAGGCGGTTGATGCAAGTTTAAAAAGACTTCAAACAGATGTGATTGATCTTTATTATGCCCATAGGGTAGACCAATCCATTCCTGTTGAAGAGATGGTAGGAGCCATGTCAGATTTGGTTAAGGAGGGGAAAGTTAGATACTTGGGTCTGTCTGAAGCATCGGCCAATTCTATCAAGAGGGCCGTTGCTGTTCATCCAATTGCAGCCATACAAAGCGAGTATTCTATTTTAAGTAGGGAAATTGAACAAGATGTTCTGCCATTTTGTGAAAGCTTGGGAATTAGTTTAGTGGCGTTTAGTCCATTGTCTAGGGGATTAATGACTAATGATATAGATCCCAATCAGTTATCAGAAAACGATTTTAGAAAAAAATTACCTAGGTATCAAGGCGCGTATGCGCAGAATAACCAACAATTAGCAGCAGGGTTTGCCCAAATTGCAAAAGCAAAACAATGCAGCCCTGCTCAATTGGCCATTGCTTGGGTATTGTCAAAATCACCGAGTATCATTCCAATTCCAGGAACCAAAAGGCCAAAATACTTGGTAGATAATGCAGGAGCAGTTCAGGTTACATTAACTGCAGATGACTTTGAACAAATAGAAACCTTGATTCAAACCTATCCCAATATTGGAGACAGATACAATGATACCTTTAATCAGTTTGTAGATAAATATTAGGTCTGCTAAAAGCTGGCAGTTTTAAGTATATTCATAAAAAAAACATGCGCAACAATAGATTTATTCCCTTCTTTGTATTGCTTTTTAGCCTTTGCTTTCATCAAGCAATGTCACAAGATGGCAACCGTAAAATTCATAAAGTAGTAGTGCAAATGAATACGGCAGATACAACTGCATGGTCCGCCACCATTGGGAATATTCGCAACTTGCAAAAAATCTGGCCAAACAATGTACAGGTAGAATTAGTGGTTCATGGAAAAGCACTAGACTTTTTAGTAAAGGATAAAACCCATTTGACTGCTGATATTATTGCCATGTCTAAAGAAGGAGTTGTTTTTGCAGCTTGTGAAAACTCTATGAGAAAACACCATATTGAGAAATCACAATTGCTTGTTCAAGCTATAACCGTTCCTTCAGGTGTTGCAGAATTGGTATTGAAACAAGAAGATGGTTGGAGTTATCTAAAATCGGGGGTTAATTAATAGGGCAATGGGTAGAACCTCAAAAATGTTATTAGCAATTTGTTTGTTACTGGTTTTGGTAATGGTTTTTATATATCAAGCGGTATTTATAAAAATGCCCAACAGCGCTCATGTTTCTAATCATGATAGTTTGTGGATGGGTAAATCTGCTGACTTGCTACCACAGGATACCAGTTTATCCAGTCAACAGATTCGTTATGGCTATGAACTTGTAGCGCATACTTCCACTTATTTAGGTCCTAAAGGGCAAGTAATGCAAATCACAAATGGCATGAATTGTCAAAACTGTCATTTACAAGCTGGTACCAAACCTTGGGGCTTGAATTATGGTTCTGTTGCTGCTAATTATCCCAAATTTAGGGCAAGATCTGGCACAGTAGAATCTACAGTTAAGCGCGTCAATGATTGCCTAGAAAGAAGCCTTAATGGCAAAACCTTAGATAGCAATTCTGTAGAGATGAAAGCCTTAGTAAGCTATATCCATTGGGTGGGAGCAGATGTTCCAAAAGGAACAATAGCTAATGGTTCTGGTATTGCTCCACTGGAATTTTTAAATAGATCAGCTAGCCCAGCTATTGGTAAAACACTTTATGCAACCCATTGTAGCAAATGCCATGGTATGGGCGGTGAAGGAAGTTTGGATACTACTGGTCTAAACTATTTTATCTACCCACCGCTTTGGGGTAAAAGTAGTTATAACCATGGTGCTGGAATGAATCAATTATCTAAATTGGCCGGCTTTATTAAAAACAATATGCCCAACGGGATGAATTACCAACAGCCCTTTCTAACCAACCAAGAAGCTTGGGATCTTGCAGCCTATATAAATACCCAGTTCAGACCCAACAAAGACATTTCAAAGGATTGGCCCAAACTTGCAACCAAACCAATAGATTATCCTTTTGGGCCTTATGCTGATAGCTTTCCACAATCCCAACACCAATTGGGACCATTTGCCCCTATTTTAGATTATTGGAAAAGCAGGAGGTCTACAAAATAAAAATGCCACCCCAATTGCTTGAAGTGGCATCCTTTTCATATAGCCTATCTCTTAACCAATGGGAACAAAGTCACTGGCTTTTTTGGTAGCCATTTCTTCGTATGTTTTCCATTTTAAATTCACTAGGTCTTGTGCGTGTACCATCAGCCTTTCTGCTTCTTCAGGATTGGTTACAGTAAGCACTTTGTAACGTAACTCATTGTAAGCATAATCTCTCAAACTCATAGTAGGTCTAGCAGAATCAAGCACAAATGGATTCTGATTCTTGATGCGCAATACTGGATTGTATCTTAATAATGGCCAGTGACCACTAGCAACGGCGTTGTTCTGTTGGCTTAAACCATCTTTCAAGTCATAACCATGTGCAATACAGTGGCTATAAGCTAGAATTAGTGCAGGGCCGTCATAAGCTTCTGCTTCTCTCATGGCCAATAGTGTTTGTTGCGGATTGGCACCAAATGCAATCCTTGCTACATATACATTACCATAAGAAATGGCTTGCATGGCTAGGTCTTTTTTACCACCTGTTTTACCAGCGGCTGCAAATTTTGCAGTAGCTGCGGTAGGAGTTGATTTAGAAGACTGTCCGCCTGTATTAGAATATACTTCTGTATCCATTACCAGAATTTTCACATTCCTACCACTTGCCAATGCATGGTCTAAACCACCATATCCAATATCATATGCCCATCCATCTCCACCAACCAACCAGACACTTCTGCGAACCAATTGGTCACAAACAGAGAGTAGGTGTTTGGCAGCAGATAGAGAAATGCTAGCCAGTTTTTCTTTTAATAATTGTACCCTTAATTGTTGCAAAACCAATTCAGATTCATGCACTTGTTTGGCGCTGACAATTTCATTGACAAATGCTTCACCCAATTCTGGTTTCAATTCTTCTAGCAATTGTTTGGCTATGACTAGTTGATTGTCTGCGGTAATACGCATACCCAATCCAAATTCTGCATTGTCTTCAAAAAGAGAGTTTGACCAAGCTGGACCTCTGCCTTCTTTGTTCACAGTCCAAGGGGTTGTTGGTAGGTTACCACCATAGATAGAAGAACAACCTGTAGCATTGGCAATTAATAAACGATTACCAAAGAGCTGAGACAAGAGTTTCAAATAAGGCGTTTCACCACAACCTGCGCAGGCTCCAGAGAATTCAAACAAGGGTTCTAAGAATTGTGCACCATGAACAGTTGAGAAATCAATTTTAGAACGATCGTTCCAAGTAATATTCTCAAATGTTTCTATGTTCTTTTTCTCAAGTTCTAAAATGGGTTCCTTGTCTCCTAGGTTAATGGCTTTTTTGCTATTGTCTGTGGCATGTGTTACAGGGCAAGCTTCTACGCAAAGATTACAACCAGTACAATCTTCCAAATAAACTTGGAGGGTATATTGGGTTTCAGGAAATCCACGTGCATTAATAGGAGCGTGTTTGAATCCGTCTTGTACACCTTTTAAATTGTCTTTGTGGTAGAATTTTGCACGGATCACACTGTGTGGACAAACATAAGCACAGTTACCACACTGAATACACTGATCAGGCTCCCAAATGGCCACTTTGTCAGATACATTTCTTTTTTCCCACTGAGTAGTACCGCTTGGATAAGTTCCATCAATCGGCATCATACTTACTGGTAGTTGATCTCCATGATCAGCCATCATCACAGCAGTTACATTTTTGACAAAATCTGGGGCTTTGTCTGAAACAGTTTGCATTTTCATGTCTGCTGCAGAAACACTACCTGGATATTGTACTTCAAACATATTGGCCAATGTGGCGTCTACTGCTAAGAAGTTTTGATCAATTACTTTTTGACCTTTTTTGAAATAGGTTTTTTCAATAGCTTTTTTAATCTGTTTAATAGCAGCTTCTCTAGGTAATACACCAGAAAGTGCAAAATAACAGGTTTGCATGATGGTATTGATTCTTCCCCTCATGCCCGTATCACGTGCAACAGTAGTAGCATCAATAACAAAGAATTTTATTTTCTTGTCAATGATTTGTTTTTGAACCTGTCCAGTTAATTTATCCCAAACCTCTTCTTTGCTATAAGGGCTATTCAATAAGAAGGTAGCACCTTCACTTGCAAAAGCCAGCATTTCTACTTTTTCAGTAAAGTTGAATTGGTGACAGGCAATAAAATCGGCCTTTGAAATCAAATAAGGTGCTCTAATGGGTTTTGGTCCAAAGCGCAAATGCGATACGGTTCTGGCCCCTGATTTTTTAGAATCATATACAAAATAACCTTGACCGTATAAATCAGTATTCTCTCCAATAATCTTAATAGTATTCTTGTTAGCACCAACTGTACCATCAGCACCTAAACCAAAGAACAGACCTTGTCTCCACTCTGATTCGTCCAATTTATAATTGGGGTCATAGCTTAAACTCAAATGGGTTACGTCATCATTGATACCAACGGTAAAACCATTTTTGGGATTCTCTTTTTTGAGCTCATCATACACAGCTTTTACCATGGCTGGTGTAAACTCTTTAGAAGAAAGACCATAACGGCCACCAACTATTTTTGGTAAATGATTGATTTTGCCTTGTTGTAAGGCTTCAACCAAAGTAGATAAAACGTCTTGGTACATGGGTTCTCCTGAAGAACCAGATTCTTTGGTTCTATCCAAGATGGCAATTGTCTTAACGCTTGCAGGAAGGGCTTTTACCAAATGTTCTAATGAGAAGGTTCTATACAAACGAACTTGGATCACACCTGTTTTTTCACCTGCAGCATTTAATGCCATCATGGTTTCTGAAACGGTTTCGCCACCTGATCCCATGACAATGATTACTCTGTCTGCGTCTGGGGCTCCACTGTATTGGAAGAGTTCATACCTTCTACCAGTAAGCTGTTCAAATTCACGCATACTGTCTTCCACAATTTGAGGAAGATTATTGTAGAAAGTATTCACGGTTTCTCTACCTTGGAAATAAACATCAGGGTTTTGAGCAGTACCTCTGATAAATGGATGGTCTGGATTCAAGCCTCTGTTTCTATGTGCAATCACCAAGTCATCAGGGATCATGGACCTAATCTGATCATCGGTTAATAATTCCAATTTATTTACTTCATGAGAAGTTCTAAAACCATCAAAAAAGTGCACAAATGGAATCCTTGATTTTAGCGTAGCATTTTGTGCAATCAAAGCAAAGTCATGTGCTTCTTGAACGCTAGCAGAGCCTAAGAGGGCAAAGCCTGTAGTCCTAGCTGCCATCACGTCTTGGTGGTCACCAAAGATAGACAGACCCTGTGCTGCTAAAGAACGTGCTGCAACATGGAATACGGTAGAAGTTAATTCCCCTGCAATCTTGTACATATTGGGTAACATCAACATCAAACCTTGTGATGCGGTAAATGTGGTGGTAAGAGAACCTGTTTGTAATGCACCGTGTACGGTACCAACAGCACCTGCTTCACTTTGCATTTCCATAATATCAGGAATACCTCCCCAGATATTTTTAGTACCCTTAGAAGCCCATTCATCTGCCAATTCAGCCATAGTAGAAGAGGGGGTAATGGGATAGATGGCGCAGACCTCGTTGACACGATAGGCAACATAAGCTGCTGCTTCATTTCCATCAATAGTGGATATCATATTTTTATTAGGCATTAGTAGTTGCATTTATGGGTTCAGGAATCATTTCTATTGCGTGGCAGGGACATTGTTCATAACAAACGGCACAACCTGTGCAAGCGTCCATATTGAATTTGTATCTATTGCCCTTGCCTAATTTAATAATGGCATTTTCAGGACAAGCACCAAAACAACCATCACATTCAAAACAGTTACCACAACTCAAACAGCGCTGTGCTTCAAATCTTGCTTCTGCTTCGGATAAACCAGCATTGATTTCATCAAAATTTTTAACGGCAATTTCTGGCGCCAATTTCTCTTGTGCTTTTTGAGGAGCATCGGTTTTATACCACATATGCAGTTTTCTAAAACCTGCAGTTGGGTGCTTATCGCCTTTGACAAATTTTTGGTTTTCTAAAAAGCTATTAATGGTTCTTGCCGCTTTTTTACCATGACCAATGGCAATGGTAGCAGACCTATTTTCTCCAGGTAACATATCGCCACCGGCAAAAATGCCTGCTGCGCCTGTCATTCTTTGGCCATCTATCACAATAGTGCCATCTGCATTCAAACCAACCCCAGTAATGGTTTTCAAAAATTCTGATGCTACTTCCTGTCTATTGGCAATGATTAATACGTCTGCGTCAACAGTTTCAAATTCACCAGTTCCAATGGCTTTTCCTTTTTCTACTTTAACTACTTCTAAAGTGATTTTCTTGTTTTCTATTTTAGAGATGCTTCTATACAATTGTACGTCTACGCCTTCTGCAATAGCATCGTCAGTTTCATAGTCATAAGCTGGCATCATTTTCTTGTCTCCAGGAAAATAAACTGCTGCTTCAGATCCAAAACGTTTGATAATTCTAGATAGGTACATGGCCAATTTCCCTCCGCCATACACCACTACTTTTTTATTTAAATAAGGAGAAGTATTTGATTTGATTTCATTAAAAAAACCAAATGCATCTTTAATATAAACTGAGTTATCTCTGCTAAACGCTTCTTCTTGAATTAGCTGAGCACCAATGCCTAAATACACTGCATCAAATTTGCCATCTGCTTTTACACCAGCAAGATCATAAACTTTGGTGTTGAGTTTAATAGTAACACCCATACTTACTACACGTGCAATTTCTGCTTCTAAAATTTCTTTGGGTAATCTATATTCAGGAATGCCAGCCCAAAGTAAACCACCAGCATGTCCACTTGCTTCATGAATTTCTACCGTATGTCCTTGTTTGGCTAAGTGATAAGCTGCGGATAAACCACTTGGGCCAGCTCCAACTACTAAAACTCTTTTGCCTGTTGCAGGAGCTTTTTGCCTAACCTGCCAGTTTTGTTTTATGGCTTCATCACCAATATATCTTTCAACAGCGTGAATATTCACGGTATCATCAATATGATTTCTATTGCATCCTGTTTCACATGGCTTAACACAAACCCTTCCCATAATACCGGGGAATGGATTGTCTTCCATGATGGTTTGAAAGGCTTCAAAATAATTACCAGCCTGTGCATGTGCCATCCAAGCCTGAATATTTTCTCCGGCTGGACAAGCGCTATTACAAGGTGGCATAAAATCAACATAAACTGGTTGGCGAGACCTTAAAGCACCTGTTCCTTCGTGGTGGGTGGTCAGATCTACTGGTTTGGTGATGTCGTTTTCAGGCATATATATTGTTTTTTCAGAATTAGTAAAACTTGAATGTTTTTTGCGGTTTTATTAGAATGTGAAGCTAGCGCCATCCAAAATCTGAAAAAATGATATTGTTCAGGTGATTACATGAGCAATATCATGTTCTTGTGGGGGGATTTAAGTCAAAGAGGGGGATGTGATTA
>Ga0209480_10000061_pt1 | contig 120152 bp, 87 predicted proteins | sample JI61114C2DNA_FD_187501 | JGI IMG/M metagenome (GOLD analysis project Ga0209480, IMG submission 187501) | Wastewater effluent complex algal communities from Wisconsin, to seasonally profile nutrient transformation and Carbon sequestration -... | ecosystem: Engineered > WWTP > Effluent > Algae...
CTAAAAACTTTCCGTGGTTAGCTGGAGGTGATCCGATGCAGCGTGCTTATGATAAAATGGATGCAGCCTTTGAGTTTATTACAAAAATTGGTGCGCCATTCTATTGCTTTCACGATTACGATTTAGTTGAAGAAGCTCCAACATTAAAGGAATCAGAAACCAGATTAAGAAAAATTGTTGCCTATGCGAAAGAAAAACAAAAAGCATCCGGAGTAAAATTGCTTTGGGGAACAGCCAATTTATTTTCGAATCCACGCTATATGAATGGCGCTGCCACTAATCCTGATTTTAATGTGGTTTGTCATGCAGGTCTGCAAGTAAAGAATGCAATTGATGCAACTATTGAATTAGGTGGAAGTGGTTATACTTTTTGGGGTGGAAGGGAAGGCTACCTTTCATTGTTGAATACAAACATGAAACGCGAACAAGAACACCTGGCTCAATTCTTACATGTTGCCAAAGATTATGCCCGCAGAAATGGTTTCAAGGGTTCGTTCTACATTGAACCTAAACCAATGGAGCCTACTAAACATCAGTATGATTTTGATGCAGCAACGTGCCTTTCGTTTTTACGCCAGTTTGATTTAATGGATGACTTCAAATTAAACATTGAAGTAAATCATGCAACACTTGCCAGCCATACATTTGATCATGAGTTGCAAGTGGCTGCCGATGCAGGAGTGTTAGGTAGCATCGATGCAAATCGTGGCGATAATCAAAATGGTTGGGATACAGATCAGTTTCCAAACAGTGTGTATGAGATCACCGAAGCCATGCTCGTTATTTTGCAAGCAGGCGGTTTAAAAACCGGTGGTGTAAACTTTGATGCTAAGACGAGAAGAACATCAACAGACTTAGTTGATATTTTTTATGCACACATTGGTGGCATGGATGTATTTGCCAAAGCTTTGTTGGCAGCGCAAGCTATTATAGATGATGGCGAATTTATTGAGATGCGGAAAGAACGCTATGCTTCATTTAATTCCGGTAACGGAAGAAAATTTGAGCGCGGTAACTTGAGTTTGGATGTATTGAGGAAACTTGCCCTTAAGAATGGTGAGCCTGAACAAATCAGCGGAAAGCAAGAGTACTATGAAAATCTGCTAAATAAGTTCATTTAGTGCCATTTAAAATTCACGCAATCGTTTCCGCTAAATAAAATTGACTATTTTACGCGGCACATATTAACCTTACAAAACAACTCGAAATCGCATGAATAGAAAATTAAGAATGGGCATGGTTGGTGGAGGCAAAGATGCTTTCATCGGATCAATACACCGGCTTGCCGCCAATATGGATGGGCTTATTGAAATTGTTTCCGGAGCGTTAAGTATCCACCCTGAAGTGGCAAAGGAAAGTGGTAAGATGCTGTTCCTTGATGAAGATCGCACCTATCTCACATACGAAGAAATGATGGAGAAGGAAAGCAAGCTCCCGGCAGATAAACGTATTGATTTCGTAACGATTGTTACCCCCAACTTTGCGCATTTTGCTCCGGCTATGTTAGCCCTCGAAAAAGGATTTCACGTGGTGATTGAAAAACCAATCACATTTACCATTGATGAAGCCCGACAATTGAAAAAGAAAGTTGAAGAAACTGGTTTGATCTTGTTGTTGACTCATACATACTCTGGGTATCCAATGGTTCGGCAGGCTCGCACTATGGTGAAGGAAGGAGTGCTTGGAAAAATCCGCAAGGTATATGTAGAATATCCGCAAGGTTGGTTGAGTAAAATGAGTGAGCGTGAAGGAAATACGCAAGCCGCCTGGCGCACTGATCCTAAAAAATCAGGTAAGGCTGGCGCGATGGGTGACATTGGAACTCATGCTGCACACCTTGCTGAATTTATAACTGGATTAAAAATTACACATCTCTGTGCCGACTTAAATGCAATGGTAGCAGGTCGTGCGCTCGATGATGATGGAAACGTCTTATTGAAGTTTGATAATGGGGCTGCTGGCGTTTTAATGGCATCTCAAGTTGCAGCAGGTGAAGAGAATGCGTTGAGAATTAGAGTATATGGCGAGAACGGTGGCATTGAATGGGCACAGCAAGAACCCAATACACTTTTAGTAAAATGGCTAGATAAGCCAACGCAAATTCTTCGAGCTGGCACCAATGGTTTTATTGGTGATGAAGCAAAGTTTAATGCGCGCACACCAGCGGGTCATCCGGAAGGATACCTTGAAGCATTCGGTAATCTCTATCGCAATTTTGCCCTTGCACTTTCAGCAAGAATTGATGGGTCGAAAGTTCCAGCGCTTGTTGATTTTCCATCGGTGGATGATGGTATTCGTGGCATGGCCTTTATCGACAATGTTGTTAAGAGTGGGCAGAGTAACGAAAAGTGGACACCATTTGAAGTATAAGTTATGCAAACACTAAAAGGACCTGGAATATTTTTGGCTCAGTTCATGGGTGATGAGCCGCCCTTCAATAATCTGAAATCCATTTGCAAATGGGCTGCCTCATTGGGTTATGTAGGGGTGCAAATACCAACATGGGATAGTCGCTGCATCGATTTAAAGAAGGCAGCTGAAAGTAAAGACTATGCTGACGAGATTCGCGAAACAGTTGCATCCTGTGGATTGCAAATCACAGAATTGTCAACGCACTTACAAGGGCAGTTGGTTGCAGTTCATCCAGCATACAATGTTATGTTTGATGGGTTTGCTCCGAAATCTGTTCATGGCAAACCGAAAGAACGCACTGCGTGGGCTGTTGATCAATTGAAGTTAGCAGCTAAGGCAAGCAAGAATTTGGGATTAAATGCACACGGTACTTTTTCTGGAGCATTAATGTGGCATACAGTTTATCCTTGGCCTCAACGTCCTGCAGGATTGGTGGAGGATGGATTTAAAGAATTAGCCAAGCGCTGGTTGCCAATCTTAAATGCTTTTGATAAAGTGGGTGTAGACGTATGTTACGAAATTCATCCGGGTGAAGATCTTCATGATGGCATAACCTTCGAGCGTTTCTGGGAAGCAACCGGAAAACATACCCGTGCTAATATTCTATACGACCCAAGTCACTTTGTTCTTCAACAACTTGATTACTTGCAATACATTGACTTCTATCATTCCTTTATAAAAATGTTTCATGTAAAGGATGCTGAATTCAATCCTACTGGGAAAAGTGGGGTGTATGGAGGATTTCAGGATTGGGTGAATAGACCAGGACGATTCCGTTCGTTAGGCGATGGGCAAGTTGATTTCCAATCTATTTTCTCAAAGCTTGCGCAATACGATTATAAAGGTTGGGCTGTATTGGAGTGGGAGTGTTGTATCAAACATCCTGAGCAAGGGGCAGAAGAAGGAGCACCTTTTATTAAGGACCATATCATTCGGGTAACCGAAAAAGCATTTGATGATTTTGCTTCAACCGGAAAAAACCCATCGCTTAATAAAAAAGTTTTAGGAATTATAAATTAAAAATTTTCGGGCGAGATTTTGCCTCGCCACTAATTGAACACTCATAAAAAACATAAACTGAAAAATAATAAATATGAAAACTCTAAAATCAATTTGCTTGATTGTTATGTTAACAGTTGGCTTAGCAGCTTGTGGCTCTAAGAAGGAAGCCGCCACTACCGCCACCGAAGACTACGGTACACCAGATGAAAGTGGTCAAAAAATAGCTTCGGTAGATGCAATTACACAAGGAGCATCTCTTGTTAATGCCAACGATTGTAAGACCTGTCACCATCCAACTGATAAATTAATTGGCCCAGCGCACATGGATGTTGCTAAGAAATATGATTTCACCGCTGCTAACGTAACCCTTCTGGCCGAAAAAATTATCAATGGTGGGAGTGGTGTTTGGGGCGAGATACCAATGAGTGCGCATCCTAATGTAAGTAAAGAAGATGCTGAAAAAATGGCTAAGTATGTTTTGTCTCTCGATGGTGAAAAAGAACATTAATAATGAAACGATATTTATTAGTTAGTATACTTTCAATCTTTTCGTTAACCACGTTTGCTCAAAAAGCAAATACCTTAACCGCAGAGGAAAAGAAAGAGGGCTGGAAGTTATTGTTTGATGGGAAAACAACAACGGGTTGGCGCAATTTTAACAGTGATAAAATTAATCCAGGATGGAAGGTAGCCGATGGCGCACTTTATCTTGACACCACTAAGGTTAATGGAAAAAGAATTGTTGCAGGAGATATTGTTACTGTTAATGAATATGAGAATTATGAATTGTCGCTTGACTGGAAGATTCAGGCTTGTGGCAATAGTGGCGTAATTTTTAATGCCAAGGAAGGTAAGCAATACAATGAGGTATGGCATACAGGACCAGAAATGCAAGTGTTGGATAACGCTTGTCATCCTGATGCAAAAATTATCAAGCACCGTGCAGGTGATTTGTATGATTTGATTTCAGTTAAAACAGAAACTGTTAAGCCGGCAAACCAATGGAATCAAGCTAAGCTTATCGCGAACAAAGGACATTATGCGTTTTGGCTAAATGGTGTTCAAACTGTTGAGTTTACAGTCGGAACTCCAGAATGGAATCAATTAATAGCCGGAAGTAAATTCAAAAGCATGCCTGATTTCGGAAAATTTACTAAAGGCAAAATTGCGTTGCAAGATCATGGAAACATGGTTTCGTTCCGCAACATTAAGATCAAAGAACTTAAATAGAGTAATCATCCACTGAAAGGGCTACCTAAAAAATCATCATGAAGAAATTATTTCCTGTAGTAATTCTACTTGTATTCTTATTCTCTTGTTCTGAAGACAAGCCAAGAGTTCTTGTTTTTTCTAAAACAAAAGGCTACCGCCATGCTTCAATAACTGCTGGCAAGGCAGCGCTCTTAAAAATGGGTGCTGAAAAAGGATTTGGAGTTGACACAACTGAATCGGCCGATGGATTTACTGAAGAGAATTTAAAGAAATATAACGCAGTAGTTTTTTTAAGTACTACCGGTGACGTATTGAATCCCGCTCAGCAAAATGAATTCATGCGGTTTATTCAAGCGGGGGGTGGCTACTTAGGTATTCATGCTGCCGCAGATACAGAGTATGATTGGTGGTGGTATGGAAAGTTGGCGGGTGCATATTTTTTAAGTCACCCCGCACAACAAGAAGCGAAATTTGTGAAAGTAGCACCCTTTGGTAATGGATTGAATTTGCCAGACGAATGGATGCGAAAGGATGAGTTGTATAACTACAAAAAAATCTCTCCGGATATTAACGTACTCTATAAGTTAGACGAGACCTCTTATGAAGGTGGAGCTAATGGTGACAATCACCCGATAGCCTGGTATCATGATTTTGATGGTGGTCGCTCATTCTATACAGGTATGGGGCACACAGATGAATCGTATGTTGACCCGCAATATTTAGATCATGTTTATCAAGGATTGGTTTATGTGATGGGTAAGAGTAAGCCTGATTTTAGTAAAGCCCGCGCTAAGAAGGTGCCTGAGCCAAACAGGTTTACAAAAGTAGTGTTGGGTTATAATTTAGATGAACCTACAGAGATGGCGATTCTTCCCGATAGCCGAATTATTTTTATCGAGAGAAAAGGTGCTGTAAAACTTTACGATCCGAAGACTGATACAATTACGGTGATCAATACATTTAATGTAGGTACGAAGTTTGAAGATGGGATGATGGGTATAACTACCGATCCGGATTTTGAAAAGAACAACTGGCTTTACATCTACTACGCACATCCAGAAAGATCGGCAAACATGTTATCACGATTTGTTTTTGATGGAACAAAAATAGATCAGGCTTCAGAAAAAGAAATGCTTGAAGTGGTTACGCAGCGTGAAAAATGTTGTCATACTGGCGGATCATTAACATTTGGTCCGGGTAAAAATTTATTTCTTTCAACAGGTGATAATACAAGTCCGTTTGAGTCGGATGGTTATAGCCCAGCAGACGAACGCGCTGGTCGTTCACCTTTCGATGCGATGAAGTCTTCATCGAACACGAATGACTTGCGCGGAAAAATTTTACGCATTCATCCTGAACCAGATGGAACCTACACAATCCCGGAAGGAAATCTTTTCCCGAAAGGTGAAGACAAAACACGTCCTGAAATTTATGTAATGGGTAACCGCAATCCATATCGAATTTCAGTAGATGAGAAAACGGGATTCTTGTATTGGGGCGAAGTAGGGCCAGATGCTGGTAACGATAGCGAAGAGCGCGGCCCCCGTGGTTACGATGAAGTGAACCAGGCCCAAAAACCAGGATACTTTGGTTGGCCTTTATTTGTTGGCGGTAACTATCCCTATGCTAAATATGATTTTGAAACGAAAACAGTTGGGGCAAGGGCGGATGTTAATAAACCAATGAACACATCTCCAAATAATACAGGTAAAACCGAATTGCCTCCGGTGAGTCCACCCTTTGTATGGTACCCCTATGCCGAGTCGCCAGATTTTCCGTTAGTAAAAACGGGTGGTCGCAATGCCATGGCCGGTCCTGTTTACTATTCTGAAAATTTTAAAGGAAAGGCCGAAGCGTTTCCTGACTATTTCGATGGCAAACTATTGATGTATGACTGGATTCGAAACTGGATGCGATTAGTTACGATGAATGAGAAAGGTGCTATTATGGACATTGAACCATTTATGGATAACATTCAATTCAATAATACAATTGATATGGCTTATGGCCCGGACGGAAAATTGTATACCCTTGAATATGGAACCAAATGGTTTGCACAAAACATGGATGCACGCTTATCGCGGATCGATTACAATGGCGGCAACCGCCCGCCAATGGCTAAGTTAAAGGCCGATAAAATTTCAGGAGCCACTCCATTGATGGTTAAATTTTCAGCTGATGAAAGTTCCGATCCGGATAGTGATGCCGTTACGTATGAACTTGAAATCAAAGGCGAAGTTCTAAAGTCGGGTGCAACAGATTTCAGTTATACATTTGATAAACCCGGAATCTATCATCCAAAATTAATCGCAACGGATTCGAAAGGATCAAAATCTACAACGGAGGTAACGATCATCGCAGGTAACCAACCTCCTGTAATAGATATTACTGTGAGCGGAAATCCTGAATACTTTTTGCCCGGTGGCTCAATCGATTATAAGATTTCGGTAACCGACAAAGAAGACGGTTCAACAGCCGATGGTAAGATTGCTGTTGGACGGGTTTTAACAACACTCGACTTTCATCCGCAAGGTTATGATATGACCAATATTGCGCAAGGACATCAGCGTTCAGAATTACCGGGTAAATTATTGATTGCCGAAAGCGATTGTAAATCGTGTCACTTAACCGATGAAAAATCAGCAGGGCCAAGCTTCCGCGATGTAGCCAAGCGCTACGCGAAGGATGTAAAAGCAACCGATGTGTTGAGTAATAAAGTTATGAATGGGGGCTCAGGAGTTTGGGGCGAAGTGGCTATGGCGGCTCATCCGCAGTTAACAAAAGCTCAAACAACGCAAATGGTTGAATACATTCTTTCTTTGGCTAATGAAGAAAAAATTAAAAGCTTACCACTTTCAGGTAAAGCAAATTTTGCCATGGTGCCACCTCCAGGACCAGCTGCAACTTCAGCGTATGTTCTTACCGTTACCTATGAAGATAATGGTGCCAATGGAATGCCTTCGCTGTCAACAACAAAACAAGTTTTCTTTAAAGCACCAATCCTTAATACAAATGATGCTACTGACCTAACTGGTGGGTTGAGAAAATCGAGTGCGGCTGGCTTTAGTTTCCTTGATAATGTAAAAAATAATTCTTCGGCTACTTTTAAAGGTGTTGACTTATCGGGGGTTGGCAAACTTAATCTTGTAATTGTTGAACAAGCAAGTTCTAAGGGTGGTGAAGTAGAGGTGTGGCTTGATTCTAAAACTGGAACAAAATTAGGAAGTGTGAATTTTTCGAACGCTCCTAAAATGGAAGTTCAGTCTGGAATTTTTATGAGGCCTGCTAGTATTTCCATAAAAGGAATGTCGGGTAAGCATGATTTAGTTCTCATATTTAAAAATGATAAAGCTGGTGAAGGTGATTTATTCATCTTCAATCAGGTATCGTTAGCGAAGTAAAACAGTAAGACTTTTCTTTGAAAAATTGACAGTTGATAATTAAATAGTTGACAATTTTATTCCCTTCTTTTTGGTCTTAGCTTTGTCAACTTTTTAATTGTCAATTATTTCATTTTCCACAACCAACGTGATTAAATTCAATTTCATTTTATTTCTACTACTTTCAATTAACTCCTATGCTCAGGAGATAACTCAAACTACTACCGGTAGCGTGCGGGATATAATCAGCGGATCATACTTGTCAGGTGCAAATATTTCTGTGTATGAAAAGGAAAATCTGGTTGTAGGTGTTTCAAGCAATGAGCAAGGAAAATTTTTACTTACACTGGCACCCGGTAGATATAGGGTGCAAGTTTCGTTTACCGGATATTTATCAAGTGAGCAAGAACTGTTAGTAATAGCTGGAAAAACATTGAAACTTGATGTGGCATTGCAAGAATCACCAACTGTACTAGATGAAGTTGTAGTAAGCCCCGAGGCATTATCAACGGCAGGTGTTACTTCACTCTCAATTGAAAAAACATTGCGGGTTCCGGCCAATTTTTTTGACCCGGTTCGCATGTTAACTTCTTATCCTGGTGTAGTAGCAACCAATGATCAAGCAAACTCAATATCAGTAAAAGGATATTCACCCAACGGAATACTTTGGCGCTTGCAAGGGTTGGATATTGTGAATCCTAACCATACAGCCAATGCCGGAACACTCAGCGACAAGCCAACCGTAAGTGGGGGCGGAGTTAGTATGCTCAGCTCACAAGTGTTGGATAAAACTGATTTTTACTCAGGCAACTTGCCACCCCGATATGGCAATGCCCTGGCTGGAGTTATGGATATGTCGTTGCGGACTGGTTCAACTGAAAAAATGCAATACACAGCGCAGGCAAGTTTGATTGGTCTTGATCTGGCTGCAGAGGGACCAATAAATAAAAATAAACAAAGCTCCTTCTTAGTAAATTATAGATACTCCACAGTGGGTTTGCTTTCGCAAGCCGGGGTAAACTTTGGCGATGAGACCATCAATTTTCAGGATATTTCTTTTAACCTTAATTTTCCTTCTAAGCGCAATGGTAATCTTTCTGTATTTGGTTTTGGTGGCCTGAGTAAAAATCTTTTTAACGCCAAACCCGAAAGTGAATGGAAAGAAGAGAAAGACCGATACACGATTAGCTATGAAGGCTCTGCGATGGGTTTGGGATTTGTAAATCAATTTAAACCGGGTTGGGCATCGGTTAGCTTAGGAGCTTCTTTTTCGGCACAAGAACAAACTCGCACTTCACAGGGAGCTGTTGTTCCTTACCCTACTGTTTATCGCGAAAACTATTCCTCCGATCGAATGATTCTGTCTTCATTTATCAAAGCCATTCATAAACTTTCGAACAAAGGAATGTTGGAAGCCGGTGTTACTACCAGTTACCTGGATAATAAAATGAATGTATTTACAATTACTCAACTTTACATCGATCCATTTACACCCAATGTTAGCGGAACTGTAAATGGGTTATTGTTGCAACCTTATTTCAACTGGCAACAATATATCGGCAAGTTTAATTTAAATACTGGCATGCGCTATGTAACCTATAGTTACAATAGCAGCAATTCTTGGGAGCCAAGAGTTAGCCTATCGCGCAATATAGCCAGCAGTCTGTTTACACTTTCGTATGGGCGAACCAGTCAGTGGCAACAGACGCAAACGTATTTGGCAACAGGAAACTCATCGTTGCCCTTTACAAAGAGTGATCAGTTTGCATTTGCATGGAAACGGAAATTTAATACGGACTTGAGTGTGGTATCATCGGTGTATTATCATCATTTAAGTGATGCCCCGGTGTTGCCTGGAAATCAAACGTATTCACTCATTAATCAATGGGAAGATTTTCCAACCGGAAATCTCACCGCCAAAGGTCAAGGAAAAAACTATGGTATGGATGCATATATAGAAAAGCGGTTTTATAGCGATTTCTATTTTATGGTTTCTGGTGCGGTGTATGAATCACTGTTTAAAAATCCGGCAGGAAAATATACAGACACACGATTCAATGGAAACTTCACCAGTAGTTTCTTAACCGGTAAAGAATGGAAATCGAAAAATAAAGTTTTTGGTGTTCATGCGCGCATGCTTTATTCGGGTGGAATGAGGCAAGCTCCAATTGATCAGCCTACCAGTAAAATGGTTGGAACAACTATTTATGATTTATCAAGTGGATACAGCATCAAATATCCAGACTATTTCCGCACCGATTTGCGCGTTAGCTGGCGCAAGAACAAACCCGGTTATACTCGAACCTTATCAATTGATATTCAAAATGTAACAAGTCAAAAAAATGTTGCCTATCAATACTACGATACCTTCCTAAAAGAGGTGAAGACCAAGTACCAATTAGGCATTATTCCTGTCATAGCTTATCGGGTCGATTTCTGATAAAAATCATTCATTTCAATCGTTTGCAGGCTTCATTTTGAAGTGGAGACTGTTTACTTTTGCCTCAGAATAAATCCTCATTCAAATGACTGTTACAGACAATAAAACCTACGCTGTAGATCATGCTGTGCTACTTGCCTGGGTAAACGAAATTGCTTCTTTGTGCACCCCCGATCAAATTCATTGGTGCGATGGTTCAACAACTGAATACAATAATCTTTGCGAAGCGATGGTAGCTAAAGGCACTTTTATCAGACTCAATCCGAAAAAGCGTCCTAATAGCTTTGCCTGCTTTAGCGACCCAAGCGATGTTGCTCGGGTTGAAGATCGCACCTACATATGCTGCAAACGAAAAGAAGATGCCGGACCAACCAACAATTGGGTCGATCCGAAACAGATGACTCAAACTTTGCATCCGCTACTAAGCGGGTGTATGAAAGGCCGCACGATGTATGTGATTCCGTTTAGCATGGGCCCGGTTGGTTCTGAAATTTCGCAAATTGGAATTGAAATTACTGACTCGGAATATGTAGTGGTGAACATGCACATCATGACACGCGTTGGCAAACGCGTGATTGATGCATTAGGTAGCGATGGTGAATTTGTAAAATGTTTACACACTGTTGGTGCTCCATTAGCTCCTGGTCAGCAGGATGCCAAGTGGCCCACCAATGCAACTACAAAATACATTGTGCACTATCCCGAAGATCGTTCAATTGTTTCCTATGGTTCGGGATATGGTGGCAATGCATTATTAGGTAAGAAATGTTTTGCCTTACGAATTGCTTCTGTAATGGCCAAAGAAGAAAACTGGTTAGCTGAACACATGTTGTTATTAGGTGTTGAAAGTCCTGATGGACAGAAAAATTATTTAGCCGCTGCTTTCCCCAGCGCGTGTGGTAAAACCAATTTTGCAATGTTGATTCCACCAAAGGATTTTAATGGTTGGAAGATTACTACCGTGGGTGATGATATTGCCTGGATAAAACCGGGCAAGGACGGAAAGATGTATGCAATCAATCCAGAAGCTGGCTACTTTGGGGTAGCACCAGGCACCAATGAAAAAACAAATCCAAATGCGATGGCCACCATTGCTAAGAATACAATCTTTACCAATGTAGCGATCACTGAAGATAATGATATTTGGTGGGAGGGCATGACGAAAGAACCACCAAAGAATTTAACGGACTGGCGCGGACAAAAATGGGATGCTTCACTCGGCAAACCAGCAGCGCATCCTAACGCACGCTTTACAGCACCTGCCTATCAATGTCCATCAATCGATCCGGAATGGGAAAATCCCGAAGGTGTATTGGTAAGTGCTTTTATTTTTGGAGGTCGCAGAAGCACAACTATTCCGTTGGTGTATCAAACCAGTAACTGGGCCTATGGTGTTTACTTAGCCGCCACGATGGGCTCTGAAACAACGGCCGCTGCATTTGGCGAAGTAGGGAAGGTGCGCAGAGATCCATTTGCTATGTTGCCGTTCTGTGGCTACCACATGGGCGATTACTTTAATCACTGGTTACAGTTTGGTCGCAACTTGCAAGCGCCACCGCGCGTGTTTGGGGTAAACTGGTTTCGTAAAGATGCCGAAGGCAACTTTATCTGGCCGGGCTTTGGCGACAACATGCGTATTTTAAAATGGATCGTGCAAAAAATACGTGGCGAATCCAACGCAGTTGAAAGTCCGATTGGGTGGATGCCAACCTATGATGACATTGACTGGACGGGGTTGGATTTTACACCCGAACAGTTTGAAGCGATTATGGATATCGACCGCGAAGAATGGAAGGCCGAGTTGCTGCAACATGTCGAGCTGTTTGAGCGGATGTATGATAAACTACCGAAAGAATTTATTTTCATGCGGGAGTTACTGCTCTCAAGTTTGTGGCGCTCACCAGAAAAGTGGCGGTTAGAGCCGGAACGGTATTGAGTTGTGCATTGACTCATTGCAGAATACCAACCGCACAAATGACACATAATGATTCCAAAAAACTTAGATGTAAAAACAATCGAATTGCTTAATGATTTGCGAACTGATTTTGATATTACGTTTGAAATAAAGGACATAGACCATTGTGAAGTTTTTCAAAAAAGTAACACAGCAATAATTTATTATAATCCAACGTTTGTAAAAACTGAATACATAGCTCACGAACTATTACATATATGGCTTAACCGCTTTAACTACAGTATCGGAAATCATATCTTTTTATGCGCACAAAGCGATAAGAAATTAAGCAAGTTTCTAAACAAATTTCTTTGCGACTATATTGGAAACTGTTGTGATCATTATAAAATGTATCCCAAGTATTTAGAAATGGGATACAATCCAAAGGAGTTCCTTAAAAACGGTCTTGAACTCAAAACATCAATTTCAGATATAAAGAATATAAAGCTAAAGTTTTTAGGTTTTTACATTCCTCAATCCATTAACCTGTTTATTGGCTGCTTATTTTCAATTCTTGCAGACCACATAAAGGAAAATGATTACACTGAACATCATAAATATTTAATGGATAAGGATTTTTTATTGTATAATGTAGTTTGTGATTTTTGGAAGAAGTGGGAAATATTCGATATTGAAAATATTGATCCGATTTATAATTCTGATTTAGAATTGACCGATAGTTTGATTGATGGGTTAACGACTTGGACAAATAGTAAATCTATAAATTAAATATTTAGGCTTATTTTATTAATCATGCCCCAAGTTGTTGCGGGTCGCCTGACCCGTGACCGTAAGTTCTTTTCTAGTCATTCCGGGCGAGTGAATTCATTTTATAAGTATTGAAAATCTTAAACGAGACCCGGAATCTCATCTTTGATTGCAAACATTAAATTAGCCTTTAGATGGCGAGTCTCGTTACAGCAATGTTTGGTTGAGTTTAGTTCCCTCGCCCGCGATGAGTCTTGCATGCCCCAGTTATAAGTGAGCACCCTCCAATTGCAACCTCGTATGCCCAGCATGCAAGTGAGCACCCCCCGGTTGCAACCTCGTATGCCCTGCATGCAAGTAAGCACCCCCCGGTTGTAACCTCGCACGCCCCACATGCAATGAGCAATCGCCAAGTGCAATCTTGCATGACTCATGTTTAAGTGAGCACCTTTTTACGCTAGTCTCGTGTTCCCCCTGCCTGGTTGACAAATTCGTTGTAGGATTAACCCCTAAGTTGTTGCGGGTCGCCTGACCATAGTCGTTAACTTAAGAAGTATTAATAACTATACTATCTAGATAGGTCACGGTTAGGTAATCCAGAGCGGTAAACCAAACCCATTACAAATAAAATTGTAAAATATTAACACAATCGTATCCTTTCATCAAGAACGCCAACTAGCGAAGGATCCTCCTGATAAAAGAAACGGTCTTGATTGAGGAGATCCTTCGCGTGTTACAATTAAATGACAAGGCTAGTGCTAGAAATGAATTTCAATTCTCCTTTTATTAATATTCTCATCCCGCTCAGGATTGGTCTTTACCTTGTTGTCTACACGGTTAGGGAATCCAGAGCGGTCAACCAAACCTCATTACAAATAAAATTGTAAAATCTTAACACAATCCCATCCTTTCACCAAGAACGCCAACTAGCGAAGGATCCCCCTGATAAAGAAACGGTCTTGATTGAGGAGATCCTTCGCGTGTTCCAACTAAATGACCAGGCTTGTACTAGAAATGAATTTCAATTCTCCTTTTATTAATATTCTCATCCCGCTCAGGATTGGCCTTTACTTTGTTGTCTACACGGTTAGGGAATCCAGAGCGGTCAACCAAGCCCATTGCAAATAATATTGTAAGATCTTAACACAATCGTATCCTTTAACCAAGAACGCCAACTAGCGAAGGATCCCCCTGATAAAGAAACGGTCTTGATTGAGGAGATCCTTCGCGTGTTCCAACTAAATGACCAGGCTTGTGCTAGAAATGAATTTCAATTCTCCTTTTATTAATATTCTCATCCCGCTCAGGATTGGCCTTTACTTTGTTGTCCGCAATCCATCGTAGTCAACCAATCGGCTATGTCGAGCCTTACGTTAACGACTATGGTCGCCTGACCCGCAACTGTAAATTCCTTCTCGTCATTCCAGGCGAGTGAATTCATTTTATAAATATTGCAAAATCTTAAACGAGACATGGAATCTCGGCTTGTATGCCAGCAAACTGTGTATTGCTGAGATCGCGGGTCTCGTTTCAGTAATATCGATTATCTGAGTTTTGTCTTCTCGCCTGCGATGACTCGAAAAATTATAAGTATGTCAGTTGTAAAACCTGACTTCAAGAAAATATAATGATACATTGCATTACCATCCTGAACCTCATGCGGCTTGCAAACTCAATAGTATTAATAGCGATAGGAATTTTATCTGCCACTTATGCGCTATGCCAGGAAAAGTGTGAATTAAAAAAAGATGAGAATAGCATAAAAGTCTTTAGTTGTATTAACCCTAATTCAAAATTCAATTTGATTAAAGCATCATTTGAAGTAGAAGCCACTGCGCCTCAATTGGTGGCTATGGTAATGGACATTGAGGGATATACCAAATGGCAGTACAAGACTATTAAAGCTGCTATTTTGAAAACTATAAGTCCACAGGAATTAATCTATTACGTTGAGATACTGTCGCCATGGCCTGCCAGTAACCGCGATATTATTGTGCACTTAAAAATTGAACAAGATTCCCTTACCAAGAAGATGGTATTTCATTGTCAGGGTGTTCCCGATTACATTCCTGAAAATAAAGGAATCATTAGAGTGCCCATGTCCAGATCAACCTGGCGTATTGAGCCCACTGCTTTTAACAGACTTAAGGTTGAATATTCTATGCAGATGGATCCGAGTGGATCGGTACCCGGATGGTTAGTGAATAAGTTAAGTGCAGAAGGCCCTTATGAATCTTTCTTTGCACTTAAAAATTCAATCCTAACCCGAAACTATTCGAAGTCTGAGGCCCCATTTATCCTCGAATAAAAACCCTGAATCTCATTTTCTTGACGAGAAAAAAAAGACCTGAGTTATTAAGCTCAGGTCATATTGTTATCCACGTTCATCATGCCCATGTCTTGCATCTCCGCGGCCACGGTTATGTTGATGCCCCTGTTTCTTACTACCTTTTCCTCGATTGTGCTTTTCCGTCCATTTTGCCCATTGTGGTTCGTTCAATACGGTACGCATTTGTACTTTGTGTTCATCACGCACCTTCTTGATTTTAGCTTGTGCAGCGCCCTGTGTCATAGCAGTGTCCTTGCGGATTGAAGCAATTTGCTTCGTGTAGCTTTCGTTGATTGTTTTCACTTTTGTGAACTGATCATCGGTTAACAACAAGGATTTTTTCAGGTTTTCAGCATGGCGTTCATGATCTTTTCTTTGATCATGGTCTGCTTTTCGTTGTGCGAAGATGATGGTACTTACCAACATCAAAGCGGCTAGCATTACATTCTTTTTCATAATTATATTTGTTTTGTTTATGCTTAGACTGCTAACAACGAGCCAGGATTAATAAGTAATATTGTATTCTGCAATTCCAGGAGTTTACTCGACCAATGCCAGTATAATACCTACCAAATAGTTTAAGCAGATTAAGCTAACTTCTATATTAAATTCCTTAGCGTTATTTCCGGTGAGTAGGTTTAACTTTATAAGTATTGAAAAATCTAAACAGGTTCCGAAATCTCATAAGACAGGAGACTCATAAGCATGACAATAAATACTCATGAACGAAAATCACAAATAGCTATTTCTGATTGTAAGCAAACTCTCTATTTTTGCCAAATTTTTCTCGTGTATTATGTTAAAGTATTGTATTGTATTGCTTTTTATTGTTTTCCGTTTCTATAATGGTAATGCACAATCCATTACAGGCAGTCTGGAGGGGGTTGTTGTGGATGCTACATCGAATGAACCAATGCCTTTTTCCTCGGTTGCTATTTATCAAAAGCATAATAATAAAGACAGTTTAATTGCGGGAGTGGAGACAACTTTGGAAGGTAAGTTTAGAATTGATAACCTTCCAAAAAAAAGTCTGATACTGCGAATTTCATTTGTCGGCTACCAAACCCTTGAGCAACTGATCTCACTTACAAAAGATTCGCAGAACCTCGGAAAATTGATTCTTAAGATCGATTCAAAACTTCTGGAGGAAGTAAAGGTTGTTGGTGAAAAGTCAGCAATAGAAATTACACCAGAGAAAAGAATTTTCAATGTCGGCAAAAGTCTAACCTCAATAGGAGGGACTGCCGAATCGCTGCTACGAAATGTTCCTTCTTTAACCATTGATGAATCAGGCTCGGCAAGTCTCCGCAATATGGCTGCGACCATCTATATAAATGGTAAACCTACGCAACTCACGTTAGCACAAATACCAGCCAACCAAATCGAAACGGTGGAAGTGATTTCAAATCCATCCGCTAAATATGACGCTAGTACATCTGGGGGAATTGTAAACTTGGTACTAAAACAAAATAGGGATGAAGGATACAACGGACTGATAAGTGCCGGCATAGGAAACAACTCTCGCTACGATGCTACGGTAAACCTAGACTGGAAGAAAGGAAAATGGAATCTTACGGGACTATATAGTTTAAATGCAACTAAAAATCCATTGCCGGGCTACGTGCACCGGCAGAACAAGGATGCGGATGGTTCGATAACAAGTTATTTTAATCAGGATACTCATATAAGTTTAAATAATCGATTTCAAAGCGGACGGTTGGCTGCAGAATATCAATTAAACAGTGATAATATTTTTTCTTTGGCGGCAACACATATCGCAGGATCTTTTAATACGCTAAGCAACCAAAACTATAATTACAATGATGTAAGTGGTAACACAACCAGTTTTGGAAGTCGCACAACAATACCTGCGAATGATTATACAAACTCAGGATTAGAAGTAGATTGGAGACATAAGTTTTCAAAAAAAGGCGAAGAACTTCACATTATAGGATCAATCACTCATAACAGGATTTCAAATGCCGGTGATTGGTACACAACTGCGTTCGACATTGACGCATCGGATACAATTGCACAATCTGGTTATCCTATTCAAAATCAAATAGGAGGTCGCATTATAGGAAATCAAATTTTAGGACAGTTGGATTATACGCATCCAATTAATTCATCAAGTAAATTGGAATTTGGGTTACGCAGCTATACCTATCAGCGCGATCAGAAGTATTATTTCTATGAAGTGATTTCCGATATTCCAGTTCTTCTTCAAGATTATTCTCAAGATGCAAAAATTACAGAGACAGTAAATGGTGCATATGCCTTGTACACAAAGCAATTATCGCAGAAGCTGGGAATGCAAAGTGGTATACGTATGGAACAATCCAGTTTACGAGGATTTTCAAATTTCGATGGAACTACATTTGGATATAACTACCCATCAAAGACTGGTCAGAATATTTTCCAATCATTTTTTCCCTCTTTCTCTTTAGATAAAAAAATTAATGAAACCTCAGAATGGAATCTTAGCTTAAGCCGAAAAGTGGGTAGGCCTAATTTCAGGCACGTTTTTGTTGGCATTCAAGCAAACGATCGACAAAATATTACAATAGGCAATCCGAAGGTGCGACCAGAATTTGTGAATACCGCAGAACTCAATTATAACAAATCATGGGACCTAGCTGGTGGTGCTAGTGCGCAATGGCTTGCCAGCGCCTACTATATTTACGAAGATCATACCATAAAGCCCTTAGTACAACCTTTAGCAACTGATTCAACTATTCTGGTAACTACCTTTCAAAATGTAAAGGCCGATATTCGATATGGCATTGACAATACACTCACCTATACTGTTGGTTCATTAAGTATCCTGGCGAACCTAAATACGTATCAGGTTATACTGCAATCGGTTAACTTTACTAATAGTTTGCTTGGATACAATTGTAAATTAAATCTTACTTATAAATTCAGTAAAGGTTTCTCAACACAAATAAGTGCGCAACGAAGAAGTAAAAATCCCTCGCTTCAAGGTTATCAGAGTGCAGTAAATGGTGTTGACTTTGCTTTACGAAAAGGTTTCTGGCAAAACCGCGGAAGCTTTATTTTTTCCATCAACGATGTATTTAATTCCAGAAGGTTTTTAAGTTATTATGATCAACCAACTGTTTTTCAAACTTCTATGAACCGAAGAGAAATTCGATATTTCAAATTCACAGCACAACTTCCTTTAAGTAGAAGCACTTCAGGCAAAGCAAAATTGCGCAAAGTTGAAAACCCCGATATAGATTTTAGCAATTAGGCTGAAATCAAATTCATGGATGATTAACGCATTATCATTTATATAGGTCGAAATGAAAAATATGTTGTCAGGTAAGAAGCCTAACAACATAGAATTTTTATATAAATTTTCTAACGCTCCCAAAACTTTGGTGGCTCTATCCCTAACGATCTTAGATAAACATAACCTTGCCCACGATGATGAATTTCATTATCGATGATATAGAATAAAGTCCAGTATACTTTTCCTGGCCACATTCCAAAAGCCACATCGTCCTCCTGCAGTCGGCCTTCTGGTATTTGAGGCCACAACGTATTCACTTCTTCGGTTGCTTTATCCCACATCGCAAGAAGTTCTTGCTTTGTCTTGGGCGCTTTTGGTTGTTCCCACTTTGGCCATACTCGGGTAACAACACCTTCCATGCTTGGCGCTGCCATACCAATCATTTCCATAGCTAACTCAGCAAAGGGGCGCATGCCGCCTACTGAGTAAGTAAATAGTTTATCGTCAGGAAAAGCCTCTATAGTTCTGCGCGAAAGGCTGCGGTGTCCTTGCCAGTGTTCAAGAAGTTGCTTGGCTGTTAATGTTGGAGAATCGGTGGTTGCTTTCATAAATGATAGTTTAGTTTTTGAATTATTATAGGTGAAGATACGTTTGCCCTGTGACAGCCCTATGTCAGCATTAAAAACTAATTTCGAATTTATTTTATAATTCTTTTAGAAGTGTTTGAATGTGAGGCCTTAAAGATTTGTTTGTAAGTAGTTATGTCTGAAAGAATTCCGTACTCCGTTTTAGAATTGGCTTCCGTGGCAGCTGGCTCCACACCAACCGATGTTTTTAAAAACAGTTTGAACCTGGCTCAGCACGTTGAAGGCTTCGGGTATTATCGATTCTGGCTTGCCGAGCATCATAACATGATCAGCATTGCAAGTTCTGCTACTTCGGTGCTAATCGGTTATATCGTTGGAGGTACAAAGAGGATCAGAGTGGGCTCGGGCGGCATCATGTTGCCCAATCATTCGCCACTAATTGTTGCTGAGCAGTTTGGAACGTTGGGTTCTTTATATCCAGATCGTATTGATCTTGGTTTAGGTCGCGCTCCGGGTACCGATCAGGCAACAGCCTACGCCATCCGCACAGATAGGATGACGTCAGTTCATCAGTTTCCACAAGAAGTGGAACAGATAAAACAATACTTTTCGCTGAAGAATGCAACATCAAAAGTACGGGCAACCGTAGCCGAAGGAGTGGATGTGCCTATCTATATTTTAGGGTCGAGCACCGATAGTGCGCGCCTCGCTGCCGAAAAAGGATTGCCCTATGCCTTTGCCAGTCATTTTGCACCGGCTCAACTTTTTGAAGCACTAAGTATTTATTACAATACCTTTCAGCCATCGCCAGTTTTGCAAAAGCCGTATTCTATAGCCTGCATCAATGTGATTGTAGCCGATACGGATTATGAAGCCGAAAAAATCTCAACCTCGCTTGTACGGCTGATGCTTGGTGTGCTCACAAATAAAATGGATTACATGCGCCCACCAGAAGAACCATCGCATGAGATTCGGGAATTAATTCAAGACCCCGCTTTTCAGCGGATGTTTAAGTATGCCTTTATCGGGAACAAAGAAACGGTAAAACGCAAAACTCAGGACTTTCTAAAAGAAACCGGTGTTAACGAGCTGATGGTGGTTTCGCATATTTATGATCATCAAGCCAGAGTTAAATCTTATAAACTCTTTTCAGAGATTATGAATGAAATTAATGAAGGTCAAGATTGATCTTCATTTTGTTTTTATTCATGCTGCCTTTTGAATTTAAATCAATACTTTTATTAAGCACTAAACTAAAGTCATCGCTATGAATATGGACAGAAAGAGTTTTTTAAAAACTGCAGGATTAGCAGGCGCTAGTTTAATGCTGGTATCAGGAGCTAAGTCTTCACCTTTAGATGCCGCCACCAAAGCATCGGCACGCACATTTGATTTGGGTATTGCCTCCTATACATTTAGAAGCTTATCCTTAGATGATACCCTTGCAGCTGTTAAAAGGCTTGGTATAACAAAACTTGCAATAAAGAGTATGCACATGCCGTTGGATGCTTCGCCAGAGGTCATTAAAGCAACCGCTGAAAAGATAAGGGCGGCAGGACTTGATCTTTATGGGGTTGGAGTTATCTACATGAAGACTGAACAAGAAGTGAGTGGCGCTTTTGAATATGCCAAGAATGCAGGAATCAAAATGATTGTTGGAGCACCCAATCATGAATTTCTTCCACTGGTAGAACAGAAAGTGAAAGAGTATGATATAAAATTAGCCATCCATAATCATGGGCCTGGCGATGATGCCTACAGAAGCCCGACCAATGCCTATAACTTAATAAAGACTCTTGACAAACGCATTGGCCTTTGTATTGATGTTGGTCACGTAGTGCGGATAAAAGAAGACCCTTCGGAGTTAGCAAAGAGGTATAAAGACCGCTTGTTTGATTGTCACCTGAAAGATGAAAACAGAGCTGAGGAAGATGGAACTCCCGTTGAGATTGGCCGCGGAGTAATTGATATTCCTAAATTTTTGAAAACTATGGTGAAGATTGGCTACACCGGAAATCTTTCACTGGAGTATGAGAAGGATGGCAAGGACCCGATACCAGGCACAGCTGAATCCATTGGCTATGTGCGTGGAGTGTTGAAGATGATTTAGTGTTGTGACCTGCCACAAATTCTATTGAAATATTATTCAATGATCAACTTCAAAGTTTGAATGGTATTGAAGGACTTTACTCTTACAAGGTATAGCCCTGGGCTTATGTCGTTCAAACGAATGTAGTTTGTATCATAGTAAGACTGCAACAAAACACCTCGGAGATCAATGATCTCAACTTTTTTGCACACAACTTCCTCGCTTATTGTAAATTCATTCTTAGCAGGATTGGGAAAGATGGTCAATTTATTTGTTTGAAAATTATCTTCAATGCCAGTTACAAGCTCGCTCGCTGATAGCCGGATGCCAGCAATGGCTTCAGTTCCCGCGTCATTTGGCATGTAGGCAGTTGCTAAAAGTCTGTTTGTATTCCAGCCTGCAGGGGCATTGCCGTAAACATCGTAACCAAATTCTGTTGCTTGCAATAAAGAGTTTGTTGTTATGGTAACATGCTCTGCGGCTGTTGTCGGCAACCAAGGTGCGTGTAAGGTTGACCAATCAATAAACTCTGGAGCGTTCGGATTCTTAAAAAAAATTGTTTTTGCACTTGTCTCGTTATCGTTAATATAATCCAATCGAATATAAAGAGGTTGTGTTTTCGCTTCCGGGCTATTGCCTTCGCGCGTTATATTAAAATGAAGCGGTAACCCTGATGGACTTGATTCAAACAGTGTTGCGCCAATTGCTCTGGCTGAACTAGGTTGAGCAGTGGACAACCAAAATGTATTTGTTCGGGTGTCATACACACCGTTTCCACCAGGCATGGGTGTGCTTGGGCTTCCTGAAAAGTAAGTTGACGAGCCTGATTCAATTGTACCAGTGGTTCGGTAACACATAGTGAACTGACGCTTATAGGTATAGGACGATTCGAAATCCTGCAATAAATCTTCGGCACCGATTTCTACCATCCAAATACCATTGGCCGGTAAAGTGTATGTAAACGTTAATGTGGTCCCGTTTTTTTGCGGAACAGTGGTTCCGTCTGTTTCTATACTTCCAACGAATTGTTTTGTTGAGAATGTTTTTTGTGCTTCTCCTGATGAAATGAACGTTGGGTTAAGAACATTAGCAATGTCAACCGAAAAATTAGTGATAGGCGAAGAAGTTTTATTCCAAATAATAAATGCAAGATGATTTTCATCGGATGATGCCAGGCAGTCTACATCGGTAGTGTTTTCAAGAGTTGATAACCGGGTAATAGATGGCATTGTATTATAAAACGAAAGAATCTTAAATAGACTCGAGGGGTTTGGTTTGAGAAGGGCAGGCGGCAACATCATGTGTGTTAAATCAGATTGGCCAATCAGGAATTTAATTTCATTCATTGATTGAATTAAGCTTGCAGGATCTGGTCCCCAATAATCAGTCTGATTATTTTTTGCCATGGCATATTCATTCATGATAAGGGCCACATTATCATAGTATGATGTGTTGATACCTTTTGAATTATTGGTGAGCGCATAGCGGGCATTGGCCAGTATTTTGCGGTTCGCTAAAAGCGCATTATAATTTTGAATGGTCCAGTAATCAAATGGTGTTTGTCCGCTTGAAGGCGATAGTGTTGCCTCTGCATCAACCATAGCATTAACCATCCAAGTATATTGATCCCCATCAAGTGGTCCGTTACTAGCTTTGCCGCCACCGGCAGCCTGATTTTGCTGGCAACAGGCATAAGAATAGGTTTGGTCATTTGTCTTCATGGCCAGCGCGGTTTGTCGGTAAAACTTAGCGTAATCGATTAAGTTAATATGCGTATCAATGTCATCCGTTGTGCCACTTGTATTTTCAGTTGAGTTCATGTCATAGTCCTTGCGACTGGTAAGATTTCTAATGCCCAGTGTATGATCAGGCTCCTGCCAAAAACTCCAGATAGTTGGCTTTCCATCCGCACGATAATTTTTAATCAAGTCGGCCAATCCATTTGCATATTCCTGCTTTTGTAAGTCGATTGGCAGCGGATAATAATTTCCGTTTGAACTAGCACTTACATCGGGTTCTGGTTGAAAGATTGGAAAACTTGTATAGTTGGGGATTGATGGAATTCCGCAGAGTTGCATAAAACCAACTACTTTATTATCTCCCCACAGTGCATTGCGCAGAAGTGTCATGTTTGGATTTAGATGCGTTTCAATCTGCCCGTCTTTAGATTGCCCAACGCGCGTGAAAGGGTTGGGGTTGTTTGTATTAAATGGGATTGATCCTAATGTGGATGTTGAACTTGCCGCGTTATCAGCTATTGTTGAAAACTCCCACAGGCCAGACATGATTGGCATTTTAGACTGCGTAGTTGTAATCATGTCATCCACCAGATTCGACTTGGCATCGTTCCAAACGAAGTTAATTCCAAATTTTTTGGTAAGCGCAGGATAAGCGACCTGATTAAGATTGATGACTACCTTAGGCTGGCTGTATGCGTTGCCAACTGCCATGACAGTGAGCAAAAGATATGAGGGAATTAATTTCATGAACTAAATCATCTGTTTTACAAATGAAGGATATTATTGCAATAAACAACTAAGGATAAAACAATGAAGTAATGCCATTGCTGTGACTATAATTTATTACTAAAGTTTAATAGAATCAAAAATAAATTTGGCTTGTATGATGGTCCTGAGGTAAAGTTTTTTTTAAATAATTTGTCAATTTCATGAATCAATCAGCTGCGCATGTTGAATAGATTGTATAGGATACCTACTTCCATATTTTAAAATTCAATACAAATTTATTTTTTTGAATCAACGTACGCCAGTCTATGAAAAAAAGACAGAAAAGGAGTAACGCACTCAATGCTAAGCTTGCAATAGACTGCCAGGATAATACATTCTTGATTATGCTTTCGGTATTTTCTGCAGCATATTTACCGGCATGTAATGCGATGGCGTCACTTATAAATTTGCCGATGACAAACCAAGGTATAATATACTTGGCATTTATTTTTGAAATGCCTGCGGTTAAAAAAAGCGGGGTTGTGGGAAGAGGTAATAATGAATAGGCAAGTATAACCATTTGCCCTTTCCATTTATTCTCGTTCATTTTATCGCCAATGAATTGAATGTCTCTATTCTTCGATAATTTTAAATACTTATTGGCTATTCGTGGAACATATAAAATTAGAATATACCTACCTAAAACAGAGCCAACTAGCCCTACTAAAATAACTGACCATACATCCAACTGAAAAACTACTTGCAGAAATAGCATAATCGTAAATGCAGGAAGGAAAGGAAAGGGCGCTATATCGAATAACAGGGCACCAACGAAAACTAATAAATACTGCCACCACATTTCTTGAGAGTTTACTTTCCTACGAATTTCTATTCAACTATAATCTCACTAACTCATAAATATACGAAGGTTTGATGCCTAATTAGTTCAGTTGCTATTTTATCAATTGATAAACGGCACGGATTATTTAATGACGAGAAATTCTTGAGCGGTAAATTCAGTTTTCGTCAATACGACTTGCTAAAAGGCTAATCAATCAAAGAAAGGTTTCCATTTTTCTTCTGGCGATGGTTTGGTTAATAAGCTTACAACAATTAGCATGAAGAGTGAGGCAACCAAAGAAGGGATTGCAATGTAATCCGTGTCTACCGGAAAAATACCAAGCGATATATGGGCTACTTCCATTGCTTTATTAATAACAGGCACACTCATACCAGCAATAATAGAAGCAACACCACCTGCGGCAGTTACACGTTTCCAGAAAAAACTGGCCATAAGTACTGGCGCCAGCGAAGCACCAATCATGGTGTAGGAAATGAATGCCATCTCAAGCACGGTTTCAAATTGAGTAACCATCGCGTAAGCCAAAAAGCCTAATACAACAATGCTGATTTGTTGAACTCTGATTAATTTCTTTGGGTCTTTGGTGTTTTTGAAAAAGTATGGCTTAAGGATATCGTTACTTAAGTTGGTAGAGGTTACCATCAGAAAAGTATTTCCGGTTGAAAGAATGATAGCAACACCAGCAGCAAAAAGCATGGAGCCTATCAGGGCAGGTACTTGCTCAAACCCGATTCTGAGAATAATTTCTTCTGACATGGCTCGGTTAATTGATCCATCGGGAAGAAAAAACCGTGGGTCGTTTGAATAAATGGCAAACCCGACTACGGCAATGGCACACATGACAAACTCAATAAACACTACGCCCACTAGCATTCCGATTACCGCTTTTTTGGCAGCCGCTGAATCTTTTGCTGATGAGAACTTTTGATAAATGCTACTTTCACTCATCAACAATAAAAATGTAGGAAGAATAACGCCTATAATCCACCACGCATCGTGTCCTGCAAACAGCGAGAGATATTCAGGTTTTGTGTTTTCGATCGTGTTGATCACCGCATCATATCCACCATGAGCAGAAATGGCAAATGGAAGTGTAAGCGCCATAGCAATGATCATAACAATGCCATTAAAAATATCAATGGACACAATGGAAACCATTCCTGCCAAAGCTGTAAAGGCAATCACTACTACGCAGGTAATAAGCGCTCCGGTCTCTAAGCTTATCGTACCATTTGAAAGGATAGAGATGAAACGACCACCGCCTTTAAATTGATACCCAGCAATAACCAGGTAGGCTACAATAATAGTAATTGTTCCGAGTATTCTGGCGGTATGGTTATAGCGCTGCTCTAACAAATCGGTGAGTGTAATCTTAGAAATTTTCCTAACTCGCTCGGCAACAAAGTAGATTACCACAATGCCAATCCAGGCACCGGCCGAAAACCAGAGCTCACCAAATCCCGAACGAAAACTTAATCCTGCGGTACCAAATAAACTGCCAGATCCAATCCAGGTACAAATTAATGTACCCACCAACAAATAAACCGGCACGCCTCTTCCAGCAACTGTAAAATCCTCCTCACTCTTTACGGATTTGCTCTTATAAATGATTATACCAATCATTAACGTTAGGTAGACAATGCTTACAATAGAATAAATCATATTAATTGTGATTACAGGTGTGCTAAAAGTAAGTAAATTTTTATAAGTTACTTCCTTATATTAAGGAGTGTTAACCCTAAACCAGTTTTATGAGCTCAAGTAAATTTAAACCCTACATAGCAGCGGAAGAAAATGTGGCTGAGTTCACCGTGAAGTCCGTTGTATTTGGTTCTTTGTTTGGTATTCTCTTCGGATGTTCCACTGTTTATCTTGCATTAAAGGCAGGCCTTACCGTTTCGGCTTCTATACCCATAGCGGTAATTGCCATAACGCTTGGTCGCAAATTTTTAAAGACTACCATTCTCGAAAACAACATTATACAAACAACAGGCTCTGCTGGTGAATCTATCGCAGCAGGCGTTGTGTTTACGTTGCCGGGATTTCTTTTTCTTTCTCCCGATGCAAATGGGGTTAGTGTAGGCGAAGGGTATTTCAACTATTTAACCATTCTTATTCTTGCTGCCTTTGGTGGGATGTTGGGAACGCTCATGATGATTCCATTGCGGAGATCGTTGATTGTAAATGAACATGATACGTTACCTTATCCGGAAGGCACTGCGTGTGGTTCGGTGCTGCAAGCAGGAGAGAAGGGTGGCGTTTTTGCGCAAACCGCTTTTATAGGAATGGGTATAGCTATGCTTTACGCGATTCTTCAAAAAGTTTTTCATGTAATTTCAGAGGCTCCAACATTTGTTACCAGCCAGCTAAATAAATATTGGCCTTCGGCAACAATCAATGGCGAGATCACACCCGAGTATATGGGTGTTGGGTACATCATTGGGCCAAAGATTGGTGGCGTGTTGGTGGCCGGTTCTGTGCTTGCCTGGTGGGCAATGATTCCATTATTATCAACCGTAGTTGATCCCTCTCTTATAGCTACACAATTAGTTAAACTGGGCTACCTGGCTGATATTAATGTGGCCGGAGGAAAGGGAGGTTGGGATCCTGTTTTAAAAACTTTTTCAAATCCTTCTTCGGCAATTTACTTCGCTTATATCCGACAAATAGGAGCAGGGGCTGTGGCCGCTGGCGGATTTATTACTTTAATGAAAACAATGCCAACGATCATTGGCTCATTCCGCGATAGCTTGGCTTCTTTAAAAGAAAAAAATGAAGCCACCATTGCACGCACCGATCGTGATCTTTCATTCAAGGTTGTGATTATAGGAAGCATTATTCTGGTTGGGCTTATGACGGTATTGCCTGGTATTCCGGGTGATGGATTTTTACAGAAACTTTTGCTTGGAATTCTTGTCATCGTCTTCGGTTTCTTTTTTGTAACCGTAGCAAGCCGCATTGTTGGCTTGGTAGGTTCTAGCAACAGCCCTATTTCAGGTATGACCATCGCTACGTTGATGGGCACGTGTTTGATTTTTACCGCAGTAGGTTGGAGTGGAAAACTATATGAACCGTTAGCGTTGGTAGTAGGCGGAATGATTTGTATTGCTGCTGCTAATGCTGGCGGTACTTCACAGGATTTGAAGTCGGGCTATATTGTTGGCGCCACACCAAAATATCAGCAACTCGCATTATTTATTGGTGCAATTGTTTCATCCATTGCGATAGGTATTGTTGTAAAAGTTTTAGATACCCCAACAGTCGATATGGCTGCGCAAGGAATTAAACATGCTATTGGTAGCGAACGTTTCTCAGCTCCACAGGCAACACTAATGGCGACTTTGGCAAAAGGTATTTTATCGTATAACCTCGATTGGCAGTTTGTGATGGTAGGAGTTTTTATTGCGGTAATGATTGAGTTGTGTGGAATAAAAGCATTGGCGTTTGCCATTGGACTTTACTTACCATTGGCTACTACCTTACCTATTTTTATTGGCGGTGCCATTAAGGGAGTTATTGACTGGCGTGCCGAGAAGAAAGGTGAAGTGAAGCAAGACGAAGAGCTAGGCCGAGGAAGTTTATTTGCAACGGGTTTAATTGCCGGTGGTGCATTGGCCGGTGTTGTAGTTGCCTTACTTTCGGTTAACGACAATGTATTCAATTGGTTAAAATCTATTAGTGCTGAGCATGGATTGACACAAATATTAGGCCTGGGGGGTTATAGCCTATTAGGTGTAGCCTTCTTTGCCGCTATGGGCACTATGCTTTACAGGATTGGTATTAAGAAGGATTAAAATAAGTTTTCCTTTAACTGTGTGGGAGATCATAAAAAAATTGTCCTATAATTTTATGCGCAAACATAAAATTGTAGGACAATTACTAACTATGGACTATCGACTGAATTACTGTTGATCCTTTATAGTTTTCTTATCCAGATATTTCTGAATTGAGTTTTGTTGCCATGATCTTGCAAAGAAATAACATCATCACCATGTGGTGAGGGGTAATCATGCAAGCCTATGTATTGAGTAAGTCCATTAATAGTTGAATTGTTTTGAACAACAACGCCATTGTGTAAAACAGTAATTCGTGCGGGTGAGTCTAAACGACCATCGGCTTTAAAGCGAACCGCTGTATAAATCACATCATACGTATTCCATTCTAATGGGCTGCGCATGGCATTTACAAGCGGTGCATGATCTTTATAAATACTTCCGGCCTGACCGTTGCGATACGTTCTGTTATTGTATGAATCCAAAATTTGTAGTTCGTAGCGATTTTGTAAAAACACACCACTATTTCCGCGACCTTGGCTAGAGCCTTCTACCACATCAGGCGCGCTGAATTCAATATGCAACTGACAATCTCCAAATTGCATTTTGGTCTGAATGGCACCTGAACCTGGCACAACTTCCATATGGTCATTGTCAACAATCTTCCAGGGTGCAGGTTTTGCCGGATCTTTCTGACTTACCCATTGATCAAGATTTTTACCATCAAACAAAATGATTGCATCGGAGGGCGCATCACCTAATTTTTTTGCCGGTGTAATTACTTTCACTTCAGGCTCCCAGATTTCTGTCATTTCTGGTTTCATAGGCATTGGTGAAACCTCAGGTGGTGTGCTGGAATGTCCTTGTGCAATAGCCTGCGATGAGCCTATTAAACCAATTGCGAGTATGCTGTAGATTGTTTTTGCTTTCATAGTATTTGGTTTGTAGAGTAATTAATCAAACTTATTATAAAAATTTTAATTTTTTTAATGCTCCGGGTAAGTTCGGTTTGGATTAAGGTGTAGCGGTTGTTTTTATAGATTTTTCTTTTTTTAATAAGGCGATTAAACCAACTATCGGGCCAATTGCCAATAACATATAAGTGTATTGTGCACCCAAATGAGTTGAAAATAGGCTTATGATCTGTATGCTTACAATCGTAATTGCAAAGCCAATACAGTTTACAATGGTAAGCGAAGTCCCTCTCGATTCATCGGGCGCATGGTGCGCAACCAGTGTTGAAAACAGAGGCGAGTCGGCAATCACAACCAATCCCCAAAAGAAAAGAAATAATAATAGCCATGGCGCACTGGTGAATAAAATTAAAGGCGATAGCAGACAGCACAAACCCGATAGAGACAAGGCAAGTGCAGCAAGATTTTTAGTTTTATATTTTTGTGAAAGCAACCCGTTGATCACACAAGCCAATCCACCCGATGCAATAATCAGAAAGGAATAAAGAGAAGCGTCAATCAAACTGTCTGCATACATTTCATTATGAACGGCAAGCATAACCGGCACAAATGCCCAGAACGCATAGAGCTCCCACATATGACCGAAGTATCCCATGGCAGCAGCGTTGAATTTTGGATTTCTAAATCCTGAAAGAAATGCGTTGAACTTTAGTTGCTGACCGGATTTGCGGTAAGGTCCATCCGGTACAAACAACACCATGGCAAGTCCACCCAAAACAGCGAGTGTAGAAGTGGAATAGATCACATACTTCCATGGAAATGCAGTTGTAATGCTTTTTAATAAATGCGGAAATGCAGTACCCAATACTAACGCACCAACTAAAAAGCCAAGCGATTTACCTAACCCTTTATCGAAATGATCCGATGCTATCTTCATCCCGACAGGGTAGATGCCGGCAAGAAAAAATCCCGTAAGGAATCGAAAACCTAGCAAGCCAATGATTGAAATTCCATCAAGACTAACCAGTAGATTGAATAGCGCTGCGATGATTGCGCTTATAAAGAAAACTTTAGATGGTGAATAGCGATCGGAGATTGTGAGCAGTGCAAAAACAAAAGTACCTGAAATAAATCCAAATTGAACCGCACTGGTTAAGTGCGCAAGGAAATCGGGATTGAGATGATGTGTTAGCGTGAGATCAGATAACACTGCATTGCTGGCAAACCATAACGAGGTGCAGAAAAACTGAGCGAGTACGATGGTTGGGAGAATTCTTTTCATCAAGTGTTCACCGCGAATGTAGTAAATGTAAGGAATTGTAATTACCGCATTTAAGTTCGAAAATAAAGTGCAATCTTGTTGGCGTAAATTTAATGGATATGAAAAGTATAATTCTCACATCACTGATTTTGATTTTAACTGTTTCCTGCTTTGCGCAGAAGCAATCGAAAAATAAGAATCAAGATAAAATCAACTCACTATTTAACGGCAAGAACTTTGATGGCTGGTACACCTTCTTGAAAGACCGTGGCCGAAATAATGATCCTAAAAAAGTATTTACCATTAAAGAGGGTATGATAAGGGTATCCGGTGAAGAGTGGGGATGCATTACTACTGAAAAAGAGTATGAGAATTACCGACTTCTCGTTGAATTTAAATGGGGCGGAAAAGCTTTTGCGCCCCGCACTGAAAATGCCCGCGACTGCGGTATTCTTTTGCATTCGGTAGGAGAGGATGGTGGATCAGAAGGAATCTGGATGCACTCTATTGAATGTCAGATAATAGAAGGCGGCACGGGAGATTTTATTGTAGTGGGTGATGGCAGTGATCAGTTTAGTATTACCTGCCCGGTAGCACCAGAGATGCAAGATGACTCATACGTTTTTAAACCCGGTGGTCAACCTGTTACCATCCATGGCGACCGTATTAATTGGTATGGTCGCGATCCAAATTGGCAAGATGTGATTGGCTTTCGTGGAGCACAAGATGTGGAGAAACCGGTTGGCGAATGGAATACATTGGAATGTGTTGCTAACGGAGATGAGATTACAATTTATTTGAATGGAACCTTAGTAAACCACGCTAGCCGGGTGAAGCCACGCAAGGGTCGCATTCAGATTCAATCGGAGGGAGCCGAGATATACTTTAGAAAAGTTGAACTAAGGCCTCTGGCACAACGATGATCAACGGGTGTCAAATGAATTGATGCTGCGTTGCCAGCCGAATTAATGAAGCCGTGTTTTTAATTTCAAATTTAGCTAGCAGATTTTTGCGATGAGTATCTACGGTGGTAGTGCTCACGAATAACTTTTCGGCAATTTCAGCATTGGTCATACCAGCTGAGATAAGTTCCAACACTTCTTTTTCTCTTCGTGTAAGTACAGGTCTTCCAGATGTACTGTTTTTCTCAAATGATCTAGCAACTTCATCACTCAGATATTGCTTCCCTGACATAACGGTTTCAATGCCTTCCAATAATTCTTCTTTGGATGCATTTTTCAAAACATATCCTGATGCGCCATTAGCAATCATTTTCTCTACAAAACTTTGCTGGTTGAATGTACTTAATCCCAATACCCGAATATCGGGATACTTGATTTTCACTACTTTGCAAAGTTCTATTCCATTAATGTCGGGAAGATTGATATCCATTAATATTACATTTGGCTGTATGTTTTTCAGAAACGCCAAGCAGGATGCAGCATTCATGGCATGCCCTATCATTTCAATATCCGGCTCATTCTGAAGCAAGGAGCGAATGCCTTCAATTATCATATAGTGGTCGTCAACAATAAAAACTCTTGTTGCCATGCTAAACGGATAAATCTATGTGAACTGAAGTGCCATGATTAGAATCAGACTTGATATCCAATTTTCCTTTCAGGAAATCTACCCGGCTTTGAATATTGTTCCAACCCATTCCTTTGGATTGATTCAGTAACGATACATCAAATCCTTTTCCATCATCTTCAACCGTAATTCCTATTTGTCCGCCTTCGTGCGTTACCTGAACAATGGCCGTGTTGGCTCCTGCATGTTTCATAGTATTATTGATCAACTCCTGTATGATCCGATAAATTGTAATGCTGAGGGTGGCATCTAATTTTTCACTTTCGAAACCAATAGACTGATAAGTGATTTGTAGTGCACCACTTTGATTGATGTCATTACAGAAATCGCGAAGGGATGTATCTAATCCAAATCGTATCAGCGATTCAGGCATCATATTATGGGCAACTCTTCGCATTTCTTTTATGGAACTGTCCAGCATATCCATGCTGCGTTCAAATGCCTGATGATTTTCAGGCGTCATGATTAAATTTTCTTTCATTGTCTTAAAGGAGTATTTAATGCCAGACAACATGCCTCCGAGTCCATCGTGCAAATCCTTGGCAAGCCGCGTTCGTTCTTGTTCTTCACCTTTTAGAACGGCTTCGGTAGCAGTTAATTTTTTTTCTGTTTCCAGTTCGCTGATACGCTGTTGCTGAAGTTTTCGCTTTTGAAGGTAATTTCTGTAAGAGAGAAAGGAAATAATAAGCAAGGTGGCAATAGTGCCAATAAGAACATAGTTCAAAATTTCTCTTTTCTGCAATTGTGCGTGTTGAAGTTTTATTTGTTTGTCTCTTTTTTCCGCTTCATATTTTTTTTCATAGCGGGCAGCACTTTCCAAGTATGATGTTTTGAAAATTTCGGTAAACAAATCATTGCTACGATTGAAATATTTTTCACCGTCAACTACATTTTGCATCGCATAAGCAATATTAGACAGTGTCTTTAAACACTCCGCTTTTTCAAGCTTATAATTATTTGAATCCGCTATCGCCAGTGCTTTTTCTGCATACACTTTGGCAACGTCATACTTTTTTTCCTGCAGATAGCCAATTGCTATTCCTCGTAATGTGATACACTCTCCATTCTTTGCTCCAAGTTGTTGATGAAGAATCAGTGATCGGTTCAAATATTCTCTTAACAACCCATAATTACCCTCCACCTGTGCGATCCCTCCAAGATTCAAAAGAATAGTAGCCTTTGCATTAACGTTGTTGGTTTGGTCTGCCAGTTTTAAGGCCTCCAATAGTACCGTTCTGGATTTCTCCAACTGGTTACTGTCCTTATAACTTAAAGATAAATTAGATAATGATTCAAGCAGTACCCCTTCGTCATTTAATTCGCGGGCCTGCTGCACTGCATTTTCTCCATAGGTTATCGCCATTGTATAGTTAGACATGTTGTAGTATAACAATTGCAGCCCGTTGCTCATCCTGGCCAACACTGACTTACTTCCAAATGACTCAAGGATTTTATAGCCTTGTAAACAATAATCTACTGCTGAGTCCAACTCGGAAAGATATCGATACGTTGAACCCATATTAAATAATGCTATGCCTATATTAAGGGAGTCATTCCTTGCGCTCGACAATTGAAGTGTACGCTTATAGCAATTCATCGCTGAATCAAAATGATTCTGAACATAGTACACACTCGCCATCCACTTTAGTGATTTTATTTCACCTGAAGTAAAATCAATTCTTTGACTTAGCGCTTCGGCCATTTTACAATATCGAAGCGCAACAACCGGTTGACTATTTTCATATAGATCCGAAATGTTAAGATAAAGCAGAACGGTTGAGGAATCATTTTTAGCAGACGAAATCAAACTAAGCAGGCTGTCCCTCTTGTTATCCTGAGCAATGGTGCTGAAGGCTGAAAAGAAAACCAGCAAAGCAAGCAAAGTATTCTTCATGCGAGTAAAAGTGATCTTTTTCCATTCACATTTCAAATAAACAGGAATACTCTGCAATTTCACCTCCCCTTTTTCCATGATTTTTCACTTTTCATGAAATATCCTGTTTTTAAGGGATTCCCTGTGCCTCTTCAGTAGCCCATCTTTACATCACAAAACAACTCCTTATGAAAACAATTACCAGACACCTAAACTGCATGTTCGCTAACATTTTCAACATGAGCACGAATGATGCTCTGACAAATAGGTCTCTAACCATTAAACCACTCCTGATTATGCTTTGTGTGATTCAATTTAGTTGCGGAAGTTCTACTTCCACTGAAACTTCTTCCTCCGATCAGGTTTTGAAAGTATCCGAAGACGAGGCAAGTATTAGTTCCGATGGGATGGGTGCGAAGTTTGATAATGATACAGAGCTTCAAACTGGTTTCAGTGGTTTTACCATCGAGAAGGTCTACATCATCGATGGTAACGATAAGCGGATTTCCAAAAGTGAGATTGCACTCAATACCCAATTTTCAATTGTGTACGAAGGCGTTAAAAATTACACACTCAAGGATGGTAAGGCATTTCCCAGCCTTTCGCTACAAGTGAGTGACGACAATGGAAATATGGTGATCAGCGAAACGGATTTATTTGCTTCCTATGTGGATGGAGTGAGCCAAGCGGATGCAGCGGTCTTGAGAGCAACGGTCACCGTGGGTAGCCCCATGAAGCCGGGCAATTACATTTGCTCAATCCAGGTCACTGACAAAAATAATTCAGAGGCGGGAATTACATCAACATGGTCTTTTGAAGTGAAATAATCATCTCTCGGTTTTCAAGGGATTATAAGACACTTAACAGCTTGAGTCATTACACTAGAATCAACTAAAAATTAAAGCCATGAGAAAAAATCTTTGCATAGTCATTATGATTCTCGCACTGTCCTTCCAGGTTTTAGCTCAATCCAAACCAAAACCTAAAGCCAAGGAAGCGCCTCCAACACAAAAAGAAATGGAGGAGATGATGAAGGAAGCCCAGAAGCAAATGGATGAACTCGATCCGGAAGCAAAAAAAATGATGGACAGCATGGGCTTTAAAATGCCCGACATGAAGGCAATTCAAAAAAATGTTTCAGGCATCAGTGATGCTCAGTTGAAAGAAGCGTATGAAAATGGAAACAGAATTGTTCCTCAAAAGGATGCCGTTAGAATAAACACAGCGCTGGCTGTAACAGTCATTACTGCCCAAATGAGTGTCTATGTGAATAAAACACAGCAGGCGGTATTGGCAAAATTATCTCCGGCCACCAAAACGAAAGGAGCAGAAATTTATCAACAAGTAAAGCGCTTAAATAAATCCGCAGCCAATACAGCCGCTGGGTTATGGATGGATGGAAAACCAACACTGGCGCTTTATATTATGGGTGAAGCTTGTAAAGCAGATCCTGCTAACGTCATCTTTCTTAACAACTATGCATCTTTCTTAACCATGTGTGGTGCCGAGCAGGTAGCGTTGCCTATCTTAAATAATCTCAATAAACGTTATCCGAAAAACAGCACCATCCTCAATAACATTACACAAGCCTGGCTGGGACTGGGAGATATTACCAGAGCAAATAGCTATGCCGATAGTACGATTCGTATTTACGCTTTTCATCCACAAGCTAACATGGCAAAATGCCTGATTGAAGAAAGCAAAGGCAATACACCTGCAGCTATTGCAGCCGCCAAAAAGAGTATCAAAAAAGCATTCAGTACTGAAAAGGAAAACAAGCTTAAACAACTGGGCTATAGTTTAAAGAGTGACGATATTAATTGGGATAGACCCATGGCACAGGATGCATTAGGGTTAGGGAAATTTAACTGGCCTGAATATCCAATAGATGTCGAGCAAAGTAAATTACTGGCAAAAGAATGGAAAGATTTTATAAATGAATGTGAGGAAAAAATAACGGAGCTCACTATTAAACAGAGATCTCTGGAAGAAGCCTATCTGGCCGCAAACACCTTCCGCAACAAACAACTTTTAAGTGCAGCACAGAAAGGGTACTATGTACAACCTATTCCAGGCTATGCAGCGAAAGCGTTGGTAAAATTGGGGCCTACAGTAAACGATATAAATGGAAACATGTCGTTTGTATTTGCCGAAGAAGCCGAGCGGGTATCCAAAGCACTTGCATCTATTGCTGACTATGAAGATATTTTGAATAGGAAACAGAATACAATAGACAAAAGATATCAAGTTCAGATTGGTGAAGGCAAGTCAAATCCCCTTGATGCGATATGCAAGGACGAAAACGCTATTCGTACAGAATTTTTAACCGGTGCTAATGGAACAATTAAAACTGCATACTTGAGCTATTTCAAGTATACAAGACGCAGGAGCAGCGACCTTTTATATTATTATCAATATACCTTATGGCCCGAGCAATTTGAACTCGTGAAGGTGAATGCGCAAATTGCCTGGCTTACTCAAATAAAAGATCAGCAGGTACAATTCAAAGACAAAAGTGCGTGGTGCAATTCTGTACCTAAAACAAAAAAGCCCGGGCAATTACAAAATTTTGATGATGTGCATTGTGACTATGTAAGCACGATGAATCTTGGAGTCTATAAAATCACTTCGAGTTGCAGCAATTTAATTGGTGAATTTGATTTTGGCGGAGTGAAAATAAATGTAAACGACAATGTAGAAACAGGTCGGTATTCCGGTTCGGCCATGGTGGGTACAAGCAAAGGCTTTGATGGCCCTGCTGGCACGGAGGTAGAAGCCTCTATTGCTGCTTTGGTTGAATGGGATAATTCTGGCATTACCGATGTAGGGGCCATTGTGGGCGTAGATGCAAAGGCCGGTGATGTAACAATTGCCGGGGCTGATGTTAAAGTAACTATGATGACCGGTGTTAGTACATCGGGCAAAGTAATACTTCAGGATATGAAATAAATCTTCTAAGCTATCAACACAAAAAATGAAATATATAATTCTATCTGCCACACTGTTTTTATTCCTGAATTGTTTTGGTCAGAATTGTTCGCAAGAGATATTAGCAAAAAAGCCAGGCATCTGGAAAGCTGGAACACAGGGATCGATTAAAAATATAACGACCACTGATTTGGTAAAAGAAAAACAGGTATTGGCTGCGATCCACAAAATGATAACCACAAGCTACACCCCAATGGGCTGTCAGGTGTCGTATAGCAATGTATTTGGTAAATATCCGGATGAAGGGCAAACTTTTATGGCAGACCCCTATCATTATGCCATGTATATACTCCGGTATTTATGTGATGGAAATAGTACAGACAAATCAAAATTCTATACCGATGTTTCTACACCAACCACCATAAACGTAACCGTCAATGAAATTTTCTCTTTGAATAATTTATATGCCGCTAACATCCCGACAGGTGATTCTAGGGGCTATTTAAAATTAAAACAAAAGCCACAGAAAAAAGAAGGAGTGTGGTTTATGGGTGAAGAAGTAGTTGGAGACTATGGCACCGCCAGTGAAATAAAAGAATACCGCTGGCTGATCACCTACAACGATACACTACCCTTCTATTATGTAAGTCGCAAAGAATACCTGATGATTCAAAAGAAAAGGCTGGAAAAATATTTAAAAGACTCTCCCAGCGAAAAAGAGTACATGAGCCAATACGTTGATAAAATAAATGCGTTTCTGAAAAAATCAGAAGTTGAGTTATCCATCCCCGCCATTTGTATGTGGAATGATGAAGAACGATTTGAAAAATTTGTAGAGGAAGGTACCCCTGGCTCCTTTATTGCCGTAAAGCCGAACCTCAATTATTATCATAAAAAACTACCGGTGTCTTCTCCTCAGTTCTTCACCGTTGTTTATAAGATATCAAAAGGTGATCCCGTTTTCGTTGACAATTATGAAGCACTAAAAAAAGCTATAGATTTTACAAAACTCAAAACCATGTTAGGTAAATAAAATTATCGTACAAAGTGACTTCTCAATTCCGCAACCTATAAACCACCCGATTATGCGTACCCTCATTTTAATTTTACTTCTTTCACCGCTTTTCAGTTTTGCACAAAAGACAGACGTGTTTATTAAACTTACTGATGCTAAAGGTCAGCAAATAAAGGGCGAATCCACTTTGAAGGGTTACGAAAGATGGATCGGGGCAACCACCCTGAACTCAGGAGGAAAAAATAATACGCTCCTTAGTTTTACCATGACCGTCAGTGGCACATCTGCTGATTTAAAAAGAGCGCTGGCTAATAATGAATTACTGCAGAGCAGACAGGTTACCGTTCTGGCACCTACTCAATCAGTGGGCGCTCCAACGATATCGTATATCATTAAAATGGATAATATAATCGTATCTTCCTGTGCTGATGCTATGGGGTGCGATAATGTGATGAGCACGAGCGTAACCCTTCAAGCTACTCGTATCGGCTGGACATATTATCAAATGGGAAAAACAGGTTCGCAAACCATTTCCAGAAAGTTCGGCTGGGATGCAGAAACTAAATCCGAGTGGACCAATTTCTAGTTGTCTTTCTATGGTACAAATAAACACACTCAATTTTATATGAAAAAAATATTTCTGCTCTGTTTATTCTACGCATTGGTGACAGTCGCCCATGCTCAGAAAAAACTTATTCCTGTACCAAAATCTGCTTTAACAGGAATTGGTTTGCCTAATGGTAGTAAACAAGATAGTAGAATATTGAGTGTGGCTGCGGCAGCTACGTTACTTGAAATGGAGAGTAACAAGACCAACACCAAGATTCAAAACACCGAGGTGCTGGTATTGGCTCCGGCTTCAGTAAATAAGTTCAATAAGGATTCACTTATTCAGCGGCTAACAGCCCGTAGCTGGAAAATTACTCCCACTGAAGACAATAACTATTTATGGTTACAGAAGGACATGCGTGTTGTAATTGCATATTTTGATATCAGCACAAAACAGACCGATCTCTACTTTGCTGAAGCTATATTACCTGTAACTCCTGCAAAGGGAACCAATACCATCAGCAACCAAACCCCCAAGCAAATCATCGTTCAACCTGTCAATCAAGTAAATGAACCGCAAAACTCACAACTAAATTCTCAGACCATTAGCAACGATCTACCTATTATTGGTTCGTGGGGGAAATCAAATAGTGTCGGTCAGGTGAATAATCGATTCGGAACGTATAGTTATGTAAAATACCAATACACATTTAATTCAAATGGCACCTATAGTTTTACTGGTAAAAACTACAGCGAGCAATATGACGAGACGTTATTGATAAAAGAAAGTGGAACTTACTTGATCAATGAGAATAAGCTTGCCATCAACCCTCAAAAAAGTGTGATCGAAGCATGGAGTAAAAAAAATGGCGGAGATAACTGGAATCAACTTAAAACAAGTCAGCAGAGAGCCTTGGAAAAAGCAACGTACCAAATTGCTATCGTTGATAGAAACCTCGTATTGCAAACGGATAGCGAAACAGAGCGGGATGGTCGTTTCAGCAGCGCAAATTTATATTCTTACGGACCTCCCGGTACCTTCACGGCCATTCAGTTGCCGGGCTCAGATGGACAACAAAATACAGAACATCCAACGGCAGCATTTAATACCGGATTTAAATTCACCAGTACAAATTTTGATGATGGTTGGGTAAGTACTGTGGAGGAGGACTGGGTAGAAGTATCAAAAGGAAATATAAAAGTGTTGCTACACTATCCAAAAGAAGGAACTATTTTTCCTGCAGATCCGGAGCCACTAACCAATGCCGCGTGGAATATTCTGGTTGCTCCGCGTTACAGCAATCTGAAAAATTACAAAACAAGTTATGTTGAAGATTATAAACGTCCTTATTTTGGAATGGGTTATGCTAAGGAAATCAAAACTGGCAAATCTGTTTTTGTGGTACTGTTCAGAAGGGCTAGTGAATGGATTGAAGTAATGATTCCAGATAATAATTCCTTTACTCAGGAATTTGGATTTAATCCGGAATCTATCAGATGGGGATCGATTTCGGAATATATGGGTGGATGGGTATTGGACAATAGTCAGGGCAAGACTGTCAAAGCGGATCCAGAGGTTTTTGATAGACTAGAAAAAATGGCTACTTACAATAAGTTTGCGGTTGCAGCTTCAGACTTTACAGGAAGATGGACAAATGACTTTACAGGAATCCAGCAAATGTATCATGTCTATTCAGGTCAATATGCAGGCATGAATATCAACCAATCAAATGAAGAGTTTGATTTTAAAGCAGGCAATACATACAACTGGAAACTGCTTGTAGTGAATGGCATGGCGGGCACTGTGAAAGCTAATCAGGTAAAATCTTCGGGCACTTTCAGTGTGCCCAACAACTGGCAGATTCAGTTTTCCGATATTGAAGGAAAACCAAAAATTTACAACGCTTTTTTCTCTTGTATGAAAGGAGCACGATTATTAAACCTGCTCGATGCGCAATATCCGGGTTCAGGAATTTATACACAGTATGGAATGGCTAAATAGACAATCAGAAAGCAGTCTGTGAATAGTTATCAATGGCAACGAGTCTAATATTTTATTGTATTAGAAAGTAAATAAAAAAAGGCCCTCAGGCCTTCTTACTATTTTATAAAATGGTCAATCAACAGAACTCATCAAACACTTCAACGAGGTGCTCTCCGATCATCTGGGCATTGCGGCCTTCGATGTGATGGCGTTCTACAAAATGAACTAACTCTCCATCTTTAAAAAGCGCGATAGCAGGTGAGGATGGTGGATAGGGTAGAGTGTATTCTCTTGCTTTAGCCACAGCTTCTTTGTCAACTCCTGCAAATACAGTGGCAAGGCTGGCTGGCTTTTTAGTGCTATGCTCAAGTGCCCACTTAATACCTGGTCGGGCAGCACCGGCTGCACAACCACAAACAGAATTTATTACCAACAAGGTTGTTCCTTTATGGTCTTTCAATTCCTTATCTACATCGGCTGAGCTTTTCAACTCACGGAAACCCGCTACAGTCAAGTCCTGGCGCATAGGGGCAACTAATGGTTCTGGATACATATTATTTTTAAATTTTGAATTTAGATTTACGAAGTACGAATTTTATATAGTTAAGCAATTTTACATAAAGCCAAGTTCCAACTTAGCAACTTCACTCATCATATCCTGTGAGTAAGGAGGATCGAAAGTCAATTCTACTTTCACGCTACTAATGCCCTCTATTTCTTTTATCTTTTGTTCGGCCTCACTAGGGATTGCCTCAGCCGAAGGACATGAAGGCGAAGTCAATGTCATTAAAACATAAACATTATTAACCGGAAATACATTGATTTCATAGATCAAACCCAACTCATAAATATCAACCGGTATTTCAGGGTCATACACACTTTTTAGCGCGGCAATTACTTTATCGCGTAGTTCAAGTTGTGGAATTTCCTGAGTCTTGGTTTCTGTATTCTGAATCTCACTCATGAACTTAATTCCTTTTTAGTTTTATAGGCAAGCGCATACAATTTCATTTGCTTAATCATGGATGCAAATCCGCTAGAACGCTGGGTTCCGATAAAGCGTTCCATACCAATCTTATGCATAAAGTAAAGGTCAGTATTCATGATGTCTTCTGGTGTTTGTCCGTTAAAGATTCGCACCAGTAAACTTACCAATCCTTTCGTGATAGCCGTATTGCTATCCGCATCAAAATGAAGGGTATCATGCTTCAGGTTTGCCGTCATCCAGACTTTTGATTGACAACCTTTCACAATATTATCTTCTGTTTTATCTTCTTTTTTCATGGGTGGTAATTTTTGTCCCAACTCCATAATATAAAATACAGTCATCTCCATATCTCCATCAAGCAGTGAAAATTCGCTAATGATTTCGTCCTGGATTTGATTACTTGTCATTTTAGAAATTTGATAATGCGTTCAAGACCTTCTACTAACTGATCTACTTCAACTTTTGTATTGTAAACAGAATAAGAGGCCCTTACGGTTCCTTCAATGCCAAATTGATCCATTAAAGGTTGCGTGCAATGATGCCCCGTACGCACGGCTATTCCACGTGCGTCAAGCATTTGTCCAATATCAAAATGATGAATGCCATCGATTATAAAAGATTGAACACCAACTTTATGTTTGGCGGTGCCAATCAATTTTACTGGTTGTAAAGTTGACAACTTTTCAACTGTATACGCCAGCAATTCAGCTTCGTGGGCTGCGATGTTTTCTTTTCCTAACTCATTAATAAAAGAGATTGCTTCGTTAAGGGCGATTACATCTGCAATATTTGGGGTACCGGCTTCAAACTTATAAGGGATATCGTTATAGGTTGTTTTGGCGAAGGTTACTTCTTTAATCATTTCGCCACCACCCATGTAAGGTGGCATCTTTTCTAAAAGTTCTTTCTTGCCATAAAGTATGCCTGTGCCTGTTGGACCGTACATTTTATGACTTGAGATGCAATAGAAATCACAATCAAGCTCTTGAACATTGATGGTTAAATGCGCTGAGGCCTGCGCTCCATCAATCAATACAACTGCTTCATGCTTATGCGCAATATCAATAATCTCCTTTATTGGATTAATTGTTCCCAAACTATTGGAAGCATGATTAACAGCAACGATTTTTGTTTTGGTAGTAACTAATTTCCGATATGCATCTAAATCTAACTCACCCGCTTCACTAACTGGAATTACTTTTAAGATTGCTCCTTTCTCTTCGCATATCATTTGCCACGGAACAATGTTGGAGTGATGCTCCATGCCAGAAATAATTACTTCATCGCCTGCTTTTAAAAAAGCGCGTCCATAGGATGAGGTTACTAAATTGATGCTTTCAGTAACTCCGCGTGTAAAGATTATTTCTTCTACATGTTTAGCTCCAATAAAAACTTGCATAGAATGGCGCGTGGCTTCATAAGCTTTTGTTGCGCGCTCGGCCAGGGTGTGGATGCCTCGATGGATGTTTGCGTTATCTTTTTCGTAATAAGCAGTTAATGCATCAATAACCCGTTGTGGTTTTTGGTTGGTTGCTGCATTGTCAAGATAAACTAAATTTTTACCATTCACTTGCTGATTCAAAATGGGGAATTGCTTCCTGATTTTTGAAATATCTAATGTAGGTTTTAGAGCAAGTGTATCCATTGTTAAAAGTTCTTATGGAGACGTTCGGCAATAATGTTATCCAAATAGGTTCTCAATCCTTCATGCTGAAGAGTTTCAAGCACATCAACCGCAAAAGCATAGAGCAACATAGCTTTTGCAATCGGTTCTGCAATGCCGCGTGACCGTAAGTAAAACATGGCCTCTTCATCCAGCTGACCCGATGTGCAACCGTGCGAACACTTCACATCATCCGCCCAAATTTCCAATTGTGGTTTTGTATTGATAGTGGCAGAATCAGAAATAATAATATTTCTATTTGATTGAAATGCATTTGTCTTCTGCGCATGTGGGCGCACGAATATTTTTCCATTAAAAACTCCTTTTGAGTTTCCATCCATAATTCCCTTATACATTTCATTGCTGAATGAGTTGGGTTTACGGTGATCCACAACAGTATGATTATCGACTAAAGTATTTCCATTAATCAAATACAATCCATGAAAATGCGATTCACAATTTTCACCATCGATAATGATGTTAAAATTATTCCTAATCAATTCGCCCTGTAGGGTTAGCGTGAATGTGTTAACCTTGCTTGAGTTTGATTGGTGAATAACAGTATTCGCTACCTGATTATGTTTGCTATCATTTTGGATTTTACAGTATTCAAAGCTAGCCTGTTCGCCTACAATAAATTCCTCAGTCAAAGTATGGAATACAGGATTCTTACCAACTGTATCAAATTTTTCAACAATATGAATTGAACTGTTATTTTCTATTACGCCCAATATTCGGGTGTGGAAAATGACAGCTTCCTGATTAGTATCATTGAGGTGTAGAATTAAAAAAGACTTTTCTATAGTCGTGTTTTCAGGCACGTGAATAAAAATTCCATCTTGCCAGAATGCCGTATTCAATGCGGCAAAAGAATCGGTTTCGGAGTTTACTAATTTATCAAAATATTTGGCTGTGGCCGGATGGTTGCTTTCAATCGCATCTTTTAGTGATAATACAGTGATGCCTGTTGGGAATTCCTGAGTGGATAATTCTTTTGAATACAATCCGTTAATGAGCACAAGAACATATGCATCAAGGACAGGAATTAAAAATTCATCAATCGTTTTTAGAGTTGCTGCAACTGGTTTGCTTTTCCAGTTAAATTTTTTTTCCAGATTTTTTGTGATGGGAGTGAAGCGATACTCTTCATGCTTGCTTGCTGGTAAACCTTTTGATTTAAGAACGTCAATTGCTTTCTTCCGATTTTCAATAGCCGTAGAAAAATCAGTTGTTTGAAAACTGCTTACTATTTCGTTGGTGATTTCTTGGCTTGCTGCTAGTGTACTCATATCAGGCAACGGCTACTTCGTTTTTAATCCAATCGTATCCCTTAGCCTCCAGTTCAATTGCTAAATCTTTTGTACCAGATTTCACAATCTTGCCTTTGTACAGCACGTGTACAAAATCAGGAACAATATAATCGAGCAGGCGCTGATAATGAGTAACCACAATAATTGCATTATTCTTATTGCGCAACTTGTTTACACCATTGGCAACAATACGCAGCGCATCAATGTCTAAGCCAGAGTCAGTCTCATCAAGTATGGCCAGCTTAGGTTCAAGCATAGCCATTTGAAAAATCTCATTGCGTTTCTTCTCACCCCCAGAAAAACCTTCATTTAAAGAACGGCTCAATAGCGATTGATCAATTTCCACTAAAGCCATTCGTTCTTTCATCAATTGTAAAAACGATACAGAATCAAGTGCTTGTAAGCCTCGGTATTCTCGAATTTGATTGAGCGCTGTCTTCATGAAGTTGATGGTACTCACTCCGGGAATTTCCACTGGATATTGGAAGGCCATAAATATTCCTTCTCGTGCACGATCTTCCGGTGATAGTTCTAAAAGATTTTTTCCCAGAAAATCAATTTCGCCACCTGTTACTTCATACTCTTCTCTTCCTGACAAAACCGATGCGAGGGTACTTTTACCAGAACCATTTGGCCCCATGATGGCATGCACTTCTCCTGCATTTACTTTTAAGTCAATTCCGTTTAAGATTTGCTTATCGGCAACTTTAGCTTGTATATTTTTAATCGTCAACATCTACTTCAAATAATTTTAATTCAGATTTTAATTCTATCCAACACTACCTTCTAGCGTGAGCGCCAAAAGCTTTTGAGCTTCTACAGCAAACTCCATCGGTAATTGATTCAAGACTTCTTTTGCATAACCATTCACGATTAGCGCTACTGCAGCTTCTTCACTAATACCTCGCTGTAAGCAATAGAAAATCTGATCTTCACCAATCTTAGAAGTAGTTGCTTCATGTTCAACGCGTGCGCTGTTATTTTCAATATCAATATATGGAAACGTATGAGCTCCGCATTGATCGCCCATCAATAGCGAATCGCACTGCGAATGATTTCTTGCATTCGAAGCACGCTTCAACACCTGCACCTGACCACGATAACTATTCTGAGATTTGCCAGCAGAAATTCCTTTGCTCACAATGCGCGAACGGGTATTCTTTCCAATGTGAATCATTTTTGTACCCGTATCGGCTTGCTGATAATTATTGGTTATAGCTACAGAATAAAACTCTCCAACAGAATGATCACCCTTCAATATGCATGAAGGATATTTCCAGGTAATGGCTGAACCCGTTTCTACTTGTGTCCAGGAAATTTTAGAATGATCACCAGCACACAATCCACGCTTAGTTACAAAATTGTAAATACCACCTTTTCCATTTTTATCACCCGGATACCAGTTCTGAACTGTGGAGTATTTTATCTCTGCACCTTTCATGGTGTACAGTTCAACAACGGCTGCGTGAAGTTGATTTTCATCGCGCATCGGAGCGGTGCAGCCTTCCAGGTAACTGACATAAGAACCTTCATCGGCAATGATTAACGTGCGTTCAAATTGTCCGGTGTTAGCTGCATTAATACGAAAGTATGTTGATAATTCCATCGGGCAACGAACACCTTTTGGAATGTAGCAGAAAGAGCCATCTGAAAACACTGCACTGTTAAGCGTAGCAAAGTAATTGTCGTTGATTGGTACAACTGATCCTAAATACTTTTTAACTAAATCTGAATGCTCACGCACGGCTTCACTGAAGGAGCAAAAAATAATTCCTAACTCTCCAAGTTTGTCTTTAAAGGTTGTAGCTACTGATATGCTATCAATAACTGCGTCAACGGCTATGCCACTCAATCGTTTTTGTTCAGTAATTGAGATTCCCAATTTTTCGAAAGTCTTTATCAGCTCAGGATCAACCTCATCAAGACTACTAACACCGGTTTTTTTCTTAGGTGCTGAGTAGTAAATAATATCTTGATAGTTAATAGGAGGGTAGTGCACATTTGGCCATTTAGGTTCTACCATTTTCTGCCATTGGCGGAACGCTTTCAATCGCCATTCAAGTAGCCATTCAGGTTCGCCTTTCTTGGCTGAAATAAATCGAACAGTATCTTCATTCAAACCTCTTGGAGCTTCGTCTGCTTCCAGATCAACTGTCCAACCGTGCTCGTATTCCTTGGATGTTATTTCTTCAAGAACCTGATTGTCTTTGCTCATGTTGTCTATTTAGACTAATTTCAAATAGTTGGCCAAATTTACAACAAAACTGACCGTTTAAGGTTCTTTAGGGCTTTAATTTATTTTCAGGTTAGCTTTAAATTTCGATCAAGACTTTCTTCCAATGAGATCATGGTTTCAGTGCGCTCTATTCCGGCCACTTGCTGCATTTTATCGTGCAGCACTTCTTTCAGGTGGTTAGTATCACGGCAATGGATTTTTACGAACATGGAATAATTACCCGTGGTATAATGGATGTTCGTTATCTCGGGAATGTTTCTGAGATTGGCCAATACCATGTCATATAAAGCACTCTTTTCCAGGTATATACCAATGAAGGCGGTAATATCAAAACCAAGTTTTGCATAGTTAATTCGCAAGGTAGTTTTGTCCAGAATCCCGGCATCTTCCATTTTATTCATGCGAACATGCACTGTTCCTTGTGAAACATTGACCTTTTTGGCCACTTCTGTAAAGGGTCTTTTGGCGTCTTGCATCAGAATCTCAAGTATTTTGAGATCAGTGTTATCAATTTCAAAATTTCGACTCATGGTAGGTGGTATTTTTAAAAATTTATTAGTTTAATAGCAATTTTATTAAAAAAAATATAATAATCAAATCATTTTATTGACACCAATTCATATAATGGTTTACTTTGCTGAATAAATTCATAATGTATGGCGTTTCCAATCGATTATAAGGAAGCCTATAACTTGCAAATTGAGTTTAAGTGTTCTTAACAATGTAGGGTGTTGAAATTGGCAGACAAGCCCTCCTGTCTCGGGGGTGGAGACCAAAGGATAAACGCAAGGTAATGGGTTGACCACTAAAATGTTTTTCTTATGCCTTGCAGCTAACTTCTCCGTGGAGGTTCGAAGCCTCCCTCTACAGCAAAGTCCTGACGTGCCCGTCAGGACTTTTTTTATGCCACCAACTGAAAGTAATCAATTGCCGAACCCACCTTTTTTCTCTTTCTTTAGAATCTAAATTGATAAAAGATGGATGCACCGTGGTTCGCAAAATATCCTAAAGGAATTCCACATGAGATTGGCCCTTACGAATACGAATCGCTGATTGAACTCTTTGATGAGGCGGTTCAAAAATTTCCTAATCGAGTGGCGTTCGAGAATTTCGGAAAGCAAATAACATTTAGCGAAGTTGATAAGCATTCAACTTCTTTTGCGGCTTATTTGCAAAATGAATTAAAGCTGAAGAAGGGCGATCGCATAGCGATTCAGATGCCCAACCTCATTCAGTTTCCCATAGCCTTTATGGGCGCTATTAAAGCGGGCTTGATTGCGGTAAATACTAATCCGCTTTATACTTCGCCAGAGATGGAGCATCAATTTACCAATGCCGAAGTTTCTGCAGTGGTTATTGTTTCAAACTTTGCTCATAACCTTGAACCCATTTTATCAAAAATCAGCGCAAAGCACATTATTATAACCGACATGAGCGATATGTTAGGTGGAATAAAAGGTGCTGTTTTAAATTTTGTTGTTAAGTATATCAAACGAATGGTTCCCGCCTACCACATTCCTAATGCCATTGCCTTCAAAAAGGCGCTTAGCGCGGGTGAGACGATGGAATATAAACGACCAAAGATTGACATCGAAGACTTAGCAGTGCTTCAATATACCGGTGGAACAACAGGTGTTTCGAAAGGAGCGCAGCTCTCGCATCGAAATCTGATTGCGCATAACATGATGATAACACATTGGTTTAGGCAAATATTGACGCCCGGCCAGCAGGATATAATCATTACAGCCTTGCCCTTGTATCACATTTTTGCGCTTACCGTTAATGGTTTATTGATGTACACGCAAGGGGTGAAGAGCGTGTTGGTGACAAATCCGCGCGATATTCCTGGTTTTGTAAAGGAGTTAAAAAAACACCGGTTTTCAATTATCACAGGTGTAAATACCTTGTTCAATAGTTTATTGAATAATAAAGATTTTAAAGATTGTGATTTTTCAGCATTAAAAGGATCCATTGGTGGCGCAATGGCCGTGCAAGAGGCTGTTGCCAATAAATGGCTTGAGGTTACAGGAAATCCGATAGCGGAAGGATACGGGTTAAGTGAAACATCACCGGTTCTTTCTTGTAACCCACTTAATGGAACTGAAAAACGCGGAACTATTGGATTACCTATGCCGAGTACAGAGTTGGCAATTTTTGATGATAATGGAAATCAACTTGCACAAGGTGCCATCGGCGAGATTTGTGCGCGTGGTCCGCAAGTAATGCGCGGTTATTGGAATCAAAGTAACGAAGGTGTTTTCTTTTCTGGTGATTGGTTTAGAACCGGGGATATTGGTTTAATGGATGAAGATGGTTTTTTCAAAATCGTAGATCGTAAAAAAGATATGATTAAGGTTTCGGGATTTAATGTATATCCTAACGAAGTTGAAAATATTATCGCTAAACATCCTAAAGTATTGGAGGTAGCAGCAATCGGTTTGCCCGATGAACGATCAGGTGAAGTGGTGAAAGCATTTGTTGTAAAACGTGATCAAAGTTTAACAGAAGACGAGTTGCGAAAATATTGTCACGAGTATCTTACCAATTACAAAATACCGCGTCACTTTGAATTTCGTAATGAATTGCCGAAAACCAATGTTGGCAAAATTCTCAGAAGGGCTTTGAAGGAAGAAGAGAAAGCAAAGACTGCTTAATTAGGCGAAATTAATACCGCTGCCGTTACTTTTATATCACCCGCACGGTGTATGCATACCGGCAGTTTTGCGCAGGTCTATTATCTTCGCAAAAAAATATCGTCATGACAAAGTTCAAATTTTCTGGTCTCGTTTGCCTGCTTCTACTTCTGGCAGCATTCAGTTCAAAGAATAAAAATTTATCTTCTTCTTCTCCCTTACTGGATTCATTGCGCTACCCGCAAGAAGTTCATTTTAAAAATGTGCGTCAGCTTACGTTTGGTGCCGACAATGCTGAAGCCTACTGGAGTTTTGATAGTAAGATGGTAAGTTTTCAATCTAACAATAAAAAATGGGGTTTGTCATGTGATCAGATTTTTTATATCCCTGTTGATGGTTTGGACTTAAGTAATCCGGCTACCAAGCCACCCATGGTAAGTACAGGTTTAGGAAGAACAACCTGTTCATTCTTTTTGCCTGGCGATAAGACAATACTTTTTGGTTCAACTCATTTGGGTGGCAAAGATTGCCCAGTAGATCCAGGTCGTGCACCAGGTGGAAAATATTTATGGCCTGTGTATGATACTTACGACATTTTTGTATCAGACTTAAAAGGAAAAATAAAAAAGCAACTAACCAACTTACCAGGCTACGATGCTGAGGCAACGGTTTCACCGAAAGGCGATAAAATTGTATTTACTTCAACACGGAATGGCGACCTTGATTTATATACCATGGACATCAATGGCAAAAATGTAAAGCAGGTTACAAACGAATTGGGTTATGATGGCGGAGCTTTTTTTTCACCCGATGGAAAGAAACTTGTATTCAGAGCTTCACGGTTTAAAACAGATGAAGCAAGGAAGGAATATCAGGATTATTTGAACCAAGGGTTAGTGGCCCCAACCGAAATGGAAATTTTTACTTGTAATGTAGATGGCTCTGATCTAAAACAAATAACAAACCTAGGCAAAGCTAACTGGGCGCCATTTTATCACCCTAATGGTAAAAAAATAATCTTCAGCTCAAATCACAAAGGCTCGCGTGGGTTTCAATTTAACCTCTTTATGATTAATGAAGATGGCACTGGGCTTGAACAAATAACGTACGATGGCGTATTCGATTCGTTCCCCATGTTTTCACCAGATGGAAAAAGAATTATCTTTTCATCTAACCGGAATAATGGCGGTTCACACGATACAAACTTGTTCGTTGCCGATTGGGTAGATTAATTGGTTAGTTTATCGATGCCATAAAACTTATCGATAATAATCAGGATTGAAAAGATACCGAGAATTACCGGACAGATATATCGAATTGAGAAGTTCACGTATTTCTCCAGGAAGGAGTTGCGATAGGACTCATTGCCCAAGGCAAGTTCTTCACTCATATTATTTGTGCCCCAGCGTGTTACAATAAATAAGGTCATTAGAAATCCGCCAAGCGGTAAGCCGATATCAGAAAAGACTTCGCTTACAAAATCAAGTGCAGATCGATCCTGATAAAAAGGTAAATGTGAAAACATTTCAACGGCACCTTGCGATAGCATACTTGGCAAGCCTATAATAAAAATAAAAGCTGATAAAAGCCACGTGGTTTTCATTCTCGACCATTTCTTTTGATCTACAAAGTAGGCCACAGGAACTTCTAGCAAGGAAACTGTGGAGGTAAGCGCTGCAAAGCAAAGCAGCAGAAAGAATCCACCACCGAAGATGCGACCTAACAGCGGCCCCATCGCATTGAAAATTCCTGGAAGAACAACAAATACAAGCGCAGGCCCCTCGGCAGGGGATTGGCCTTGAGAAAAAACCAATGGAAAAATTAATAATCCCGAAAGGAAAGCCACAGACATATCCATAAGTGTAATGCTAGCTGCTGCCCCTAAAATATTTTGATTCTTACCAACATAAGAGCCATAGGTGATTAATGCCCCCATGCCGAGTGAAAGTGAAAAGAATGCTTGTCCTAATGCCGAGTAAATTGTTTGAAAATTTATTTTGGTGAAATCTGGCAGCAAGTAAAAACTAATTCCGGCAGAAGCATTTGGCAACGTAAGGGAGTAGACAATTAGAATAATAAGAATAGCGAAGAGGGCAGGCATCATAATTTTAGAAGCTGCTTCAATGCCTTTTTGCACGCCCTTCAAAACGATGAAGGCTGTTAGTGCCATAAAGCAAGCAGAGAAAATAAGATTATCCCAAAAGTCAATTACGTATTCAGAAAAGAAGGTGCCGTAGTTTGGGTGATCTAACAATTTGCCAAACGAGATTTCGAGGAAGTAACCAAAAGCCCAACCGGCAACTACGTTATAGAATGATAAAATCATAATGCCGCATAGGATACCTAATAAACCAAGATAGCCCCATCGCTTACCACCTAACTGCTTGTAAGAACCATAGGCATCGGAACCCGCCTTTCGACCGATTGCAATTTCACCGATCATAATCGGATAACACAACAAGAAGGTAATCAGGACGTAGATTAACAAAAATGCTGCACCGCCATTCTGCCCGGCTTCGTATGGAAATTTCCAGATGTTACCAAGCCCTACGGCCGAACCTGCTGCTGCTAAAATGAAACCAATCTTTCCTGAAAAATTACCTCGGTTAGTCATGAACGAATTTGTAGTTTGATGCAAAATAGACCTTAAACTAAAATTATCAAAAACACGTTTGAATTATGTCATTGTACCTAACTTGTAATTTATTTGGTTATTAATAACCGTAAAGTCTAATTTTTTACTGCGCGATGGAAGAAATAAAGAAGTTGACTACTCAGGAAAAGGCACTGCGGATTAATCTAAGTAAGTCTATTTATGGTTCGTTTGCCGAAATTGGAGCTGGGCAGGAAGTAGCCGCCAATTTTTTTAAAGTGGGTGGTGCCTCGGGTACCATAGCCAAAACCATGTCGGCCTACGATATGAAATTCAGTGATGCGATTTACGGAGTTTGCGATCGGTATGTGTGTGAGGACAGATTGATCCAAATGCTGGATCACGAGTATTCACTATTGCCTGAGCGTTTGCCAACGCGCATAAAAGATACCCGTTTCTTTTCATTTGCCGATACGGTAGAGGTTTTAAATTTTGAACGCACGAACCAAGGCCATGGTTGGATCGGGCTTCGGTTTCAATTAGCACCCGAAGGTCCTTTTAATGATTGTGTAGTGCATGTAAAAATGCACGATAACGATCCGATTCAACAACAAATCTCATTAGGTATTTTAGGTGTGAACATGATTTTCGGGTGTATGTTCATGCGCGAACCCGAAGAGATTATTAATTCGCTGCTGGATGGTTTAACTTCCCGTAGGATTGAAGTTGATATGTTTCGTATTAACGGCCCTGACTTCAAACAAGTGGATAATCGATTGATGGCATTGAAGCTTGTGAAGAATGGACTTACCCGCGCTGCCATGTTTGGCCCAGATGGCACGGTTATGCAACCCTCAGAAGCATTGTATAAAAAAAACGTGTTGGTGTTAAGGGGTCGCTTCCGGCCAGTTACGCATGTAAATGTTGATATGCTGCTTGCCGCACGCAGGCATTTTAAGCGCGAACCCGATGTTGATAAATCGCGCATGGTTGTGTTAACGGAGTTAACCCTCAATGATCTTAGTTCGGATGGGCAAATTGATGAAAAGGATTTTTTGCATAGAGCTGAAATTATTTGCTCGCTAGGGCAAACGGTTATGGTTTCAAACTATTTCGAATACTATCGACTGGTTGACTATCTTTCAAAAATAACGAAAGGAAAAAAAATAGGCCTTGTACTCGGCATCTATGCCTTGCAAAAGATATTCGAAGAAAAAACTTATGATAAAATCAGAGGTGGAATTCTAGAGAGCTTCGCTTCGTTATTCGGCACCAATGTTAAACTTTATATCTATCCGTCACTTCGCTACGGGACGAGTGAATTATTTACGTTAGAAGATTTTGAAAAAGAGTTGCCAGAAAATCTTCGACCTTTGTTTAGGTATTTAATTGCAAATAATAAGTTGGAAGACATTAAAAATGCAAACATTAGCAACTTGAATATCATTTCTGATAATGTATTAGCAATGATTCGAAAAGGCGAGGAGGGTTGGGAAAAGTTTGTTCCCACTAAAGTAGCTGAAGCCATTAAAGAAAATGGTTTGTTTGATTATCCTATGGATAAGATTCCTGCCTAATCTCTACCTACAGTTTACCCTCTGCTTTCATTCTTGAGAAATACGATCTCGTTTCGGCTAATACTTTTGGAGCTAATATAAAACCCGAAATCATGGTGGGTAATGCCATCAGCGCGTAAGCGATATCAATAATATTCATAACATCCTGCATGGAAAGAATGGCACCTAAAATAATTGTGCTTAAGTATAAATAGTTATAATATTTTCCCGCCTTTACGCCAGCCACAAAAGACATGGCTTTATTGCCATAGTAACTGTATGAGAAAAGCGAAGTGATAGCAAAGAAAAATGCACAAAGCAAAAGTAGAACTTTGCCGGTAACCCCCAGCGAAGATTCAAAAGCCATAGCCGTCATCGTAACTCCATTAGCATCGGTTGTTTGCCAAACACCTGTAGCTAAAATGGCAAGCGCTGTTAACGTGCAAACCAATAGGGTGTCAATTGCCGGACTTATCATGGAAACCAATCCTTCTCTTATAGGTTCCGAACTTTTTGAAGCGCCCAATGCCATGGGGGCTGTTCCTATTCCTGCTTCATTGGAGAAAGAGGCCCTGCGCACGCCAGCCACAATTAAACCTCCAACTACACCACCCAGCGCAGGTTCGCCATGATAATTATCAGCTGCGAAGGCATCGGAAATTATCATCCATAAATAATGAGGAATGTCTGTGATATGAAGAAACAGAATGGCCAGTACGGAACAAAAGTAAATCACGATCATCAAAGGCACCATTTTACCAGCCCACTTTCCTATACGTTGAATGCCACCCAAAATTACAATTCCAGCAATAATCATTAAGATAGTACCTATTACAAATTTCATAGTAGGAATTTCAAAACCTACAATTTGAAATGTATCGGCCTTTAGGCTTTCAGAACTTATACCAATATCAATGATAACTTGTGTTAATTGGTTTGCCTGAAAAATGGGAAGGCAACCAACCATTGCACAAAGACAAAATAAAATAGCTAATGGTTGCCACGGCTTTCCTAATGCTTCGCGGATCACATACATGGGACCTCCTTGAATAGTTCCTTCCGAATCTTTACCGCGATACATTACAGATAACGTGCTGGTAAAATAATTCGTGGACATACCTACGAAGGCAGCTACCCACATCCAAAATAATGCACCTGGCCCGCCAATAGAAATAGCCGCAGCAACGCCAGCAATATTGCCCATACCAACAGTTGACGCAAGAGCGGTTGACAGCGCTTCATAGGCATTGATTTGTCCTGGATCGTTTGGGTTGTTGAACTTGCCTCGTAAAATTGCGATTGCGTGGCTAAAATATTTATACTGAATAAAACGTGAATAAAATAAGAAAAATAATCCACCGAGAATCAGAAGAAATAAAACCGGAGTCCAGACACCGGAAGCGATGTTATTGATTAATTCACCCATCAGAAATCGTTAAATGTTGTTGTCTTTAGTGGCTAAAGTAGGAAATTAATTCCCTTTACCAATTGCTTTTTGATTTAATCGGAACCTATCACCTGTTGGCGGCAAGTGTCCATTGGCTTAATTCCCAAAGCATGCGTGCGCCAACATTAGCATCCCATTCATTGTCTGCCTTAGCATCAGGCGCTACTTCGCATAAGTCAAAACCTATTATTCGCTTTCCTGATTTCACGAGTTCTTGAATTAGATAAACGGTTTGCGAAAATTCTAATCCACCAGGAACAGGCGTGCCGGTATTAGGACAAAGTTTTGGATCGAGTGCATCTATATCGAAACTGATATAAACTAGATTGGGAAGTTCTTTAATAATTTCTGCACAGATTGATTTCCAGGTTTCACCTTCATACTGTCGCGCTTTCAGATCGGCATCGTAAAATGTTTTTACCCGACCCATAGAACGATTAATCACCTGCTCTTCTTCATCGCACAAATCGCGAACCCCAACCTGCACTAGTCTTGCAACTGCCGGAAGTTTTAATGCATTGTACATGATGGAACCATGTGAGTAGGTAAATCCTTCAAAAGCTTTTCGCAAATCAGCATGGGCATCGAATTGCAATACACCAAAGCGATCATACTTCTCCGCGAGTGCTCGCATCAAACCAATTGGCGTGCTGTGATCGCCACCTAATAGACCAATCAACTTTCCTTCTTTAAGATATTGGCTACAGATTTTCTTTACATAGATGTTTAAATTTTCAGAAGCTTCATTTATTTTAATGGGTACAATTTTTCCTGATTGCTCATTGCCGGCCTCCAACTGTTGAATATGACTTTTTGCCAGAAATCGTTGTTGATTGTTTTCCTGAAGCAATTCTTCAGAAACGGGTAACATGGTAATGGATGATTTCCAAGCTTCTTTTAGGTGGTGATGATGCAAATCAATTTGAAGCGAGGCATTCATAATAGCTTGTGGTGCCTGAGCAGTACCTTCGCGGTAAGAGACTGTTACTTCCCAGGGCACTGGAACGATAATTAGTTTTGCTTCATCCACAGATACGGGCAGCCCAAACAGATTTCCTTTTTTGCTAACTCCATTTGAATCAAAACCTTCTGTCATAAACCGTATGGTTGTAAAAATAAATCTGAACTTCCTGATTGCGTTGTTATTTCTGCCCAATCGCATTCAAAGGTAAGAGATCGCAGTTCAGCGGTGTTCATAGCGGCAATAGATTCTTTTTCAGTTAGATAATTATAGAGTTCTACAATAGTAGGGAAGTGGCCAACAATTAGTACACTATTATAATGTGTATCCAGTTGGTTAATCTGTTTTAAAATTGCCATTAAGTTCTCCGAATAAATATCTTCTTGAATTTCAATTTTAGTCAAACCAATATTCAATTGTTCACCAATTAATATTGCAGTTTTAAGCGCACGTTCTGCTGGGCTGCTGACTATTAAATCCAATTTAATGCCTTTTGCTTCTATAATTTTTCCAAGCTCATTCGCTTCCGTTTCACCTGTTTGCGTAAGTATTCTTGTTTTATCTTTTTGATTGCGTGCAACTTCTGCTTGCGCATGCCTAACTAAATATAGAATTCGTGTCATTGCGCGTAAAATTTGCGAGGATAAAAAATTATTTTGACTCAATATTATAATAGGAGTTAATACCAACCAATTTTTCTGCAAAATGATGGTAATCAAGGTAATTACAATTTTTTTGATGCGGACTTTATCCGTTGAAAGACTCGTTCAGAATACCCGTTTGACCTGCTTCAACTTTGTGTTTTTAAAAATTTACTGATATTTGGAGTCATTCAAAGTAAAATTGAGCTCATGTCCAAGAACTTAGTAATTGTTGAGTCACCCGCAAAAGCGAAGACGATAGAAGGCTATTTAGGTAAGGATTATAAGGTCTCATCCAGTATGGGCCACATCCGTGATTTAGCTAAAGGAAATGGTGCAATCGACATTGAAAATAATTTTGAACCTACCTACGAAGTATCTCCAGATAAAAAAGAAGTAATAAAGAATTTAAAACTACTAGCGAAGGATGCCGAAATGGTTTACCTGGCGAGTGACGAGGACCGCGAAGGAGAGGCCATTTCTTGGCACTTAAAAGAAGTACTTGATCTAAAGGACAGCAAAACCAGAAGAATAGTTTTTACGGAGATTACTAAGAACGCAATCTTAAATGCAATTCAAAATCCGCGTGGTATTGATATTGATTTGGTAAATGCCCAACAAGCGAGAAGATTACTTGATCGCTTAGTAGGGTTTGAGTTATCCCCCATACTTTGGAAAAAAATTAGTACTGGGCTCTCAGCAGGTCGGGTGCAATCAGTAGCTGTACGCTTAGTTGTTGAGCGCGAGCGCGATATTGAAAAATTTGAAGCAAAATCTTCCTTTAAAGTTTCCGCAATTTTTGATTTAGGAAATGGAAAGCAATTGATTGCCGATCTATCTGAAAAATTTAGCGAAGAGAAAGATGCACTTGCCTTTTTGGAATCTTGTAAAGGAGCAACGTTTTCTATTTCGGATTTAATTAAGAAGCCTGCGAAAAAATCGCCAGCACCACCGTTTACAACATCAACGTTGCAACAAGAGGCTGGGCGAAAATTGAGTTTTTCAGTTTCGCAAACCATGATGGTGGCTCAGAAGTTATATGAAGCCGGTAAGATTTCATACATGCGTACAGATTCGCTCAATCTTTCGGAAGATGCAGTGAAAGGTGCTGTGAATCAAATTCAATCTGCTTACGGAAAAGAGTTTGTTTTCACCCGCAAGTTCAAAACGAAATCGGCCAACGCACAAGAAGCGCACGAAGCAATTCGACCAACGGATTTTTCTTTAATGAATCCGGGTATGGATCGCAATGCGCAACGATTATACGATCTTATCTGGAAGCGGGCCATTGCTTCGCAAATGGCTGATGCCGAATTGGAACGCACAACGGCAACCATTTCGATCTCAACAAATCCAAAAACACTAAGCGCCACTGGTGAGGTAATTAAGTTTGAAGGTTTTCTGAAGGTGTATATGGAGTCGAAAGACGATGATGATGATGATTCGGAAGATGAAGAAAGTGGTAAAGTTTTGCCACCGCTTAATGTTGGACAGGTTTTAGACTTAGATCAACTTTCAGCATCACAAACTTTTTCGCGTCACCCGGCTCGCTACACCGAAGCAAGTCTTGTAAAGAAATTAGAAGAGTTAGGCATTGGCCGACCTTCCACGTATGCACCAACAATTTCAACTGTGCAAAAGCGCGGCTATGTAGTGAAAGAAAGCAGGGAAGGAGTTGAGCGTCATTATAAAGTTCATGTATTAAAGTCGGATGTAATCAAGTCGATTGATAAGACTGAAAATACAGGAGCAGAGAGCAACAAGTTGTTCCCGACAAATACAGCCATGATTGTGAATGATTTTCTGGTTGAACACTTTCCGGATATAACGAACTATTCATTCACGGCTGATATAGAACAAGAGTTTGATGAGATTGCCAGTGGTAAATTGAAATGGCAATCCATGTTGGGAAACTTCTATAAGCCGTTTCACAAAACGGTTGAGAAAACCAATTTGGTTGAACGTTCATCAGTAGCCAACAAGAGTAAAGAATTAGGTGTAGATCCGAAGACGGGCAAGAATGTATATGTGAAGCTTGGTAAGTTTGGCGCCTATGTGCAGCTGGGTGAAAACCCGGATGACAATGGGGGTGAGAAACCAAAGTTTGCGCCTTTGCGTGTTGGCCAATTTATTGAAAACATTTCGCTCACGGATGCACTTGAGTTGTTGAAGCTACCGCGTACGTTAGGCGACTTCGAAGAAAAAACTATTGTTGCTAATATTGGTCGATTCGGTCCATATGTACTTCACGACAAAAAATTTATATCGATCCCGAAAGGAGAAGATCCTTATACGATAACGCATGAGCGGGGCATTGAATTAATTCATGCGAAGCGCGAGCTTGATGCAAATCGATTGATAAAATCGTTTGCCAGTGAAGGAAATACAGAGATAGAAATTTTGAACGGTCGTTTCGGACCTTATATAAAGGCGGGTAAGAAGAATGTGAAAATTCCAAAAGGCAAAGAGCCTTCTGAACTTACGTTGGAAGAATGCGTAACGCTAGCAGCCAATGCACCTGAGAAGAAAGGTCGTTGGGGTCGCTTTGGTGGTGCTAAGAAAAAAGCAGACGCGGATGCACCTGAAGCACCCGCAAAGGCAGTAAAGAAAGTTGCTAAGAAAGCAGTGAAGAAGATTGCGAAGAAAGCTGCTAAAAAAGCAGTTAAGAAAAAGACAAAGTAATTTCTGATATTTATATTCAAGAAGAGTGTCAATGCTAGGTTGATGCTTGATTTTATAATCTTGAATGAACCATCATGAAAAAACTTTTTGTTGCTCTTACGTTACTCCTCTCTGCCACTGCGAATTCTCAAACCCTCGAACAATTCATGAGCCACCCGATTGAATCCAATCTGGCGGTGTCGCAGGATGGAAAAAATCTCGCATGGGTTTACAACGATCACGGTAAACGAAATATTCTTGTAAAAACGGGTTCTGATTTACCAAGATTTTTAACCGACTATCAATTAGATGATGGTCAGGAAATTTCGCAATTGGTGTTCTCACCAAATGGAACGAAACTTTTATATGTGCGTGGTAGCGAGCCAAATCGTTATGGTCAAAACGCAAACCCGTCAAGTCTTGCCGAAGGCGCAGAACAAGCAATATATTATAAGGAGTTAACCTCTAAGAGTCCGCCTTCAAAAATCCAAAATGGTAATAGTCCGGTATTCTATAAAGATGGTATTCGATTTTTATTCAGTAAGGGTGGACAGATTTACGAATCCACTATGGATATTAATTACACGCCTAAACTTTTGTTTAGTGCCCGCGGAAGTAATGGTAATCCTGCGTTTTCTCCGGATGGAAATGAAGTCCTCTTTACAAGTGATCGCGGTGATCATGGGTTTATAGGAATTTATAATACTATTCGCAGAGTCATTCGTTGGGTGGCTCCTGATGTCAGTAATGATAGCTACCCGGTTTGGGCTCCCGATGGAAAACGAATTGCTTTTATTCGTGTGGCTGGAACCAAAGCGGGTGAGTTAAGCAACCTGACAGGTGGAGTAAAATTTTCTATTTGGATAGCTGATACGGAAACCTTAAAAGCAAAAATGATTTGGAAGTCGCCTACCGATGATGGTGGATTTTCACAATATGCGACTAACAAAGCTCTTGATTGGACTTCAACCGGACGCATTTTATTTTTTAGTGAACACAGCGGCTGGAATCATTTGTATTCAATGAACGATGCAGGTGCTGATTTAAAAGATATCACTCCAGGCAACGGTGAAGTAGAAAGTTATACACTCGACCCAACTGCTAAGTTTATTTATTTCGATGGCAACCGCGAAGATATTGATCGCAGGCATCTTTGGAAATCGGATATTACAATTGGTTCGCCAATAGCTGTTACAACAGGTGAAGGAATTGAAATGTATCCAACGTTTGCAGGTTCACAATTATATGCATTTCGGTCTACTACAAACACCTCTAAACAGTTAGTGCGTGTTGATGAACCAAGTAAAGCAACCGTTCCGGCTTATGTTCCAAAGCTTACAACCTTTTCGCCAGCAGTATTTCTTAAACCCGAGCAAGTAATTATGAAAGCGGCCGATGGTACTACAGTACATGGACAGTTGTTTATCAACCATGCCGCAGCTGGCAAGAAGCCGGGCATTGTGTTTATGCATGGTGGCCCTATTCGTCAAATGTTGCTTGGCTTTCATTACAGTGATTACTATATCAACAGCTATGCATTCAATCAATACCTGGCCAGTCAAGGATACGTGGTGTTGTCAGTCAATTTTCGTTCGGGTATTGGTTATGGTCGCGATTTTCGCAGGGCAAAAAATCAAGGTCCACGCGGTGCGAGTGAATATCAAGATGTTCTTGCTGCAGCAAAACACTTACAATCCTTACCTGAAGTAGATGCAGCTAAGATTGGATTGTGGGGTGGTTCTTATGGTGGCTATCTTACTGCCATGGGTTTATCTAGAAGTCCTGAGATTTTTAAAGCAGGTGTTGATCTGCATGGAGTTCATGATTGGGCATTTCGTGCCCGTGAGTTTTCGCCCGGTGGCAGTTGGGGCATTACTGATAAAGACATGGATGTTGCCTACAAGAGTTCACCCATTTCTGATTTAAGCAAATGGACTGCGCCTGTGCTGCTAGTGCATGGCGATGATGATCGCAATGTGTTGTTTCAACAAACTACTGACCTTGCTGAAAAGCTCCGCGATAAAAATGTTGCTGTTGAAGTGTTGGTGTTACCCGATGAAGTGCATGGCTTCTTACGTTATGATAGTTGGAAGCGCGTGTTTGAAAGTGCTAAAGATTTCTTTGATCGAACTTTGAAATAGTTGTTCGTTGATGGTTCTTCACACTTAGTCACTATTCGAAAAACCATCAACGAGTAACGATCAACCAACCTATGAAAAAACTAGTAGTGCTTACAGGTGCGGGCATGAGTGCCGAGAGTGGTCTTGCCACCTTTCGGGATGCGGGTGGCTTGTGGGAAGGACATCGGGTTGAGGATGTGGCAACGCCTGAAGCATGGCAACGAAATCCAGAACTCGTTTTGGAATTTTATAATCAACGCAGAAAGCAAGCGCTTGAAGTAAAACCCAATCGCGGCCACGAAATTTTGGCCGAGCTACAACAAAAGTTTGAAGTTACAATCATTACACAAAATGTAGATAACCTGCATGAGCGCGCAGGTTCTAAAAATGTCATTCATTTGCATGGAAGTCTATTTGAATCACGAAGCACAGTGAATCCAAAATTAATTTATCGAATAGACGGATGGCAATTAAACTTAGGCGATAAGTGTGAACGTGGCTCGCAATTGCGCCCTAACATTGTTTGGTTTGGTGAAATGGTTCCTATGATAGAAGTAGCCGCAAATATTTCCGCTGATGCTGATTTGTTTTTAGTAGTTGGTACTTCGCTGGCTGTTTATCCCGCAGCGAGTTTGATTGACTATGTTCCCGATCAAATAAAAAAATATGTGGTAGACCCAAAACGCCCACCTGTGTTGCATGTGCCCAACCTTGAGTTTATTGAGATGGGAGCGAGCAAGGGAATGGAGCGGGTTAAGGAGATTTTGATTACCAATTTGGATTGAAATATTATTTCCAGATAAGCAACGTGCTTACTCTATTTTTGAACAACATAATTATAATACTATGTGGTTAATTTTTGCTTTGCTATCGGCTCTGTTTGCAGCGTTGACAGCCATTTTTGCTAAAATTGGAATTAAGAATGTGGATACTGATCTGGCAACGGCTATCCGCACAGTAGTGATATTGGTGTTAGCTTGGGGCATCGCGTTCGTGCGTGGTGGAACAAGTACTATTGGCTCACTCACAAAACAGAATTTAATTTTTCTTACCCTTTCTGGTGTCGCAACTGCACTGTCGTGGATATTCTATTTCAGGGCATTGCAGTTGGGGAAGGTATCCCAAGTAGCAGCAGTTGATAAATTGAGCGTAGCACTCGCAATCATTTTCTCAATTATTTTTCTTGGCGAATCGTTAACGTTGAAGACAGCTATTGGCGCGATTTGTATAATTATAGGAACCATTGTTATTGCTGTTTGATAACAGATAGCTGCATATAACTTAAATCATTGCATCCCTGCTTTTCCTATTTCAATTCTTTTAGGTAAGAATCATTCAATTTTTTCAATTCGATTTGCGCTTTTAAAATCTCGCCCGACAATGATTTGGTAGGAGGCATAGCAACATCGGTAACAGTGCTCAATGATCTTTGATACCAATCGCTCCATGCGTTTAAGATCTCTTTTTCCTGGTCTATTGAATTTCCGTCTGCAACAGCTGCTTTACTTAACTCAAATTCCTTTTTCAGTCTTATTTTAGCTGAGTTTGTAAGTATTGCTATTAATTCTTGAGCGGTTTTTTCATCTGCATTAATCAAGGTGTACGCGCTGACTAGAGCAGCGGTACCAACATTCCTCATCGTTTCTTTAGACACTTTATCGATACGATCATTATCGGTGTGATAAAATTGATCGGTAAAATGCCAGAGTAGTAATCCTGGAATATTCACTTTTAGAAATGGTGTATGATCGCTGCCCCCTTCAAACGGATTGGTGTTGACTTTCCAATTTGCATAAGCCCCCTGACTTTCAAAAACGTGGATGATAAAATCATTAAGATAATGTGGCTTCATATCTTTCGCGGTAAGCTTTTGGCCGCCCCATTCTGAATGTTTATCGTCACCACGCGTCCAGATGGCACTTGGATCGGGCATTTTTTCAATCAAGAATGATCCACCTGTAACGGATGTATTTTCTCCTACCATATCCAAACTGATTCCCCAGTTTATTTCAGAAGTTCGTTTATCTTTTTCAGTAATGTATCGATGCGTTGAAATAATTTCATCTCCCCATAAAAAAGTAAGTGTACGCTTTGCTTCAATTTTATTTGAACGCAATAAGTTTGCGGTAATCATCGCCATTTCCAATTGGGTTCCCACACCTGTGGCATTATCATTGGCGCCTGGCTCCTGAATGTGTGCACTAAACACCAGACTCTCTTTTGGTAAAGATGATCCTTTTATATTCGCAACAACAGTTAGTTCTTTTGAAGGATAAATCTTTGTAGTGATGTTTACTTTTACTTTTGTTGGGCCCGCTGCAACTGCTTTCTTTAGCTTTTCTTTTGCTTCGAATGAAAGTGCAATTCCCCAGGGTTTATTCTTTTCATCGTATGGCAAGCTTCTAAACTGAATAGATGTTTTATTTTTTTCGGGTTGTAAATAGGCTGGATTGTCATAGGTAATAATTCCTAATGCGCCTGTAGCGATGGCAGCTTTATATAATCGGTAGGAGCTGACCTCACCAAAAACAACTTTACCTTTTACCTCTTTTGTTTTTAGCTCATCTATATTTTCGATGTAGATAAGATCTGCCACTATACCTTCTTCGGGTGTTGAGAATGAGTTCAGAAAAACCATATTTCGATTAGAAGATTGGTCTAACAGTTTTTCAGATGCACCCACAATGGAAAGACTTGCATCTACCGGCTCCCAGGTTGGCTTATCCATTTCACGTGTTTCAACACGATAGGTTAATCGATCGCTTGCATCTGCTTTTGATTCCAGCACATAACCTGCTTCTTCCAGCTTAGCAACTATGCGATATACACTTTGATTAAAACCGGTATTGCCTGCTACTCGCCAATATTTCTCTACAAAAGCGGTAGTTTCAAATGCTACATCTCCTTTAAATTCAGGGCGTACCAATTCAAAATATTTTTCCGTTGTATTCGTAATAGCCACCCAAGCGCTTGATATTAGGGTAACGCTAAAAATAATTGTCGCTATGATGGATTTGTATTTCATGAAACTGATTTATCGAGTTATACTTGTTAGGAAGTAGTCTGGATTCTTAATCGTGTTTGTCAAAGATGAGCATGATAAGATTTATGGAGAGCAGCATACGATCTGATCAAACAAGATTGAATTGAACAAATTTGGTTGTTCCATGTTTGGCAAATGGCCAGCCTTCGGAATAACAAACAGTTTTGCTTTTGGAATTCGTTCGTTTAAGTTAGCCCTAACATCCTCTAACTTAACAACTGTATCATGTTCGCCCCAAAAACAAAATACCGGCATCCCTGATAAAGCAATTTGCTTATGCTCGTTTTCCATGGAAGGACTATTTTTTCTTGTTGAGATTAGCGCTCTTACAAAGCCTTTATACTTCATCATGGATTCGTATTTTTTATCCCAGCCAACAAAAGGAGTTGGATCATAGAAATCACCTAACTGACCCTGAGCCATAGAACTATAGTTTTCACTTTTCTTAAATGCAATGATTTCATCATCAGGTACCATAGCCGGGTATTCATTGTTTGGAGCAATGGTTTCAAAACTAGCAGGATCAACATAAATCAAATTTTGGATTCGCTCGGGATATTGAAAGGCAAATGCACTAATGGTTCGTCCGCCATACGAAAGCCCCATAAGATTTATCTTTTTAGTGATTTTAAGCGCATCCAAAAGTTCTTTCAATTGAGATGTATAGAGTGCTACATCATAAACTACATCTGGATTATCTGAATATCCGCGACCATACACATCGTACCGTAATGCCCCGTAGCCTCGTTTTAACGCAGCATAATAGGTAGAATCCCAAATGTAGGAGGGAACCGAAAAGCCATGCACCATGACCAGTATGGTATCGGCATTGGTATTTTCAAATTCATAATACGTATACCCTGCACTTAGCTTTACAAAATTCCCTGTGTTAACCGCAGTTCTGAAGGCGGCATCTTTTGTAACCGTTTCCGGATCTGTAAATGAATCGTTCTTTTGGTTTGAACAACTTAATACAAGTGCTACCTGAACCAACAGGAGCGATGTACGAAATAGTTTGAGCACGAAGATTTTGATTTAAGTAGTTGTATGTTCTTTATAATGACTCACCACCTTGATGAAACCCAATGCGTGGCTTTTCTGATTTTATTTCTTTTATTTCAAATTCTTTCACGTCATCGAAAATCACAATCTCCATTAATTCAGGTGTCCGCTCTTCCTTTTTCATAGCAGCTAAGCGCAAGTGTTGATTCTTAACTGATTCACCAACTACTTGCCTTACGGTTCGCGCGTTACCAAAATGGGTATCACGATTGGCGTGTAAAAAGGTAAAGTAATTTTTTAGATGAGCTTGTGCTGCAGGATCGGGTTGCGCGTCTTCTTTTTTGAATATTGCCATGGCAATAGTATACATCTCCTCGGCTGTATAATCTGGAAACTCAAAGTACTTATCGAAGCGCGATCTTAAACCAGGATTCGATGAAATGAATTCCTGCATATTTTCTGTATAACCCGCTACAATAACTCCAAACTTGCCTCTAAAATCTTCCATTCGTTTTAGAATTACCTGAATGGCTTCTGCACCAAAATCGTGTTGCGAGCCCTTTTGATTTGCTAACGAATAGGCTTCATCAATAAATAAAATTCCGCCCATTGCCTCAGTAACTTTTTCTCCTGTTTTCATGGCAGTCTGTCCTACAAATCCTGCCACTAATGCCTCGCGATCAACTTCTACCAAATGAGCTTTTTCAAGAATGCCCAACCCTTTATAAATCTTTGATAGAATGCGAGCCACAGTTGTTTTACCGGTTCCAGGATTACCCGTAAATACGGTGTGCAATGAAAATTTGCTCAACACATCTTTACCGCTTTCCTGATAGAATCTTACAAGCTGCACCATTTCATTTACCTCATTCTTAATGTTAGTTAATCCGGTTAACGCATTTAACTCGGCCAGACTTTCATAAAGTATATTATCTAAATTATTATTAGTACCACCCGACTGCGTCTCTTGCTTTACAACTTGACCTGCCCCGCTGTGCACAGTAGCGCTGCCCTCTACAAATGTTTCGCCAATACGGAACGGAACGGTTGCCAAAAGATTATCCATAAAAACAATTTCCAGCGTATAAGAATCATTGCTCCATCGGCCTGGCGTATCGCCACCCCAACCCGGAAAAATAGTTTGCACCTGGCCAGCCGAGTTTGCAGTTATATAACTTAAGTATGCGTGACTACCTTTTAGTTGACCGGCATCGTTATAAAAGTTGAAGAATATCTCAGCAAAATAATCTTTTGGATGTTTGTTCTTGAACTTAAACTCGCACCAAACAAATCGGGTTTCGCGAAGGCTAAATTGTGTTCCATATTTTTTTTCGGATGCGGATGAAGCCTTCGAATCGCCTTCAAATAAATTGATCGACTCAATATCAAAATACAGATTCTCACCTTCTTTGCTTGGTCCAACATCTTCAACATAAAACTTAGATTCACCCACTTTTACATCATCGATGTAACCTTCCCACACATAATCACCACGCAGCCAGTAGGCACCAAGTGTAGCATTGCCCCAAGCCTGACGAACGTAAACAATGTTTTCATCTTTCAAAATTGTTCGCTTCAACTCAAGATTACAAAGTTCATTTTTTTGGCTGCCTTGAATGAAGAAACATTTTAAGCGAAACGAAGCTTCCCAATCTTTTTCGTCAAACAGTTTGTTGAAAAATGAAAACTCAACCCGCATATACGTGGTTTCGTAACGATCGTAAACCTTACGGTATTTTTTTGTGGCATCAGCCATCCACTCATCAGAAGAATGCACTTTGATGTCGCGGTATTTGTAAGGCAATTGCTTGGAGTTATCAGAATTGTTGGGTGAGTCCATAGTAATACTTTTAGGGCATTTAAATTAGTAAAATAGTTATGATTTTTTTAGACAAATTTTAACTATGAATTGCAATATTTTAGAATTCAGCAACTTACCTTTTCAGTAAGTGTTTAAGTGTGGCTTCGATGGTGGCCATTTCTGAAACTCCCGGTTTCAGAATTACACTTTTTGTCTCGTCAGGCTTGATTTTCACAATCAAACCGCTTGTTTTCATGCGATCTTCAATGTGTATTTCAGATTTGCTGATTGCCTCTTCAAATAGCCTTTGCAGGGTATTGAATTGTTCAGAAGTAATTTTTTGATGGGTTGGTTCGCCACCGCTATAGAAACCGGTAGAACTTTGCTCCGGTTTAACCGGAATGTATTGGATGGAGTCTTTCGTAATTATATAACGATTTGCACTACCATCTGAATATTCATAATGAATTGTGGATTCCATACATGAAGTTAAGATAGCTAAACTAAGAATCAATTTAACGGATTTGATCACGAACGAATGTAGAAAAAATCTTGGTGCAAGAGTAGTATTCCGATTTGTAAAGTAGTTAGCTAAAAGCAATTCCAGTCTGCTTCGAAATATCTTTTAAGTCATCGATTACTGCAGGAATTAATGGAACACCTTCTTTTCTGCGGATTACTTCCTCTTCGTGTTCAGGATCGCCCGGAATTAACACCGCATTCTGACCTTTAACCGGTTTAGTATTTCTAAAAACTTCAATCCACTCATCTATGCGCTGCTTGAATTCAGTAACATCCATAAAACCATCAATCTCCATCGCTCCAAAAAAATGACCAATGCCTTTACCTACACTGCGTGAAGGAATTTCTTGTCGCAATGCAAAAGGTGGCGCGAAAGGGCCCCAGTTTGCGCCACTCAACACACTGGTTAGAATATCGACCATGGCCGAGAGTGCATAGCCTTTATGTCCACCAAGATCACGTTCGGAACCAAGCGGCAGCAATGCACCACCCTCAATCATATCAGCGGGTTGATCAGTCATATCACCCTCTTTATTAATGATCCAACCTTTCGGGATTTTTTTTCCTTTGCGTTTGGCAATTTCTATTTTACCATATGCAGCTGCGCTTGTTGCAAGATCAATTACAATTGGCTTGTTCTTTAAACCCGGAAAAGCAATAGAGATTGGGTTTGTACCCAACATGCGCTCGGCACCCCACAAAGGCGCTACAAGTTTTGTGGTGTTAGTCATTGACCAACCAATCATATCGCGCTCAAGCGCCTTGAATGAGTAATAGGAGGCAATACCATAATGATTGGTGTTACACACACTGGCCCAACCCGAACCAAACTGACTTGCCTTGTCGATAGCAATTTGATTGGCTCGTGGACCTACCACCAAACCTAATCCATTGTCACCATCAACTGTACAAACACTTTTTCTTTCCCGAACAATAGTAATGTTTGGTTTGGGATTTATACGGCCCAACTTAAACATATCGAAGTAGGTATGCAGGCGCGCTACACCATGCGAGTCGATGCCGCGCAAGTCGGATAGGCTTAATACATCGGCTGCCTGTTCGGCATCTGATTTAGGTACACCGAAATGTAAAAAAACTTTTATGGTAAACTCTTTAAGTTGTTCCGATGGAAATAATGTAGTTTGATCGAGTTGCATACTGATTAAAGTTCAAATATTTTATCCATTAAGATCCATTTCTCTCCAGGCTTTGCTTGAGGCAATGCTTGTTGATACTTCCACAGCATTTGTTCCCACTCCTGTACTTTGGGATTGCTTGTATCGGCTTGTGATTTCATGAAAAATGAAAAGCTGTCAGTTGTTTCCATAATCATAAACAATCTGTTACTGGTTCGAAATATTTCCATTTTTTCTATCCCAGATTCGCGAATACTTATTTCAATATCGGGCCAGATTTTTTTATGAAGCGCTTCATACTCCGAAATTAATTTGGGATCATCTTTTAAATCGAGCGCGAGGCAGTAACGTTTCATTGCGAAATGGTTTTGTTTGATTTAAAGCCACTAATACCAAACCAGGCAATCACGAAAAAGCAAAGTAATGGGATTAGGTACGAGATTTGGATATTTGATTTATCGGATATAAGGCCCATTAAAACTGGAAAGAAGGCCCCACCAGCAACTGCCATTACAACAAGTGATGAACCTAGTTCAGTATCCTCTTTTATATCTTCAATCGCCAGAGAGAAAATTGTTGGAAACATAATTGATTCGAAAAATGGAACAGCCAGTAATGCCCAGATTGCAATTTCAGATTTTGCGAAAACAGCAATAACTAAAAGAATGATACAAACCATTGAATAGATCGACAACAAACGGTTTGCTGGAATGAATCGAGTTAGAAACGTTCCGGCAAAGCGGCCCACCATAAATCCGAACATAGCCACACCTAACCAAATAGCTGCTTCCTTTTCGGGTGTGCCACCTGTAAACTTTGCAAATCGGATAAAGAAACTTGTTACGCAAACCTGCGCACCTACGTAAAAGAATTGAGCAACTACTCCCCATTTTAGTTGGGGATGTTTCAAAGCTTTAAAGATACCTGTCTTCTGATTCTTCTTTTCTACTGGAACTTCAGGCATGGTTGTAAAATAAATCAATACGGCTACTGCCAAGACTACTGCGGCAATTATTAGGTAGGGAATTTTTATTGCATCAGCCTCCATTTGCAAATATTGATTAAGTTGATCAGCCGACATTTCATTCAATTCTGATTCGCTATGTTCAATACCGCTAAGAATCATTTGTCCGCCAAGCAAGGGTGCCAAAAATGCACCCAGGCCGTTAAAGGATTGAGAAAAATTAAGGCGTGTAGTTGCTGTTTCTGGTTTGCCAAGAATAGTTACGTAGGGATTAGCGGCTGTTTCAAGAAAGGTGCAACCTGAGGCTACGATAAACAATGCGCCTAAAAAGAAGATGTAGATGCGGGTGCTTGCAGCAGGTAAAAATAATAGCGCTCCAATAGCATACAGTAAAAGCCCAAAGAGGATTCCCTTTTTGTAGCCATATTTTTTCATAAAGAGACCAGCGGGTATCGCCATTATCAAGTAACCAACATAAACTGCCGAATCAATCAATGCGGATTGCAGATCACTAAGTTGACAGGCTTTCTTAAGGTGTGGAATTAGAATGGGTTCAAGGTTATGAACGAACGCCCACAGAAAAAATAAACTCGTAACCAGAATAAAAGGAATCAGAACTTTTTGATTTGTATTGGTCATCCTGTAAGCTTGAGAATTTACACTAAGTAGCGGTTAACTGATTGCACGGTCAAGATGTGAATAACCTCCATCAACAAACACCCATTGGCCAGTAGTATGACTGGAACGGTCGGAGAGTAGAAATGCAACAGTATCTGCAATCTCTTCTGATTTGGTAAGTCGGTTTTGAAGTGGAATTTTTTTTGAGATTGATGCCAACTTTGCTTGCGGATCAGGAAATTTTTTTAGCCATGATTCATATAAGGGTGTAGATACTTCTGCTGGTATCACCGCATTGACGCGTATCGAATAGGGGAGTAACTCCACGGCCCACTCGCGGGTTAGCGCAAGTATAGCACCTTTAGCCGCTACATAGCCCGATGTGTTACCTTGGCCAGTAACGGATGTTTTGGAACCAATATTTACAATGGAACCCCTCCGTTTCTTTAAGTATGGTAATGCATAGTGTGCCATAAAATAATAATGACCGGCATTGTTGTTCATGGATTGTATAAAACTTTCTGGTGTTCCATTTTCAAGTCCTATACTATCATTTCCCCCAGCATTATTCACCAAGCCATCTATGTGGCCTAATTCCAAAACAATATCATCAATTACTTCTTTGCAGGCTTGAGGAGAAGTGAGATCAGCTTGAAAAAACTTTCCTTTTTGATTGCTATCGGGCAAGGTTTTAATAGACTCTGGTTTTTTATCAACTATGGCAACTAAGGCACCTTCTTCGGTAAGAATTCTTACAATCTCTTTACCGATGCCACGAGCCCCGCCAGTGACAATAATTACTCTGTCTTTTAAATGAAGATCCATTTTTAAAGATTGTAAAATCTTATCGCATTTTCACCCATTATCGATTGTTTTTCTGTTTCACTAAAAGTTGAAAGATATTGTTCAATAATGCTTAGCTGATCGGGATAGGAACCTGCAACTAAACACACTGGCCAATCCGATCCATACATTAATCTTATTGTACCAAAACTTTCAAAAACAGAATCAAGGTAGGGCGTAAAATCTTCATGCTTCCAGGTTTTCCAATTTGCTTCGGTAACCATGCCCGAGAGTTTGCAATACGCATTTGGAAAACCTGCAAGTATGGCCATGTGTTTTTCCCATGTTGATTTACCTGCTTTTCCTATTTGTGGCTTAGCCATGTGATCAATAACAAACTTTTGATTTGGAAACTGACTGACAAACCAAATTGCCTCTTCAAGTTGGTGTTCCTTGATCAGGATATCATAGGTGAGATTGAATTTTTCTAAGGCTTTGATCCCACGCAAAAAATCCTTTTGCATCAGAAAGCCTGCAGGCTCGCCTTGAACCACGTGACGAACACCTTTCAGTTTTGAATGTTTACTAAAATGGGCAAGGCGATCTTCAACTGAAGTTGAACGGAGATCAACCCACCCAACTACACCTTTAATAAACGAATTTTTCTCAGCCCGTTCAATTAAGAAATTAGTTTCGTTTTCCGATTGATCGGCCTGCACGGCTACACAGCCATCAAAGGTGTTTTCAAGAAGAAGTGGTTCAAGGTCTGTGGGATAAAAGTCTTTTTGAATTACGCGCATGTCATCCGTAATCCAGCTATCACGCACAGAATTATATTTCCAAAAGTGTTGATGCGAATCGATTTTGGAAATAGCTCTTGACATGTTACTCAACTAAACGGCTACTTGCTTTTGTTCACCAAGGCCTTCGATGCCTAGTTCAATCACATCACCTCTTTTAAGATAGATTGGTGTTTTCATGCCTAAGGCAACACCAGCAGGTGTTCCAGTTGAAATAACATCTCCTGGCAATAAGGTCATAAACTGGCTGATGTAACTTACTAAATAGGGGACTTCAAAAATCATATCGTCCGTATTATTGTCTTGCATCATTTGGCCATTAACTTTTAACCACATATGCAAGTTGTTGAAGTTGGCCACTTCATCTTTTGTTACCAGGTATGGCCCCATGGGAGCAAACGTATCACAGCTTTTTCCTTTCACCCATTGACCATTTCGCTCCAATTGAAATTCACGTTCCGAGTAATCGTTGTGCAAGCAATAGCCGGCAACATAATCCATAGAATTTTTCTCATCCACGTAAGTAGCTTTTTTCCCAATGACTACAGCAAACTCAACTTCCCAATCTGTTTTAGTGCTATTGCGGGGGATCATGAGGTTATCATTCGGGCCGCATAAAGCTGTTGTGGATTTAAAGAAAATAATTGGTTCCGGTGGTAACTGCATTTTTGATTCAAGCGCGTGCTTGGTGTAGTTAAGACCAACACAGATGATTTTTGACGGCCGCTGAAAACATGGGCCAAGTCGTGTACCCTCTTTAACTAATGAAAGCGAAGCCTGGTTTTGTGCAAGCCATTTGCTTAATCGATTTAATCCATCATTTTCAAAAAACGCTTCGTTATAATCTTCACCAAAAGGCGAAGCATCATATAATTTATTGTCAAGTAAAATGCCGGGTTTCTCTTTTCCGGGTTCACCAAATCGAAATAGTTTCATTTTGTTTATGTGTTTAGTCTTGTAAATCCGCCATCAATGGGGTAGTCTGTACCGGTAATAAAAGAAGCTTCATCCGAACATAGGTAAAGTGCCAAAGTTGCAATCTCATCGGGCTTTCCCATTCGTCCAATGGGTTGAGTCTTAGATAATTTTTCGAACATTTCTTTTTCCTTTCCGGGATAATTCTTTTGCAAAAATCCATCTACAAAAGGTGTGTGTACACGCCCTGGTGAAATGCAATTGCAACGGATCCCTTCTTCCACATAATCTTTTGCAACTGAAAGTGTCATAGAAAGCACAGCGCCTTTAGTCATGGAATAGGCAAAGCGTTCACTTATTCCAAGTCCGGCTGCTACCGAAGCTAAATTAAGAATTACTCCGCGGTTTTGATTTCGCATATAAGGTATAGCTCCGTACATCGAATTGTAAACTCCCTTAACATTAACCTGATATAATCTATCAAAGTCGGCCTCAGAAGTATTATCTAGTTTTCCAATATGCGAAACGCCCGCACTATTTACTACGATGTCAATTGTATTATAATCTTTTACTATTTGAGCATAAACTTGAATCGTCTCAGTTTGAGAGGCAACATTGCAAGGGTATGCTTTAGCACTATTTTTATTCGCCCTTATTTCTTCCGTTACATTAATTATGGATTCTTCGTTAAGGTCCATTAAACAAGTGGTAGCTCCATGCTTTGCCAATTGTATTGCTATAGCCTTCCCAATTCCACTTCCGCTGCCGGTGACAACTGCAGTTTTTCCGCTAAGGTCAAATATCATGGTACAAGATAATTAGAACTTTATTTTGTCACCTCTTTTTTAAGAAAATCAATCATCTTTTGTGTATCATAGTTGCGGGTGCCGACTTCTTTCATTATAATTTTTCCTTCTTTTGAAATAACGAATGTGGTAGGAATGGAAGGAACCTGAAGTTGTTCGGCAAGAAAGCCGGATGGCATAAAAACAGGAAACGTATATTCATTTTTTGCTATGTAGTCTTTTACTTTGGAAAGCGCCTGATCTTTATCCAGCGAAAGCATAACAAATGAGATCGAATCATTTTTCATTTTTGAATATAATTTCTCAATGCCCGGCATCTCGGCCTTGCAAGGCCCACACCAGGTTGCCCATAAGTTGATGAATACCACCTTTCCTTTGTATTGATCAAACTGAAGTTTATTTCCGTTTAAATCTTTGACTGTAAAGTCATAATTGAATGAATCATCACGTTCCGGACTTGACGGATCAACGTTTAATATTCCGGCTTTTAGTACTGCTGAGTGTGCCACCGATGTAATTTCTCCTGCCAAGCCAGTTACTTTTAGCAGGCCAACTATTATTATTGCAGGAAGTGTGAACTTAATTATCTCAATGAAAGGCTTCATAAGGTTAAACTTGGCTTGGTTATTGAAAAGTACTTGGTCAAATGTCCTTAATTTTAATAACTTGGAATAATTTATTAAGCAAAATGTCTAGGAAAGGTTTTTTAATTGCAGCGTTTTTTATTTTTCAGTGCACATTTTCAATTGCTCAAAAAGTTAAATACAAAGATTTAATTGAGTTGTTGAACGCCAAGCAGTATGAAATAGCCGAACCATTTCTAAAAAAATACCTGAAGGACAACACCACCAACCCGAGTGCCTACATTTACATGGGTATTATTTTTCAAGAGAATGCAGCTAAAAATGATGTGCTAAAGCAGACTGATGCGTTGCTAACCACCATTGATTCTGCCATTTATTTCTATGAGAAAGCTAGCCCATTACTAACCGAAAAGGAACTAAAGCGTAATGACGAGAATTACCAAATGTATGTGCGAAGAGATCCGCGAACTGCTGAGTTTGTTATCAAACTCTCAGATGTTCAGTTGGATTTAGAAACGCGCATTAAAGATTTAAAAGAAAAGAGAGATAAAATAAAGCCATTAAAGCAAAGCTTTGAACAATCACAAAAGCACTATGAACAATCGCAAATTCTTTTTAAGGAAATTCAGAGTAAATATGCCACTGAAAATGAATTGCTGCTGCGATCGGACGAATCATTAATTGCTGAACTTAATAAGCTTACCTTGGTTTATGACTCCAGCCAGCGAGATTTTAAAAATTATAAAACAATTTTAAAAGATATTGGTAAAACAGGCTATAATCAGGAGCTATCAATTGTTAAGATAGTTGACTTTAAAAAGGATGGGATAACACCAACCGATTTTATGGTTAATGAAGTTAAGGTTTGGGATTATTCAGGTTGGGCACAGCATGCTATTGAAACGATTCAAAAGGAAATTATTCCTTTACGCGATCAATTAATCGCTTATGATGTTGGCATTAATAAGCTTCGCGAAAAACTAAAGAAGGATTCAGTTTCAGTTAGAAATGATTTGGCAAGCCTGGCGAATCATGGATTATATGCTGAACTAAATAAGTTTGACTTAAACTCCATACCAGCCGAGTTATTCAAAATGAAAATCGCTGAATTGGAGTATCACTCTGATCTTATCGCACATCAATCGCTGCGAGATTCTTCGAGTGTGATCGTGAGAATGAATTGCATTCAATCCGAAATGATTTCGCTGCGCAAGCTGGATAGCCTCTCCAACCATTTGTTTGGTCGAAGTTTTGATACTGAATTAGTAAACTATAACCACTTTGTTACACATGCTTATGGAAAAGTATCGGTGCTCAAAAGTCTTGTTAAAACAACAAGAGAATATGCGCAACGAGAAAAAATTAGGAAGAATGCAGAGTTTGCAAAAGTCAATGAATCTTTAAGGTGGGTAATTGCGGCACCTGATTCTATTCCTTTATTTACAGAAGCATCAGATACCCGATCATTCAAGCCTATCGTTATTGTTAATGATAGTTTTACCATTGGCTTAAAGTATAAAGATTCATTGGCGGTTGGCTATCTATACACAATTACGCCATCACGTATTCCTGATGTGGCTGCTAACTTTCCAATTGATGCACCGAATTTCAAAAGAAGAAGTTTTCCCATTTTAAAAGGCTTGTCTTTAGAAGAAGGTAGTGACGTTTACTTTGCTTTGATTTATTCGCAAACAAAAGTTAAAGAGGGATTTCCCGCCACAATAGCGCGGGTTAATAAAACGGGTGGTTTAGCCTGGGCTATTAATTATAAATTTGAGTTAACGCCTGTTGAATTACTTTACTCTGCGACTACCAACGAGCTCAGCATTAAAACAACGGGCAGCGATGGCGAAAGCAAAATTATAGTTATTGATCAAAAAGGGAAGAAGCTTCAATAAGCTTAGCTACTTAACTGTATTTGTATAGGGTTTAAGTTCAGTTAGATTTAGCAAATTATTTTTCCGATCAACATCTGCCATCCTTTGCGAAGGATCAATTTCAATAGTTGCAATTTCATTTGTGTCTCGAGGTATAGAAAGTATGTAGGATGGGTTAACCCATGGCCAAACCTCAGCATCTGTGCGTTTAATAGATTGATCTTCCACAGGCTTTTTGCCCATTAGTTCGTTCATAGGAATATAGTAGAGCTCTTTGCTACCATCCTTGTAGGTAACTAACAGATCAATGGGCATTGGAAAATCTCCAATTCGTTTTAGTTCAACTAACGAAGTGCCTTCTTTACTAACTACATTGCCAACACCATAATCGATGTGCCGGGTGGTTTGAATCCAGTATCGATAATACCAATGAAGTTGCAACCCCGAAGTTTTTTCCATTACTCTTAAAAAATCATTAGGCTCTGGGTGTTTCATTTTCCAGGTATTATAATAGCGCATCATTCCCTTATAAAAATTGTCACTACCGATTAAATACTTTAACTGGTGAAGAAATACAGTGCCCATGCTATAGGCCGCAGTGCTATAGGCCCGGTTTGTATTGTAATGATCAGAATGCATGCTGGCAGGCTCTTGCAAACCACTCTTCACCAGACCAAAATAACTTGCGTAGTTACCAGAGTGTGTCACGGGTTCATTATAAATGGAGTTAAGCGCTTCTTCACTCGCAAAATCTGTAAAGCCTTCGTCCATCCAGGCATACAAGGCTTCGTTTGAGGCTAATGTCATTTGATACCAACTGTGGGTAACTTCATGTGCCATCACACCGTTAAGCCCAGCCTGACTTCCTTCACCCAAAATGAGTGTACACATAGGATATTCCATGCCTCCATCGCCACCTTGAATTACAGAGTAAGTATCAAAAGGATATTTACCAAAAGTCTTATTTAAAAATTCAAATACTTTTACAGCTACATCTTCCATTTTTGGCCAGGTTTGAGCTGTCTTTTCATTTTTCTGATAGAAGAAGTGTAGCTCAGGGCCATTTGGTACTTGCTTGCGATCATGAGTATAATCGGGGTCAGCGACCCATGCAAAGTCAATTACGTCTTTAGCATTGAAATGCCAGGTTAGATTTCCATTCGGTCTCTTAACAATACTTCCAGGCTTTTCATATCCATAGCCAATAGCTTCCGGATTTTGAAGTTTGCCGGTGCCTCCAATTACAAATTTTGGATCAATAGTAATCTTAACATCGAAATCGCCCCACACTCCTTGAAATTCTCGTGCAACATATTGATAGGCATGCCAACCTTGAAAATCGTATTCAGCGAGTTTAGGATACCATTGCGTCATAGAATAAGCAATGCCTTCTCTATTGTTCCTGCCTGATCTTCTGATTTGGATAGGCACTTGAGCTTCAAAACTCATTTCAAATGTTGTTTTGGTTTTTGGAAGTATTGCTTTCGCGAGTGTTACTTCCAAAATAGTGCCTTCCACTTTGTAAGTTGTTGCTTTGCCATCCTGCTTCAGCGAGATAATGTGTTGATACCCAATTTCATCAGGACTAAGTTTTGAAATACGATCCATTACTCTTCTGTCTGGATCGGGAAGATTTCGTGAGCGAACGTCCATCATGCTTCCGGGTTGAAAAGCATTGAAGTAAAGGTGATAATAAACTTTTGTGAGTGTATCTGGAGAATTATTGTAGTAAACTAATTTCTGATCCCCTTTTAGTTGGTGCGCTTCAGTATTCATCTGAACATTCATAGAATATTCCACGCGCTGCTGCCAGCGATAATCCTGGCAAAATGAGGTTAAGGAAATGAATGAAAGCAAGGCAAGTAGCAATAATCTCTTCATAGAGTTGGCTTTAATACTTTGTAAAATATTAAATGCCAAGTAAGATTCAAACCAATTTTATGTAGAGATATTAAAATTTTATTCGTTTGGAGATACTGGCTGATAAGTACCCGGTATTAATTAAATTAATCGCTTCGCCAGGTAGGGCTTTGGGAATGTTGTAGGTGTAGCTAACAATCAACGTCCATTGATGGATGGTGATTGCCACAGGAGCCGTAATTGAATAATTCAGTATTCCAAATTCAGTTTTAGTTTCGTCATAATACAAAGGAAGTCCATTGCGAACGCGATAAATAATTCCGATTAACGTGTGCGCATACGGAAATGTTTGTGTGATTTGCTCACTACCAAATAAAGCAGAGAATGCCGGGTAAAAGGCAATGCGATCAATCTTACCCCACTTTCTTTTTTGCAAGTTTAGCATCACGCTAGGGTTGATGCGATGAGCAACCTTATCACCAAAATAGAACTGATAATCCAACCGAAACGTTACCAATCCCACATCAAAAAAATTTGACACGCCAACATTGTTTTTATATGCGATGTATTCATCTTTATTCAACCCTGAATACATATACCGGCTGTACTCAGTAATAAATGACCACCAGGTGGTTGGGCTATTTAAATAACCAACAGAACCAACGGTGAGGTAGTAGTTTGGTTCGTATTCTTTACTCCAATAACCAGTTACATCAGCATACAACCCCGACTTGTGATAATAGGAAGCACCCGGTGCCATTCCGAATTGATTGAATCCCAACGTACGACTTGCAGAAACCACATTGCTATTGTAGCCTAATCGAACAATAAGTTGCGATCGGAGAGAGGGCGCGGGTAGATTGATGAGGCTGTCGAGCAGGGACAAAAAATTAGTACTATCACTTTGGTTAAGAAGAGAATCTAATTCTGCAATGTAAGGATCGGAGTGCAGTAATGCAGAATCACTTTGCTGCCCTTTTAGTAGGGTTAAGCAAAGTGACGATAGAAGGAAGGTTATGAGAATTATTTTTCTATTCACAAACTCCTTTTAATTCCGCTGTTGTTTAAGTCGTTGATTTCGTTCGCGGATAGTTTCGTTTCGCTGTTGCATGGTTCTGCGTTGCTGAATTTGTTCAAGAATGATTCGCTGAAAATCTCCCTCAGCTTTGCGCAAGTTCAATATTTGTTGTGCCGAAATCACTTTCAGCAAACGATCGGAGTAAGTTTTTTCAAGATCCAACTCGCGTTGTTTTAAGGTGAGCCCAAGCTTGACCAACTCTTCCTGTTTGGCAGGATCGGCATTATTATCATGCTTAATACTTTTACGCGCTTCAACAAATTCCTGGCGTATATCCTTTCGCTTGTCAGAGAACTCCCGGTAAACCGGCCAGAATTTTTCTGCTTGGTCTGGGGTTAATCCAAGCTTCTCTGAAATGTAAGCAATGCGAAGGTTTTTAATCTTTTCTTGCACGCTTGGGTCTTGTGTAATTTGAGGATCGGCCTGATCTTGTGCAGTTCCCGCCAAGGCACTTAATAAGAGCATTCCAAATATGATTATTTTTTTCATAGCCAATTAAAAGTTAAGTGTATCAACACTAAATTCATTCATCAAAATATCTAACTCGTTTCCGTTAATTTCAAAAGTAGCGTATACTTTGTCTTCCAATTCTTCTAAGTCAAATTCATTCCAGTCAACCGATTCAGAAAGATCATCAATCTGTAAGTCGGCATCGTTCAGGTAAGCCATAAGCTGTTCAGTCTGTATGCTTGCCAATTGTTCGTCAAAAGTTTTTTCAGATTGAGATACGTACCAAAACATACCGATTACTGCAATGGCCGCTATCGGTATGGCATACTTAAGACTGCTAATCCAAAAGATTTGTGCGGGCCCGGGTTTAGCCACCCGGGATTGAATAATTCCTGGTAGTTTTTCAAAGTAGCCTTCCGGCACTTCAAAAATGTTTTTTTTGGGGATGTCTTCCAGTTTTTTCATTTGTTTCTATGACTCTTTAAATCAGTAAAGGTTTAATCAAGCGGTCAGGTAATCTTCTATTTTTTTTACGGCATGGTGAAAGCTGGCCTTAAGCGCGCCCACACTGGTGCCTGTTATTCCAGAGATGTCTTCATAAGGGAGATCATCAAAATATTTCATATTGAAAACAAGTCGTTGTTTATCAGGTAATTTAAGTAATGCTTTTTGAAGTTTCTTTTGAATGTCTTCACCACTTATGTCGGGTGAACTATCCAGTTTAGTAGCGAGCTCTTTGCCAACATCCTCCAGAGGCAGGAAGAACCGTCTTCGCTTCTTGCTTAAGAAAGTAAGACACTCGTTTGTTGCGATGCGATAGATCCAAGTGAATAGCTGCGAATCTTCACGAAAGTTATCAATACTTTTATGGACTTTAATAAATACTTCCTGAGTAAGATCATCGGCATCATCATGATCGATTACCATCTTGCGCACATGCCAATACACACGCTGCTGATAGGCTCTAATCAACAGATTGAACCCATAGTTGCGCGTTTCCTGATTTCTAATTTTAAGAAGAAGCTCTTTGTCCTCCAAGGGAAGGTTTTTTTTAAGTACTTAGTTCGTTAGACTTTATAGATACCATTAGGTTTAATTAGACCATTAAATAGTCTTTAAATCGTTCTTTATTAGCAATCACGTTTATAAGTCCATTAACGCAATCCAATTCAGGATTTTTACTTATCGTATATTTTATTCGACTATCAAGTTTTATTTGGTTCCTAAGGAATTCAATTTTGGAACCCCCTCCAGTAAAATATACTCCGTTTGTGACTACCTTTTCAATATCATGATGGTTACTCACTTGTTCAATCGTTTCTGTAATGGAATCATTAGCTAGGGAAAAGAAGTTATATATTAAGTCCTTGATTTCATTACCATTCACGATTGTATATTGGATTTCTATTTTAGGATTTTCAATGTTATCAAAGATATTCTCAATATCAGTGTCACTAACAGAAATTCCGTAGGAACGTCTTAATAAGTTCTTAATCAAATAATAAATTTTTATTGTTCCGAATCTGAATGCTCTAGTTGAAATAGGAAGACTATTTGCGAAGATCGTTGTTTCAATTTTGCCCGCACCAAAATCGATAATTACAAAATTCTTCTTTTCATATAGAATGTTCATTCCAATTGCCGAGCAGCAACTTTGATGGATCAAATAAATCTGTTTAGCTCCAGCATATTCGCCTGAATCTCTATAAATCCTTTTATCAGCTTCGGTTGTATTTGTAGGTATGGCAAAGTATTGGATGTAGGATTTGGTTATGAATGAATTTGACGGGATTGATTTTTTCAGCGCACTCCTTAGGAGCATTTCAAACGCTTGAAAATCCTTGATCGAATAATCAACTGGACTGAAGACAACATCATTATTTGTAGAGCGTATTGATTGACCAATTCCAGAAACTGTGCTATCAGTTTTATTAAATGAAATTTGAGACGGTTCGTTAAAGATTATCTTTCCATCTTTTGCTATCCTTAAACAATAACTTCCAGGATCAACTCCAATTGCCTCTGTTAAAAAATCAAGTAGCCCCATGCTTGAATAAGTTTAAGAAAATTTTTCTAGCAGATCCACCAAATGTTCAAATGTCTCTTTGCTATGGGTTGGGAAATTGGCAAAACGTAGTTGCTCCTTCTTCTTATCGCCATAGCCATAGCCTGGATAAAAGCCATGACTTTGTAGATGCTTTGTGATTGCTTCGGTATGCATTCCGGTTTGCGCAACGATTACCGTTTGCGACCGTAACTTTGCATCGTTTACAAAGGGATCAGCTAGTTTATGTTGTGTTAGAGTTTGATATAAAAGAGCGGCTTTGTACTCTGTTTCCTTTCGAATCAATTGAATACCTCTTCGCAGAAAGTCTTCAACAACTTTGCCCAGCAAGTAGATGCTGAGCACATTAGGGGTTTCTGGGGTTTGATTTTTCTTTGCGTTGGCAAGTAGCGTGGGTAGGTTATGATAGGTGCCAATTGAAATTCCTTTTGAAAGCAAAGATTCAGCCTTAGCAAGGCAACGATCATTTACAACCCAAATACCAAGACCAGCAGGCAACCCAAACCCTTTTTGAACGGAGAAGAATAATGAATCGATTTTTGTAAAATCAAACTGTGGATAGGGTAGGGAAGACACAGCATCAACAACGATTAAAGCTTCTGGGTGTTGGTCTCTGAATTGATTTATAAAATCCATGGTGAGCATCACACCAGTGCTAGTTTCATTGTGTGTAAGCGCAATGAGTTCAGTTGGTCCAACTTTGAAATCGGTAAAGCCATCACCTAGCGAGGCTTCAATTTTTAAATTCTTTTTTCCAAGCTGACCTGCAATTTCATGGAATCGTTTAGAGAATGCACCGTTAACAAAGTGTAATGATTGGGCCTCAACAAGATTTTGAATTACGCGTTCCCAAATTTCGGTAGCTGATCCTACAAAAAAAATGTGAAAGTCGGAGGGGATTCCAAGAAGTTCCTTTAATCCATCGGTTGTTGTTTTGGAAATTTTCTCAAACTCTTTACTTCGGTGCGAGAGGGAAGGCACGCCATCGCGAAAAGCCTGCCGAACATGATTTTCTACTGTAAAGTAAAGTTGAGATGGACCAGGTGTGAAGTTGATCATAGGATATTTTTTACTTCTTATTTGCCATTAAGTCACGAAGACACTATTTCTATTTTTTTCTTTAAGGTCTATAGCGCCTTAGTGTCTTAGTGGCAACAACTAAAGCAATACAAAGTAACCGCAAAGACACGGACACTCAAAACAAATAAACGTACGGTTACAAAAAAATTAGAAAATAATCAATGCAACAATCACTCTGTGTTTTTGTATTTTTGAAATGTTAAATCCACTTGGGTTTGGGACACGTTTGCTGAACCTAACATTTATACAATACCGAGTCAAGTTCTTGGACAAAATCAGGCTTCATGCTGGCGGCAGCGTCAGTACCTCGCCCAAAAAGCAGGATAACAGTAGAAGGTTGCGATCAATGGACAACTCAAAACTTGTCTTTTCTGAGGTTCAGAAACACCTCTCCAAATCCAGTGGGTTTTTCTTTTTTATGAGAGTAGTTAGCCTTCTGCTATTAATTTTTATTTCTGGTGAACTCATTGCCCAGACTGATCAGCAATTACTTGCCTTTGAAAAATAAATTGAGCAAGCTGTTGTTAATTCCGATCTTGAGTTTTTAGAAAAAGCGTATGCTTCTGATTTCCGTTTTAAGCATGGTACAGGATTAGTGGATTCAAAAGAAAGTTGGATAAAATCAGTTGCAAAAAATAAGGGCAGTTACTTAAAACGAAACGTTGATTTTGCTGAAGTTGAAATACATGGTGAGATTGGAATAACGAACGGAGCCATTACGGTAACTAAAAAGGATTCATCCTACACAATTCAATATGTAAGGGTTTATCGCAAGAAAGGCGATAGCTGGGAATTGTTCATGCACCGAACTGTGCATGAGGTTGACAATTAGGTTAAGATGCTAGAAATCCATAGCGATTTAAGTAATCAATCTTTTTGATCACTTCTGACGGATGCAAATGAACGTATAATTGTATTCTTCGGTTATTGATTTTAACGTATAAACTAGACGAGTTAATAAACGCCTTCTCATTTTTAATCTTATCAATTCTCTTTGATTCAATTTTTTCAATTGTAGTTTTAGTCCAAAAAGGAAAATGGTTACGTATGGTTAATTGATTATTTATTAAATCAATTTTGTATGAGATATGGAAAATAAAATTCAATCCAATAATTAAAAAGAAACCTAATATATATCCAATAATCCTTAATAGTTTACCTTGCGCTGCAATATCACTTGTTATTAATGGAATTGTTTTAAATGCTGCGCCTGCGATTAAAAGTGATATTGTTACCCAAATCGATCCAGTAACTATTGATAGTCTTTGTTTGTATTTCTCTGTTATTATTATTCCTTCATTTTCAAACATAATAAGTGAATCTTAGCTCAATGACATAGCATTCTAATACAGGACCCTAAACTTAATGGTGTTTTCAATATCCCGAAGCTCTTTAATCACATCTTTGTTATATTCCTTATCAATATCAGTGATTACGTAACCAATGCTTTCATTAGTCTTCAGGTATTGACCGACTATGTTAATCCCATTCGTAGCAAGCGTTTGATTTATTTTTGCTAGAATTCCAGGCACGTTGGTGTGAATGTGAATCAAGCGATGTGCATTTTCCAATATTGGCAAAGTAAGGTTCGGAAAGTTTACACTGATACTTGTGCCACCAGTATTAATGTAATCCAGGAATTTCGCACTAACAAAATTGGCAATATTTTCCTGTGCTTCTAGTGTGCTGCCACCAATATGTGGAGTCAGTATGGTGTTTCGCAACCCCCGAAGTTCGGATACAAACTCTTCGTTGTTACTTTTTGGTTCGTGCGGAAATACGTCAACGGCACAACCAGCTACTTTTCCACTTTCAATATTTTTTTTCAGGGCAGCAATATCAACGATGTGACCGCGGCTAAGATTGAGGAAAATGACACCTTTTTTCATCATGTCGAATTCCTTCTCTCCAATAATGTTTGCATTTTCTTTGCGGCCATCCACATGCAAGGAAATTATATCTACTTGCTCGAATAGTTCTTTTAACGATTTGCATTTAGTTGCATTTCCCATGGCCAGTCTTTCTTCCCGGTCGTAGTAAAATACATTGAGTCCTATTGCTTCGGCTACAACTGAAAGTTGCGAGCCGATATTTCCGTAGCCAACAATACCTAATTTTTTACCACGAATCTCAAAACTTCCGGATGCTGACTTATCCCATTGGCCTTCATGCATCTTGGCAGATTTATCGGGTAAGTTGCGGATGAGCATAATGATTTCACCAATCACCAATTCAACAACGGACCGGGTATTACTGTAAGGGGCATTAAACACGGCAATACCTCGTTTGGTTGCTTCCTTTAAATCGATTTGATTGGTGCCAATGCAGAATGCCCCGATAGTCATTAGTCGATTAGCGTTTGCCATCACCTTTGCTGTTACTGTTGTTTTGGATCGAATTCCCAAAACAGAAACGTTCTTTATTTTTTCGCAGAGTTCATCTTCATCTAAACCTGCAGGGTAAACTTCTACATTAAATCCTTCGGCCTTAAAAGCTTCAACAGCAAATGGATGAACATTTTCCAATAACAGAACATTGATTCGGTTTTTTGGATAAGAGATAGCAGTATTCAATTTATTTAGGTATAAAAATTCATCCAAACTCGGAGCAATATGATCAGCTTTTGTTAACACTTTTTCGCGTTCAACATTTTCGGTGAAGGCGAAAAACTTATTGGCAAGCCCGGCATGCTTAATTTCATAATCTGTGTAGCCATCACCTACCACATACACATCGCCAGGTAAATTCAAACGCTTAAGTTGTTCAACTTTTCCATTGTTCTGCGAAAGCGGATTTTCTTTATCGAAACCCGTTACATTTCCCTGCGCATCAAAATGAAAACGGTTTGCAAAAATGTTTTCGGGTTTAATGCCAAACTCAGTTACAATAGGATCGATAAATGCATGAAACCCATTAGAGATTATATAAATGTAATCTGCATAGGTATGAAAGAACTCCCGGTTGCGCTTAAACGATTCGGAAACTAACTCCCTTAAAACAACTATCAATTGCTCCAAATGTCTTTTGTTGGGAGATAGAATTGCTATTCTTTTTTCCAATGATTCGCGAAATGAAATTGAACCATCCATGCCCTGATTGGTGATTAAAAAAATCTCGTTCTTCAACTTTTCAACTTCAGGATGATCCTTCAACGAGATTTCAGCCAAGGCATCAAAGGCTTCTACTTTAGTAAATGTGCTGTCGAAATCGATTACGAAATAACGATTGGGCTTCATGGGTAGTTTTAACAATCTCAAAAGTAAAACTAAAAGTCCACAGTGTTGTAGCTTATCACTATAAGTATCTACTGAAATAAATTAACAGATGTTAGGCTGAGATTAAAGAATCAATCTCATTACATGCGCTGACGTAGGGCACACGTGTGAGAACTCGCTCGATGCCTGAATCTCGATAGGAACATCATCCCGTTTCAATTCCTGAAAGCCCAGCTTCTGAAAAAAATAAAAGGCAGTTTCAGTAAGCAGGTAAACTTCTTTCATAGAAAGATCTTTCGCTTTTTGCAGTAAGTCACTTACAATTTGTTTTCCTACCTGCTGGCCGCGCAATCCCTGACTTACAGCCAGCGATCGCAGCAATGCTTTGTCTTTATAAATTTCAAGTCCCCCTGAGCCAACCAGATTTTCATCCGTATTATAGTAGGTTAGGTACACGCTGCTTTCAAGATGTATGTCGTCTGCCGGCAATTGATTCGATCTTAAGAAGGCCTGCAATGCTTCTAATTCTTTTGATGTTTTAATTTGTTGTTGAACCACAAATTCTTTCATGTGGCAAAGATTAAAACCTTGCGTTGAAAGTTAAAGTGGATGTGACTTTTATTGCAATTAACAACAATCTGAATCTGCACCACAACAAGCAGCCTTTTGTTCAAGATGAGTATTATATTTGTTCGATTCCAATGCTTCTGGTTTTTCTGCGTAAACAGTGATGCTGAAAATTCCAAGATCACCCTTAGCAAGGAGGCTCATCTCATTTTCATTCAAGTATTCAGTAAGTATTTCAGTTGGAATGATAATCCGTTTTTCTTTTTGAATTTGAAGATTAACAAATCCTGCTTTTTCAATTGTTGTCAGGTATTCTGACTTTTGAATAGCACCAGAGATACATCCCGCATACATCTCAGCACTTTTTTGAAGACCTTCCGGCAAATTGCCAACTAAAACAACATCCGAAATGCTAAAGTGTCCTCCCGGTTTCAATACCCGAAATGTTTCAGTGAATGCTTTTAATTTATCAGGCACAAGGTTCATCACACAATTACTAACCATCACATCGGCAACAGAATTACTTAGCGGTAATTTTTCAATATCGCCATAGCGAAATTCTACATTGTGATAGCCCAACTTCTCTGCATTAATACGCGCTTTTTCTATCATAGCTTCAGTAAAGTCAACACCAATTACCTTACCTGTTTCACCTGTAACGGAGCGAGCTACAAAGGCATCGTTGCCTGCACCTGAACCCAAATCGATTACCAAATCGCCAGCCTTTATTTTGGCAAACTCGGTAGGCAATCCACAGCCTAATCCTAAATCTGCTTCAGCGGTGTATCCTTTAAGGTTTGAATAATCCTCGGCCATGAGAGCTTCATCAATGGTAGAACATCCACACGTGCTGCCACAACAGCTGGTTTCATTTTGGTTTTTGGTTTGTGCGGCTATTTCACTGTACTTATCTTTTACCAGTTGCTTTAGTTCTTCTGAATTTTTCATGATAGTTAGATTTTAGTTATCGTAATATTGCGATTAATAAGTTCAATTTTTTTTAACAACAATCTTCATGTATCCCCTGAAGAAGATCGCTCAATGCTTTTTTTGCTTTTATTACAGACTTTGAATCGATACAATAACAAACAGAGGGGCCATCGATCTCGCCTTTGATTAAACCGGCTTGCTTTAGCTCCTTCAAATGTTGCGATACGGTAGATTGTGAGAGGGGAAGTTCTTCAACGATATCTCCACACACACACGATTTTTTTTCTGCCAGATATTGCAAAATGGCAATGCGCGCAGGATGACCTAACGCTTTAGCCAAGGCTGCAATTTCATTTTGAGTTTTGGTGTATTCTTCAGTCTTAGAAAGTCCCATGGTGTATTAATCGTAATATTACGATTAAAGTTTCAATTCTTTTATAATTATTTTCCAAAAGGTAATGTGATTAAAAACAAAGCAAAGAAAGTGTTAGTAGTTTCATTTGTTAATGATTTTAGTTGTCTCTTAACTATCTGCCTATGGTCAGAAGGATTTTAGCCAAATTACGTTGAAGTATTCTTAAATTTAAAGATTTTAAGAGACCGGATAAATTGAAATTTAAAACTAAGCTTATGATTGCCTCAAAAGGATATGCCGCTCAAAATTCAAAAACACCCTTAACACTCTATAGTTTTAATCGCAGAGAAGTTGGTCCTCATGATGTGCTGATTGAGATTCAGTTTTGTGGTGTTTGTCATTCGGATTTGCACCAGATACGTGATGAGTGGGGTGGGGCAATTTACCCGATGGTGCCGGGCCATGAAATTGTTGGTAAGATTTCAAAAGTAGGCGCGGATGTTGAAAAGTTTAAAGTTGGCGACTTGGCCGGTGTCGGTTGCTTCGTTGATTCTTGCCGCACGTGTTCTAGTTGTAAGGCTGGTATTGAGCAGTATTGTGAGAATGGAATGACTGGCACGTATAATAGTTATGAGAAGGATGGTAAAACCATAGCACAAGGTGGTTATTCAAATTTCATTGTTGTAGATGAAAATTATACACTGAGTATCTCTGATAAACTTCCACTAAGTGCCGTTGCACCGTTACTTTGCGCTGGCATCACAACTTACTCGCCTTTAATGCATTGGAAGGTGAGAGCCGGGCAGAAAGTGGCTATTGTTGGACTTGGTGGTTTAGGGCATATGGGTGTGAAACTGGCTGTATCTCTAGGCGCTGATGTTACTGTGCTAAGTACCTCTGCCAACAAAGAAAAGGATGCACTTGCTTTAGGAGCCCATCATTTTTTGGTTACCACGGATAAAGCTGCCGTTAAAAAAGTGCATAATCATTTTGACTTTATTTTAGACACAGTTTCCGGGAAGCACGATCTTGACCTATACCTTAGCATGGTTAAACTTGATGGCGCTATGGTGATGGTTGGGCTTCCGCCCGAAGCGCTACCGGTAGATGCCTTCAGCTTGATTCCAAAAAGAAAAACATTAGCAGGGTCTATGATTGGCGGTATCCGCGAAACTCAGGAGATGCTCGATTACTGTGCTGAGAATAACATTGTATCTGACATAGAGCTGATTGCTATTAAAGATATTGAGGCGGCCTATATACGCATGGTGAAGGGTGATGTGCGCTATCGCTTTGTAATTGATATGGCAAGTTTATAAAGTTTGGGCATCTCTAAAAACCTTGTCACGTTGAGTTTATCGAAACGCAACATTTGAATTAACTCCAATCGGCTTCGACAAGCTCAACATTACATTCGAAGTATAGTTTTTAGAGGTGCCCGTTATTTAATCTTCAAAAATTTTCAACGTCTTATTTCCGCTTTAATACTTTTTCAGCGGCTGCAACAATATTCTCAGAACTTAATCCATACTTTTTCAATAGTTGGATAGGGGTGCCGCTTTCTCCAAATGAGTCGTTTACAGCAACCATCTCAAGTGGGGCAGGATTGAATCTTGAGAGAACTTGCGCAACACTGTCGCCAAGTCCGCCATTGATTTGATGTTCCTCGCAGGTAACTGCGCACCCCGTTTTATTAACAGAAGCAAGTATTGCCTCAACATCCAAAGGTTTGATGGTATGGATATTTATAACTTCTGCAGAGATTCCTTTTTCAGCTAACATGGCTTCGGCTTCAATAGCCAGCCAAACCATGTGTCCGGTAGCAAAAATAGACACCTGAGTACCCTCAATCATTTTGTCAGCTTTGCCAATTACAAAAGGCCTATCGGCTGTAAATATTGGCCAGCTTGGGCGACCAAATCTTAAATATGCAGGACCAACATGCGAACCCAAGGCAATAGTAGCTGCCTTTGTTTGGCTATAATCGCAGGGCACAATTACCGTCATGCCGGGTAGCATTTTCATCATCCCAATGTCCTCAAGTATCTGATGGGTAGCACCATCCTCTCCAAGAGTTAACCCTGCATGAGAAGCACAGATCTTAACATTCTTACCGGAGTAAGCGATTGATTGACGTATTTGATCGTACACCCGACCCGTAGAAAAGTTGGCAAATGTTCCCGTGAAAGGAATCTTTCCACCGATAGTCATACCGGCAGCAAGCCCCATCATATTGGCTTCGGCTATACCTACCTGAAAGAAGCGTTCAGGAAAGTCTTTTTTGAAGGCGTCCATCTTGAGCGATCCCGTAAGGTCAGCACAAAGAGCAACCACATTTGAGTTTGATTTTCCTAATTCGTGAAGCCCTTCTCCAAAGCCGGAACGGGTATCTTTTTTCTCGGTAAATGTGTACTTAGTCATGTCTTAAAATTACACTGCAAGTTTATGCATTCCCGTGTGAACTTCCTTGCCGCCTGTTAAGGATTTGTTAAAGAATTGAGTAAGTCATCAATAAAGAGGAAGGCTTCGTATAAGACTTAAATTACTTGTATGAGCAAGACTGACCGAAAGCTTTTAATCTGGTTTCTATTATTTCTAGCGTTGTCGATTGTGCCTTGGTTTGTATAAAAAAAAGCAGCCTTCCTTGCGGAAAACTGCTCTCAGTGATTCAAGTTAATTTTCTTACTTCATCTGACCATATTTTTTTGAATAACGCTCATACAATTCTTCCTGATTGCCAGGGAGGGTTACCAACTTTCCGCTGATAAAGGCATGTGATAAAACATTGGTTCTGTAATCCAACGCATCACCAGCAGAAACAAACAAGGTAGCATCTTTTCCAACTTCTAATGTGCCTACGCGACTATCAACGCCTAGGGCTTTCGCAGTATTTGAAGTAATTGTTTTCAACGCTTCCTCTTTATCCATTCCGTAAGCTGCAGCTGTACCTGCATAGAAGGCAAGATTTCGACCTCCGTGCAATGAACCTTCATCATAAATGGAAACAACAACACCAGCTTGAGTAAGCAAGTGCGGAAGTTTATATGGCAAGTCAACATCATCATCATTTCTATCAGGCAGGCTGTGTGTAGCAGGCACCATTACCGGGATTTTATTTTCTTTCAAGAAATCGGCAACCCATAAGGCACCTGATCCGCCAACGATGGTAATACGTTTTACACCGGCCCGCTGCGCAACGCGCACTGATTCAACAATCTCTTTTGGATTATTAGCATGGATTAACAGAGTCTTCTTACCATCAAATAACCCCTGCATAGCTTCCAACTTTAGGTTTGCTTCCTTGTTTGTTTGTTTGCCATACGAAGTTGCATCCGCAAAGAAGTTTTCAATACCTGCTACTTCCTTTTCATAATCTTTGTTTGCCGATTCTGAAAAGGTGAAAGTGTTAAAATCAAATTGGCGTCTTGTAATAGCGGGCCAATTCATGTGAATGCCAATATCGGCTGAGTGCAACGCGTCTTCCCAATTCCAACCTTCCATTTCCATTAAAGACGAACTTCCGGAAATAGTTCCACCTGTTGGGGTAGATTCTGCTAGAAGTACACCGTTAAATCTAAATGTTGGAATGTATTCCGAATCGGCATTATAAGAAATGACCGACCGCACATTTGGATTCATGTCACCATGCTCCTGACTATCAGTCATAGCGCGAATTGCACTAACTTCTTCGAGGCCAACCTTTGAAACGGGTAAGATAAAACCTGGATACACGTGCTTTCCTGAGATGTTGATTACATCATAACCGGATAGATCCATTTTTACCGTTGTTGCATCTGCTACATTGGTAAGCTTTCCTTTGTTGAAAGTGATCAGTGAATTCTGAATTACCTGGCCGTTGCCGATGTGTGCTACGCCACCGGTAAGTGCAATTGGCTTTGATTGCGGTGGCGCTGGTACGGGCTTCTGTGCCCAGACAAGCTGCACCATAAGCAGCAGAGCCGCGAGTTGTATATAGATTAACTTTTTCATATCTCTTATTTTTTTATTTTAATCTTCATTCAATGTTTCAAAACCTAACACATCATCGCAATGAAAGTCAAGCTGGCTGCGGCCTTCGCCACGTTGTGTAGGCATTCCCGACTTCTTAGCATTTTTCATCTTTTGAATCAAGCGAGCCCGATCTGCAGAAAGTTCTTTGTTATTCTGTTCGTCTTTCTCAACATCAAAATAAATTTTTCCATCGATGATGGTTTTCAATGGCTTGGCATACACCGAAAGGGGATGATCATTCCAAAGAACAACATCAGCCGACTTGCCGGCTTTGATGCTTCCCATTTGATTATCTAAGTGAAGCATCTTGGCCGGATTAAGTGTAACCATTTTCAAGGCATCTTCTTCCGACATACCTGCATATTTTACTGACTTTGCAGCTTCTTGATTTAACCTGCGACCCATTTCTGCATCATCCGAATTAATCGCGACAAGCACACCCGCGCGTTGCATGATAGCTGCATTATAAGGAATGGCATAGCGCACTTCCCACTTATAATTCCACCAATCAGCAAATGTAGAAGCGGCAACACCATGGGCAGCCATTTTATCGGCAACCTTGTAGCCTTCTAAAATGTGTGTAAAGGTGTTTACACGGAAATTAAATTGCTCAGCTACCTTCATCAACATGTTGATTTCAGATTGCACGTAGGAGTGGCACGTGATGAATCTTTTCTTGTTAATAATTTCAACCATTGTTTCATCAACTAAATCCCTGCGCGGCTTTACAGCTAAAGGTTTTTCTTTTGATGATAGTCCATTATAGGCGTTCCATTTCTTTTCATACTCGCGGGCGTTGGTAAAGGCATCAACATAAACTTGCTCAACACCCATTCTGGTTTGAGGGAACCGGATTGAACTTGAGTTGCTGCTGCGCTTTACATTTTCACCCAATGCAAATTTGATAAATCCATCAGCGCCTTGAATTTTATAGTTTTCTGGGGATTCGCCCCAGCGTAATTTTATTAATGCAGATTGGCCGCCAATAGGGTTGGCCGATCCATGCAATGCCTGAACCGCAACCACACCGCCTGCTAAAGCTCTGTAAACATTAATATTTTCAGCATCGATGTTATCGCCAATGCGCACCATACCAGAATTTGTAGCCACATCATTGATGCTTGACACACCAATGTGCGAGTGTTCATCAATAATTCCAGGAGTTAAGTGTCTGCCTGTTCCGTCAACTACTTTTGCGCTTGCATCCGAAAGGTTCTTTCCAATTTTTGAAATCTTGCCATCTTTTAATAAAACATCGGTTTCTTTAAGAACCCCTTCATTCTCATTCGTCCACACGGTTGCATTTTTAATAAGTAGTGTTTCGGTTACTGGCAGGGCAGGGTAGCCATGACCAGTAAATGGATAAATCACTTTGCCTAGCTCTTCTTTTTTATCAGCACTACCAGGCTTCTTTGAATCTTTTGCTTGCAAATCACCTGTGCGCGTGCCCGTCCAGGTAATCCAGGTGCCATCAGCTAATTGTCCTTTTCCTTTCCAACCTGTTGGTTCACTCCAACCAGACAAACGGATGCTATTAGGTTGTTTAGCAGGTTTAAAACTGATTGTGATAAGATCATTACCAAATACTGCAGCGGCATCAATGGATGTTGTATCACTAACTTTTATTTTGGCCTTGTTACTTCCCGCTTCACCACTCACCTCTAAAGTATAATTTTGTCCATTAAGTGAGAGGGTGTAATTACCACTAAAGTCGCGCGCATCAAGTGCTTTAACTGTATAGACTTCACCTTGAACCCAGTTTTGGTGAATGATTGTTTTATCATCAAATATTTTACCCGAAGTGATGATGAAGTTTGCCAACAGACCTTTCTTCAAACTACCCACCTGATCATCCACTTTAAGAAGTTGCGCAGGGATTGTGGTCAGTGCTTTTAATGCGGCAGTTTCGGTAAGTCCATTAGCAATGGCCTTTTTTAAGTTGGGTATAAAATCGGATATTTTTCGTAGTCCATTCGTTGTGATTGAAAATAGAATTCCGTTTTTTTCCAATGTTGCCAGGTTAGTAGGGGCAAGTTCCCAATGTTTCATATCGGCCAATGAAACCTTCTCGGCATCAAATGGATCTTCAACATCGTAAGCATCTGGAAAATCTACTGGAACAATAAGGGTCGCTTTAGTAGCTTTTATATCATTGATGCGTTTGTACTCGTCACCATCGCCTTTAATAATATATTGTATGCCAAATTCATCACCAATTTTATCGGCACGCAACACATTCATCCAACTAGTGGTTGCAAAAATTTGTGGCAAGCGTTGGTTCTGAATCCAGGCTTCTAATGAATTATCAGCAAATGGTCTGGGGTTTTGGCTTCCAAACCATTCGGCATCCATATAGGTTTGACGAAGCAGTGCAATGAAACCCATCATGGACACAGGATAGGTCTGTGTTGAGGTTCCCTTTTCTAAAGAATAGTTCGCAGCAACCTTTGCCTTAAGCAAAGCAGTATTATCATTCTTTTCATTTAAACTTACAAAAGCACTTGTGCCTCGCGCCAAGCCATCGGGTTTTGATGTAAGCACAGCACCGAACCCTAATTTTCTGAGCTCATCGGCAGTCTTCGCATTTACAGTAAACTCGTCAGCTGTATTGTAATGGGAGCGAATTGCCTGGTTGGCATTGTACGCGCCTTTTGTGCTGGATTCAATTTGCTCTGAACCACCAAAGCCGCGGCCTCTAGTTCTTTCCACATCTGGGAGACCATAGCTTGTAAACATATCGATAAGAGAAGGGTAGATGTACTTTCCTTTAAGATCGATTGTGGTGTACCCTTTAGGTACGGAAATATTTGCACCAACCTGTTCTATCTTACTTCCCCTTATAAGCAGGGTGGCATTTTGAATAGTAGTTTGTGGATCAACAACAATAGTTGCGTTTGTAAATGCGTATAAGCCAGCCCGGCTATCTTTCACATCATTTCGGGGAAATGTTTCTTGAGCACTGACGGCCCATCCCGAAAGAAGGAAAGTAAAAATTAGAATTAGTTTACTTTTTTTCATTCGTGTAATTAGTTAAGGTCAAAATACTAAGTAGTGATTTTTAGATTCTGAAAAGTAAGGATTTATACCGAGGAGCAAAGGAATTAATGGATATACGGCTTAATACTTATTTCGACTTAGTTCAGGTGTGGAGTTTAGCGCCAAATGAACGAGTTTAGGATTTGGAGATTTTGCTAACCGCTGCTAATGTAAAGTCAATTTCAGCTTCTGTATTATAAACTGAAATGCCCATTCGGGTTACACCACCTCGCTCTAATAATCCAAGAGTTTCAATTGCACGAATGGCGTAGAAATGTCCGTCCCACGCACATATGTTTTGCGTTGCAAGTTCACTACAAACCTGAGTTGGAGTTTTTCCTTCCATCGTAAACGAAAGTGTTGGGGTGCGTGATGGCGTTGAAAAATCTTGTCCAATCACACGCACACCTTTAATTTGGCTAAGTCCTGCATACAACTTGCTTGCCAATGCATGCTCGTGAGCACTTATTGATTGATAGGCTGATACTAATTTTTCACGCATCGAATTACCAGTACCCAAACTTGCAATAAATTCAACCGCTGCAGTAACTCCGGCAATTGCGGCATGATTGAGTGTTCCGGTTTCAATACTATCGGGCGCTGTTTGTCCAGCTGTGCGCAAGCGATCTGTAGGAAGCCGATCGAGTATGCCAGATTTACAATATAAAATTCCAATGTGAGGCCCATAAAATTTATAGGCCGAGCAAAGAAGAAAATCGCAGCCAATATCCTGAACATCAATTGAGAAATGAGGTGCGTAATGCACGGCATCCAATAGCAGCCAGGCATTGTATCGATAGGTGAGTTCTCGGATTGCTTTAAAATTATTTACTGTGCCAATGCTATTGGCCGACATGCCCATGCAAACCAAGCGCGTATTTTCATTTACTTTCTTTTCAAAATCTTCGTAGTCAAGTAACCCATTTTGTAAAAGTTTTACTTCACCCACCTTCACACCAACGTCACGCAGAGTAAGCCACGGGCCGCGATTGGCTTCGTGATCCAACTGTGTAATCAATACTTCGTCACCAGGTTTTAGTATTCTTGAAATCGCTCGTGCTAAAGCAAAATTGAGTGTAGTCATGTTTTGACCAATCGAAATGTTTTGAGAGCTTTCAGCTCCCAATAAGTCGGCCATGGATTTACGCATGGTGTGGATAACCTGATCTGTTTCTTGTGTGGTTATAAATTCACCATGAGAGTTTGCATTGGAAGTTTTGTAGTAATTTGTTATTCCATCAATTACTAATTGAGGTACTTGGGTTCCCGCAGGGCCATCAAGAAATACCATAGGAAGATTGTTGTGCTTTCTTTGTAAGGATGGAAACTGATTGCGAATTGCGGTTGTATTGAGTGCAGATAATTTCATGGTGTTTGATTTTAAGCGAAGGTTAAAATACTGTATTATTTCAGTTTGCTTTACACCACTTATCAAAATCTTAAAATCGTATCGACTCTACAAGGGCGCAGTTGAAATTAGAAATTAACTGACTTGATTCATTTGAAGCCTCAATGAAAAAAGGATGAGTCAATGTTAAACTCAATCTAGCACATTATAGATAACCATGGGATTGGCTTTATTCTTAAGAATAACTTCATCAACTTTTTCCAGGTTGAATGACTCTTTTACGAGTTCATAACTTTTTTCATTGATAATAATCTGGCCGGGTTGTGCGGCAACCTGCAAGCGCTGTGCGGTATTCACGGAATCACCAATTACAGTATAGTCAAGTCTTTTTAAATTAGCAGAACCAATGTTTCCTGAAATCATTTCACCACTATTAATGCCTATTGAAACTTTTGGCTTATACCCAATTGCATCAATAGCAGGTTGTTCATCAATTCGCTTTCGCACAGCCAGGCAGGCATCGATGGCGCGGTCGAGGTGATAGTCGCCACGGAAGACAGCCATGATGGCATCGCCAATAAATTTATCGATGTAGCCGCCTTGTGCTATTATTTCCTTTACGATTATATCGAAATAACTATTCAATAATTTAACAACCGTATCGGGGGTTTCGCTTTCGCTGATCTTGGTGAAACTGCAAATGTCTATGAAGACTACCGAGCCTTCAATGTTTTCGTTTAACATTAATGTATTCTCGTATTCACGGCTGCCCATAAAGTTTAGCACGGTTTCGTCTACATACATTTTAAGAATATTATTCTCTTTAATGGCCTTCATGGTTTCGCGCATCTGCGCAACATGCTTGATTGTTTTTTCCATAGTCAATTCAAGATCTTCGAAATTGATAGGCTTGGTAATAAAATCAAATGCCCCGCGGTTCATGGCTACCCGAATGTTTTCCATATCGCCATACGCAGATACAATAACTGACTTCAATAATGATTTTTGTTCGCTCAGTTTTGTAAGTAAGGTGAGCCCGTCCATTTCGGGCATGTTGATGTCGCTAAGCACAACATCTACATCGGTATGTTGTTGCAATTGTTCAAGTGCTAGTTTGCCGTTGCCAGCAAAAATAAATTGATAATGTTGATCGCGGATTTTTTGACGAAATTTTTGTTTGATCAGAATTTCCAAATCAGCCTCATCGTCCACTACTAGTATCTTGGTCATTATTAAGTAAGCTTTAACTTTTCTTTTAACATAGTGAAATCAACAGGCTTGGTTAAAAAATCATCAGCGCCCAATTCCTCGGCAATCCGATGATTCTCTGCATCGCCATAGGCTGTAATCATCATCACTATTGGAGGTGGCTTCATGTATTTTTTCTTCACATTTTCCAACAATTGCAAACCACTCATGCCGGGCATATTAATATCTGATAAGATTAGCATTGCCTCATGCTCCCATTTATTAAGTTGCACCAAGGCATCCTCACCCGAAAAGGCAAAAACAAATTCTACCTGACCACTTTTAATTTCTTTTCTGAACCGTTGCTCAAACAAAGTTTTAACATCTTGTTCATCGTCTACAACCAGAATCTTCATAGGTTATTATTTATTAAGTGTTGGTAAAATTATTATGAATGTTGTTCCTTCGTTTTCCTTTGTTTCCACTTTTAACTCGCCATCGTGCACTTTGGTTACTATTTCATAACTCATGCTTAGGCCTAAGCCAGTTCCCTTGCCTGAAGGTTTTGTTGTGAAAAAAGGCTGAAAGATTTTCTCAATAATAGTTTGAGGAATTCCATCTCCATTATCGGTCACTCTTACTTCAATTTGGTTGTTTACTTTTTTTGTACTCACCGTTACCGTGGGCTCGTACATTACTTGAGTTGTTTTGCTTTTCTTTTCAGCGACAGCATAAAATGCGTTGGTTATTAAATTCAGAATTACACGACCCAAATCTTGTGGAATGACATTAATTTTACCTAGGTTCTGATCAAAATCAGTCTTCATGGAGGCATTGAACGTTTTGTCTTTTGCGCGCAAACCATGATACGCCAAGCGCAGATACTCATCGGCCAGTACATTAATATCAACTGGTTCTTTTTGACCGGTGCTGCTGCGACTATGTTGTAGCATTCCTTTTACAATGCCATCGGCACGTTTACCGTGAAAGATGATTTTTTCCTCGTTGTCGGCAATATCATTGGCGATGTTTTTTGCGTCACTGAAATTTCCCGAATCAATTTCCTGCTTCAATTCCGCAATCAATTCTTTATTTACATCCGCAAAGTTGTTTACGAAATTAAGTGGGTTCTGAATTTCGTGTGCAATACCCGCAGTTAGTTCTCCTAGCGATGCCATCTTCTCAGATTGAATTAATTGCTTTTGAGTTTCTTGTAAATCGTTTAAGGATTTTTGCAATGCATTAGTGCGGTTTATAACTTTTTCTTCTAGAATTTGATTTTGGCGTTTCAATGATCGCGAGCGGAAACTCAGGACTGCCGACATCATGCCAACGAATGCAGCCACATATAACACATAGGCCCACCAGGTTTTCCACCAAGGTGGGGTAATCACAAAACTGAATTCAGTTGGCTTGCTCCAAAGTCCGTTGATACCGCGGCTGGCAACTTTAAACGTAAATGTGCCGGGAGGAAGATCGCGGTAGTTTTCGCTGAGGGTTTTGTCGGTGATTGCACTCCAGTTTTTATCAATGCCTTCCAGCATGTAGCGATATCGAACTTTATTGGCATTGCTCAATTGCATGGCTGAATAATTGAAGCTCACATAATTCTGATCGTGAGGCACCACCAAATGATAGGGTAAATAAAATGTAGTCTCAACCGAATCCCATTGTATATTATTTTTGATCAGATAATCATCAGCTGGAAGGGATGACCTGTTGCGGAAATAATGGCGTTGATCAAAGAAATTAACGGATGCAACATGGGGTATGCTGCGTGATGAATCCAGTTGCACAGAATCCATGACCAATAAAACCAATGTCTCAACTCCTGCCCAGTATTGACCTCCTTTGGTGAACATGGCACTGTTCTGATCAAAGTCAATTGCCCCTAGTCCCTGTGCCTTTCCCAAGTTAGTGATCTGCACGGTTAGTTTATTTTTTTCGTTGACCTGCGGGATGATAATGGACAGCCCGTTGGTAGTACCGGCATAGATTTTTCCGTTACGTTTATTTAATGTGTACACACCATTATCGGCTAGGCCTTCGCTGGTGGTTAGCATAGTAATCGAATCATTGGCCGGGTTAATAATATCAATTCCAGAAAGCGTGGCCACCCATACATTCTTGTGAGCATCTTCCAGCACCGAGCTTGCGCCATCGCTAGCCAGCCCGTTATTAGCATTCAAAAACTTCATGGTGCTACGCTGCGCATCGATCACTAAAACTCCTGAGGTGCTGAGCACCCAGAGCTGACCTTTACTATCACCATACATGAAATAAATAAACGCATTCTTCCACACCACGTCCAGGTTAACAATGCTTTTCAGCAATCCTTTATCTGGATTGATAACATACAATCCGCTGTTTACTGAGGCAACCCACATGTCTCCGTTGGTCTCTTCAAAGAAGGCTGAGGTTTCACGCGCAGGAAGTCCGTGTTCGGGTGTAATGGTAGCTATGGTTTGTTTACTAGGATTAATAATGTTAATTCCTCTTGCATTGTTGCCAGTCCATATTTGTCCCTGACTGTCCTCGATCAGTAAGTTTGAAGAGTTGTTAAGCAAGCCATCCTTCGCAGTAATGTGCTGTATAGTTTCTGTTGCAGGATCGTAAACGTTTATTCCATTGTTCGTACCAATCCATATTTTGCCATCCTGTGCTTCTACGGTTGACCAGATGGCGTTGTTACTCAAGCCTTCAGTTTCAGTAAAGTTACCGGGCCTGCCCAGTTCGTTATTAAATACTGGGCTAATACCCACATCAGACCCTACCCAGATCTGGCCTTCGCCATCTTCCAGGATGTGATAAATGGTATTTTCAGGATTTACTATAAAGCGTTCAAACTGATTCGTCTTAGGATCAAACGAAAAGACAATACCAGAACTGCCCATCCAGATTTTACCCGCAGCATCTTCTGCAAATCCTGCAAGAGCTGTTTTATCTCCTTTGGAAAATAGTTCCTGTTCGGTTCCCAGAAATTGGAGTGTTCCTTTTTTTCGATCCAAGATGGTTGCTCCATCATTATTACCTAACCATACCTCGCCTGTGCTTGCCTGAAAAATATCAAACGTCCTGTTTGTTGATAGTCCATTGCGTTGACCGAGGGTTTTCATTCTGTTGGTTTTGAGATCAAGAATGACGATACCATTAAATGATGCTACCCAAACCAATCCTTCAGCATCCTGTATGATACCAATATTTCTATCTTCTGGCAGACCACTGGCTCTATCAAATTTATGAACAACGTGTGTTTCGGGGTTGTAAATAAGGACACCCGTCCCGAACACGGGAAACCAGATACGACCTTCATTGTCCTGAATGATTTTAAAGGTAAGCCCCTGAGAACTTGGGAATAAATCTTCGAGTAGTTCAATCGTTCCCTTCTTCTCATCCATTACAAATGTTTCGCCCGTATTTGTACCTACCCAAATACGATTTTTAGTATCACGGAAAAGACTAACGATGTCGATGTAAGGAAGCCCTTGTTCCAGCCCATAGATTTCAAGATATCCGCCATCGTAGCGACAAAGACCTTTACTGGTACCAATCCATAACGCACCGGAAGGATCTTTTAAAAAATCGCGCGCAGTACCCGGTAATCCGATCGTACTTGCATCCAGAAAACCACGTGAAAGTCCTTGAACATAGATAGGCGAGCCAGCCTCAATTACCTTGGGAGGTAAGAGATTAATGGTTCTGATTTTTAGCGTGTCGGCAGGAAGATCATTAATATTTAATGTAGTGTCGGGCAAGCTGTTCCAGTCGAATGGTTTTTCAGTTATAGGCTTCCGCAATGGTTTTGCTCCGCCAATGTTAAAAGGCTTGGAAGGAATTTTAGCTAGCGAGAACTTCTTGACAGTTGGTGGTTTGATGCTGTCCTTTCCTGTTGTCTTCCATTGTATTGCAACAGGCTCACTAAATTTGAAGGCTTTGCTTTTCGGCTGTGTAAACTCTGTTTCCTCTGAAGGGAAAGGAACTGACTTAGTGGTGTTTCTGCAACCGACAACACAAAACACAACAATGATGAGTAGCAGGGCAGAAAATTTATTCATGCGGAGTAGAAAAGGTATTGGTAAATATAAGAGTTACCATAAAAGAATTAGTCAATTGGTAATACTAAAATAAAAGTTGAGCCTTCGCCTTCTCGTGTTTCAACGGTTATGTCTCCACCATGTCCTTTTGTTACTATGTCATAACTCATGGATAACCCAAGCCCGGTGCCTTGCCCGGTAGGTTTGGTAGTGAAGAAGGGTTGAAAAATTTTACCTATTACTTTTTGAGGAATACCATTGCCATTGTCTTCTACCCGTATTACTACTTTGCCACCAACGCCTTTGGTACTTATGAAAATAGCAGGTTCATACTTGTGACTGGCTTTCGCAGGGTCAACTTGGTAAGTTTTAGTTTTTTCATTTACTGCGTAAAAGGCATTCGTTAGTAAATTCAAAATAACTCTTCCAATATCCTGTGGGATGATATTCATTTTTTTGATTGAAGCATCGAAATCAGTTTTGTATACAGCATTAAATGATTTGTCCTTAGCCCGAAGCCCGTGGTAGGAGAGGCGCAAGTATTCATCGCATAACGCGTTAATGTCGGTTGATTCTTTTAAACCACTACCACTGCGGCTGTGTTGCAACATTCCTTTTACAATAGCATCGGCACGCTTGCCATGGAAAATTATTTTTTGTTCGTTATCGGAAATAGTTTTTGATAGTTCTTTAACCTCGTTGAAATTCCCGGCTTCAATCTCCTGGTTCATCTCATCAATCAATTCTTTATTCACTTCGCTAAAATTATTAACGAAGTTCAACGGGTTTTGAATTTCATGCGCGATGCCGGCCGTAAGTTCACCCAAACTCGCCATCTTTTCGGATTGAATCAATTGCGATTGGGTAGCCTTTAATTCGGTATAGGCTTTCTCAATTTCTTTGGCTTGCTTTAATTCTCGTTCGCGGCTGCGCTCGCGTTCACGAAGTTTGATGCTTCTGCGCACCACACGATCCGTTGTAAAAGTAAATAATGCAAATAGAATGGCATACGAAGTATATGCCCACCAGGTGCGCCACCAAGGCGGATGTATGATGATCGCAATTGATTTTCCGGTTTCATTCCAAATGCCATAGGCATTGGCCGCTCGTACAATAAACTCATAGTTACCTGGATCTAAGTTTGTGTAAGCCACAAAGTTTCGGTTGTCATAAATCCAATCTTGATCATAGCCTTTAAGCATGTGGGCATATTGATTTTTTTGTGGGTTGGCATAATGCAATGCAGCAAATTCAAAACTTAAATTATTTTGATCGAACGCCAACGAAATACTTTTAGCATCCAACAAACTTTCAGTTAGCGGAGAGTTTTCCTTCATATCCAACACTGATTTATTAGAAATAAACAGATTGGAAATAATGATGGCTGGAGGTGTTTTATTTGAGGTTATGTTACTGAATGTAGTGAGTCCCTGTTCACTGCCAAAATAAAAGCGTCCATCGGTTGCTCGGGTATTGGTTAAAGACAAAAATACATCTGTACCTAAACCGTCCGAAGAATTATAATTGATAAAGGTTACTTTATCCAATTTCTTATTAGTAACCATTTGCGACAATCCGTTTTGCGAGGCAATCCACATCTCGCCATCATCGCCTTCAACTATTCCTTCAGTAAGATTTGTAGGCAACCCATCAGCTTCAGTATATCGGGTAAACGCTTCGGTAGTAGGATCAAACTTATTAACACCTTCTGGTGTGGCAAGCCAAATCATTCCCTGACTGTCGGCTTGAATGTCCCTTACATTATTATGACTAAGTGAGTTTGCATCATTCGGATTGTAAGCGTAGTTCTTTACCTGATTTGTAACAGGGTCAATTCGATCGAGTCCACTCCCCTCACCAGCAACCCAGATATATTTATCAGTGACTTCAATGTCGTTTATGTTCGATCCCGTGGTTAAGAGTTCCTCGTTTTCAGGTATTACTTTGGTTTGAAATGATTTCAATTGATCTTCAGATTGTGGCTGTATCAAAGCAATGCCATAAAGAGAAGTTTGCGTTGGAGCTTCTTCATTCCATTTTCCAAAAGCATGACTGTCATCTGTTTTAAACCTTAACGTGTAGCTGCCAGGCTGCAATGATACACTACCAATTACTATCCTATTTTTATAGGCACCCCCTGCATAGTTTGCGCGATCATAGCTATCCATTTTCCAAACCGTGTCTTTTGCTGCATTTTCAATCCATCCAAAATCGGCTATTTGCAATGGATCCATTTCGGCTACCGACATCACCCAGTAGGTTCCAGCTGTTTTTATTTCTATAGGTTCAGATAAATCCTGACTATCAATAACCTTTTCAATTACGCCTATCTTTTGATCGGATGAGATCAACTTTTCAAGTTCAGCCACCAACTGATCGGGGTATTGTTTGGAATGCTTATTTGCAACACGCTGTATGGTATTAGTTTTTGTATTTAAAATATTGAGTCCATTATTTGTGCCAATCCATAACCAACCTTGATTATCAGGTTTGAGTACACGTACTTGATTATGAGAGATAGAATTATTGCTTACTGAATCGTATTTGTATCGTCTCACTTCTTTGTAATTTTTATCCAACTCAACCACTCCATCGCCCCACGTACCCAGCCAAAGCGAACCATCACTATCTTCGGCAATACTTCGGGCCGAGCCGCCAAACATATCGTCAACAACGTTGAACGTTACCTTTTCAAAGGTTTGTTTTTTCGAATCATAGACATTGACACCACCGCCCCTTGTACCGACATACGTAATACCTGGTTTTACTTTTGAGGCAAGGATGCCAAAGGTTGCGCCCTTACTTAGGCTGTTGGGATTATCGGCATCGTTCGTAAAAAACTGAAAGGGCTTATTTACAGGATCATATTTTACCAGCCCTGACTCGCGGCTGCCAAACCAAAAAATACCACTTTGGTCAATCATAAATTGGGTCATTGAAATATTCCAGCCATGTGTGCGCATGATTACTTTGCCTTCAATTTCTATTTCAGTATATCGATCAGTGATACCCTCAAACTTTAACATCCCACGAAAATTATTGGCAATCCAGATATTGCCTTGTGGATCGAGTAAAATACTGTTCCAGTTGGCCCAGACATCGGGTTGTGATTCGTATTCTATTATAGTTTTGAATGCGTTTGTTTCTGAATTGTATTTGTAAACGCCATTGCGGGTAGTTATCCATAAGATATTCTTACTATCAACATAAAGTGCGGTAACAGCATTATCTTGTAATAAATCGCGACCGCCTAACAACTCTTTTGGCACAGGTTTAAAAGCGTTTTCATTTTTGGCCATTCGCATCAATCCGTAGGCGTTTGAACCCAACCAAAGCGTACCTTGTAAATCCTCACCAATAGCAAGCGAAGGACCGAGATGATCTACGTCAGCCACGTTGGGTATGTCGTATTTTGCCCGCTTCCACTCATCGTTAAATGAATCGTATTTCACTAATTGAGCAGCTAGCGTATTTGCCCAAAGCCTGTTCTGCGAATCTTTTAAAAATTTAAAGCCGGCAACTTCCGAATTGGCAGTAAAATTAAAGATCGATGCAAACTCGTAGTTCTTAAATTCATTTTTCTGGCGAATGTATTTAGATACGCCCTTGCTATTGCTGACCCAGATGTCATGGTTGGCATCTTCCAACAAACTCCATACATTATTGTGTTGCAAACTGGTGGTATTACCAGGTATGTTTTTAAAGGTCTGAAATTTATAACCATCGTACTTTTGCAACCCGTTGGTCGTGCCAATCCACATCAGTCCATAGCTATCTTGCATAACAGCATTAACCGTAGGCGAAACCAAGCCATCGGAAACGGAGAGGTAGGAGGGATCAATAACCTGCACCGGAGCCTGCAGCTTCTGAGCTTGTGTAGTGGGTGATAAAGAAAGATTAAATAGAAAGATCAGGAGAAGAAAAGCCTGCTTAACAGGTAAATGAGATTTAGGCATTTGTAAATATAAGATCACGGATTAAAAGGATTAAGGGATTATGAGAATTTAATTTCGCTTACAAGGGCAGTTGGATTATAAATGTTGTTTCCTCACCTTCAGTTGAATTCACTCTCAACTCTCCGCCATGCGCCTTCACAATATCATAACTTAAACTCAACCCTAATCCTGTTCCTTGGCCTGTTGGTTTGGTAGTGAAGAAGGGTTGAAAGATTTTATCGACAATGTTTTGAGGAATGCCGTTGCCGTTATCTTTTATTGAGATTAAAATTTTATCACCATCTTTTTTGGTGGTAACAACAACTTGAGGCTCGTAGCCTGCAGTTTGCAGCTTTGTTTTTTCACTAACCGCGTAAAAAGCATTATTGATCAAATTCAAAACTACTCTTCCAATATCTTGTGGTACAATATTTATTTTTGGAAGGGTTGAATCAAAATCAGTCTCAAATTTTGCGCTGAACGATTTGTCTTTAGCACGCAGGCCGTGGTAGGAGAGGCGCAAGTATTCATCGCAGAGCACATTGACGTCACTTAATTCTTTTTGGCCTGAGCTTGTGCGTGAATGTTGTAGCATGCCTTTAACAATATCTGCTGCGCGCTTGCCATGGTAGTTTATCTTTTCCAGATTCTCTTTTACATCTTTTGCAATAACCCTTGCTTCAGCGACATCTCCTTTTTCTAATTCTCCATTCATTTCAGCAATCAACTCATTACTTACTTCAGAAAAGTTATTAACGAAGTTCAACGGGTTCTGAATTTCATGTGCAATGCCTGCGGTGAGCTCGCCAAGGCTTGCCATTTTTTCAGATTGGATAAGTTGGGATTGAGTGGCTTTTAAATCTTCAAGTGCGGTTTGCAATTCTTCTTTCTGCTGTACCACTTCTGCTGTTCGTTCAACAACTTCTTTTTCCAACAATTTTTTTTGTCGTTGTAAATTGCGCGACCGGTAATTGATAAAGGCCCATATACTGCTAATGAAAAGCAGTGCATAAAGAATATAAGCCCACCAGGTTTGCCACCATGGCGGGTGTATAATAATCGTTAACGTTGTTCCTTCATCATTCCATGCGCCATCGTTGTTAGAACCTCTTACTCGAAAAATATGTTTGCCGGGCGGCACGTTTGTGTAATGGGCTATACGTTGGGTGCCGTTGGTTACCCAATCATGATCCACGCCCTCTAGTTTATAGCTGTATTGATTTTGTCCAGAAGAGAGATAGCTCAATGCTGCAAATTCAAGGTCAAGGAAATTCTCGTTATAAGAGAGTGAAATTTCGTTACCAGTAAGCGGATAATTTTTATCAAAGACCTTAAATTGAGTGATCACTATTGGTGGTTCAAATTTGTTTTCCTGGATCGAACCGGGATCAAATGCGATTAATCCATTCTGACCATTGTTGCTGCCAAAGAAAATAATACCTGTATTGCTTTCTAAGCTCAGATATGCATTATCATCATCTAACTCAACACTTAAAGGGGAGGTTGCCAATCCATCTGCCAGACCAAAATGTCTGGTGCTCAACGTAGCGCTGTTGAAACGCGTAATTCCCTCATCTGCATTTAGCCAAAGATTACCCTCTCCGTCACCTGCGATACCTTGAACTGTATTCGATAGCAAACCATTTTCTTTGGTATAAACTGTAATTTTTCCGGTTGTTGCATCGAGCTTGTTTAGCCCTCCACCGTATGTGCCTATCCAGAAAATTCCTTTCCAGTCTTCATAGATGCAGGTAACACTATTGCTGCTAAGGCTGCCCAATGCAGGCTGGTGTGTGTAATGCTTGATTTCTCCTGTTTTTACATTGATATGGTATAAACCATTTCCACCTAAAGACATGTGAAATGCGTGGATGCCTACCCATAGATCAGCGTTGCTATCTTCATAAATAAATCGGATACCCGCATTCAGTGGCGCTTCTTCATTTGCTGATAGATACTTGTAGCTAATAAATTTTTTTGTAATTGAATCGTACCATTGCAAACCACCCCCCTTAGTACCTGCCCATAACTTACCAGTTCGATCTTTGTAAAGTACATTAACCCAATTATTCGCGAGACTTGTTGAATCCAATGGATGATTTTGTAGAAAAGTTACTTTGTGTGTATATGAATCATATTGTATAATTCCAGCTTGATTAGTACCTAACCAAAATATTCCAGGTTTTTCTTCACAGGCTGCCGTTATAATCAATCTCCACGTAGTGCTCTTCAAAGATTTTAATTGCCATACTTCTTCAAATTTGTCCTCGGCCTGGTTAAACTTTAATAGATTTTGGCTGGTTGCTGCGTAAAGCCCGCCATCATCTGTTTTAAAAATTGATTTTATTCTATTGCTACCTGATCCAAATAAAAAACTTGCTTCATCATTCAGGTAGCGGCTGAAATTTCTTTGCTGTGGTGAAAAATATATAACTCCTCTTCCCACTGTACCAAGCCATACTAAACCAGCACGATCTGTCTTAATAATATGACCTTTGGTTTCTGTTTTTGGAAGATAACTTTTATTCTCGTAAAGAGTAAAAACTTTTGATTGTGGATTAAAATTGTATAAGCCTCCTTCTGTGGATACCCAATAATTGCCCGTTAAGTCCTGTGTGATTGCAAACACAATATTACTCCCAATACTATTCGGATCTTTTGGATTGTGTTCATAGTGCGCTATACACTTTTTTGAATCAGGATCTACTACAAACACGCCATAACCAAACGAACTTATCCATAACTGACCTTGCTTATCTTTATAAATATGATGAATCATACTTTTTTCCAACTGCGCAGAATCCTTGAAATCTCCTCCAACCAAATAGAAACGTTCTTCTTTTGGATTGAAAAGGTTTACACCTTTATCAGTTCCTATCCAAAGCATCCCTGCTTTATCCTCTATTATAGAATAAACATGGTTATTACTTAAACTATACTTATCAGTCGGGTTGTTTTCAAACACTGTAAACTGGTTTGCTTTGGGATTGTATCGGGTAAGGCCATCCGTACTACCAAACCAAAGCATACCGCTGCTATCTTCCGCAATTCCTTCTATAGAACCCTTACCCATGCTATTTGCATTTTTTGGATCATGCGGATATCGCTTCCACTCAGCAGTCTGCGGATCGAATGAATTAACACCGCCACCTCCGGCTGTACCTACCCATATCAGGCCGGTGTGATCTTCAAACACCGACATAACAATATTATCGCCCAGGCTATTAGTGTCTTGTGGATTGTTCTGATATCGGGTTAGTGTATAGCCGTCATATTTAATCAGGGCATCCAGGGTAGCAAACCACATAAAACCTTTTTTGTCTTGGGTCATGCCAAAAGCTATATTATTGGAAAATCCATTTTCGATAGCTAACCGCTCAAACTTTATTTCGTTATTCAAAAAGAAGTTGTGCTGTGTTGGCTGCGCCCGGACAAGCATTACCTGCATAGTCAGTAAGAATAAAAGAAGGAACTTATTCCTTATTCGCTGCCAGTTTGAGTTTTTGATGAAAATGTGTGTCATAAAATGAATATAACGCAAACAATAATTCAATTAAGGAAAAGGTATTACTATTTATTCTTCCCAAAAAAACTTTCTGACAAGTTTATGAATATGCTCAACCCCTTAAGCCCGCAGCGTTATCATAAACTCTGACCCTTCGCCATCATTACTCTCCACCTTTATTTCCCGGCCATATACTCTCAAAATCTCTGTTTCTAGTTTTTTGGTGAGTTTCATGCGCTATGGTTTGCGATCGGTAGTACTGTTGACTTAACCTTTGTTTTTCAAATTGGCCATAATCTCTTTCAGTCGTTCTTGTTTGCGTGGCTCTCGGGTTGATTGACTATATTGAGTATGGTAGTGGTGCGACTGAAGAAAGGTTCGTTGCACCAGGTTCCACTCTCTTTCAGTTTCTACCGCACCTTGTTCCAACAACTCCTTAAATAATTTTTGTCCAGTTTCATAAAAATCTTCGCGCCCCAAATAATCCAAATCAGCATCGCACACAATTTTTTCAAGTTGAGTAGAAGGAGATTGTGGCAGGCGAGTGGCTAGTATGATATTCTCTATAACCTTTATTAAGCCTTCCGGGAAACCAAAATCTGGTAAGATTTCTTTTGCCATTGCAACGCCATGAACTTCATGTGTCAATGATGAATCTTTAACCGATCGAATAAAACCAATATCATGAAGCAGCACTGCTACTCGGATAATTCTTAACTCATCGGGAGTTACTTGTTCTTTTTCTGCAATAACTAATGCTGAAGCAAGAACATCATTAATGTGATCAATATTATGATAGGGGAGATTAGGCATCTCGGTTTCCAAAATTTTGTTAATGTGTTTTTCGGCCGCATAAAAATCAGGATCCTTATGTTTAGCGCTTTCTATAATGGCATCCCGAATGCCCGCCAGCAGGGGATCTACGCCAACCCAGATAAGATCAACATCATTTGTCTTTCGTGCCTTGCTTGTCCAATCAAGCGCAGCTTTATTCTCACCAAGTGCATGATGAACGAATGCTAGATAAATATTTACACCCTTTTCCTTTTCTTCACTTCGTTGAATCAACTCATTCAATAACACCTTACTCTTTTCTGCTTTACCCAAACCGTTATAGGCCATTGCCTGAAAGGCAACCATACTTGGAGGCCTGAGTTTGGATAATTGAAATCCTACTTGCACCGCTTCGTTGGCTCCATTCCAGTTTTGGATAGTGAGATAAATGCGCGCCAAGAAATCGTAAAGGCGCAAAACGGACGGATACAATTGCAAAGCTTCGCGGGTAATTTGTATGGCTTCCTCGTATTGGCCGTTGAAATAGGAACAAAGAATCTGAAAGTTGAAATAGGCAACAGTAAGTGGATCGATTGTCTTTGCCTTATTTACCCATTGCTGTGCTTCATTAAAACGCCCCATCATATTCAACAGGTAGCTATAAGTATACATGGCACTGGCATCGCTTGGGCTTAATTCTATGGCCTTTACTAAAGCGACTTCCGCAACGGGAAAATCTTTGTTAATAAAAAAATCAACAAAGGCTCTGGTGTGATAATCGTTTGCTGAGGGGCCTCGTTTCCAGGCTTCTGCTAAAAATTTTTCGATATAAGGTTGTGCAGCTTGTGGCGATAGGTCGCCATTCCACGACATGCGCGCAGAGTATGAACTGGCCAAGCCTGAATAAGCTTGTTTAAAGTCAGGATCTAGTTCGAGTGCTTTTTGATAAAACTCGGTGGCGATGCGATATCCTTCAACACCCCACTGGTTAAAAGCATGACGACCTTTCAAAAATAAATTGTAGGCTTCTGAATTTTTAGTGGGCACTTCTACAACTTCAGTCTTACCATTTCCAATAGACGCTTGCAACTCTTTGGCCACTATTTCGGCAACGTGGCTTTGTATTTCAAAAATATCGTCAACGGCTTCAACAAAGATTTTTGACCAGGTAAGGTCATCTTTTTCGGCATCTACTAACTGTACATTAATACGAACCTTTTTGCCGTGCACTTGCACACCACCTTCCAGAATATATTTTACATCCAGTTCGGCAGCAATCTCTGGTGCCGACTTTGTTGTTTTCTTATAGCGCATCACGGAAGTGCGTGAGATTATTTTCAGACTTTTGTTTGCGGCTAGTTCACTAATAATATTTTCTGTAATGCCATCGGCAAAATATTCCTGATCGGCCTGACTCATATTGGTAAATGGCAACACGGCTATCGAGGGACGCGACTCTGTTATATCAGGCTGAATTGTTGAAGCGATTGCATTAGAAGTTGTTGATAGCGGTTTAGTTATACTATAAATAATTTCCTTAACCGCGTTGGCAAGTTTGTTTACCTGGTTTCGATAATCTGTTTTGTATTGATTATCATTTTTATTATCCGCAGCAATTAAGGGCCGATTAACACCCGGCTCTTTATAGATAAACTCAATGGCTCTTAACACGCCATCAATTTCAGTTTCGATGGTCGATAAATCTTCGACATCAATATTGTGAATTTTGATTGGTAGAATGCGACTGGCCACATTGCCATTACTAAGTGTTACCTCGCGACCAAATTGATCTACCTGCGATAGTCTATTAAAAACACAAAACTCCTGACCCCAGGCAAAACTTTTAGTATCGCAATATGTTTGCGAGATTATCGGTATAAAAACAAGGCTATTTAATTTGAGTTCAAGGGTTTTATCCACATGGTGCGTTTCAAGCAAACCATCGTAAGAATTACTATCAAAGTAAACTGATATGGGTTCCTTTATGGTGGCGGCCATTTCTTCGCGCAAGCTTTTAACAAAATCAGTTACCCACCCGGTGCGGTTGTCATTATGGCGATAAGAGATGAAGATGTCGTATTCGAAGTCAGGGTGAATTGAAGCCATCCATAAATTTAGCAATTAATCCAACCCCCATTACCTTTCACAGAAGTAATTTCTGGCGTTAACTAGCGATCTCGATTTTCACTTTTGTGTTTTTGAGTTTCTCAGCTTTAATGTTTGCCAAAGTCTTGGTAGCAAGCGATCGTTTAATAGAAACATAGGAGGTAAAATCAAGGGTGGTAATCAACCCGATTTCATCACTTTGCAATCCGCCTTTTTTGGTAAGCAGACCTACGATATCGCCTTTGCTAATTTTATTTTTTTTTCCGGCACTAATGTATAAGCACACAAATTGGGGTGGGGGTGGCAAATGAAGTTTGCTACTAACCTTGAGTTCAGCAACTGTTTTGTCAATATAGGGTGGTAAGGTTTCATCACTCGCTAAAATTAAATAGGCCTGACCTTCGGCATGCATACGCGCAGTGCGCCCATTGCGGTGAGTAAACGATTCTTGTTGGGGGGGGAGCTGATAATGAACTACATGTTTAATTTCTGGAATGTCTAATCCGCGTGACGCGAGATCAGTAGCAATAAGAATATTGTGAGCCCCACCTCTAAATTTTATAAGATTTTTCTCTCTGTCTATTTGCTCCATGGCTCCATGCAAGGTACCATGATCTATTTTGTGGTGTGATAGCACGGAACTAATCCGATCAACGGCTTCGCGATGGTTACAAAAGACAAGGCAAACTTCCTGATTAAAACCAGCAACCAATCGCATCAAGGTTTCAACCTTATCAGTACTTTTAGTGTTTACCAGACTCAATTTTAACTTGGAGTCTGTTTGATCTTGCAGGTAATTAAGGGTTTCAGGTTTCTTAAATGGCAAAAAGTTAGGCCAAGCCTCAAGGCGGGTAGCGGATGTTAAAAGGTGTTTTTGCTTGCCCGTTAATGCTTTAAATATTTGCCGCAACTCTTCATGGAACCCAAGTTGCAATGATTTATCAAACTCGTCCAGCACAACAACTTTTATGGTATGAGGATCAAAAGATTTTTTTAAAATGTGATCAGCCAATCTTCCAGGAGTTCCAATAACAACGGCTGGAGTTTCACTTAAACTATTCTGCTCAACCTTCATGGAGTGACCTCCGTAACAGCACGTTACTTTAAAAGTAGTCTTCATAGCTTTGAAAACCTGTTCTATCTGAATTGAGAGCTCGCGCGATGGAGCCACTATTAATGCCTGAACGCCAGCAGCATCCGGCTTCAACTCATTAACAACGGGAACTAAGAATGCGAGTGTCTTGCCTGAGCCAGTAGGGGCCAGCAACATGAGGTTTTGAGCAGCGGCCGCTTTATCAAATGTTTCTACTTGCATTTCATTGAATGCAGACAAGGAAAGATTTTTTAATATGTCAGGTTTAGTCACGTTGGAGTGTGGATTGAATTTTGGATTGGCAAAGGTACTGTTATAAGACGGTATTCAAATTCTCTTTTTAATTGTAGATGAAAAAGTTGTTCATTGACTTATATTTGAGGATAGATTATATTTTAATCGAAATTTTAGTATGGAAAGGATAGGAATAAATAGTTTGTGACTTGTCGAATTCTGTAGCAACAATAGAGGATTTAATTAATCATGGTCGCTTTCTGGAAGCCAGATCTAAGGCAGAGCTACTTGCTGGCTCAGGAGAATTGCGAGTTCGACAATTATATGCGTTGGCCTTATCTAAGTCTGGAGCACCCGAAGCGGCACGCGACTATTTGGAACCCGTTTATAAAGAGAATCCGGATGATTCGGAAACAGCTGGAATTTTGGGAAGTATTTATAAAGAACTGTTCAAAAAAAATCAACAGACAACCTTTGCGCTAAAGTCACGCGATACTTATCTAAGCAATTTCATTAAGACAAAGAACTATTACACCGGCATCAATGCCGCCTCCATGTCGGCCATGGTAATGCAAAATGTAAAAGGAAAAGAACTTGCACGTGAAATCATTGCTTCCATTGAGCCTACAACTAAAGACTTTTGGGAATTAGCAACCTTGGGGGAGGCTTACTTATTGCTGAAGGATAAGGACAAGTCGATAGAGTTTTATTTAAATGCCCGAAACATTGCGGGCACAGATTGGGGAAAAGTAACAAGCGTTCATAATCAGCTATGGTTATTGAATCATTACCTTCCCGTTTCAAAAGATGTGCAGAGAATTTTTTCTCCACCTGAAGTAGTTGCGTTTGCTGGCCATATGATTGATGCGCCAGGTCGTGTTACTCCTCGGTTTCCAGCATTGATAGAAGCAAAAGTTAAAGATGCGATCAAGAGCGCGATTAGAACGTTACACGCAAGTATCGGATATTGTTCGCTTGCCTGCGGAGCGGATATTCTTTTTGCAGAGGCCATGATTGAAGAAGGTGGAGAAGTAGTTGTTTTGATTCCTTTTGAGAAGAATGATTTTGTAAATACCAGTATCAGTTTTGCCGGAGAAGAATGGGTTACACGATTTGAAAAACTAGCAGCGCAATTTCCGGTCACATTTATTTCTCAGGATAAGTATGGCCGAAACGATGATTTGTTTTCACTTCTTGGTAAAGCTGTATTTGGCTCAGCTGTTTTGCGCAGTAAAACCTATCATCAAGAGCCATCGCTGCTCACCGTTCTTTCAGAGTTTGATTTAAAGCGCAAAGAGGGTGGAACACGTGACACCGTTCAAATGTGGCCCTATCCGCAACGGCATACGAACATAAATCCAAGTGCGATGTTTAATCCATCGGAAATTCAGCCAACAATTTCCATAGATCAACCAGGACTTATCGCTATTGGCAACAGACCGGTTCTGTACATGGCAAGTATTGAACTTGCAGGCGTTTTGCCGATGGAAAAGGAACGGATTGAAAAGTTGATAAATACAATTGCCGAGGAGCAACAATTCTCTTTTAAAATATTTTCTGTTCTTGAGAACTCAATCATTATCGCGCTTGATACGGAGATCGCGTTGATGGATGTACTTCGCTCAATCTGGAATAGCACAACACCGTTTAAACATGAGAAGCCAATTCGCATTGGTTTGCATGCTGCGCCAGTTTATTTGAGTGCGATTGAAGAAGATGTGAACATCAGTAATCTGAAGGCGATCAGTCAATTTGCTTCGGCTGGAAGTATTTGCGCAACGATAGGTTTTGCTTCCGTGCTGGCCTTACATCCTAAGAAATTTCAATTAGATTATGTTGGGCTGATCCAATTCAATAAAGCAGAAAATAGCAACCTGTATAAGGTTAAGTTTTTAGCCTAAATTATATCGGCAATGCTTTTTGAGTTTCAATTTTGTTTTCAACAAAATACATATCAACTTCTCCAATATTTTTTGCGGAAATCTTGCCACGATGTAAGCACTGATAATGATCACTAATTTGATAGAAAGTTGAAGCGGAAATATTTACTTTTCCGGGTTCACCGTTAGATTCCATTCGGCTGGCAATGTTTACAGCATCACCCCAGATATCATAAGCATATTTCTTTTTGCCTACTACACCTGCTACAATAGGTCCGGTATGAATGCCAATACGCAACTCCCAACTGCCCGCTAAGCCTTTTGCTTTTCTTTCTTCGTTTCGCTTAACCATAAATTCCTGCATGGCTAACCCTGCGTTTACTGCATCGAGCGGATGTGTTTCATTGACGGTAGGAATGCCCCCTGCGCACATATAAGCGTCACCAATAGTTTTTATTTTTTCGAGATTAAATTTTCCTACAATTTCATCGAAGGCAATAAAATATTCATTTAGCTCAGCCACCAGATCCTGAGGGGTTAGCTTTCCAGCAATTGAAGAGAATCCTTTAAAATCGGTAAACAAAACCGTTACGTTATCATAAAATTGAGCCTTGGCATAACCTGATGTTTCCAGTTCGCGCGCAATCTCTTCAGGTAAAATGTTTAGCAGTAATTCCTGCGATCGATCGCGTTCGTCTTTGATAATCTTATTTGTTTTACGCACATACTTATAGCGGTTATAAAATCCAACGATTACAAGAATTAATAGCCCCCCAGTAATGACTGCTGCATAGTTCATAATTTTTTGCCGCTGAATGGTTGCCGCTTTTAATGCCTGATCAGCGGTTAACAGATCGATCTCAGCTTCCTTTTTCCCAATATCAAAATTGAATTGAAGCAGTTGAACTTTGCGAGCATTGTCTGCATTATAAAGCGTATCTTTTATGCTACTGTAAAGTGTATCATAGTTATAGGCATTTCTAAAATCTCCAACATGGGCATAGCATCGCGCAAGACCTTCATAAGCATCATTCAATTGTTGTCTGGCACTTATCTCTTTGGCTATAATTTCGGCTTGCCTATAGAAAGTGATAGCAACTTTATAATTTTTCATACTCCGATGTGTGCCGGCAATTCCCAATAAACTTTGTGTAATCTCTAATTTCGCATCTAATCCTTTAGCAATGTCAAGCGCTTTGTTTTGATACAAGAGTGCCTCGTTAAAGTTACCTTTATCACTATAGATTTCGCCAATCATATTGAGTGGAAAAGTGGCATCAATTGTACCTCGGTATACTTCCAAAGATTCGTCAAGATAGAATAGGGCAGAATCGTATCGATTTCTTTTTTTATAGAGTTCACCGATGTTCATCAACACAGTTCCTTTACCAGCTTCGTATTTTATTTTTTTGAAAATGGGTAGTGCCATCAGGAAGTATTCAAGCGCCTTGTCTTCGGTTGCGGGCTTATTGTTATACACAGTACCAATACCGTTAAGCGCTGTGCCTATTCGCAACGAATCGTTTAGTTGTTCCGAAATTCTGAGTGATCTAAGAAAAAAATCAATGGCTTTAGTATCCTCTCCGGCATTGAAGTACGTAGAGCCCAGGTTACTCATAATATTGGCAATACCTACTTTATGGCCAAGCGAATCGAAAAGTGCCAGAGAGTGTTGAAATTGGACAGCTGCTTCAGAATAGTTTGCCAGATAAAAATATCCCAACCCAATGGCCTTGAATGCATACGCTTCTCCCGATTTGAAAGTAATTCTCTGCGCAAGTTTTTGTGCATCAGTACCAAATTCAATTGATTGCTTAGGATCCTCTGCCAGGTAAGCAGAACTTAATGCTATCAGATTATTTACTTTTGATGAGTCTGACGGCTGCGTGGCAATGTCTTTCTTAAGCGCTTCAATCTCGGCAGACTGGCTCAGTCCTGTAAACGTCAAAAAGATTAAATATAGTGAGAGGTAATAAACGCGATTCATCAATCTTAGTAAGCGTCTAAGATACAAATGATTTTATAAATACGTTAAGCTACACTCATAAAATCAAAAAAGGGAATGAGTTAATTCATTCCCTTTTATTTCGTATTTAATTGAATCTATTCTTTAAAGACTTTTACCACCTTGGCGCCTGCTGACGAAATAATTTTTACCAAGTATAATCCTTTGTCCATATCAGAGAAATCGACTTCAAGTTGGTGAGTGTCCTTATCCCAACCCGTTCTAATAGGATATTGTTTTCCTAATTGATCCATGATTTGAATTGATGAATTGGCAGGTCGTTCGTTCATTCCACTTATTGAAATATGGATTCGGTCAACAACAGGATTAGGATAGGCGACTAGTGACTGATCAATTTCTTCCGCCAGATTATATTCTTTTCGTGCTGTTGTTTCGGCAACGCGGGCATTGCTAATATTATTCTGACACCGGTATGAAGAGGTGCTTGCCTCTGCGGTTAACGATTTCTTTTTAAGGAAAAAATAACTACTCACTTTCCAGGTAATAGGGTTACCGTCAAACAGAATATCAAATTGTCCGCCACCTACTTCAAACAATTGAGGTGTTGAACCCGAGAACGAACCGCTGCTTGTCAGATTATTATCTGATCCACTTTGGATATAAACAGGTGTCCAGTTGTCGTTGGTATATGCAAAGTGCGCCTTGTATTTATAACCTGACGGATCTTTATATAATTCCTCAACACAAATTAACGTTGGGGTGATAGGCCGAGCCGTTAATCGGTTTGGATTAACATACAACGTTCCATTCTTATACTGCACATCATAGTTGGCATTATCGCGAAGTTTCAAATTACTTGGAACAATTGAATAGATTCCTGCCAGGTTGAAGCTTCCAGATAACCAAAAGGATGGGCCTCCAGATACAAGTGAACTTTTAGTATCCCCATTTACAAAACCTGTTATAGTGGCACTAAAAGTTGGCCAATTAAAACATTCAATTATCTGATCATCTGCTTGCACGATAATCACTGCTTTTCCAATTTGAACTGTGCCATTGCTTAATTGCAACGAGTAATTATTATCAAGACCTCCAGATAAGGTTATTGCATATTGACCGGACGGACTTGTTTCATTTGCCAATGAACTTGCTATAGGTTTCTGATCCAATGCGGATGGAAGATCATTGTTTTTAAATCCCGAATATGAAATAGTAAACTCAGGATTAGAAGAGCCGTATGTTCTTACTTTATCATCAGCTTTCGCATTTAACAATGCTTTGTCAATGGTTAACAACCCATTCAGATACTCAAAGTTGTAGTTGGCATCTGCGCCACCCGATGGAATAATATCATATTGGCCAACATTACTTAAAACTGTTGCTGAGCTTAACGCTGACGGTTGAGTTGCAAGATTATTGAATGTTTCTTCGTTCCTGAATCCTGAATAGGTGATTGTAAACAGTGGATTAGCATCTCCATAGATTTTTGTTTTACTATCGGCTGTTACTACCAGAGAAGCTTTATTAACGGTAAGTGTTCCGTAGTTATAAGCAACCACATAGTTGACTGAATCACCTGGTTGAAGATCTGTTTTTACTAACGTAACGTTTGGCATCACCGAATAAGACCCGGCTGGAATAACACCTGTACTTGCATGTAAATTACCTTGAGTATCTTTCAACTGGTAGGTAATAGACTCAATGGTAGAATCATCATCATCGACATATTTAAACCCTGCTGTGGTTACTGAATAGTCGGGTTGATCATCGCCATACGTAATTTCAGCACTGTTACTTGTTACCGTCAGGGTGTCCTTAAGAATGGTTAGAGTTCCTGTTCCATACGTGATATCAAAATTGGTTGATAACTCAGTGAGGAAAGCACCCGGCACAATGAAGTGAGTTCCGGCCGTAGTTCCAGTTACCATGGTTATTGAAAGCAACTCCGGAAGTTCATAAAATTCCTCGCCTCCTTCAATAATCGGGGGTTCCTCATTAAACACATCTAACGAATCAATAATTACAACCACATCGCTGTTGGTTGCAACACTATCCGCACCAACGGTTTGACTATTTACTAACGCACGAGAGTTTACCAACGCTCTCGAATTAACTAATGCTCTTGAGTAGTTTACAAGTGCCCTTGAGTAATTAACTAATGCTCTTGAATTAACTAATGCGCGTGAGTTGACCAATGCGCGCGAATAATTAACCAAAGCTCTTGAGTTTACCAACGCACGAGAATTTACTGTAATCAATTCTGCTGTATCTGAATTCAACTCGTAATCAAAGATTGATTGTTTATCGAAGTCGATTACATATGTTGAATCGACAACCTCTACACCGTTAACCAAAGCGCGAGAATAGTTTACTAATGCGCGCGAATTTACAAGCGCCCTAGAACTTACCAGAAAGCTCAGGTTCTGCAAATCTGAATTAACTAACGCACGCGAATAATTTACAAGTGCTCTGGAATCAACTAAGGCGATTGCGTTTTCGGCAATGATTGACTTATGATCTACTTGTAACGCGTTGAATAAGGATTCTTTCGATTCAATGTTGGTAGAATCAAACTCATACTTGTAACTGATTTTGTTATCAAATTTTTCACCAAAATAAACTTGCAGATTATTTGGTGTAATTTTTAATGGCAACTTTTCAATAGTCAATAAGCCATTTGCAAAAGTGTAGTCATTTAATTCGCGAAAAGAAATGTCAAGCTGCACGCCAACAGTTATAATGTACTTATCGGCATTGCTAAGGTTGTTGGCTGGGGTTGTGAATTCTAAATTAGTAAGACCTAAGTCGGCCAGGGTAAGGGTAGAATCAAGCGGACTACCATTTACCAAAACAGTTGCTGTAAAGGTTGGCAATGTTTCGCCATATCTTTTAACCTTATTATCGGCAATAACGGTGATTTGTTTTTTTACGTTTCCAAATAAAAATAATGAATCAGACCGGCCACCATCAAGTTTACTTGGCGTGATAGAAGAAGTCAACACTTGAATAGGGGGGTTGCCTTCAAACTGTGGAATGGTAGTTTGTAGCTCAGTTGAATTTACAAAGGAAGTCTCAAGCGGATTCCCGCGGAAGAGAACAGACGATTCAGGGGTGAGGTTTTGACCTTGTACAGTTAGCGTGAATTCAGCTGAACCAGGCGATGCCGTTGCTGTATCATATTTCAAGGCAACAAGCGTAGGCTTTGGTGATGCAATTGTTGAGAATGAAGCATCGGCTT
>Ga0209480_10000062_pt1 | contig 118879 bp, 90 predicted proteins | sample JI61114C2DNA_FD_187501 | JGI IMG/M metagenome (GOLD analysis project Ga0209480, IMG submission 187501) | Wastewater effluent complex algal communities from Wisconsin, to seasonally profile nutrient transformation and Carbon sequestration -... | ecosystem: Engineered > WWTP > Effluent > Algae...
ACTACTAACTCCTGACCTGCCTTTGCCGGCAGGCAGGCTACTAACTCCTGATTTTTTTTGTAGTCCCGATCCCGGACGATCCGGGATATTTAAAGTTTAGGAAACCTCCCGGGAGCAACTGTATTGACTACTAACTCCTGACCTGCCTTTGCCGGCAGGCAGGCTACTAACTCCTGACTTGTTTTGTAGTCCCGACAGGAATCGAACCTGTATCTAAAGTTTAGGAAACTTCTATTCTATCCATTGAACTACGGGACCCTGCTTCGCTAAAGCTACGCAGGGCAAAGCCCTGGAGCCTCAGTTTACAGAAGGTGTTTTATCGTCGCTAAAGCTTCGGACGGCAAGGCCTTGTACCCCGTAGCTTTAGCGAAGGGGTGCAAATATACAAAAGAATTAACCGCCTCTTTCGTAAGTTCGTGCATAAAATTGCTAAACGCTAGTTGACTGAATTTGAACTGATACAGGGGCTTCGGAACGGAGAGGAACCGGCCTTCCGCTACCTGGTGGATACCTACCAGGACAGGGTCTTCAACACAGCAATGGGCATCGTACAGAATGCGGAAGACGCGGAGGATGTGGCCCAGGAAGTGTTTATCCAGGTCTTTCGTTCGATTGGTTCTTTTAAAGCGGAATCCAAACTGTCGACCTGGATCTACCGCATCACTACCACCCGCTCACTCGACCTGCTCCGGAGCCGGAAAAGCAAAAAACGGTTTGGCTTTATCCAGCGCCTGCTGGGCGAGAACAATGAACCGGTGCAGGAAATTCCTGATTTTAATCATCCGGGTATTCAACTGGACCGGAAAGAAAATGCGGCCCGTTTGTTTAAAGTCATTGGAAAATTGCCGGAAAATCAGAAAATTGCTTTTACCTTACATAAACTGGAAGATCTTAGTTATCAGGAGGTTAGCGAAGTTATGGGCACCACGGTTGCCGCTGTGGAGTCGCTGATGCACCGGGCCAAGCAAAATCTCCGGAAATTATTGGAGAATCAAAACGATTGAAAAGGGTAAATCGAAGGTTTTACCCCCTCTTAACGTCAAAACATTGCTATATGAGCACAGAAAAGCAAAATAGAATCAATGAAATCATGGACAGCCTGGACGGCTGTACCCGGGCTGCCGCCCCTGACTTTTTCTATACCCGGCTGAAAGCCAGGATGGAAAATGAGCTGACCCCTGCGGCCAGCGGTATATGGCTGAGGCGTCCGGCTTTTGCCTTTGCCACCATGGCGGTTATTTTGCTGATCAATGTACTGGTATTGTTTAATCAAACCAATAACAACCAGGAAGAAGCGGTGAGCTCCACAGAAACCGATTCCTTTCAATCTATGGCCGCTGAATACCGCCTGAATGAGGGCAACAGTTCCATTTCTTATTACAATTTAAATCAGGACAGGTAATGAAGAGCGGGAACAAAATACTGACACTGGTCATCGGCCTTTTACTGATTTCAAATATTGTACTGGCTTATTTCCTCCTGAATGGGAAGAAACCGCCCAAACGGGAACGTACCGATCCTACTGAAGTGATGATAAAGGAGGTGGGGATGGATGAAAAACAGGCGGCTACCCATAAACAAATGAAAGACGACCATTTTAAAGCGGTTCGTCCTCTCTATGATTCACTGCGGGCAGCTAAATCCATGTATTTCAGTTTAGTGAAAGACACGACTATTACAGACAGCGTGGCCAAAACATACAGGGAAAAAATTGCGGCCTGGCAAAGTACAATCGACAGCATGACCTTTGCTCATTTCAGAAAAATGCGCAACCTGCTTAACCCGCAGCAACAGGTAAAGTATGATGAATTTGTACAGAAGCTGATGCAGCGCGGACGTAAAGACAGCACCGCAAAAAAATAAACCGGATCAATTGTAAATACGGTCAATCGCCTCCCGGTATTTCTCAATAATCACTTTCCGTTTCAGCGACAGTTTCGGGGTCATTTCCCCGGTATCCACACTCCATTCGTTGGGGAGCAGTTCAAATTTTTTCACCTGTTCTACATGGTTGAAATATTTATTGAAACTCTCCACCAGGTCCTTGTACATCTCATTCACTTTCGGTTCACGGATCACTTCTTCATGATTGGTGGCACTGATGCCGTTGTGCCGGCACCAGTCGAGCAGGTTGGGGAAAGAAGGTACGATCAACGCGCTTACAAATTTGCGGTCGGCACCTACCAGCATCACCTGTTCAATAAAGGGAGATTCTTTTAAACGGTTTTCAATCGGCAGCGGGGCCACATACTTGCCGCCACTGGTTTTAAACAATTCTTTTTTACGGTCGGTGATTTTGAGGAAATTTTTATCGGTTAAAGAGCCGATATCTCCGGAGTAGAACCATCCATCTTTGTCTATTACCTCATCGGTCAGATCAGGGCGTTTATAATAGCCCATCATAATATTGGGACCTTTGCAGAGTATTTCCCCGTCTTCCGCAATCTTCACTTCCACCCCACTGATCAGCGGTCCCACGCTGCCGAATTGCCGGCCACTTTCTTCATAGCGGTTTACCGCCACCACCGGGGAGGTTTCGGTAAGACCATACCCTTCCATGATCGTGATCTTTGCAGCGGAGAAAATCCGGATGAGACGAACCTGGCAGGCCGCCCCGCCGGTAACAATACATTTGATATTACCCCCGAGTCCTTCCCTCCATTTTGAGAAAATAATTTTATTGGCCAGCCCCAGTTTGAAATTATACATCCCGCCCTGGTCTTTATTGATCTCATATTTTTCCGCGAGGCCATGGGCCCAGAAAAAGAGTTTGCGCTTGGTACCCGTGAGATCATTTCCTTTCTGCATGATCTTGTCATACACTTTTTCCAGCAGCCTGGGTACTGTGGTAAACATGTGCGGCTGAACTTCTTTCAGGTTATCGGCAATCGTTTCGAGACTTTCCGCATAATAAATGGAAATGCCGCGAAACAGGTAGAGATAAGTAACCATACGTTCGAAAATATGATTCAGCGGCAGGAAACTCAGCGCCTTCATATCCTCTCCCGGAGGAAAGCAGGGCATACTGGCATTTACATTGGATAGAATATTCCGGTGCGAGAGCATAACGCCCTTTGGCGTGCCGGTGGTTCCCGAAGTATAGATAATGGTGGCCAGATCCTCGTATTGTATTTTATCCGATACCGGCTTTATCTGTGCAATCAGTTCCGGCGTTGACTTCGCCAGTACTTCTTTCCAGTGAGTGGCATTGGGCACATGTTCAAATGTGAAAATTTCTTTCAAGCTATGCACTTTATCCTTCAGACTATACACCTTGAGAAACAGCTCCTCATCGTTTACAAATACATATTTCACCTGGGCATCGTTGAGCACGAATTCCAGTTCATTTACATTGATCGTGGGGTAAATGGGCGTGAGTACCGCGCCGATCTGCTGCACGGCCAGATCCAGAAATACCCATTCGGGCCGGTTCTTGGAGAGGATGGCAATCTTATCGCGTCCTTCAGCAGTATTATCGCCTCCGCCCACACCCAGACTGAGCAGCCCGGCACTGAGCCGGTCCACTGTTTCCTTTACGGCGGCAGTGCTGTATTTTTTCCATTGTCCTCCTTCCTTTCCGGCCAGCATTACATCCAGCGGGTTACGGTCCAGGTGGTATTGAAGGCAGTCAAATAGTCTTTTCGGCTCCGTCATGGCAATCGTTTAGTTTTTGTAAACACATGAAGTATATCGTGGGTTCAATATACTATTTTTTTGATAAGTTGACGGAAGTCAGGTGCCAGGGAACAGCCCCTGCAAATTAGTCGGGAGTCCGGAGTTAGTAGTCGGGAGTCAACAGCCTATTCCTGAAAGAATTTTTCAAAACAACGAAGTACTGCTGCTATTTCGAGCATCCCCGCCTCCGTTGCACTACGGAGGGTAAGAAGCGAGAAATCTTATATTATGTACAGGTGCCCGATGTCTGGTGCAGGGAAGCAGCCCATACTCAGAAGGTTTACAAAAACCCGCATCATTACACGTTTTACTGAATGCCTTTCGTACCTCGTACTTCGTACCTCGTACTTCGTACTTAGTTCATTGCCTGATAATACTGCCCGGCCGGCATTTTAAAAATTCTGGATTGCTGGAATTTGCTGAACCGGCTGTATTCGTCGGGGTGGGTCTTTGTCCAGTTGTCATAAGCCGCCAGGTTTTCGGAAGCGCCGAAAAGCCATTGGTTATATGCTTCAAACATGCCTTCTTCGAGCAGTTGTTTGTGGTAGTCGAATAAGCGGAAGGGGAATTTAGTTCCATTGGTTTCGTACCAGTCAAGGATAAACCGGGTGCGGATCATCGTCAGTACGGCCGTGCCAACCCCTTTCGTTACAAGGGATGACTGTTTTCCGATGCTTTGCAGAAAAGCTTTGGCAAATTCACTTTTATTTTTTTCTTCACCTTTCATGATATCCGGATCGGAAAACAGTTTTTCCTTATAGCCCTGGAGCAGCATTTCTTTCATGGCAGCGCCTCTTTCGCTGAGGCTTTCCATGTTTACAAAAATTTCTCCGTAAATGAGGCTCCAGATTTTATCCTTGGTATAGAAATAGAAAACGGATGCATTGTAATAGTTTCCGCTATAGCCCGGATCGGTGCGGATGCCTTCCTCCCATTGTTTAATGGCGGCGAAGTCTTTGGCCGACCAGAGGAGCTCTCCGTATTCGCTGTAAAGCGGGCCGCTTTTGGGAAATTTCTTCAGGGCCTTTTTGTACATTTTATCGCAGTCTTTTACTTCTTCCAGTGCTTTGTACACATTGCCGGCAATCTGAAAACTGACCACATCGGCATCATCCCGGTCAATCAGGACTTTGGCGCCTTCCAATGCTTTGGCGTAATCTCTTTTATAGTAGTAACTCATCACCAGGTCTTTCTGCAGTTCCAGGTTTTTGCTGTCCCTTTGCAGGGCCCGGGTAAGAACAATAATAGCATTGTCAAAATCACCGGTCCGCATAAAGGAACGGGCGGTTTCCTGTAATTGTTTGATATCATCCGGCTGGGCCGTGGTTACCAGGGAGAGAGATAAGGCAAAAAGGAATAGAATTCGTTGAATCATAGCGCAAATTAAACAAACAGAGACGTTGGAATCAACGTCTCTGTTGCAAAATAACAAATATTTCTGCGTTTGTCCCGGATCAGATCAGGTGGGTCAGCAGTCCATCCCGCAGTTTGGGCTCAAACCAGGTGCTTTTCGGGGGCATCACGTTGCCGCTGTCGGCAATATTGAATAACTGTTCAATGGTAACGGGGTAAAGGCTGAATGCGACCTTCATTTCCCCGCTGTTCACTCTTTTTTCGAGTTCTTTCAATCCCCGGATACCGCCGACAAAATCAATCCGTTTGTCGGTACGCTGGTCTTTTATATCCAGGATTTTATCCAGTATATTATTGGACAGGATCGTTACATCCAATACCCCGATGGGGTCATCGGTCCAGGTACCTTTGCGGGCACTGAGGATATACCATTTCCCATCAACATACAAGCCGAACTCATGGAGATGGGCGGGCTTTACGGCTTCCGGACTAAGGGTGATATAAAAATCATCCTGCAGGGCGCCCAGGAATTTTTCCGCTGTTAATCCGTTGAGATCTTTAACAAGCCGGTTATAGTCGAGAATCGCCAGTTCAGAGGCCGGGAATATCGTGGTCAGGAAATAACCCGCATCCGCACTGTCCGGAAGAGCCTTGCTCACTTTGGCGGCAGAAGCGGCCCGGTGGTGTCCGTCCGCGATATAGGTGGCGGGCACGTTTTTTTGAAATTCATTACTGATGGCGTCAATGGCAGCGGTTTCATTCACCACCCAGATGGCATGCTGGATGCCGTCACTGGCAGTGAAATTATACACCGGCTGGTGGGTTGTTTTCCAGTCATTGATCAACTGGTTCACGGCTTCCACATCACGGTAAGCGAGAAATACATTGCCGGTCTGTGCCCGGATGGTGCGCATATGATCAATCCGGTCTTTCTCTTTTTCCGGCCGGGTGAATTCATGTTTTTTGATCACGTCTTTGAAATAATCGTCAACGGATGATACACAGACGAGGCCGGTCTGGCTGCGTCCTTTCATCACCAGCTCGTAGATATAATAACAAGGCTGGTCTTCCCGGAATACAATCCCGTTCGTAATAAACTGGTTCAGATTTTCCTTGGCTTTATCATATACATCCTGGCTGTGAATATCAATGCCGGGCGGCAGGTCAATTTCAGATTTGGTGATATGCAGGAAAGAGAAGGGATTGCCGGCCGCTTCGGCACGGGCTTCTTCACTGTTCAGCACATCATAGGGGCGGGAAGCCACCTGCTGAGATAATTGTTGCTGGGGTCTTAACGCGGTAAACGGTTTAATGAGGGCCATTACTATCCTTTTTTTGTTGCGAATTCTTTCATCAGGTCGGTGAGCGCTTTTACGCTGTCAATTGTGAGGGCATTGTACATGGAAACGCGGAAGCCTCCCACGCTGCGGTGGCCTTTAATGCCCACCATGTTTTCTTTTTTGCACCAGTCCATAAATTCCTTTTCCAGTTCCGGATTTTGCATCACGAATACCGCGTTCATCCAGCTGCGGTCGGGTGTGGCCACGGGGCCATGGAACAGCGGTAAGGCATCGAGTGTATTATAGAAGAGGGTGGCTTTTCCCAGGTTCTTTTTTTCAATTGCGGCTACACCTCCCTGTGATTTGAGCCAACGGAGCGTGAGCAGTACCACGTAAACGGCGAATACCGGCGGGGTGTTCAGCATGCTGCCTTCGGCAATATGGTTACGGTAGTCCAGGATGGTGGGAATGGCCCGGTCCACTTTGCCGAGAATGTCTTTGTTCACCACCAGCAGGTTTACGCCGGCTGCTCCCATGTTCTTTTGCGCCCCGGCATAGATCAGGTCAAACCGGTTAAATTCGAGTTGCCGGCTCAGGATATCACTGCTCATATCGGCCACCAGGGGCACCCCGCATTCGTACGGAATGGCATGCCATTGGGTACCGGCGATGGTTTCATTGGTGGTGATGTGCAGATAAGCGGCAGTGGGGGATACACTCAGTTCATCCGGTATGCAGGTATAGTTTTCCGCTTTGGATGATCCGGCGATTTCCACATGCCCGTATAATTTTGCTTCTTTGATGGCTTTACCTGCCCAGGTGCCTGTTTCGGTATAGGAGGCGATATCATTTTCATTCAGCAGGTTCATGGGTACCTGCATAAACTGCGTGCTGGCACCTCCATGCAGAAAGAGTACTTCATGTTTATCTCCCAGTCCCATCAGTTCTTTTACCAGTGCCCGGGCTTCATCCATAACCGGTTGAAACAGGGAGGTACGGTGACCAATTTCCAGAATGGATAATCCGGTATCGTTAAAGTTCAGTATCGCTTTACTGGCTGCTTCAAATACTTCTTTCGGGAGAATGGAAGGACCTGCATTAAAATTATGAATCACCTTCGTCACGGGCTCGATCGGGTTTAGAGGTAATAAATGGAGTTGCAAAATTAAGGGAATTGAACCCCTTAGTGGTCATGATCCCGGCCTTTAATCGCACTGTTTTTCCAGGCCTGGTTCAGTGATTCAAATTCAAGCTGCTCTTCAGGTGAAAACTCCTTGTTACTGAGTGTGGTAAGATCCGGCTGACCGGCATTTACCCAGGCCGTGTACCAGAAAGAAGCCACGGCAAAAATGGATTGCCGCATCCGGCGCTCCACCATCCCTTTCATCAGTTCATTGTATTGTGTTGTGAAAGCGGCGGAATACTGACGAATGATCGTGCCGTTCCGGTCTTCAAATGCATATTTCTGATCGGGGCGGAATTGGTTGGAAAGTTTTTTTTCCATTTTCAGTACGGTATCCACGGCGGCGGCACTTTCCAGTACTCTTGCCCATATATACGAACCGGGGTTGGCAATGTAAGTGGCCCGGCCGATGAGAAAGTCCCAGGATTTTTCGGCCAGCAGTTCCGGTACCCGGCTTTCCCAGAAACCATGAATACCGCGTTGATTGGTAAACTGCCCGTTGTGATTGCTGGATGCATGCAGAGGTACATGTGCATCCGAGATATAATGCCCGATTTCAGCGGAGAGTTTGAGAATTTTCACCTGGTTTTTGTCCCGGAATGCCTGTGTAAGGCGGTAGAGCATCGTCTGTACCCACCAGGGAACAATGCCGTGTTTCTGCAGACTGTCTGCTCCGAATTTTTCTGCAGCTGCATTCCAGTTGCGGGGCAATGAATCGAATGGATACGTGCCGTATTTGTCGAGGTCAATATAATGGCGGGGACCTTCCTCAGGAATGGCATACCGGCGCTTGTCCGGATCCACGGCATGTTCGGTCAGAAAATCAATATTGGGTTTGTACAGCACAATCATTTCCGGAGGTAACAGGAAAACCGCGTAATAATTGATCTGGCGGTGGCCATAGAAACCCCAGGAGCAGGCTTGCAAAGAGCCACTGCATACCAGCAGGAGAAGGAGCATTTTTTTCATGATAAGGTTTTGCCGTAAAGCTATCCGGCCTGGTACGGATGACCATGGGAAAAACATCAGGGAAAGCGGGTATTTTCCGGATAGATTTTTTGGTGGAAATTGCCGGCAGAACAGCCCGTTTTTAATCCGTACCGCTGAATTTATTTCTGCTCTTCCTTGTTTTCATCCTCCAGGTCAACCACACCTCCGGTTACGGCATATTTCATGGCCTGACCGGATGTGATTTTATCAATCTTTCTGACTTTTTCGCGCGGCAGGATGTATAATTGTCCGGCAAAATTGTAAGCCTGGGGTACATATACGGCTACTTTATTGGCACCCAGGTCAAATTTCTCCATTTCTTCATCAGTCAGAAAGCCCACGATCCAGACCTGTTCTGCAAAAACATTGGCCAGTACGGCCTGATTGAATTTTCGTTTGTCGCCGGCAAAGGCTTCGAAAAAATCTTTGGTGGAACTGTAAATGAATTTCACGCCGGGTGTGCGTTCTATTAACTGATCGAAGAAGCTGATGGCACTGCCCATGATTAAATTGGAACTGATCCAGCCAACCAGAATGACGAACAGGATTATAAGGACAAAACCAAGTCCCGGAATTTTTACATAGGGCTGCAGAATGCCATCCACACGCTCAAACAGCCAGTACATGACATATAATGTTATACCGATAGGAGCCAGGATAATGAGTCCCTGAATAAAATACTTTAAAATTTTACCTAATATCTTCTTCCTGCTTCGTTTCAGATTAGCCATTGAGCCGGTTTATACAACTAAGGTACAGCAAAAAGCAGCTTGTTGACCGGCCAAAAAAGTCGGTGAACGGTCGAAAAAGAGGGATGGAAACTTTTGTTACGAAAATAGTTTCCTTAGTTTTGCCTTTCAAATCATTCAACATGGAACCCAAAGAACGAATATCAGCCAAGGCCGAGGAGCTGTTTCTGCAGTACGGGATCCGTTCTGTGTCGATGGACGATATCGCCCATAACCTGGGTATGAGCAAGAAAACACTGTACCAGTATTTTGCGGAAAAAGATGAACTGGTTCATGCGGTAATTGATAATCATATTTCCCGGATGCAGACGGATTGTGAAATCTGCCGGACGGAAGCGAATAATGCCATCCACGAGATTTTTATCACCATGGAGCGGATACTGGACGAATTTTCCAACCTGAACCCGATGGTGCTGTATGATATGGAGAAATTCCATCATTCAGCCTATAACCGGTTTAAAGATCACAAGGACAAGTACCTGTTACAGATCGTACGGCGTAATATAGAATGGGGTATAAAGGAAGGTCTGTACCGGGAAGACGTGAATATTGACGTAATGTCGAAGTACCGGATGGAATCGATGATGATACCTTTTAATGTAAACGTATTTCCGCCGGGTAAATACAACCTGGCGGCCATCTCTGAAATGATCATTCAGAATTTTACCTACGGGCTTGCCACCATCAAAGGACATAAACTGATACAGCAATACAATGACCAACGTAAAAAACAGCTCTCTTATGAATAGAATTATCAACAGGATGCAGCAGGCAGCCGGTCTCCTTATCCTTTCCGGTATCATGCCCCTGTGGTCAGCCGCGCAAACTGCAGCTGATACCGTAAAACCGGCCCGGCATGCTTTCTCCGTGCAGCAGGCCATCGATTATGCAAAAAAGAATAATGTAAATGTAAAAAATGCTCTGCTGGATGTGCAATACCAGGAGCAGGTAAACAAAGAAGTAACATCAAGGGCCTACCCGGGAATCAATGCAAGCATGGGAACCACCTATAATCCCAATATTGCCACGCAGGTGATCCCCAACTTCATTTCTCCCTCCACGTACCAGGTATTGATTGACCAGGGCGTAAAGGATGGCAACGGCAACCCGATTACCATGCCGCAGGATTTTGGTTTTATTGCCGCGCAGTTCGGTACTAAATACAGTGCCAGTGTGGGAATAGGGCTGAGCCAGCTGCTGTTCGACGGACAGGTCTTTGTCGGCCTGCAGGCCCGGGACGCCACCATGCGTTTTGCCCGGAAGAATGTGGAAGTAACGGAAGAAATGATCCGGACCAATATTCATAAAATTTATTACCAGCTGGTGGTCGGTAAAACCCAGCTGGAATTACTGGACGCGAATATTGAGCGGATGGAAAAATTACTGCACGATACAAAACTGATTTATGAAAATGGGTTTGCCGAAAGACTGGATGTGGACAAACTGACGGTGGCACAGACCAATCTGAAGACCGAAAAAGGCAAAGTGCTGAACATGCTATCCAACGGATACTATGGCCTGAAACTCCTGATGGGCATGCCGGTAAAAGATGAACTGGAACTGACCGATACACTGACTGACGAGCAGATAAAAGACGGAATACTCGAAAGCAGTCAATATAAATATGAAGACCGGAAGGATTTTCAGTATGCACAGATAGGTAAGGAACTGAATCAGTTTAATATAAAGCGATACCAGCTGAGCCAGATTCCCACGATTTCACTGAGCGGGCAATATGCCAAAAATGCGCAGCGTAACAAATGGAATTTCCTGGGTAAAGGTGACTGGTTCACTATTTCCAATATCAGCCTGAATATGAATATCCCGATCTTCAACGGATTTTATACAAAGTCAAAAATCCAGCAGACCCGGATTCAGTTACAGCAAACGGAAAACCAGCTGGCCGCCATGAAGATCATGATTGATCAGGAAGTGGAAACCGCGAAGAACAATTACCGTTCGGCCATAAGCACCATGGATTATCAGAAGAAGAATATGGAGCTGGCGGAAAAAGTATATCAGCAAACCAAAAAGAAATATGAAGTGGGAACCGGTTCCCAGACCGAGATCAATACCGCCCAGGTGGAACTGAAAACGGCACAGACCAGTTATATCTCCGCTCTGTATGACGCGGTGATCGCCCGGATTGATTTCCTGAAAGCCACCGGCAAACTCTGACACTAAAACCAACCAATGACATCTAAAATAAAAAACATGAATACGATTTTGAAAATAACATCTGCGGTGATACTGACTGTTACCCTGGCTGCCTGTGGTGGCGCCAAAGAAGAAAAAGGCGGACTGGGTGATCTGAAAGTAAGCCTGGAAAAACTGAAGAAAGACAAGAGCAGCCTGGAAGAGGAGATTGCAAAAATTGAGGAGAAGATTGCGAAAGCGGATCCCAAAGCGGCCGAGCAGGTAAAACGACTGGTGGCGGTGGATACATTGCGTACCACGGATTTTGCCCACTATATTGACCTGCAGGGAAAAATTTCCAGCAACGGGATTGGTTATGTGGCACCCAAAGGACAGGGCGGACTAATCCGTTCAATTTATGTAAGTGTGGGCCAGCGTGTAGGTGTAGGCCAGCTGGTGGTAAAACTGGATGATGCCATTCAGCGTCAGCAGCTGACCGCTGCCCAGCAGGGCGTAAGTCAGGCAAAGACGCAGCAGGCGCTGGCACAAACCACCTGGGAGCGGTTGCAGAATCTCTGGAAACAGAATATCGGTTCTGAAATGAATGTGATCAATGCCAAAGCCTCTTACGATGCGGCATCCGCCCAGGTGCGTGCGGCTGAAGCCCAGGTAGCCCAGGCGGCTGAAGCGCTGGATATGACGAATGTACGGGCCGGTTTAAGCGGTGTGGTGGAAGAAGTGAATGTGCGTGTAGGTGAATTTTTTACCGGAGCCACCCAGCAGGGCGGACAAATCGTGATCGTCAATTCCGCATCCCTGAAAGCGGAAGTACCTGTACCTGACAATTATGTAGCCAAAGTGAAGAAAGGGGATAAAGTAATGATCTCCGTTCCTGAAACAGGTAAGGCTCCTTATAATTCTGTGATCAGCGTGGTCGGCGCTTCCATTGATGCCAAGACCCGTTCTTTCCTGACAGAAGCCAGACTTCCTTCTGATCCTTTACTGAAACCGAATCAGACGGCCGTGATGAAAATTCTGGATTACCAGGCAAAAGCCACTATTGCCATTCCGGTGAATACAGTACAGAGTGATGAAAAAGGAAAATTTGTATTTGTAATGGAGAAGTCCGGTGATAAGATGGTGGCCCGGAAAAAAGCGGTAAGTGTTGGTGAAGTATATGAAGGACTGATTGAAATCAAAAGCGGGCTTACCGGTGGTGATCTGCTGATTACTGAAGGTTATCAAACAGTGTATGACGGCCAGTCCGTTACCACTGCCGCTAAAAAATAATTACCACAGCTATAAAACTGAAGTATGAAAGTAATTGATGGAGTTGTAAAAAAAATCAAAGAATTTAAATTCACCAGCTGGGCGGTTGACAACAAGGTGGCGGTTTATATTCTGGCGATTATCATATCGGCCATGGGACTGACACAGTTTGTGACCCTGCCGAAAGAACAGTTCCCGGATATTGTGGTGCCTACCATCTCGGTAACCACGATATATGCCGGTAACTCAGCAAAAGACATTGAAAACCTGGTGACACAGCCGATTGAAAAGGAACTGAAAGGTATCAGTGGCGCCAAAGTGAATAAAATCCAGAGTATTTCCCAGGCAGACTACAGTCTGATTGTGGTGGAATTTGATACGGATGTAAAGACCGATATCGCGAAGCAGAAAGTAAAAGACGCAATTGACCGGGCTACATCAGATCTGCCCAATGACCTGACTTCCGAGCCCAATGTACAGGAGTTTGCCTTCAGCGATATGCCGATCATGTTCGTGAATATCAGTGGTGATTTCGACGGGGTACAGTTGAAAAAATATGCCGACAAGATGCAGGATCGGTTTGAAGCACTGAGTGAAGTGAACCGCGCGGAGATTGTGGGTGCGCCGGAACGGGAGATCCAGGTCAATGTGGATCCGTATAAACTGACCGCCGCCCGCGTAAGCCTGACCGATGTGGAAAACGCGATCAGCCGGGAGAACCATGACATTACAGGCGGTCTGATCCAGACCGGAGATATGAAACGCACCCTGAAAGTAAAAGGGCAGTTCACCAGCGTGAATGATCTTTATGACGTGATTGTGCGCAGCAGTTCACAGGGTGCTGCGGTATACCTGCGTGATGTGGCGGATCTCCGGGATACGATAAAAGAGAAAGAAAGCTATGCCCGTCTGGATGGCAAGAATGTGGTTACGCTGAATATTGTAAAACGGTCCGGAGAGAACCTGATTGATTGTGCCGATAAAGTAAAGGCTGAAACAGAAGCCATGCAGAAGTCCGGTGAACTGCCGCCGAACCTGCGGGTGGAATTTACCGGGGATACCAGTAAACAGACAAAGACCTCTTTCAATGAACTGATCAATACCATTATCATCGGCTTCGTCCTGGTATTGCTGATCCTGATGTTCTTTATGGGAGTAACGAATGCATTCTTTGTGGCCCTGAGTGTACCGTTGAGTGTGTTTGTGGCCTTCCTGTTTATTCCGCTGGTGAGCAGTATTTCCGGTATCAACATCACCCTGAATTTTATCGTGCTCTTTGCCCTGCTCTTCGGATTGGGTATTATTGTGGACGACGCGATTGTGGTGATTGAAAATACGCACCGGCTATATGCCAACGGGAAAATGCCGATTGTCAAGAGCGCGAAGGAGGCCGCTGGTGAAGTCTTTATACCGGTACTGGCCGGAACGGCCACCACACTGGCGCCGTTCTTCCCCTTATTGTTATGGAAAGGATTGATTGGTAAGTTTATGATTTACCTGCCCATTGTGCTGATTCTTACACTGGCGGCATCCCTTATCGTGGCCTTTATTTTCAACCCGGTATTTGCGGTCAGCTTTATGAAGCCGGAAGGCAAGGAATTTGAAAAACCGAAGAATACAATATTCAGAAGTAAATGGTTCTGGACCGCGCTTATTGGCGGATTGTTGCTGCATCTGGGGAGTTTCCATGGTACGGCCAATTTCCTGCTGCTGATGGCCATCCTCATGGTATTTAATACTTATGTACTCAATGATGTGATCCATAGCTTTCAGAATCGCTTTCTGCCCGGCCTGATGAACCGGTATGAAACATTACTGCGTTGGGTACTGAAAGGGAAACGCCCGATCCGCGCATTTTATTCTCTCTTCGGGTTGTTTATCCTGGCAGTGATCATGATTGTTGCGAGTGTGATGTCCGGCAGAACGAAATCCACCTTCTTCCCGAGCGGCGATCCCAACTTCGTATATGTATACCTGAAGATGCCGGTGGGTACCGATGCACGCGTCACCGACAGTGTGCTCCATGTGCTGGAGCACCGCGTGGAGAAAGTGCTGGAAAAGGAAAAACCCGGCGCCCCCGGCAGTATAGTGGAAAGCCTGATAACCAATGTGGCGGTGAATGCCAATAACCCCCGGGACAATAACCGGAGCGTGCAGTCCAACCTCGGCCGTATTCAGGTCTCCTTTGTGGAATTTGAAAAGCGTCATGGCAAAGCTACTGGTCCGTATATGGATCAGATCCGCGACGTAGTGCAGGGCATACCCGGTACCAGTGTGGAAGTACGGCAGGAAGACAATGGCCCGCCCACTGATCCGCCCGTGAATATTGAAGTGTCCGGTGATTACCTCGATAATATCACCAAAGTGGCGACTGCCCTGTACCAGTACCTGGATACCAACCGGATTGAAGGTATTGAGAACCTGCAGCCGGATGTGGATCTCTTTAACCCCGAAATAACGGTGAAGGTTGACCGGAAAAAAGCCATGATGGAAGGGGTAAGTACCGCCCAGATCGGGATGGAACTGCGGACCGCCGTGTTTGGTAAGGAAGTGAGCAAGATAAAAGACGGGGAAGATGAGTACAAAATCCAGCTGCGGCACAAGGAAGATATGCGGAATAACCTGACCAGCCTGATGAACATGCGTATTACATTCATGGATATGAATACCATGCAGGTGAAATCGCTCCCGCTGAGTTCAGTTGCCACCGTGGAGTATACCAATACGGCCGGCGGGGTGAAACGGAAAAATGTGAAGCGGACGATCCAGTTGCAGAGTAACGTACTTGATCCCACCATGGTGGCGCCGATCAATGCGCAACTGGTGGCGAAAATCAATGATTTCAAAGAAAAGAACACGATACCCCCGGATGTAAGTATCAAACTCAGCGGACAGAGTGAACAGGAAAAGGAAACTTCGGCGTTCCTTGGCAATGCGATGATTATCGCCCTGGTGCTGATCTTCTTTATCCTGGTGCTGCAGTTCAACAGTATGAGTAAACCGTTTATCGTACTTACCGAGATATTCTTCTCCATCATCGGGGTACTGCTGGGCTATGCCTTAACCGGTATGACAATTGCCACCATCATGATGGGTGTGGGTATTATCGGACTGGCGGGTATTGTAATCAAGAATGGTATTCTGCTGATCGAATTCACCGATGAGTTACGTTCACGCGGTATGCGTACCCGTGAAGCGGCGATCCAGGCAGGTAAGATCAGGATTATACCGGTACTGCTGACGGCGGTGGCCACGATTCTGGGTCTGTTCCCGCTGGCCGTGGGTATGAACCTCGACTTTGCCGGTTTATTCCAGCACCTGAAGCCCAACCTGTTCTTTGGTGGTGACAGTGTGGTATTCTGGGGACCGCTGGCCTGGACAATTATATTTGGTTTGATTTTCTCGTTCTTCCTCACCCTGATCATGGTACCGAGTATGTACCTGATGGCAGAAAGGTTGAAACGTCCGATGGAGAAATTCTACGGAACTAAATACATTGCCTTGCTCGGGTTCTTCGGACCATTCTTCTTCATCTTTGTGGGCATCATGTTCCTGGTGAGAAGATTACAGGGAAAGAAAGTGTGGCTGGGGAAGATGAAACCATCGCCGGCGAAATAATGAATAATCAGTAATGAAAAATGAGTAGCTGGCGGTACAGAACTACAATACAGAACAGACTGAAAGAATGATGAGCAATATATAGTTCTTATAACAAAGAGCCCTCCGATATCCGGAGGGCTCTTTGTTATAAGACTGTGCGATCAGCTACTCATTACTGATTACTCATTATTCATTTTCAGAACCCTTTCTTCTCAATTGTTTTTCCATCCGCATCCAGTTCCACCACTTCATAACCCAGTTTTTTAATTCCTTCCATGATTTTTGCTTTGTCCCCTACGAGCAGGATATTCATTTTTTCAGGGTTCAGCATTTTCCGGGCCGTTTCATCAATTTGTTTTTTGGTGAGTTTTGCCAGGATCGTATTCTGCTGTTCGGTGTAGTTAACGGGTAAGCCGAAATCGAGGATACGGCGGATAAAGCCGGCTTTCTGGAAGCCTGTTTCATAGGACAGGGCATCCCTTTGTCCCAGGGAATTTTTCATAAACTTCAGCTCGGCTTCTGTGATTCCGTTTTCACGGTAATTTTTCAGCTCTTTCATTACTTCCACGAGTGCACTGTCCGTTGCATCGGCGCGGATACCGGAACTGAATTCAAAATCACCGGTATATTCATCACCCGTGAAAGAGCTGCGGGCACCATAAGTCCAGCCCTTGTCTTCCCGCAGGTTCAGGTTCAGTCTTGAGTTGAAATCACCACCCAATGTATAGTTCATCAGGCGGGCTTTGTTGTATTCGCTGGTGGCATCATATTTCAGTCCGGTGGCATATCCCACACGGAATTGAGACTGGGCCGCTTTGGGTATATCCACCACAAACACTTTTGTTTTTGCCACATCCGAAGCGGCTCCTTTCACTACGGGCAGATTGATTTTTTTATTCGGCAGTTTGCTGAGGAATGTCAGTTTAGGCAGGATTTCCTGTTGTTTGATATCACCCACCACTACCACTTTCACGCCCTGTGAAGTCATGTAGTTGTTATAATAGTCCTCCACATCTTTCAGTTTCAGGTTGCTGATCGTGTGTTCGGTGCCGTCTTCACTCATGCTGAGAATACTGTGCGGGCCGTAATTCAGTTTGGCAAATACCAGATCGGCAACGGAAGCCGGATCCGCTTTCGCCTGTTTGAATCCCTGTAACCGCTGCTTCTGGATACGGGAAAAGGCCGCTTCCGTGAACTTCGGATTAAATATTCTTTCCTGCAACAGTTCGAGTGTTTTGTCAATATTTTTCTTCAGCGTCTGTACACTGAAGGTAATTCCGTCAAAGCTACTGCCTACGGAAACATTGCTGCCCAGCTTTTGTAATTCCACCGCCATTTGTTCAGCCGTGTAGTTTTTCGTGTCTTCATTCATCATGCTGCTGAACATGCTGGCCAGTCCGGTTTTGGATGTGTCCGCTGCCTGGAGAATATGTCCGCCGGGAATGGTGATCGTTAAAGTCACCGTGGGAATTTCTGTAGTTTCAGTGCCGATCATTTTTACTCCATACGGCAGATCTTTCTTCCATACAGCGGGCACTTTCACTACCGGATTGGCGCCATTGCCAGGTGTTTTTTTCCGGTCAAAGTTATCTTTGGCTTTTTCATATTTCAAACCGGTATATCCGTAGTCGGGTGCCTGGTATTGGGTGGAATCAATTGTATAGTTATCCGCCGCGGCAATCAATGCTTCCTGTCCTTTGGGCAATACACTCAGCCTGACCGCAAATTTCCCCTTGATATACTGGTTGTACACCCGCATCACGTCTTCTTTCGTTACAGCCTGATACATTTTGATCAGGTCGGCGATTTTATTCGGATTGCCGGAGAAGGTCTGGAAAGCGGCCAGTTGTGAAACTTTACCGGAAACACTTTGCAGGCCATTGATTTGCTGTGCTTCAATACCTCCTTTGAATTTGGTTATATCGTCGTCTGTAATGCCACGGGCTTCAAATGAATCGAGTGCGTCACGGAAAAGGCTATCCATTTTCGCCAGTGATTTTCCGGGTGAGGGTACCAGTTGGAAACTCATTTCGCCGGCGAGTTCAGATAATGAACTGAAGGCACTTGCCTGCAGGGCATATTGTTTTTTTACAAGCTGCTGATACAAAACGGAATTCTTGCCTTGTCCGAGTACCTGTCCGAGACAGGCCAGGGCTCCCATATCCGGATGATAGTTGGGCACCGTGGGATATACCACAGAAAACAGCGGCAGTTTGGCATAGTTGTCTGTATAGGATACATAACGGTCGGCGCTCAGTACAGCCGCCGGTACGGTTACGGGTTTTACTTCAGGTCCGCGGGGAATGGAACCAAAGTATTTTTCGACCAGTTTCACTACGTCGGCCGGTTTTACATCGCCCCCGATTGTAACGGTGGCATTGTTGGGGCCATACCAGCGCAGGAAAAAGTTTTTCAGGTCATCCACATTCACCCGGTTCAGATCTTCCACATAGCCGATCGTAAGCCAGGAATAGGGGTGGCCGTAGGGATAAAGACTACGGGAAGAGGTTTCGCCGGCCAGTCCGTAGGGGCGGTTATCATAGTTCTGTCCTCTTTCATTTTTTACGGTGGAGCGCTGAATTTCAAATTTCTTTTGGGTTACAGCATCCAGCAGGAAGCCCATCCGGTCGGCTTCGAGCCAGAGCATTTTTTCCAGCTGATTGCTGGGTACGGTTTCGTAGTAGTTGGTCCGGTCACGGTTGGTGCTTCCGTTCAGTGTACCGCCGGCGTCGGAAACAATTTTGAAATGCTGTTCATCGGCCACATTATCACTTCCCTGGAACATCATGTGTTCAAAGAAGTGGGCGAATCCGGATTTGCCGATTTCCTCACGGGCGGAACCCACATGGTAGGTCACATCCACGTGTACCACGGGATCACTGTGATCTTCGTGTACTATCAGCGTCAGTCCGTTGGATAGCTGGTACTTCTCATACGGGATAACCAGTTCAGTTCCTTGTTTGGTTACTTTTTCCAGCAGCCGGGTCTGGCTGTTTAACAGTAAACCTGTTACCAGTAACATGGGAAGTAGCAAAAGGGCTCTTTTCATATTCTTTATTTTTTGAAAGATGCAGTTGAAATAATTACAGCAAAGTACGTCATAAATGGACGTTTTGCCGTCCGTTTATCATTTTCACCGGCATTTTTCCACCATTTGAAGGAAACGGCAGCGGGTATATTGCTTCCCTTTATAACTTTGATGAAAAATTATTCTACTATGTCAGGAGCACCCCGTGTAAATCACGAAATCGATTACAAAATATATGGCGAAGAACTGCAATTTGTGGAGATCGAACTGGATCCGCAGGAAACGGCTATAGCAGAAAGCGGCGCCATGATGATGATGGAAGACGGTATTCAGATGCAAACCATTTTCGGTGATGGTTCCGCTCAGCAAACCGGTGGTTTCTTTGGTAAACTCATGAGTGCCGGTAAACGGATATTAACCGGTGAGAGCCTGTTTATGACGGCATTCACCAATGCGGTACAGGGAAAAAAGAAAGTCAGTTTTGCCGCTCCTTATACCGGTAAAATTATCACCCTGGATCTGCAGCAACTGGGCGGAACAATCATTGCACAGAAAGATGCTTTTCTCTGTGCCGCCAAAGGCGTAAGTGTTGGTATTCACTTTCAGCGTAAACTCGGTACGGGTTTATTTGGCGGGGAAGGTTTCATTATGCAGAAGCTCGAAGGAGATGGGTTTGCCTTCCTGCATGCCGGTGGTTATATCGTGGAGAAAGTACTGCAGCCCGGTGAGGTTTTAAAAATCGATACGGGTTGTGTGGTGGCGTATACACCGGATGTTGACTTTGATATTGAGTTTGTCCGGGGTATCAAAAACTTCATGTTTGGCGGAGAAGGATTGTTCTTTGCCCGCATGCAGGGTCCCGGTAAAGTATGGATCCAGTCATTACCCATCAGCCGGCTGGCCGGACGTATCATGCAATACGGTACGTATAACCGGAAAGAGGAAGGAAGCCTGTTGGGCGGAATCGGGAATATTCTTGATGGCAGAGAGTGACCTTATAAAAGTCAAAAGTAAAAATTAAAAAGTCAAAATCATTAAACCGGAAAGTCATTACAATAATCAGGCTCTCCGTTTTTTTAATTTTGACTTTTTAATTTTGACTTATCTGACTCCCGGGTATTTACTGGCAACCAGTAATTCATATTCCGGGTTGTTCTTTAACTGGCTGACGATATGCCGTAATCCGGCAACATATTCTTCCTGCTGAAAAGCCTGGTCATGGGCGAGTAGTATCAGGTGACCGGGTGTTTTTGTTTTCCCGGCTTCCAGCATATTATAAATCCGGCGAAGCAGTAAGGCCGTATCTGCATCAGGAGCCAGCGTCTTATGGTCAAATGTCCATTCGATATCCCAACCCATAATGGCATAACCGGCCTGTTGCAGACTGTCAATAGCCGCCTTGCTTTCGTATATATCTGTATGGTCAATACTGTCGATCCGCCAGGCATTCCGGCCGGGCATACGGGCAATATTGTTTTTAAATCCGAGTAATTCCTCCGACTTGGAAAAGTCGCTGATCACACCGGCCGGATCGGCATAGAAAGAAGTATACCGGTTCCGCGCATGACTGAAACTATGGTTGCAGAGCTCAATTAACGTATCCGCTTTCAGCATCTCCAAGGTCTCTTTTTGTTGCCTGGTGTCCAGGGTATGTTGTCCTACTATAAAGAAACTGGCGGGCGCCTGTTCTTCATTAATCACGCGTAAAACATTTCGGGTTCCTTTGTTGGGGCCGTCATCAAATGTCAGGTAGATTTTTTTCTTTTTCCGGTTCAGGGAAGCCAGTGAATCCGCGGTTTTTTTTACTTGCCTGAGTTGGGCTAAGCTGTCACTAGCCGAAATCGTTTTTGGCCCGGCAGGTGTTTTTTCCTTACAGGATATCAGCAGCAACAGGAAAACAGGGATCAGCAGAAAGTAAGCGGAAGAGGATAAAGGTTTGGCAGGGTCGCCATCGTCAGCAGCAGGGCTGGGGTGCATAAAAATTGTTGTGGTGTTTTAATTTCCGGAATGAAAGTAGCATGTTGCCCGGAGCTTTGCAAACCGGCTTTGGTTAAAGAATAATTAAAGTCAGAAAAAAGTGATCCGGGTTGAACCGGCCCGGTATAAAAAAAGGGAGCCCCGGATCCGGGATTCCCTTTTTTTATGAATCGTACTTACGTTGGATTTACAGCTTTTTCAGCAATATCTTTTTCTGCGAAAAGTTATAGGCGGCATCCAGCATTTCGAGGAGTTTCGGCCAGTCTTCTTTTTTAACCGTCGTATTCTTGTAATGCTTTTTTACCAGTAGTGTCAGTATGTTTCCTTCCACACTGGCTTGTACCCCGAAAGTGCCGGCGGCATTTTCAATATTGACATTAAGGCCGGGTACCCCCACCACTTTGTAACCGGCGGGTATGGTAAACTTAATAATATTCCGGATGCTCTCGGGATATTCCATATAGGCGTCTACTTCCCGTACCCGGTCATCCTGCGAAATCCAGAGCTGCGCGCCGATCAGTCCGGGCACAGAAACGAGCAGGTTGTCGCCGGCAATTTTGACCATATCGGTCAGTTCAAACTTATTGGTATAGTTCAGTTCCTGTTTGCGCCAGGTGCGTCCGTCTGAATTGAGGGTAAACTCCGTGTACGCATTCAGGTTATCATAATCATCTTCCATTTCCTTTTTCATGTACTCCAGCTTGCGGGTCTTGTCTTCTTTTTTCCGTTCGCGGAGTTTTTCTTCATAACTGTCCAGTTCAGCCCCTCTCATGCTGCCTCTTATATCGTCTTCTCCGCCATAGCTACGATGGTCATCATCAAAGGCGGTGGTGTATACCAGCCCCTGGTAATTGTATTTCTGTTTGGCCAGCCCGGTAGCGGCGCGTTGCAATACGATCTGCATATTCCGGGTGGCGGTATCCATCGTGGCGGTGATGGTATTGGTGCTGATATTCTCCTCCGCTTTGGTGTCGGGCAATGTAATCGGAGTGGCCGTCGGGTATTTTCCCAGGCTGATGATATACGCGGGTGTATTCAGAAATTCCTCTTTGAAATCATAGGGGTTGGAGAAGGCCGTGGCATTAAAAATAAACTTGTCTTTCACCCGTACCATCCATTCGGGCTCGGTACGGAAAATAATATCGCCGGGTTTGGTCAGGGTCAGGGGAGAGGTAACCACGAGGTCGTAGGGGATTTTGCGGAGATCCAGGCACTGGGTCAGACAGGATGCAAAGAGTTCACTGGAAAATCCATTGGCCCTGTAGTACGACATATGCCGCAGGATATAATACGTTTTCTGGATAAAGTCCTCTTCCCGGAGATCCGCATACCCGATTTGTTTCAGGTAGGCTTTGGCCGTTCCGTAATACATGGATCCGTCGAGGCGGCTGTACAGGTTGTTCATTTTTTTGGCCAGTTCTTCCGGACTGATATTCTGTTTCAGTTCGCCACGGTCACCAATGAAAAGATCCGTCCGGTTTTCACTTCTTGAAAAAACAATCTGGAATTTCAGCATCGGAAATTCAATCATCCGGTTGATCCAGCGGGTGTCGGGAATTTTTTCCCGGTTACGGTCCTCCCAGGTATACTCAGCATTGGCATTGCCGGATTCCTTAAAAGCCGGGGCGCCCATGGTGGATTTGGAGTTTACAAACGAATTATTGTCGGTATCAATTTCAAATTTCTGACTGATAACCGGGTACTCGCGGGTACATACAAAATAGATCGGGTCAAATTCGATATAACTCATCTTCTTTACGGTATTGTCGTCATAGAAGATGGTGCCATAGTCGAGTATATCTCCCGGATCCAGATCGGGAACGGCAATTTTGAAGAAAATCACCCGGCTCTTACTTTTGTCGTAGGTCGTATTCGCTTTACCGATATAAGGAGTAAATGTGGAGGGTACATCATCATTGTCTTCCACGTATACCGCATTCCGCAGCGACACATCCTGTACGGTACCATTGGCTTTAATAACTTTTACGCCGGCTCCGTCATTGGCAGAACCCATCCGGAAATAAACGGTAGAGTAGCTGTTTACCGCGTCCCTGTCCATCAGTTTGATCCGGCGACGGGTAATTTCATATACCGCCAGTTTGTTGGCATCCTTATCAAAGGAGAAGCGGGTTTTCTGGGCGATGATTACGGCGCTTTCCTCTTTCCATTTGTCGGGAATGGCTGAAGTGGAAAAATCGGCATCGCCGTCTTCCCAAACGGGTTTCATATTCCGGGCGATGGCTTCCAGTTTGGCCGGACTGAATGTGTCGTCATCCTGCGCCACAACGGAGATTGAAATGATAAGGCTTAAAAAAATGAATACTTTTTTCATATGTTATTACTTTGAAGGCGTGCTGAATTTTGACGCCTTTTTTATTTTAACCGCGGAAAAGCAGTGAACACGAAATGTGTATCCGGTTTTGCCTTTTTTGCGGTATTAAAGAACTTTTTTTAATCAATAGTCCATTTGTATTCCTCTGCGCTCTCTGCGTCCTCCGCGGTTCTTCATGTATTCCTCAGCGCTCTCCGCGTTTATTATGGCTTTTTCACCAGAATCAGGTTACTGTTGAAGTCTTTCAGTTTCTTTGAAAAATTCTTCCAGTTTTCAAAGTCCGCTTTGCGGATACGGCCGGTGGGGAAAGCCAGCGTTTTGCTGAAAATAACTTTATTGTCTTTTACCGTATACGAACCGGATACTTCATAGTCGGCCGCTTTTTCATTGATGGGCGCCGGCAGGGACACGACTTTATACCCGGCAGGCAGCAGCAGTTCGGTTTCATCCACCGATACATAACTGGATGAAAGTTCAAAATCCTGTTGCCTGTTTTTATCGGGTTGCAGACCACGCAGGTTTTCCGGGAAAAAGTCAATCCCCAGGTAGAGTTCCTTTTCTTCCGTGATCACGTAATTACTCAGGTCAATATCGCCTTCAAACGTGATGGGGATTTCCCGGTTGTTCAGATCTGAGGTTTTGATGTTGGACACCACCAGGTTTTTATTGCCGAATTCCAGGTAGCGCTGAATCATTTTCTTTTTATCGTCGCTGGGTATGTCATGGTAATACTGGTGAAAGGTGGTGCGTTGTTCGCCGGTGAGTGTAACTTTAACATGCCCTTTCAGCACATTATCCTTCAGCTGGAAACTGGTCTGTGTGAGCAGTTTGTTTTTGTCTTTGTCCTGCAGCGGCACTTTTTTCACTTCATGTTTTTCTCCTTTTCCGATCAGTACTTCTTTTCCCTGGATCCGCCAGGCATATTCGCCAAACGGGATATATTTTTCAGTACCATCGAGGAAATATTCCTTGCCGCCCAGCACTACGGTACTGATGCAGTGATTGTCCACGGCCAGTGAGGGCAGTGTATAATCATAGGGAATATGCCGGGTCCCGATCCATGTCATATAGGCTTCCAGTCCGGCCAGTTTGAGCATTTCCGTCATCAGGTTGGCCATGCCCTTGCAATCGCCATACTTGGATTTGAAAACATCCTGGGCGGCAGCGGGTATAAAACCGGCCAGTCCGTCTTCAAACGCGATATACCGGATATTGTCCTGTACCCAATAGAAAATGGATTTCACTTTTTCAATATCACTGGTCTTGCCTTTAGTAAGTTCAGTTACTTTGGCTTTCAGTTCATCAGGTTTGTTGTTGCATTTTTTGTAGAGATAATTGTACCAGCTGTACAGGTCGGCCACATCGCCGAATCCTTTTTCTTTTTTGCCGTCAGCATTGAACGATTTTACCACGAACACGATATGCGGATACTGGTAGGCAATACCGATAGCCCGGCGCTCATTCTTCATACCGGCCAGGTTCTGCAGCTTATACGTGATGATGGTTTCTCCTTTTTCCTGTGTTTTTTGTTTGGTGATTTTATATCCTTCGAAATTAAACTCCCGGATATCGAGTTCCAGCCATTCCGGAATCCGTACGCGTATAATTTTTTCCTTGGCCGGAAACCAGGTATGAAAATATTCGGACGTCAGGTATTTGCTGTCCATATATTTTTTTTCGGTTTCCACCCTGGCCACGTCGCCATAGCCGGTAAAGCCGATATTGAAATATTTTACCCGGCTGTCGTCGGAAAACAGTTCACTGGAACTGGCGGAGCGGTCGATGGCGTAACCGACATTGTAATTTTTCTTGATCCCGAACATGCCTTTTCGTTTTTCCAGCTGTTTGAAAGAAGTAATCCGGGTAAAGGAATTGTAAAAATCAAAATACTGGATACCGGCTCTTTCGCGAAGGGCCAGAAAATTGATCCCGGTCGATTGGGTGGCGGTAACTACGGGAAGCTTGTCTTCGGCCCGTCCCCGGTCGAAAGTAAACTCTTCTTCCACCAGGGTGGCGGCCACACGGTCATCGGGAAAAACTTTTTTAAGGCGGTTGGCCTCAAAGAGATCATCATCATTCTGGGCAGACAAAAGGCCCGGGAAAATGGCCGAAACGGCCAGGATAAGGAGGAGGAATTTTCGCATGGTGAATTATTATCCGGCCAATATAAAAATTGTCCCTGATATTTCTCATAATCAGGATCATTTTAACTGACAAAAATCAGTGCATCAACCATGGCGAACTTGTGTTAAATTCGCAAAATAACTACAACGCAATGGCAAGAAAACAGGAAGTATTACAAGACGTGGTAATTAAGTTCGCCGGAGACAGCGGTGATGGTATGCAGCTGACCGGTAGCCAGTTTACCAACAACACAGCTTTATTAGGCATTGACCTGGCAACCTTTCCCGATTACCCGGCTGAAATCAGGGCCCCCCAGGGTACATTAGCCGGTGTCAGCGGTTTCCAGTTACGTTTCTCTTCAGATAAAGTATTTACCCCCGGTGATGCCTGTGATGTGCTGGTGGCTATGAATGCGGCCGCACTGAAAGCGAACCTGAAAGGCCTGAAAAAAGGCGGTAAAATCATTGCCAATACGGATGGCTTCGATGCAAAAAACCTGCGCCTGGCCAACTATCCGGAGGGTGTGAATCCGCTGGAAGACGGCAGCCTGACCAACTATGAGCTCATCAAAATGGATGTGACGAAAATGACCCGTGAGTCATTGAAAGATGTCACCCTCGGAATGAAGGAAAAAGACCGGGCCAAAAATATGTTTGTGCTGGGCTTTCTGTACTGGATGTACAACCGGGACATGGAGAACACCATTTCTTTCCTGACGGATAAATTCGGAAAAAAGCCCGAAATCCTCGACAGTAATGTAAAAGTGCTTCAGGCCGGGTACAATTATGGTGATACCACCGAAACCTTTACCACCACCTATTCCGTGGAAAAAGCGAAAATGGAATCGGGCAGTTACCGTTCCATTATGGGTAACCAGGCGGTGGCCCTGGGATTAATTGCGGCATCTGAAAAAAGCGGATTACCCCTTTTCCTCGGCACCTATCCGATTACACCGGCCTCTGATATTCTGCACGACCTGAGTAAGTATAAGCAGTTTGGCGTACGTACATACCAGGCCGAAGACGAAATCGCTGGTATTGCCTCTGCTATTGGTGCCAGCTACGGTGGTGCACTCGGGGTAACCACTTCCAGTGGTCCCGGTATTGCCCTGAAAGGAGAAGCCATGGGACTGGCCATGATGCTGGAAATCCCTCTGGTGATTATAAATATTCAACGTGGTGGTCCTTCCACCGGTCTGCCTACCAAGACTGAACAGAGTGACCTGATGCAGGCTTATTACGGAAGAAATGGTGAATGCCCGATGCCGATTATCTCGGCTTCCACACCGGCCGATTGTTTTGATTCCGTATATGAGGCGGTACGTATTGCAGTTCAACATATGACCCCGGTGATCTTCCTGAGTGATGGCTATATTGCCAACGGTGCAGAACCCTGGAAATTCCCGGTCAGCGCCCAGTTGCCCGCTATCCCGGTAACCTTTAAAAAAGAACTGGCTGAAGGTGAAGAAAAGTATAAGCCTTATGCACGGGATGAGAAACTGGCCCGCCCTTGGGCGGTACCGGGAACACCCGGACTGGAGCACCGGATCGGTGGACTGGAAAAACAACATATTACGGGGAATGTGAACTATGAACCTGAAAACCACCAGCTGATGATCAAGCTGCGCCAGGAAAAAGTGGATAAAATTTCCCAATATATTCCTGACCAGACGCTGGACAGTGGCCCTGAAAAGGGAAAAATTCTGGTACTGGGCTGGGGTTCCACTTACGGATCCATTAAATCAGCCGTTGCGGAATTGCAGGCGCAAGGCAAGGCCGTCAGTCATTGCCACCTCCGTTATATCCGCCCGTTCCCCAAGAATCTGGGTACTATGCTGAAAAATTTTGAACAGGTGCTGATACCGGAAATCAACAATGGCCAGCTGATTAAAATTATCAGGGATGAATACCTGATCGATGCCAAAGGGTATAATAAGATGATGGGTATTCCGATTACCAAGACGGAACTGGTGATGAAGCTGGAAGAAATGCTCGGTAAAAGCTAACGCCGCCCGCCGTTAAAATATAGAATCCATCCTTTAACAGGGATGGATTTTTTTTTGATTTTAATACGACGACTCTTGTTTACGGCAAGGCTGTTGACTCCCGACTCCCGACTAGCTCTTATCCCGGTACATACACTTCAGCCGCCTGCGGTACAGCCACGGCGACGGCAAACGCCACCATGGCGATCACGATGCCGAACATGAATACATTATAGGCAATACGTAACCAGCGGTATTTTTTGGCCAGCACCACCCCCAGGAAATAATTGTCTTTAACGAGACTGCTGTAGAGATAGCTTTTATCAGCCAGCAATTCCTGCATGGCCCAGTCATAATCCGGCAGGCTCATTTTATAAAAATTCCCAAAGAAAAGCAGGTTGGTTTTTTTGGTCTGAATATCTTCCGGTGTGAATGTACCGTGGGTAACGTTGGGACGGGTGGCCAGAATGGAGAATACAATGGCCGATACACAAACCGTTACAAGGATGATGACCGGTATCTGCAGATAGCTGTTAGATTCCAGTTTGGTGGAAAGGGTGGAGATCACGATTGTCAGGATGATGGAATTCACCGAGATCAGGATGTTGGCTTTAGAGTCCGCCATCTGGCTCAGGTTCGACTGGTTCTGGGCCATAATCCGGAATACCGTACTGATCCCGCGTTCCGTCTTTTTTTCCTTGGACCGTTTTCTTTTCAATTCATCTTCTGTCAGCTCCGGTTCTTCTTCCTCCTGTTCTTCCTGTTCTTTTTTCCCTTTCGGAGGTTTGATTTTTTCCGGAGGGTTCTTTTCCAGCAACCCGTTCAGGTGTTCTTCTTTAACTGGCTGCAGTACTTTGCGGCCAAAAGCGGTAAAGTAATTATGGGCTTCGAGAAAAGCGATATTGTTTTTCCGCCATTCTTTTTTCGACCACTCTTCGCCATTGAAGAGCTCCAGTTCTTCCCGCAGCAGCCGGCTTTTTTCCTTGAAATTGGGTGATCCCAGATGAAACAAATCCGCATCGCACAGGATTTCTTCCAGTTTATTCTGCGGGTTTTGCGGCATACGGGTGGCGAGGATACAACCCTTTACCTTCTCTTTGAATTCATCCGCAACAGGATGCGTTTCAAAAAAATCAAGCGCGTGCTGTACGCTGATCAGTTCATGGTCCCTGCTTTTGCCGGCACTGTAGCCGGTGTCGTGAAACCAGGCGGCCACATAAAGGGCCAGTGTATCTTCTTCCGGCAATACTTCCTGGGCCGCAATCTTCTCACTGGCGGCCACCACATCCTGGGTGTGCTGCAGTGTATGAAATGTTGCATCCGGACTTACATGGGCGGAAATAAGCTGACTGGCATGGTCCCGGGCGGCTTTCAGCAGTTCTGACGGATTTTCCATCGTGGTTACAGGTAACTTTTGATAAATTTAATCAAAATTAGAGGAATGCGTTGTTTAAATTTCAGGCTGGATTTGCTTTTTTTGATGATAGCCACCGGGATCATATGCGGTGGATGCAGAGGAACCAAAGTGCGGAAAATTCAATCGCCTCCGCATTATAATTTCGGGCAGGTCTTTACACATAAGCTGGATCCGAAGCTGAAGGAAATTTCAGGGATGGCCTGGGATAATAAAAAGGATGAATTCATTGTGCATAATGATGAATCAGGGAAACTTTTTTACCTGGATAAAGAAACCAAAGCGATCAAAGCGGAACACCCTTTTGGCGAAAAAGGCGATTATGAAGATGTGGTGGTGATTAACAGTGTGCCCTATGTATTGCGCAGTGACGGGTTGGTGTTGCGTGTGGACACGGACAGTACGGGCAAACACATACCGGTGGAAATCGGGAAGCCGGGTATCGGCGGTGTCAATGATTTTGAATCGATGTATTATGATGCTGCCCGGAAAGCCCTGGTGTTACTTTGTAAAAACTGTGAAACAGATAACAAACAGGTGGTGAGTGCTTATGCCTGTTACCTCGATTCCACGGGTTTTGATCCCCGGCCGGTGTATAGTATTTCCGTGGAGGCAATAAAGACAGCTTCTCCATTTAAGAGTTCAAGGATTGAACCGTCCGGTGCGGCTGTACACCCGGTATTACAGAAGTTATTTATACTTTCTTCCGCCAGCAGTCAGCTGATTATTGCGGGTCTGGATGGAAAACCGGAAGGCGTGTATGAGCTTGGGAAAAAACTGTTTCCACAACCGGAAGGGATTACGTTTAAATCAAACGGGGATATGTATATATCCAATGAAGGCCGGGCGGAAAGAGCGACCATACTGCGTTTCCCTTATCACAAGTGAACCGTTTTTTATTCAGCGGCCATGGCCGTAGCGGTTACCGGTGCTGATGCCGGGGACTGTTCGTAGCAGATCTGTACACGGAGTGCTTTCAGTCCTGACACGCCCTGTAATTCCTCGAGATTAAGGTTTTCAATACCTGGCTTCAACAGCCCTTTTTGCTGGAGAAACTCAATGTATTCATTGTATTCCGTGGCTTCTTTGGCCTGGGTGTATACCACGGCAATCATGCCCGGTTGTGTCAGTCGTTCATTGGTTTCGCGGATATGCACTTTGTCAATCCGCTTTTTAATGATTTCATAGCGGGTATTGCCAACGCCGTCCACATCAAACTTTCGTTCTTCCGTACGGAAGCAGATACCTAAGGGTTGTCCACCCGCCAGAATGAGCTGAGTGGTTTGCAGGGGCACCGGCATTCTATTTTCCAGGAGCCGCGTCTGCCTGGCCGCTTTTACCATTACGGTGAGTTGCCACATTTTCAGGTTACGCAGATAGAGTTCGTCAAACTTTTTACGCGGGCTGATGGACTGCCCGATGAAAATATTGAACTCAAGTCCATCCGTTATAAAGCGTTCGAAATAATGCGGATAAATTTTTTGGGCGGCCACCTGTTCCCGGTCAATATAGGCCGCCAGTACTTCATTGATCAGCGCCACGCTTTGTTCATATTTTTTCCGGTTCCGGTATATAATACCCCGCTCCGGATCAAGGGCCTGCCGGTAAGCCGCCAGTTCATCTTTAACCAGTGGTTCGGTTTCATACAGGTGATTGAAAACATGGACCACCTGCCCCTGTAAGAAATCATAGACTGCGGTTTCTTCTTCCGAACGCAGGCAATCATTTATTTTATGCAGGTAACGTTCGATACGGGCTTCCAGTTCCTGCAGCAGGGGAAAACTCATACCCGATTGCACTTTTCTCACCACCGCAAGGGCCAGGTGCAGTTGTTCCTGCAGATCCTCCTGTACGGATTTTGACCGGGCCAGTGAGGAATTGCGCACATCCAGTGCACCATAGAGCGGGTATACCTGTTCAAACACAATCCGCTCCATCCGCGCTTCCTCATGCCGGTAATGATGCATCAGGTAATTGAGGGATGCTTCCGTGAATTTCCATTCCACGGCCGGTTGTACTGCGGTAAATTTTTTCTTGATGAGAATCTCTACTTCACTGTTCAGCTGTGCCAGGCTTTTTTCGAGGCTGATTTTGAACAACGGCACAGCGGCTTCAATTTTCCGGATATGATAGGGGTGGAGATAACCGGGTATGGTACTGCTAATTTCCAGGAGACCCAGTAATTCTTTTCCCTGTTTCAGGGGGCACAGGATGATACTGCGGCTGCCGGCTGTATGGTAATTTCGCAGGCATTGGATGCGGGAAGTGGTTTCGTTCAGTTCGGCATACAGCACCGGTTGCTCATGATCACGGAATAATATTTTACAATAGTCGCTGATTTCCTCTTTTTCCGCATTGCTGCTGCAGGTGCGGAAGAGCAGGCTCTGGCTGCTGTGCAGTTCGGAGTATACGTAATGCCCCTGAATCCGGAAAAAGGGCGTGATGCCGATTGTAAGGTCTTTCAGACCGATCAGGTCCTGGATATGTTTATCCAGTCCGTTATAGGTGGCTGCACCTGGCAATCCGTCGTTATCCAGGATGCAGTTTTTCATTTCGGCAATTACCGCCTGTTCTGTGATGTCATTAATGCGGAGCACGGTGAGTCCTTCAAATACGAAGGCGTCCAGCGGCACCCGTTCCATCAGTTCTTCCTGGGTAAACAGGCGGTTGCTGGAAGGGTCGAGCAGACTTTGCGGTAAAACCGGCATGTCACCGGCTGGTAATACATCAATGAAACGGCCATCCAGCCGCATTTCCATATAGCGGGTCAGACCGGTTTGCGGATCCGTATCCGTATAAACCACCCGGGAGTTTTCCGGGCTGTTAAAACCGAAATATTTATTCAGGAGTAATCCATACGCAAAATGGAGCCGTTGCTGCAGCAGGGTATTGGCCGGATCCTCCACGATCAGAATTTCATTGGTTGATTCTTTAATCAGCTGTTTTTTAAACTGCGGTGAAGCATAAACAGCGAGGTTCCTGAAGGGATAGGAGATCCCGTACATATAATTCGCCGTGGTGGGCGGGAAGACAGCCGAGAGCAGTTCTTCCAGCAGTTCATGATACGGATCGAGAAGCGACAGGTCATGGATGGGCCCCATCAGTTCCGGATGTTGTTCCAGCTCAGCCACCACATGGCCGTATAATTTCTTCATACCGTCATTGCCTTCCTCAATGGTTTTTTTGAGGGCAGCCACCAGCGGTCTGAAAGAGAGCAGACTGTTGAAAGCGGGAGTGGTATGGGTTGTTCCGGTCATGGTTTATATTCAGCCGGTAATTCACAGGAAGTTTGTTTTCGGGGAAGGATAAACTGTTGTATTCAAAGATAAGTGATCAGGTACACGGTACAGCAACCGGAAAAAGAAAAACACCGGCTTCCGGTGTTTTTCTTTTTATCAATAATGGGTATGGGCGGTTATCTACTCCGCCATCTTCATCACACTGATCACTTTCTGCAACGACTTATTCTGCAAACGGAGGAAATACACGCCGGCCGCCAGCCCGTCATTATAAATATCAATATTATACGTGCCGGCAGCATAGTCCTGGCTGGTGAGAACTTTCACCACGCGGCCCAGTGAGTCAATCTGCTGGATCATGGTATGACCACCCGTGGTGGAGAACTGGATTGTGGCATTGATCGTATAAGGACTGGGCCACATTTTCAGAATCAGCTTCTCCGCATTGTTATTGGTGTCATCCGGGTCATCGGCCACACCACAGGGACCGGTGATCAGCGGGAGTGACTGGAAATTGCGCAGCATAATGGTCTCCAGCGCCGGTTGCTTTACACAGAACCATTGTTCCATTACAGAGGCATAGATACTCCGGAAATCATACTGGAAAGGAATATTATTGACTACCTGAATATCGGAAGGGATTTCCGGGCTGGTACCGAGGATTCCTTTTTTCGCATTTTTCCCAAAGAGAATTAAAGGAGCCGCAGCGCCATGGTCGGTACCCCGGCTGGCATTGGATTTAATCCGCCGGCCGAATTCTGAATAGGTCATTCCCATTACCCGTTCATCCAGCCCCATTAATTCCAGGTCATCCTGAAAGGCACTGATGGCACCGGACAGGTCTTTCATCAGTTTGGCATGATTACCGGTGGTGGTATCACTGGCATTAACCTGTTTTTTATGGGTATCAAAGCCACCCATTGAAACAGTATAAACCCGGGTCTTCAGTCCGCCTTTAATCAGCCGGGCTACAATTTTTAACTGATCGGCCAGCCCGTTTTCCGTGGGATAGGTAGCCAATGTGGATGCCCGCTGATACGCAGCCCGTATGATGTCGGAATAAATCTTTGTTTTTTCTGAAACCACGCGCAGGAATTTCAATTCTTTATTGGCCGGAGCTGAATTCAACGGGTAATCAGAGAAAGGATTTACGAACGTATAGATCTTCTCCGGGTTGGTAATGGAAAGTCCCATGGAATAAATATCGCCCTGCACCATCTGCGTGGGAAAATTGCTGATTTGTATGGCCAGCGGATCCGGCATGGCCGTAGTGGGGAAAGCATCCGGATAGCCCGGATATTCCGTTTGCAGATAACGACCCATCCAGCCGGTCTTTACGCGCTCCCGACGGTTGTTCCTGGTATCCGCCGTATTCCAGAAATCCGTGGCCCGGAAGTGGGAGAAGTTCGGATTTTCATAGCCGACCGATTGCACGATGCTGATCTTGCCTTCATTGAACATATTCTGCATGGCCGTCATAGCCGGATGCAGACCGGATTTATCTGTGCCATCCAGCCGGAGTACCTGGCTTTGCGGTATGGCCACATTGGTACGGGCATTGTAATAATTGCCATATACATCCAGCGGTATAATCATATTGAGTCCGTCATTGCCACCGGACAACTGGACCAGCACAAATACATGGTCGGTATCGGTAAAGGTCTGCTCCAGCAAACGGGCAAGGGGACTTTCCGCCCCATTGGCGGTGAAGGTAAACCCGTTTACAAGGGCCGGCATGGTAACGGCAAGGGGTACACTATTGCGAAGAAAATGTCTGCGGTTCATGTTTTTCGTTTTACAGGAATAATCGGTTTAACACAAATGGAACTCGGGTAAATTCATCAGGAACTTAAACAGCTCACGCAGTGACGCGTTGATCACGGTATTGTTGTTGCTGTTCCAGGCATTGGTCCAGATGGTATCGTCCGCCGTATTATTGGTTAAAAAACGGGTTTTTACATAGGTTTTTGAAGCGGTTGATAACGGATACCGGAGCAGCAGCGCGGTGATATCGGTAATCAGCCGGTTCGGATCAGCCGGGTTGGTGGAATATCCGGCAAAGGCACGGAGATCCAGCACCCCGTCATTTACCAGTGCATCGGTATAATCCGCCCGCTTGGGTAATGAGTTGCTGTTGACCCAAAGCTCATAGTGCATGGGTTCCTGGTAATAGGAAGGCCAGCCGGATACATCCGGTGGCTGAAACAACTGCTGTTGCATTTCCGCTGCCTGCCGGTAAATATTCATAAAGAAGGGATAGCCGGCCGCGTAGTTTGTATACACGGGGTAGCTGACATTGAATTCCCGTAAGGTGCCCACAATCATGTCAAACGGGGTCTTGATATAACAGGCCTGGTTGAGCACATCAAAAAAGTGTTCGCTCTTAAAAAGTACGGACAGGGCCGGTTTTACATCATAATTATTATTCTTCAGCACCACCGCCATCGGAAGAATCACCTCCGCTTCCACTGCATCGGTGATGTCATAATACACAAACCATTTATATAGCTTGCGGCAGATGAAGCGGGCGGCTTCATCCGTATTAAAAATCATATTCATCAACGCGTCCAGTTCCTGATCGGGATTGGTGCTGCCGCTGATGCTGGTATTGTTATAAAAAGCAGAGAAGGTTTTACTGGTTGTGTCATGCGCATTGGTATCGAGATACACACCCAGGGGAATATCGGTAATACGCCAGCCGGTCAGTACCCGGGCGGCCGCAATCACGTCATCTTCTGTATACAAAGAATCATTGCCACGGCCAACGGAGAAGAGCTCCTGTAATTCACGTGCATAATTCTCATCCGGTGCCTGCTTGCTGTTCAGGTAGCCATTGAGGTGAATCAGCATGGCCGGGTCAATGGTGACTTCACGTACCAGCGTTTTGAAATTACCGAGTGCATTTGTGCGGAGCAGATTATGGTGCCGGTACAACATCGCCGCATCCCCAACTTCAGATTCCTGAATGGAGAAATGGTGATGCCAGAAAAGAACCATTTTTTCCTGGATACTCCGTTGCTGATTCAGGATCAGTCCGGTCCACCATTTTTTCAGGCTTTCCACCCGTCTTCCGTTAATTGAACCCCGTATGACCGGATCACTGGCAATATTGGGATCATTTACCCAGGTTTGCCCGATGACCACACCCAGGTCATCATAAAATACACCTTCGTCCTCCAGCAGACCGTAATCTCTGACAGGCGGAGCCGGGGTGAAGGTTGTATTCAGCAGTTCATCAATGGCCGCATCCGGACTGAGTCCGAGAAAATAATCCACATCCGCTTTTTTAGCACCAAACATTGTGCGTTTGAGCAGGTGGGTTACTTCGTTCACTGTCCAGGTGCCGGTGTAAGGGCTGAGTCCGGCAAAAAGCTGATTGCGGCTGATACCGCTGTTTTTTTTGCTGCGAACAGACCTGTTGGCCGTTTTAAAAAAATCTCTCCGGTCCATACATTTGGTTTATGGTTATAGTGTATCAGCGGATCAGGACAAAAGTCCCTTTCTGCTGATGCGGTTTATTTTGAAGGTCTTTATAATCGATCAGGTAGATATAGACTCCCACTGGCTGGAGTTCGCCCTGCCGGCGGCCATTCCACCGCTGTTCAATCGCCGAACTGCGGAAGATAACTTCCCCATTCCGGTTAAACAGCTGCATCCGGAATCCGTCCGGTACTTTACCCAATGGTCCGAAGAAATCATTCAGCCCGTCACCGTTAGGCGTAAAGGCACTGGGTACTGCCACCACCGCATCGTTCAGCACTACTATCGTAAACTCATCACTGACCCGGCAACCCAGGGGTGATTCATTGGTGGCAGTATAGATGGTTGTGGTAACCGGATTGGCGACCGGGTCATTACAACGGGTACAACTGAGGGTGGAATGTGAATTCCAGGTGATGGTACCATTGCCATTGCTGTGCAGGGTAAGCTGCTGGCCAACGAATATGGTATCGATCCGGCGAACGCCTTCGAAAGGATTGCTCAGCGGGACAGGGTTATATTTTACAATGGCGGAATCATTGCCGCAGATATCCTGCAGGGTATCCTGGAAGGGTATAAAACTGCCGATGGTACAAACGGCAGAATCCTGTTCGGTCAGTTCCGGTATTTTCAGTTTTATCACGGCAAAATCAGCATCACCCTGTGCATTACTGAAATCCCCGTTGCCGGAATCGGAATCGCCGGCGAGGTAGTATTCATCTTTTACCGGGTGGCGGACCATGGATCGCAGGTGATCGGTGCCGCTGCCGCCCCAGTGTTTTTTCCAGGCCAGGCTGCCATCGGGTTTCAGTTTCAGGGTAAAAAAATCACCTTCGCCCAGTGAAGCGCTGGCATCTCCGTCGTCGGAATAGGTAACGCCACCGATTATATAACTGCTGTCTTTATCAGTAAGAATGGTTTTTGCATAATCCGCATCCGTCCCGCCAAATACTTTCTGCCAGTTCAGTTTTCCTTTTTGGGATACATTAATGATCCAGTAATCCTGGCCACCTTTTGCTCCGGACACATCCCCGTCGTTGGATGTGGTATAACCAGCCATGGTTAAAGAGCCATCGGCACCCTTGGTCATACAATAAGCCACATCATTCTGTGAGCCGCCGTAAATTTTGCTCATTACTTTATTCCCGTTTCCGTCTATTGCCAGCAACCAGATATCATAGTTCTTCTGGCTGGGCGGAATATCGCCATCCACTGAATTGGTAAAGCCGGTGGCGAAGATGGTACCATTGATCACTTCAATATCGAAGAGTTCTTCATTTTTTGTACCGCCAAAGCATTTGCTCCAGAGCAGGTTGCCGGCCACATCCACTTTCATGAGTACGCCATCGGTATACGTCCCGGTGCTGTGGTTGTTGCGGATATCGCCATCATTGGAAGTGGATGACGCCGCGATCAGGAAACTGCCGTCTTTCTGCGCTTCGATGTGATTTCCCACATCCAGCCCGGTTCCGCCATACCGTTTCTGCCATTCCAGGTTGCCGGTCGCGGAAAATTTGAGCAGCCAGATATCCTTGGTGCCGCCATAGCCGGCAATAACGCCTCCGTCTGTGGAATTGGTTTCACCCAGTACGAGGTAACCTCCGTCGCTGGTTTGTACCAGGTCACGGGCCGATTCATAACCGGTACCACCAACCGATCTTTCCCATTGGATCTGTCCGCATTTATCCAGTTTCACCAGCCAGAGATCCCAGTAATCGCGGTTAGGCTGCGGGGTTATATCTCCGTCTTTTGAATCGGTATAACCGCCGGCAATCGTGCCGCCGTCGGTGGTTATCTTAATAGTATAGGGAATGTCGACGGTTCCACCGCCGTACTGGATACCCCATTGTAAGGGAGGTATGCCGGGTTGTGCAATAAGGCTGCCGGTCAGGATGCTGAGCAGGAAAGCCAGGATTGGATATAACAGTTGATGGCGGTTCATAGTACAGGTAGTCCGCCATCTTCTGCAAGTATTGTGCTATGATCCTGTTTTGGGGAAAAAGTTTTTACGCAATCCGGCTGAATTTTTACTCAGCGGTTTTCCTGCTGAAAATACCGGCAGGTTTGCTGTAAACCACAGGCCATGCATTTAGGGCTGCGGGCCAGGCAGGTATAGCGTCCATGCAGGATCAGCCAGTGGTGTGCCTTGTGTATCAATGATTCAGGAAAATTTTTCACCAGTATTTTTTCCACGGCCAGGGGGGTACTGGCGGTTTGCGGCACCAGGCCAATGCGCTTACTCACACGGAAAACATGGGTGTCCACGGCCATATTCGGTTGCTGGTCGATGACGGAAGTGATAACATTGGCGGTTTTACGACCCACACCGGGTAATTGAACGAGCTCTTCCACCGTCATCGGTATCTCCCCGTTGAAATGCTCCAGTACTTTATTCGCCATGCCGATCAGGTGCCTGGTTTTGTTGTTGGGATAGGAAATACTCCGGATCAGGGGAAACAGTTCCTCAAATGTGGCGCGGGATAACGACTGTACATCCGGGTAATGTTTAAATATGGATGGGGTAGTCAGGTTGACTCTTTTATCTGTGCATTGGGCAGAGAGAATCACGGCCACCAGCAACTGGTAGGGATTATCATAATATAATTCGGTTTCGGCTTCCGGGGCATGTTCACTGAAATAGGCAATGACGGCTTCGTAACGCTGCTTGCGGGTCATGCTGCAAGATAATGGAAAGTGGAGAATGGGGAATGGTGAATGGAGAGTGGGGAACAGCGGTTATGTGTATTTCACTGCGTTCTCTGCGTCCTCTGCAGTTTGTAACTGATGAGCCGATGTGCCGATTAGCCAATTAGCAGATTAGCCGATTAGCAAATTAGCGGATTAGATTATGAGGAGCCTCTGCGTTCTCCGCGTCCTCTGCGGTTTATAACTGATGAGCCGATGTGCCGTTGTGCCGATTAGCCAATTAGCAGATTAGCCGATTAGCAAATTAGCGGATTATCCGATTAGATTATGAGGAGCCTCTGCGTTCTCCGCGTCCTCTGCGGTTATTTGTATTTCTTTGCGCTCTCTGCGTTCTCCGCGGTTTATTGAGTATTTTTTGGGCAAAAAAAAAGCACTTGTTAAGTGCTTTAAATTTCTTGTTTAATCGTTGGTTTATTGTATGGTCTGTCCGGCTGTCTCGCGGGCATAGTTGAGTACATTCAGTACTACAGCTGTGCGGGGAGATTCGGTGATTTTATCGAGGCGATACATGGAGGCTTTCAGCACTGCCATTTTTTCGCGAAGGGTCCAGTCTTTTTCCAGTGCAGCCTCAATAGCGGCGGTCTGGTTCAGGTCTGTTTCCTTATACAAATACAATAAAAGATCCTCAGGAGTAAAGTTTGTCATGGCAAACCAATTAATTTGTCCAGAAATTAGATGTTGTCCGTGTAATGTAACCGTGTAATTCGAATGTCCGGTTATTTAAACGGGACGGGGATACCCTTATTGTGTCGGAATACTTAATTCTTTGTGTTATCGGGTTTTTCCGGTACCAGGAAAATTTCTTCATTATCCCTTTTCATCAGGTATTTTTCCCTGGCATAGCGTTCCAGCGTGGCCGGATTTGTCTTAAGTGCTTCTAATTCTTTACGTTCTGCGGCTATTTCGGCACTGTAATAGGCCTTGCTTTTTTCAAGCTCATGCAGTTCACGGCGTCTTTCAAACTGGGTAAAGACATCATTTTTGTCCAAAAACAGGATCACCACGCAAAAAGCGGCAAATGCAATCAGGTATTTACTCCTGAGCCAGGCAGGAATGCGGGTGAGTAGTTTCATTGGTTTTATTATTAAAAAGGTTCATAATACATGTCGTGGTTCGGTAAACTCACCATGACATGTATTATGAACACCTGTTTTACAGCAAATTACTTACCAAACTTAATTTTTCCTTTCGGATATACGCCCGTGCTGCCCAGTAATTCTTCAATCCGGATCAGCTGGTTGTATTTGGCCATCCGGTCAGAACGGGAAGCAGAACCGGTTTTGATCTGTCCGCAATTCAATCCCACAGCCAGATCGGCAATCGTGGTATCTTCTGTTTCACCACTGCGGTGACTCATAATCGTATTATACCCGTTGTGCTGGGCCAGGGTAACCGCATTGATGGTTTCAGTAACAGTACCGATCTGGTTTACTTTTACCAGCAGTGCGTTGCCGATGCCTTTGTCAATACCTTGCTGAAGGCGGGTTACATTGGTTACAAACAGGTCGTCGCCCACCAGCTGGCATTTATCACCTACGGCTTCGGTCAGCATTTTCCAGCCGGCCCAGTCGTCTTCCGCCATACCGTCTTCAATACTGCAGATGGGGTATTTTTTTACCCAGCTTTCCCAGTATTTCACCAGTTGTTCGCTGGTCATTTCCTTGCCATTGCTCTTATGGAAAACGTATTTTTTCTTTTTGCCATCCCACAGTTCACTGTTGGCGGCATCCATGGCGATTTTTACCTGTGTACCTGATTTATAACCGGCAGCCTCAATAGCGGTCAGTACGGTTTCGATGGCTTCTTCATTGCTCTGGATATTCGGCGCAAAACCACCTTCATCACCCACATTGGTGCTGTATCCTTTTTTCTTCAATACGCTTTTCAGGGAATGGAAAATTTCCACACCCCAGCGGAGACCTTCACTGAAACTGGGCGCGCCTACCGGCATTACCATAAATTCCTGGAAGTCGATTTTGTTATCGGCATGTGCACCTCCATTCAGGATATTCATCATGGGGATGGGGAGTACTTTTGCATTGGTACCTCCGATATAACGGTAAAGGGGGAGGTTGGCTTCTTCCGCGGCGGCTTTGGCCACGGCCATACTTACGGCCAGCAGGGCATTGGCACCGAGTTTGCCTTTATTCGCCGTGCCATCCAGTTTGATCATGTACTCATCCACACCGGCCTGGTCAGCCACATCATAACCGAGCAGTTCGGGTGCAATGATATCATTTACGTTTTTAACCGCTTTTAATACACCGCGGCCTACATATTTTTTCTTGTCGCCATCCCGCAGTTCCACCGCTTCATGGATACCGGTACTGGCTCCACTGGGTACCGCTGCGCGGCCAATGGCACCTTCATCTGTTATTACGTCAACTTCCACAGTGGGATTACCACGGGAGTCCAAAATTTGTCTCGCGAAGATTTCTGAAATGTAACTCATATGTTATTTGTTTAAGTTAGACTTGTCTTTTCCCTGTTCAGGGGTGGCCGACAAGCAATCGTTTATTTCTCCGTAATCCGGAAGGATTCCGGAGTCAATCAGTTTTCTTTTTGGGTCAGATTCCGGAAGATGTCTTCCAGGCGCTGATTTTCGCTTTGCAAAGAAACGATGTTGAGGTTGTGCTGCAAAGCCAGAGACAGGATTTGTTTGCGCAACTGATCAGAATCATGTGTCGCTAACTGCCAGTTGTTCGCATCCAGCTGCCGGATACTGGTGGCAGCAGACAAGGTTTCCAGCAGTGCTTTTTCCGCTTTTTCTCCAAAGGAAACATGCACCACGGCTGTGGCCGCTGTTTTACGGAGATTCTGCAGGCTGTCATTGGCCACCAGTTCTCCTTTATTGATAATGATCACCCGGTCGCAGATGGCTTCCACTTCCTGCAGGATATGTGATGAGAAAAGAACGGTTTTATTCTCTCCCTGTTTGCGGATCACTTCCCGGATCTCTATAATCTGGTTGGGGTCGAGGCCGGTAGTGGGTTCATCCAGAATCAATACTTCAGGATCATGAATCAAGGCAGCCGCCAATCCTACACGTTGTTTGTACCCTTTGGATAACTGCCCGATCTTTTTTGTGGCTTCAGGCCGCAGACCCACGGTGTCTATTACTTTTTCCACTGCCTGTTTCTGGTCAGTCAGCCCATGCACCCCGGCCAGAAAGCCAAGATATTCCCGTACATACATATCGTAATAAAGGGCATTCAGCTCGGGGAGATAGCCGATTTTCTTCTTGGATTCCTCCGGCGCGTCGGCCACATTGGTGCCACAGACCCAGGCTTCACCACCGGTGGGCTGCAGGTAACCGGTAATGATTTTCATGGTGGTGGACTTGCCAGCTCCGTTGGGACCCAGAAATCCGACGATTTCTCCTTTACTGGCGGTAAAGGAGATCCCGTTCACCGCTTTTTGCTCACCGTATTCCTTGAGCAGGTTCTTGACTTGGATGGACATACTGCAAACCTACAATAAAAATGATATTGCTTAATTTGCATATTTAGGCCAATATTTAAACAAGCAGATGACAACACTTCTGATTATTATTTTTATACTTGGTTATCTGTTCATCGCTTTTGAACATTCCTTTAAGATTAATAAAGCGGCCACAGCACTGCTCACGGCGGCCCTGTGCTGGTCAGTATATGCATTGGGCACTCCGGATAAGGAAACCGTAGTACACCATCTCAGCAGTCATTTGGGGGATATCTCCGGCATCCTGTTTTTCCTGCTCGGGGCCATGGTGATTGTGGAGTTGATTGATGCGCATGATGGATTTGAACTGATCACCCGGAGAATACAGACCACCAATAAAAGGAAACTGGTCTGGTTGCTGGCCTTTATCACATTTTTTCTGTCTGCGGTGCTGGATAATCTGACCACCACGATTGTAATGGTGTCATTACTCCGTAAACTTATTGCTGACCGGCAGGAACGTATGCTCTATGCCGGGCTGGTGGTAATTGCCGCCAATGCCGGAGGCGCCTGGTCGCCAATCGGGGATGTAACCACTACGATGTTATGGATCGGCGGACAAATAACCGCCATGAATATTATTTTAAAAGTCTTTATTCCCAGTCTGGTCAGCATGCTGATACCGGCCTATCTTATCAGCCGGCAGCTTAACGGCAATGTGCGTCAGCGGCCGGAAGTATTGCAGAATAAAAATTTTACATATAGTGCCGGCGAACGGAACCTGGTTTTCTGGCTTGGAGTGGGATGCCTGCTGATGGTACCGGTTTTTAAAACAATCACGCATTTGCCACCCTATATGGGTATTCTGTTTGGGCTGGGCATTATGTGGGTATGTACCGAAATGATCCACAGTAAGAAAGATGAACGGGATAAAGGCGTGCTTTCCGTAAATCATGCCCTGCGTAAAATTGATACACCAAGTATTCTTTTCTTTCTGGGTATTTTATTATGTGTTTCCGCGCTGGAGTCTACAGAAATCCTGCATTCGGCAGCTACCTGGCTGGATAATACTATAGGAGATATTTCCGCCATCTCCATCACCATCGGGCTACTCTCCGCACTGGTGGATAATGTGCCCCTGGTGGCCGGTGCACAGGGCATGTACAGCCTGCAGCAGTTTCCAACGGATCATTATTACTGGGAATTCCTGGCTTTCTGTGCCGGTACCGGTGGCAGTATCCTGATCATCGGCTCGGCTGCCGGTGTGGCAGCCATGGGACTGGAAAAAATTGACTTTTTCTGGTATGTCAAAAAGATAGGCTGGATTGCCCTGCTGGGTTACCTGGCCGGCGCTGCCGTATTTATTGCCCAGCAGTTTTTATTATAACCGTACTTCGTACTTGCATTCACAGTCCTTCAAACTCATACAGATCATCCACATCCGCCCCGGCTTTCATTTCCACGATGGGTTTAATCAGTCCGTCATGCAGGTCATACACCCAGCCATGCAGGTCGGGGCGCTGGTCCACACTCCAGGCCCGCTGGATCATGGCGGTTTTGGCCAGATTAAATACCTGTTCCTTTACATTCAGTTCCACCATCCTGTTTACTTTCTGTTCTTCATCAGGAATGGCTTCCAGTTCCTTGCGGTGAATCCGGTAGATATCCTTGATATTCCTTAACCACATATTCAGCACCTGGTTAAAATCCCTGTTGGACATGGCTGCTTTCACTCCGCCGCAACCATAGTGACCACAGACCACCACATGTTTTATTTTTAAATGATTAACGGCATAGTCCACCACACTCATCAGGTTTACATCGGTATTCACCACCAGGTTGGCCACATTACGATGGATAAAGATCTCCCCGGGTTCTGTCTGGGTGATCTGATCCGGCGGTACCCGGCTGTCGCTGCAGCCGATCCAGAGGAACTCGGGTGACTGTACATGGAGCAGCCGCTCAAAAAAGGCCGGATCTTCCGCTTTTTTTCTGGCCGCCCAGTGTTTATTATCATGTAAAAGGACTTCGTATGGTTTCATTTCCCGCTGTTTACTGGTAAATTTCTGCGTTTAAATGTTGTTGTTCAAATCTTTATTTTTTTTAAACAAAACCGGGTCAAAACTGTTAAGGTGAAATTGGAATTAATTTAATCTGATTGAATCTCAATTAGTTTGGATGGGATATTCGAAAACACTATTTTGCGCCTCCTGAATGAGCCGGAAGAGTAAGACATATAGCAAATTACAACTGACTTCATCTTTTTTGATGATACTGACACTGCTGTGGCTGACAATCAGCGCGCCCTTTGTCTTGTCCTGTCAGCAGACTATGTCCAAACAATTCAGCAATACCTCCACACTGCCCGGTGGCGAAAACGAAGAAGAGTCCTCCAATCCTTTTGGCAATAACACTGAAGAGAAAGTACCGGGTGCCGGATCTTTTTCTGAAGAATATCTGCATCATACAGAACAGTCCGCTCATACACTCCTGGTGCGGGCGGCTTTTGGTACAACAGAAAATGCCCGGCTCTACGTGGCCTATCATGGTGAACTGCTCGTTCCCCCTCCAAATTTTTCCTGAGTCATTGCAGCCCGTTCCGCCTTTTGTGAGCGGTGAACAGACGGATATCCCGATCTGTATAACATTTTCCTGTAACCGGGAAACAGCCCATTTATAATATTGTATGAAACAGCAAAAGAATTTATTTGCAAATCTGAGCTCAGATTTGCCAGCCGGTCTGGTTGTATTTCTCGTAGCCCTTCCCCTTTGTCTGGGTATTTCATTGGCATCCGGTGCGCCTTTTTTCAGTGGCATTATATCCGGTATTATCGGAGGTGTCGTGATCGGCGCGCTCAGCAATTCTCCATTAAGCGTAAGTGGTCCCGCAGCGGGACTGGCCGCCCTGGTACTGGGCGCCATTACCTCCATTGGCGATTTCAGCCTTTTTTTATGTGCCGTGTTTATTGCCGGTATACTGCAGATGTTACTGGGTGTGGCAAAAATGGGTGGTATTGCCAATTATATACCCGGCAGTGTGATCAAGGGGATGCTGACCAGTATCGGGATCCTGATCATCGCCAAACAGATACCGCATGCATTCGGGTATGACAAGGACGAAAAGGGGAATATCACGGAACTGATGCCCTATGGGAATGAAGACATGCATGAACTGCTGCAACCCTTACAGCATATCGAAGTGGGGGTATTCCTGCTTTGCCTGATTTCAATCATCATCATGCTGTTTTGGGATAAACCTTTTATCAAAAAAAGAGCGGGGTTTGTACCGGGTGCCCTGGTGGCCGTGATCGTGTCCGTAGTCATAAATGAAATATGGATTAAATCCGGCAGCAGTCTGGCAGTTCAGAATGAACACCTGGTGCAGATCAAGGCCGCATCTTCTGCCGGCGAATTCTTCAGCTTTTTTACATTGCCGGATTTTAACGGATTTATGAATGGTACTGTAATTGTTTACGGTATTGTTATAGCCATCATTGCTTCGCTGGAAACACTCCTCAGTATCGAAGCGGTGGATAACCTGGATCCCCAGCGGCGGGTAACCAATACCAATAAGGAACTGTTTGCACAGGGTGTAGGTAATACCGTGGCCGGACTGATTGGCGGGTTGCCGGTAACCAGCGTGATCGTACGCAGCAGTGCGAATGTAAATGCTGGTGGAAAATCAAAACTTTCCACCATTGTACATGGACTGATGTTACTGATCTCCGTTATCCTGATTCCCGGTTTGCTGAATAAGATTCCCTTATCCGCCCTGGCGGCAATCCTGCTGCTGACCGGGTATAAACTGGCGAAACCCGCTGTATTTAAGAGTTTCTGGACAGCTGGAAAATTCCAGTTTGTGCCGTTCATCGTAACCGTAGTGGTGATTATAGCGGTGGATTTGTTTGCAGTTATTCCGGCTCTAAGTGGCAAAGGGTTGCTGGTTGGTGTCATGTCCGGAATAGTAGCCGCAGTCGGATCCATCCTGTATGGCAATCTGAAAAATTCCTATTATTTCCATTCTGAAAATCATAAAGACGGTGATGTGATTCAGGTTCGTTTATCGGAGGAAGTGTCTTTTCTGAATAAAGCGGCCATCCGCCAGACACTGGATCATATGCCTGAAAACTCCACCGTGGTCATCGACGCTTCCACTACCAAATACATTGATTATGATGTGCTGGAACTGATCAAGGAATTCAGGGATATTAAAGTACCGTTGAAAAATATAAAATTGACCCTGAAGGGCTTTAAGGATGCGTATAAAATTGAAAACTATTCACATGTACAGTCTGTACATTAAAACATTTATTTAACCATGAGAGTACATACAAAAGAAACACAATCGCACCTGACTCCGCGATTGGCGCTGGATATTCTGAAAGAAGGGAATGACCGGTTTGTCAAAAACCTGAAAGCCCAGCGGGACCTGCTTGGCCAGGTAAACGCCACGCGTGAAGGGCAATGGCCATTTGCCACTATCCTGAGTTGTATGGACAGCCGCACTTCCGCCGAGTTGATTTTTGATCAGGGGCTGGGCGATATTTTTTCCATCCGGATCGCCGGTAATATCGTGAATACGGATATTATAGGCAGCATGGAGTTTGCCTGCAAGGTAGCCGGTTCCAAACTGATTGTGGTATTGGGACATACCAAATGCGGAGCGGTAAAAGGCGCCTGCGACCATGTGGAAATGGGCAATCTGACTGAACTGCTATCCAAACTTCAGCCGGCCGTCTACGAGGAAAAAACTACGAAGGCGGAGCAGCGCAATTCCAAAAACCCGCAATTCGTGGAGAATGTATCATCCATAAATGTAAACCGCAGCGTAAAAAGTATTATTGAACGCAGCTATATCATCGAGCAAATGGTGGAATCCGGCGAAATCGGAGTGGTGGGAGCCATGTACAATATTGATACAGGACTCGTGGAGTTTTATGATGATGTACAGTTTATCCGGGATGAAAAGAATCCTGAATTCAGTGTGGCTGAGTTAAGGCACTAAACAATCCGCCGGCTGACCGGCTGACCCGTTAATATTCCGCCAATATGCAAAAACGATTTGATGAAGCCCATGTGCTGCATGATCTGAAACATTACCTGCCCGCACAGCAGTCGCTGAAGGATTTTATCCATCATAATTCCCTGCATGCTTTTCAGCATCAGCGGTTTTATGATGGCATCTTTACCGCGTCCCGGATTTTCGGTTATCAGGTGCACCTGCAGCTGGAGGAATACCGGGAGATGTACCGGACAGGCCGTATCCGGGAAGATGTTTTGCTCCGGGTGATTCAATGGAAGAACGGGGAAGCCGGGCTGGCTGAATGGAAAGAAAGAATGCTGCACGGGGAGTATGATCCGGTGGTTATACCGCGTATCGGGAAAATGCGGTCCAACTGGAAGCGCTTTTATGGAGTAGATCTGGATAACAGGGTGCATCCGCTTTTGTTCCGTATCCTGTGCAGTTTCCTTGACCAGGGGATTGCCCTCAAGGAAATACCCGTAGTGAACCGGTCATTTACAGCCACTATCCGGGAGCTGGAAAAAAAATCACTGGTCAGTTTTTTCAGTACCCGTAAAATAAGGCGTTTATTTATTTCCGGTGAGTATACCCTGACCGGTTTGCTGCAAATCCTGGTGGGAGATGAATTGTATTTTGAACAATACCTCTTTGACCAGCAATTCGCCCATCATGGGTGGAGTGGTTTTGTAAGTGCGGCTGAAGACAATCCGCAAACATTGCCCGACCGGAAAATAATCAGCCTGAAAGAACTGGTGGAATTTGAATTGCTGCTTGAATTGGATGCCCTTGAAAAGGAGTTGGGCAATAACTGGAAACCGCTGGCGGCGAACTATGCTATTCCCCCCCTGGATCTGTTTGCCCCGTTCACGCAAACAGAATTCACAACCGTAATATCACTCTGGCAGGAGGCCTTCGAATGGAGTTATTATGACAGTGTATTGCGGGGTATGCAAATGTCGGGACCCAAACCCCTGCCGGTACAAAAAAGCCTGCAGGCTGTTTTTTGTATTGATGAACGGGAAGATTCCATCCGCAGGCATATTGAAGCAGTGGACAAGCAGGCAGAAACATTCGGGGCTCCGGGGTTTTTCGGGGTTGAATTTTATTTCTTGCAGCAGGGAAGTAAATTTTATGATAAACTCTGTCCGGCCCCCGTTACTCCCAAATACCTGATCAGGGAAACAGAAGCACAAACGGTGCTCCGGGAAGACCTGATTTATACCAAATACACTCATGGTATTGTTTCCGGTTTTTTCCTCAGTATCGGTTTCGGTTTCTGGGCACTGGCCAAGAAACTGCAGATGTTGTTCCGGCCGAAAATGAGCCCCGCTATTTCCAATGCCTATGGTCATATGGATAAAAAATCGGTGCTGTCTATTGAAAACCGGGATCCGGCTGATATTGAAAACGGACTTCAGGTAGGGTATACCCTTGATGAAATGACAACGCGGGCGGAAGGTTTCCTGCGGGGTATAGGGCTGATACAATCCTTTGCTCCGGTAGTCTATATAGTGGCGCATGGCAGCAGCAGCGCCAATAATCCGCATCACGGAGCCCATGATTGCGGGGCCTGCAGCGGACGACCCGGCGCCACCAATGCAAGGGTGCAGGCCTTTATTCTCAATCATCCGGGCGTGCGTGAAAAACTGGCGGCCCGCGGAATACAGATTCCGGCAACTACCCAATTTGTCGGCTGTATGCATGATACGGCGGCGGATGTAATTGACTACTATGATGAAGGTGTATTAACAGATGATAACGGTAAGGCGCACCTGCAGAATATGCAGCGGTTTGAGACTGCGCTGAACCTGAATGCAAAAGAAAGAAGCCGCCGGTTTGCTTCCATTAATACAAAACAGGAGCTGGAACAGGTACGCAAAGCCATTCACAACCGTTCTGTTTCCTTGTTTGAACCTCGTCCGGAACTCGGACATGGCACCAATACACTGGCCATCATCGGCCGCCGGCAGATCAGCAAGGGATTATTTCTTGACCGCCGGGCCTTTCTCAACAGTTATGATTACACCACCGATCCGGATGGAAGTATTCTCTCTGCCGTGATGCGGCCGATCGGACTGGTATGCGGGGGCATCAACCTGGAATATTATTTCTCCCGGGTGGATAATAGTAAACTCGGGGCCGGCACCAAACTGCCACATAATGTGATGGGGTTGTTTGGGGTGGCCAACAGCAGCGACGGGGACCTGCGCCCGGGACTACCCTGGCAAATGATTGAAGTGCATGACCCGGTACGTTTGCTGGTGATTGTGGAACAGGCACCGGACATTGTATTGAACGCCATTCAATCCTCGCCGGAAGTGTTTGAATGGTATAAAAATGAATGGGTGCATATCGTGGCCCTGCACCCCGGGGAAAAGGAATTTTATTATTTCAGAAACGGGGTGTTTGAGAAATACCTGCCGCTAACGCAAAGCAGTGAAATCAGGACCATTCACAATATGGAGGAATTTATTGAAGGCGCGAAGGAAATGGAGACTAACCATATCGTGCATGCCACAGAAGAGAACCTGCCGGTTTATTTACTGGATTAACAGGCAGACGTGATAGAAGAGTATTGGAAGGCCGTGTTGAAATCAATAATAATCAGGGTAAATAACGCTTGTAAAAATTAAAAAATATCTGATGGGACAATGGCTTGTTGTATCTGTGCTGGTGCCTTTACTGGCATTTTTTGCCACACTGATCTGGCGCAACCGGAATGAACGTCCGATCGGTCAGATTGTGCGGGCAGCCAAGATCCTTAATATCGGTCTGGCTGCCGGATTCGCCATTTGGTGGATGATAGCCGGATTTGCCCCGGTGGATTATGAGCTGACGACATTATATAAATCTGATCACTTTGTATTTGCCCTGCATTTTTATTATGATGAAGTGACTGCGGTGTTTCATGTGACCGGCACCATTTTATTCTTTCTGGTGGCCACCTTCAGCAAATACTACATGCACCGGGATCATGGCTACAAACGGTTCTTTAATACCATCCTGCTTTTCTCCACCGCCTATAACCTGATTATCATGTCGGGTAATTTCGAAACACTGTTTATTGGCTGGGAAATAAAAGGCATTTGTTCCTTTCTTCTGATCGCTTTTTACCGGGATCGCTATCTGCCGGCCAAAAACGCATTCAAAGCGGTTTCAAATTACCGGATCAGCGATGTAGCCCTTATGCTGGCTATGTGGATGATGCATCACCTGATGCAACAGAATATCAGTTTTCCCCAGCTGGGTCTGGCAAAAGAAACGGCATTGGCCGTATCGCCTTACATGTCCGTATTCATCGTTTGTATGATGATTCTTCCGGCCGCCGTTAAATCCGCGCAGTTCCCGTTTACCACCTGGTTGCCCAGGGCACTGGAAGGGCCCACCGCCTCCTCCGCCATATTTTACGGATCCCTGAGCGTACATATCGGGGTCTTTTTATTACTGCGCACGCATCCGTTCTGGGAAGACATGCTGTGGGCGAAAATCCTGATCATTGTTATCGGTGCGCTTACGGCAATTACCGCCACGGTAATAGCGCGGGTACAACCCACTGTAAAAACACAAATCGCCTATTCATCGGCTGCGCAGATCGGGCTCATGTTTATTGAAATAGCCCTTGGCTTTCACTGGCTGGTGTTACTTCATTTTGCCGGAAATGCTTTTCTCCGGACCTATCAGCTTCTGGTATCTCCTTCCGTACTCAATTACCTGGTACATCACCAGATCTTTCATTATACCCCGCCCGTTCACAAACCAGTATCCACCTGGAAGGCCACGATCTATACACTGGGGATTAAGGAATGGAACCTGGATTCATTGCTTTACCGTTATGGCTGGAAGCCGTTTAAATCGCTGGGTAATGGATTTGCGTTTTTGCAAAACAGGGTTTTTGTCAGCACCCTGACGGTTATGGGCTCCTTCCTGCTTATTGCAGGCTATTTTAAGCCGGATACATTTCAGGTACAGGTATCCGGCATGCCCGTCATTCTGATGGTGGTGGCATTGATCCTGTTCCTGTTTTCTTTTTCATTCAGGGGCTCCGCGTTAACGGCCTGGATCTACCTGCTCACCGGACATATTTTTGTCATGGCAGCCGTATTGTTCAATACCAGTCATATCTATGCCAGCGAATTGCTGTTCTATGTCAGTGGCGTTTTCCTGGCTTTTTTGCTGGGCTATTATTGCCTGCAAAAAATAAACAGACTGGACAATGATATTGTATTATCCCGTTTTCATGGATATGTATATGAACAGGAAAATACCGGCTTCTTATTCCTGTTAGCGGCTATGGGTATGCTGGGTTTCCCCATTACCGCGGCCTTTATAGGTATAGATGTACTGTTTACATATATCCGGCATGATCAGTACCTGCTGACCGGCTTACTGGGAGCAGGATTGTTTTTTGTGGAACTGGCCGCTTTCCGGATTTTACTCAGGATATTTTTTGGCCCGCATAAAAAATTGTATCATCCGGTAGCCTTTCGTAGTACCTGATACTTTTTTACCGGAGCAGACCTGCAGCCCAGCTCAGGCTGTTGGCGGTTTTTATATATTTTGCCTTCAGTCCGGTTAATTTCATCAGAGCTTCCAGTTTTTTATTCTCCCTTGTATTCACGAGAAACAAAGAGCTTTCTCCGTTGCGGAAACGTGTTTCTTCTCCCTGTTGCAGGGCCTGGTAATTACCGACAGCCGACTCCTGTAACAGTACCTGCTGACGCAGTGTCTGCAGTTCGTTATAGTAGGTCTTTACTTTTGTTTCCAGTTGCAGCTGTTTGTAGTCTCTTTCAATTTTTGTTTCAGTAATTTTCAGTTTTGCTTTTTTGTATTCTCCCCGGCCGGCAGAAAACCGGAGTGGCAAACCAACAGACAGTCCATACCGGTAATTGTTTTCAAATAAAGGACCGGTAGCGGTTTTTAACACATCATACCCTTTGCCCAGCTGATTATACCTGAAATTCACTGCCGGTAATAATTCCTGAAATTTTAATTTTTTCTCCAGTTGCAGCACATCCAGTTTGTACCGGTACAAACCCAGTTCCGGATGCAGGTTACGGGCCGACTGCAACAGGCTGTCCAATGCCGGAACCGGTAATTGTTGTATCGCCATTTCGCGTAAGACGATGGCCGGTATCACATCATCCGGCAACTGATACGGTAGCTGCTGATCTGTCCACAGAAATACAGATAACTCCAGTCCCGCATTGCGAAATGCCAGGGAAGCTTCTCCGAGCATTAATTCCATGCTTTGTAATTGGGCCAGTGCTTCTGTTGTGTCGATGGCGGGTCTGTCACCCAACCGGAAACTGGTCCGTACAAAGCTGAGCCGCCGCTCATTGACCTGCACTGCTTCCTGCAGTATCTGGTAATCCTGGTAATGCAAAACCCAGTTCCAGTACGCAACGGTGGTTTCCTGCAGCAGATCATTGAGCATGGCCCGTTGTTCGGTTTCAGCAGCGGTACGGTAAATCTTCGCGGTTTGTAAAGCCGCTCTCCTTTTGTCCATCAACAGATTTTTGGCCAGCGGTACACTGATTCCAAAATAGCTCGACTTCCCGGCCGTTTCCTGCGGGTCTGTCCGGCTTCCTGACAGATATTCTAATCCGGTATTTATTTCCACACCAAACCAGGTGGGTATCGTCAGTTCAGGCCGGTTATAATTATAGTACTCCGTCCCGCTGAATGTTTTTTGAGCGGCGGAGTTATAAAACAAAGGATCAAAAGCACCGCGGGCAATGGTTATATCAGCCCCGGATTTATCAATACGGATGGCAGCCAGTTTTGCCACCGGGTGATTCCGCTTTACGATTTCCAGCACCTGTGGCAGGGACAATATTTTACGCCCGGTGGTGTCCTGGGCTTTCAATACTGAACTGAACAGAAGTGTGAGTGCCAGGCAGGCAATAAACAGCACGATTTTTTTTCGATCATGATGACGCTGCCAGAGCCAGGCGTATGATTTATTTTTTTTGACAGGTTTCATTTTATTATTTTTTTACCGCTTCAGTATCTGCTTTATAATAATCCGGCGGGAACCCGTTAATGTTCCGCCACAGTTCATACCAGACAGGTACACTTTTCAGCAGGGCCATACCTTGCGCGCCCGTACCCATTTTCAGTTCACGGGGCCAGGGTTTGTCTGCCGGATCTTCTGTCACCAATATCCGGAAGCGGCCATTCAGACTGACCGCATTTTCCACAGCGGCAACCCGACCTCCAAACGTACCGTATGAACTGTTGGGCCAGCCACTGAATACAATAGCCGGAAAGCCATCGAACATGAACCGTACCTTTTGTCCTTTTGATACTAATGGCAGATCCACGGGACGAATAAAGAGTTCCACGGCATATTGAATATCATCTGGTACGATTTCCACGATCATTTCCGATTCCTTTACAATTTCACCGATACCCGCTTTTCTTGCCTTGGTGATCTGTCCGCTTTGCGGGGCAGTAATAAAATAAAGCCCGTTGCGTATGGAATAGTTGCTGTACTGATTTTCCAGTTTGGCAATATCGCCCTGTCCGCTGGCTATCTGGGAAAGTGACTGAAACTGGTCGCCCTGTGCTTTTGCCATTTTTTCCAGGTATTCCTGTTGCACCGCATTCATTTCAATACCGGTGATTGTCATTTCCTGCCGGGCATTCACCAGTTTATTTTCCGCACTTACTTTTTTGGCAAGGCTGTTCTGATAGGCCTGGTTGCGCTGTTCCAGCTGGGTCAGCGAGACCAGTCCGCTGTCGTACATGGCTTTCTGCCGGCCGAACTGTTGGGTGGCAATTTTAAAATCATTTCCGGCCGCAATGGATTCCATACTATCACTCTGCACTTTCAGCCGGAGCTGCTGCAGTTTATTCTGCAGCTGATCCAGTTTTAACTGCAGGGCTTCTCCCAGGGCATTGATCTGTGTGCCGGAAGCGCCCGCTTTGTTCCTGTAAAAATCCACGGTCTGCGTTTTTGCCATCAGCTGTTCACGGGTGCGGTCCAGTAATTGCGGATCCAGGTAATCGTCTTTGATTTCAGTGAGCTGAAGAATGGTGTCCCCGGCCTTTACAAAATCGCCTTCCTTGACATACCATTTTATAACCCGTCCGGGAATAATGGTATTCAGTTGCTGCGGACGTTGTTCCTGGCGCAAGGTGGTTACGCTGCCCTTTGCCCGGATATTTTGTGTCCAGGGTAAAAAAAGCAGAACAATTAATACCGTCATCAATCCATAGAACCAGTAACGTACCCGGCTGCGTTTATTATGGCGATATACTTTATTAAAGGATGCCCATTGCTGATGCAGGGGTAAGGTCTCTTTATTTTTCATTGGACGATTTCTTTTTCTGGTTAACAATACAGCCATCAGCTGTTACTTCAATTACCTGGTCACACAGCCGGGCAAACACCGGATCATTGCTTACGACCAGGATGGTAGTCTGCGGATACTCCTTCAACAACAGCCGGATAATCCGGCCACGGTATGGTTCTTCAATATGTGTCCAGGGTTCTTCCAGCAGGAGCAGGCGGGGATGACCAACCAACGCCCTGACCAGCAAGATTTTACAGATCACATTCCGTGACAGACGTTTGCCGGTTGGGTCCAGCCAGGTGTCGAATCCGTCTTTTTGTGTGCGGAGAAAATCGGAGAGCCCCACTTCGTCGAATAAATGAACCACCTGTTGCATATCAATATCCGGGTTACCCATCGAGATGTTTTCAAGCAGGGTACCGTGAAATATATCCTGCTGACTGAGCAGAATGCCGGTCTGGGCCCGCAAGGAGGATAATTCATAATTACCAACCGGCAGCCCGTTCAGCATCAGTGAACCTCCGAATCCCTGGTAAGAACCGCTGACCAGTTTAAGCAGGGTTGATTTACCGGTCCCTTCTTTTCCGGTAATGCAGACGGTTTCACCGGGCTTTATGGAGAAATCAATTTGCTGCAATACATACTGCTCGTCATCGTAGGCAAAGCGCAGGTTACCGGCTTCCACGGATAAACCCTGCTTCTCTCCGGGCAGTACATAACTGCCGTTTTTCTCAACTGGTTTGTCCGTTATTTTTGCCAGTTTATCCACGGAAGTCAGCACATCATACACACTGTCGAGATTGCCGATCAGCTTTTCAACTGAACTGATAATAGTCAGGATCACGATTTCGGCGGCGATGAACTGCCCGATATTCAGCTGTTGATTGACCAGTAACAGAGAGCCGATTATCAGCATGGAGGCTGTGATCATTACTTTAAATGCGATCAACACTTTAAACTGGAATTGCAAGATGGAAAAATGACTGTTCCGGGCTTCGAGGTAACCACTTACTTTTTCATCTGTCTTGACCAGGTTAATCCGGGATCCTTTTGAGAATTTAAAGGACTTGATCAGGCGGCCCAGTTCTTCCAGCCAGGCGGCCACTCCGTATTTATAGGCGCTTTCTGTAAGACTGGTCTGCAGACCCCTGTTACCTGTATAATACAGAATCAACCAGAGAATCAGCAGAAGAATCAGCCCGAAAAGGATAAAGGCCGGATGATAAAAGGAGAGCAGCAACAGTCCGAATATGATCTGGATGGATGCAGTGGGAATATCCAGTAATAATTTTGCCAGCCCCTTTTGTAAAGAGGGTATTTCAAAAAAGCGATTGACCAGTTCCGGCAGGTAATACGCGTCTGTTTTCTTCATATCAAGCCGGGGAATATGGGCCGCAAGGTCAAATGAATAACGGACGAAAATCTTCTGTTGGATTTTTTCGATCAGTTGCATTTGTCCAACCTGTAAGGCTCCGGTACTGAATACACCGGCTACAACCAAAGCAATCAGTATAACCAGTGATGTACTCATTGAGCCGCCCAGTACAAAGCCAATGATGGCTTGTACACCGACAGGCAGGGTCAGCTGAATCAGCCCGTTCAGGATGGCATAGAAATAAATAGCCGATATGTCTTTACGCTCCAGTTTCACCAGGTTCAATATCCTGGCAACCGGGTTTGATGCGGTACGCATACAATCAATAATTATAAAATGATAAAATCAGAAATTATCCGGACACAAGAGTTCCGGAGAAAGTGAGGCTGGTCAGCAATTCGGAGGCGGAGTAGGCTGTTCCAGGCAGGGAGCCGGAAGTATTTTTTCGGCAACATGAAAAGCGGTATTCAACTGGTAGCTGAGCAGATCAGCCAGCTGATGGTAGGTGCTGCCGGTTTTTTTGTCTTTTTGAAATTCAACGGGTGATTTTTCTCCATGCTTTTCTTCATCCATGGCAAACACCACAGATACCGGATGATCCGAAATACAGGCTTTTAACCCCGGTACAACCTGTACCGTGGCAAAAATCAGTAGTATAAATAAAGCGATCCGTTTCATTGCTGGCGCAAAATTAACACGGATAATAACATGGCAAAGCCCGGATTGTTTGTTAATTGTAAAAAAATGCTGCTCTTTTTTTAAGTATGAGATAAGCAGATTTTGTTTAACTTTTTTAATCAGCAGGCCGGGTAAATTAAAACTGATTGAACGCCAGTCCCAATTTCCGTTCCTGAAGTGTTTCCCTGATTTCTTCCAGAATAGAAGGATCGTCAATAGTGGAGGGTATTGTAAACGGTTCGCCATCCGCAATCTGCCGGATCGTTTTGCGGAGTATTTTACCACTCCGGGTTTTGGGTAATCGTTTTACAATAGCTGCGTTGCGGAAATAGGCCACGGCCCCGATTTTTTCCCTTATCAATGATACCAGTTCTTCTTCTACCTGTTCTTCATCCAGCTGGCGCCCGTCTTTCAGTACCACCAGGGCCACCGGCCGTTGTCCACGGAGTTCATCGGCAATACCCATTACCGCGCATTCGGCAATGGCCGGATGAGAAGCCACCAGTTCTTCCATTTCACCGGTACTCAGCCGGTGTCCGCTTACATTGATCACATCGTCTACCCGGCCCATGATATAGCAATATCCTTCCTCATCAAGATAGCCTCCATCACCGGTCTGGTAATAGCCCGGGAAATGCTGAAGATAGCCGGCTATAAAACGATCATCATTATTCCAGAGTGTGGGAAGGCAACCGGGTGGCAGGGGCAGTTTGGCGGCGATATACCCTTCTTTTCCTTTTCCCAGTTCCACTCCATCATCGGACAATATATGAATTTCATACCCGCAAACCGGCAGACCGGCTGAACCCGCTTTGGGTGACTGATGTTCCAATCCCATCATGATACCCACCATGGGCCAGCCGGTTTCCGTTTGCCACCAGTGATCTATAACCGGTTTTTGCAACTGGTCTTTAATCCAGTGATAGGTGGCCGGGTCGCAACGTTCACCAGCCAGGAAAAGATATTGCAGGCAATCCAGGTCATATTTTTTTAATAAATCACCTTCATGGTCTTCCTTGCGTATGGCGCGAATGGCCGTAGGGGCGGTAAACATCACTTTTACCCGGTGTTCACTGATTACCCGCCAGAATGCACCGGCATCCGGAGTGCGTACCGGTTTGCCTTCGTACAAAATACTGGTGCAGCCCTGCATCAATGGTCCATACACAATATAACTGTGGCCAACCACCCAGCCCACATCACTGGCCGCCCAATACACATCACCCGGCCGGGCGTCATAGATATAATCCATGCTGAATTTCAATGCTGTGGCATAGCCTCCGTGATCACGGATGATTCCTTTGGGTTTACCGGTTGTGCCGGAGGTGTATAAAATATAAAGCGGGTCTGTGGAAAGTACCGGTACACAAGGGGCGGGAGCCGCATCAAAAAGAGTATTAAAATCCACTTCCCCTTTTCCATCCAGTTTGTCATAATCAGTCGTACGCTCGTAAAAAATATGTACCGGTGGCTTGTGCAACGATTCTTCAATGGCTTTATCCACCAGCGGTTTGTAAGGAATGATTTTATCGAATTCAATGCCGTAGCTGGCGGATATCACGGCTTTCGGATGCGCGTCATCAATCCGCATGGCCAGTTCGTGCGGGGCAAATCCGCCAAATACTACTGAGTGTATGGCTCCGATACGGGCACAGGCCAGCATGGCTATCACAGCCTGCGGTATCATCGGCATGTAAATGACCACGGTATCCCCTTTGCCGATTCCCTGGGCCAGCAAACCACCGGCAAAACGGGCCGTAAGGTCAAGTAATTCCCGGTAACTATATTTTTGTTTGGTATGCGTGACCGGTGAATCATAAATCAAAGCGGTCTGTCCCGCCCGCCCGTTTTCAACATGGTAATCCAGGCACAGGTAAGCTGCGTTGATTTCACCATCTGCAAACCAGCGGTAAAATCCCTTTTCTGTTTGTGATAAAACAACAGAGGGTTGTTTAAACCAATGGATCTGTTCTGCCTGACGGGCCCAGAACAATTCCTTTTGTTCAATACTTTCTGTATAAAGTGCTGTGTATTTTTCCATGGTGCAATTCGTTGCTACAAATTACAACCGGGCAAAGAAGGAACCGTCAAACCTATACCAAATAACCAAAGTTTTGAACTTAGCCTTCCGCGATCAGTTCCTGCACCTGTTTGAGCAACTGGCGGGTGCTGAAAGGTTTGGTTACATAGAGGGAGGCGCCCAGGTCATATCCTTTCTGGATATCCGATTCCTTGCTTTTGGCGCTCATAAACACCACTTTGGCATCTTTCAGTTTTTTATGGCCTTTGATATGTTTGCAGATGGCATACCCATCCACATCGGGCATCATGATATCGAGCAATACTATATCCGGTACCTGTTTGTCCACGATTTCCAGGGCCTCCGTGCCATTGCGGGCCACCATTACTTCAAATCCGTTCTTCTTCATCAGGAATTCCAGGGACATGAGAATGTATGGGTCATCGTCCACTACCAGTATTTTCTTCATTTCACGCACGCTTGAATAAGGTTGTCGTTTAAAGATTGGGTAATGTAAAGATAAACCGGGAACCTTTCCCTTCTTCACTTTCCACCCGGATTTTACCGGTATGCATTTCAATAATCTTTTTACAGATCGCCAGTCCCAGACCGCTGCCCTGTGGTTTTTTCAGGGTCTGGTTCCGGGCCTGGAAAAATTTATCAAAAACCAGCTCATGCAGTTCGCCGGCTATCCCCTTACCATTGTCCTCCACACTCACCTGAATTTCGTCATCACCGGGGAGAATAGCAACCGTAATCTGGCCGGTCTGTGGTTCCACAAACTTGATGGCATTGGACAACAGGTTGTTCATGACCTGTTGTATTAGGTCAGCATCACAACGGATCAGAAACATGCTGTCCGGAATCCGGGTACTGATGCTGATCTTTTTTTCCAGGGCCAGGGCTGATACTGATTGGATACTGTCTTTAATCAGCGCATTGAGCAATACCGGGGTGAGGTTGAGTTTTTGACGGCCGCTTTCATATTTCTCCAGATTCAGTACCTGGGTGATCAGGTGACTCAGTCTTTCTGTTTCCTTAATAATACCTGACAGAAAATGAAACCGCTGCTCTTCTTCCATATCCGGGTTATCGTGTACTATTTCGGCCATGGCCCGGATAGACGTGAGCGGTGTGCGGAGTTCATGGGTGACGGTATACAGGAATTCATCTTTTACCGTATCCATATCCTGCAGCTGCGCATTTACCAGGGTCAGCTGATCGGTGGCTTTCTGCAATTCACCCGATTTACGGCGAAGCTCTTTATTCAGTTCGATCATTTGTTGTGATTCCCGCAGGATATGAATCACTTCATTAATCTTGAGCTCTTCTTCCTTGGTCACACTGCTCACCATGATACGGGCCGAGGCGGAACCGATTACCCCACTCAGTACTTTCTCCGCAAACGCGACCAGCCGCGGATCCGCTTTTTTCCCTTCCAGTGAGATTTTATTCCGCTGTGCATAGCTGACAATAATTTTTTCGGCCCGTTCATTTCCCAGAAAATTGGCCAGCAACGAATTCAGGTCAGGCAGGTAGGCCGTCCCTTTCCAGATTACATTATTCTCTCCGGGGCCCGAGTGACGGAATATGTCTACAAAAATTTCCGCCTGGTAAATCTCCTGTGCCGTCTTTTGGCTGTTCAGGGATACAGAGACAAATACGCCGATATTAAACAACATACTCCAGAAAAAGCAATGAGTGACGGAGTCCATACCTTCCATACCAAACAGGGATAAAGGCCGGAGCCAGTGGATACCCCAGGGACCGTCATTGATTATATTGATATCAATGAATCCGGCACTGGCCATGGAAGGGACTACGGCCGTATAAAACCAGATGATAAACCCGGTGAGAATTCCCGCCATGGCACCTTTCTGTGACGCGTATTTCCAGTAAATGCCGCCCAGTACGGCCGGTGCCAGCTGGGATACGGCGGCAAAAGAAACCATACCAATGGATACCAGTGTGAAATGCTGTGCCACCAGTTTGTCGTATAAAAAGGCGAACGCGATAATGAGGAAGATGCTGAAACGCCGGATATTTAAAATCGGACTGGTCAGCTGTCCGTCACCACTGGTCCTGAATTTTTTGGTGGTCAGCAGCAACGGGGTGGCAATATTGTTGCTCATCATCGTACTGATGGCAATGGTCTCCACAATGATCATACTGGTGGCCGCGGAAAACCCGCCGATAAAAATAAAAAGGCTGAGCCAGCCGGCGCCATGCTGCAGGGGCAGGGCCAGTACATAGGTGTCCGCATGTACCGTGTTTCCGGGAAATAAAAGGTTGCCGCCAAAAGCCACCGGCAAAACAAACAGCGTGATCAGCAGCATGTACAGGGGAAACAGCCAGATGGCTTTTTTCAAATGACTTTCCTGTACGTTCTCCACCACGGCCAGCTGGAATTGCCGGGGCAGAAAAACCACGGCCAGCATGGATAAAAGCACGAGACCGGTCCAGGTGGTATAGGAATCCTTACCGGCAAACCGGAACAATTGTTGCATCTCTTCATTCGCCGCTACTTTGCTGAAAATATCTTCAAAGCCATTGAACAATCCAAACGTGACAAATACCCCCACTGCCAGGAAGGCCACGAGTTTCACTACGGATTCAAAGGCTACGGCGGCTACCAGGCCAACATGTTTTTCAGACGCGTCGATAGAACGGGTACCGAACAGAATGATAAAACCAATCAGTACAAGGGAAATATAGAATGTATTGTCCTGCAATACACCGATCAGTCCGGGCTGACTGCTGGTGCCGGACAGAATATTCATGCTGGTGGAAATGGCTTTCAGCTGCAGCGCGATATAGGGAATAATACCGATCATGCAGAGTATCGTTACCAATACGGCCAGGGAAAAGTTTTTTCCGTAACGGGTGGAAATAAAATCCGCGAGACTGTTGATCCGTTGCACTTTGCAGATCCGGATCATTTTCCGGAGTACCGGCCAGAAAAGAGCGGCCATGATCGTGGGCCCGATATAGACGGCCAGGAATTCAATACCCTTCGCGGAGGCCTGCCCCACACTGCCGTAATAGGTCCAGGCGGTACAATACACAGCCAGGGAAAGCGCATATACATACGGGTTGTTAATAAGGCTTTTATTAATCCGTTGACGGTATTCCGCATAGTAGGCCACGCCAAACAGCAGGCACAGATATACAAGCGCACCCAGGATGACGAGCCAGTTATTCATGGTTGCGGGAGTGGGGGTGGTTTTTCTTTTCCGCCGTGCGGTACAGTAAAATGATACTGATGATCCAGGCGATGAAGAAATAAATAAACAACAGGGGAATACCGCCCGGCCGGACAGGTTTATTGGCGATGCTGATCAGTGGATAAATAAAGATCAGCAGCAACAATACGGCAAGTGAAATAAATCGTTGTCGTTTGAGACGGTCCGGCATATGGCTGTATAAAAAAAGGGAACAACACCCTTTACCTGAACCTGAATTTAGTAAAGAATGTTATTCCCTGCAAAAAGAATGGAAAAGGACGGGTCAGTCCTCTTTAATATGGAGGTGATGTTCGCTGTCTTCGTAAATATCATATTCCCCGGTCAGGGAGTAATAGCCGAATACCAGCAGTCCGCCAACAATAATCGGCGTCAGGATAAAGGCATAGATAATGGCCGGTATCCGGTCTTCGGGTTTAGGGCTTTCAAATTTCGGAATGGCCTGATTTACGATCAGGTAATAACCGGCCGCCAGGGCCAGTGCCACCCATACAAATCCCAGGTATTTTCTGATCTGATTCATAATTTATTATTTATAAAATTACATGATTAATTGGTTAGTCTTCCGTCCGGTTATCCTCCCCGTTAATATAAAGCGCACCGATAATAAAGCTTACGGCCGCGATAATAATCGGGTACCAGAGACCTTCAAGGAATGGCTTGTCGTACGGCAAAGCTTCACCGGCTTTTTGCGCAGCGTCATTGGCCTGTGTGGCTTTCGTAGCCAGGAAAGTGGCAATGGCCGGCAGTAATCCGCCGAATATACCGTTACCGATATGATAGGGCAATGACATGGATGTATAACGGATCCGGGTCGGGAACATTTCAACCAGGAAGGCGGCAATCGGGCCATACACCATGGTTACAAAAAGCACCTGGATAAATACCCAGAAGATCAGTTTCCAGAAAGAACTGCTGTCCAGGGTTACGGCCCGGCTGATGGTAGTATCTTTTTTGACATCCGCTTTGGAGGCATCAGCATGAATATGCAGTTTGCTGATTTCTTTCATGGTGGTACCATCCTCATAACTTTTATGCGTGGTGGTGGTACGGATACTGTCGCCGGCCAGCTTGGGATCGGCAGTGGTTTTTATTTCCACCAGTGTATTGGCGGCAATTTCCGTTTTCACTTTTACGCTGCCCGCGCTATACATTTCGGAATAAATATACCGGTAACTCAGCAGCGCGATCAGCATACCCAGCAACATGATCCATTTGCGCCCGATTTTATCGGACAACCAGCCAAATAATACAAAGAACGGTGTACCGAATAACAGTGCCCACATGATCAGCCGGCTGGCCTGGGCTACATCCACACTCAGTGTATTTTGTATAAAGCTCAGGGCGTAAAACTGCCCGGTATACCAGACGACACCTTGTCCCATTGTGGCGCCAAACAACGCGAGCAATACGAATTTAAAATTCAGTTTATGACCAAAGCTTTCTTTGAGCGGGTTGGTGGATGTCTTGCCTTCTGCTTTTGCTTTGGCAAATAAGGGTGACTCCGACATTTTCATCCGGATGACCACGGAAATACCGACCATGATGATGGAAATCCAGAACGGTACGCGCCAGCCCCAGTCGCCAAATGAATCTTCACTCATGGCTCCTTTTACCGTAATGATTACAAGCAGGGATACAAAGAGACCAATGGTGGCCGTGGTCTGAATCCAGGAAGTCCAGAATCCACGCCGTTCAGCGGGAGAATGTTCTGCCACGTAGGTTGCGGCACCACCGTATTCACCACCAAGCGCCAGTCCCTGGAGCAGGCGGAGAACCAATACCAGGATCGGGGCGAATATGCCGATGGATTCATAACTGGGAATACAACCGATGAGAAAAGTGGAAAGCCCCATCAGGATCAGCGTCAGCAGGAAGGTATATTTTCTGCCGATCAGATCGCCCAATCGTCCGAAAAATAATGCGCCGAACGGACGAACCACAAAACCGGCAGCAAAAGTCGCCAGTGTGGAAAGGAGGGCGAGTGTCTGGTTGCCCGCGGGGAAAAATTTGGTGGCAATAATCGTGGCCAGACTTCCGAATATGTAAAAGTCATACCACTCGATCAGCGTCCCCACGGAAGAGGCCGCAATGATCCCGGCCAGCCCTTTTTTTTCTGTTTGAAAACTCATGCTTGTTGTTTTTAGGTATTATAGAAAAATTTGTGTCTGTAAAGTCATTTCGCCTTTTGATCCGTTGCGAGACGGATTACCGGCTACTGTTTTGTAAACCGGACGGCTGCTGTATTGCAGGGTGATCTTGGCATTGTGCCCATTGATCAGGTAGTTCAGGCCAAGGTCCACTTGTCCGGAACTTTTTCCGATGCGGTCAAATTTTTTATACGTATACGTGGCATATGGCATAAAGGCGGTTCCGTTTTTCAGCTTTGGCAACAGGTAACCCAATTGAGTATACCATATATTACCTGTGCCAATAGTCGGTTGCGCATTGCCACCGCCGGCCCAGCTGGCATCCGGATTGGAAGATACGGGTTGTGTACTTCCATGTAAATTGAGGATGCCAATGTTACGCAGGTAATTGTTTCCATAATCAGCATTGTAAAATACTGAATATGCATTGAGTGCCGTGCCTTTCTTTTTATTCAGCGGCATATCCATGTATATATCCAGTCCCAGGTTCCGTTGTGTATGCTGTACGGTGGCTGCTGTTGTGCTGGCCTTACTGGCGGTGGCGCCTTTATGACTGTACCAGCCGGCACCTACATTCAATACCCGTTTTGTACCCAGATACGTGCCTACAAAAAAGGGTAGTACATTGCTTTCTTTATCCCAGAACATATAATTAAAATAGCCGCCGGTACTCCAGTTCTCATTGAGCACATTTACCGCGGCGGGCGTATTCACGGCCGATAAGGCGGAACCAAACGCAAAGGGCTTGTTGAGGTGTAACCGGTAATCCAGCCGGCCCAGTTGTCCTTTGGCATAGATACCCAGCTGACGGGCAAACTGATCCGTGGTTTCAATATTATACCAGTTAAAGATGGGGGCATCGAGTGTCATGAAGTTAAGGGTACTGTGACTGCTGAACCGGGATACCCCATTCCAGTAATGCAGACCGGTACCCAGGTGCAGTTTGCCAGGCTTTACTGCAAACTCCGTCCAGGCATCATGTATATATAATTGCGGGCGTTTGCCTCCCTGGCCTGAAGCACTGGATCCGGTACCCAATGTACCGGCGGACCCGCCGTTGAGGAAACTCTGGTTGTTGATACCCCAGTGACTGATGATCATAAACCGCGGGGAAACCTGGGCCTGAATCAGGAAGCGTGACCTGCGGACAGACATATCCGTTGCCGTTTTTTGAACATTGCCGTTAATATCGAGTGTGCCTGGATTGTTACTGGTACGTGACACCCACATCTGGTGCCAGGTAATCAGCCGGATGAACTTGGTGCCTTTCTCATCCAGTTTTAACGTCATGGGTTTATAACTATGATCCACACCCGGGGTGGCATTACCCTGGGCCTGTAATGTTCCTGTATAATACAGGGTGAGTGCAAGTACAATCGTTTTTTTAAGCATGGCAGGTCGTTTGTGTTTAACACTGCCAATTTCATAAAACCGCCAACACCGTTCAAACAACAGGTATATCGCTGCTAATTACTATAGTTTTCAAACCCCGTTTTTCCGGAAACGCTCCCATTTTATTACCATAAATTTATCTCCCAGTTCGGTAATCATGCAGCCACTGCTCTTAAGACTGTCTTTTTCCCTGAAATACTCTATGAGCTCAGTATGATTCAGCACTTTGTAAGTGGGACGGTATTCATAATTTTCCGGGGCTTTGATATTGTACTTTTTGACCCAGTTCATTACCGATACATGACTGATGCCCAGGATACGTTCAATCTCCCGGTATGTAACCCCTTCTATATACAGCTGCAGGGCCTTGATGACATAGTACGGGTCAATATTTTTTCCATCCTTCAGGACGGTAAAAAAATACTGACATTCCTTGCAGCGGAACCGTTGTCTTCCTTTGACAATACCGCTTTTTATAAGCGTTTCACTCTTGCATTTGGGGCAGGCAATCTGTTTCATAAAATGGCAAAAAAACAGGCAGCTATACCAGTTTAGCATAAATATACTTATTTAGCAAGTAAAAGCAAACGGGTTTTTAATCTTTCTTTACTTTTAGACTCATAAAACAGATTGCTATGTCATATCCCTATCAGATCAAAAATGAAGAACAGTACAAAGCCGCGTATAAAAAAAGTATAGAGGATCCGGAAGGATTCTGGAGTGGAGTGGCAGAGGGTTTTCAGTGGCGGAAAAAATGGGACAAAGTACTGGATTGGAATTTTACTGAACCCAAAGTGGAATGGTTCAAAGGAGCGAAGCTGAATATCACGGAGAATTGTATTGACCGTCACCTGGAGAAAATGGGGGATAAGCCCGCTATTATCTGGGAGCCGAATAATCCGGAAGAAAGAACCCGGGTGGTTACTTATAATCGTCTGCATAAACGAGTTTGTCAGTTTGCCCAGGTGTTAAAGAACAATGGGGTGAAGAAAGGGGACCGGGTATGTATCTATATGGGCATGGTTCCCGAGCTGGCCTATGCGGTGCTGGGTTGTGCACGGATCGGGGCTATCCATAGTGTGATCTTTGGTGGTTTCTCGGCACAGAGTATCGCCGATCGTCTGTATGATGCCAATGCGGAATACATCGTAACCTGCGATGGAGCCTACCGGGGAAATAAAGATATTCCCCTGAAAAGCGTGATTGATGACGCATTGATCGGCAACCGCACCGTAAAGAAAGTAATTGTTTATACCCGTACCCGCACGCCCGTTTCCATGATCAAAGGGCGTGATGTGTGGTGGGAAGATGAAATGGAACACGCGGAGCACCAGGTGGAACAGGAAGGCAAAGTGTCATTCCCGGCTGAAGAAATGGATGCCGAAGATCCCTTGTTTATATTGTATACATCCGGTTCTACCGGTAAGCCCAAAGGAGTGGTGCACAGTTGTGCCGGCTACATGGTATACACGGCTTATTCTTTTGTCAATGTATTTCAATATGAGCCCGGCGATATTCATTTCTGCACGGCCGATATCGGCTGGATCACCGGTCACAGTTATATTTTATACGGACCCCTTGCCGCCGGTGCCACAACAATGATGTTTGAAGGCATCCCCACCTGGCCCGATGCCGGTCGTTTCTGGGATATCATAGATAAATACAAAGTCAATATACTGTATACGGCTCCTACGGCTATCCGCTCCCTGATGGGTTTTGGTCTCGGACATGTGCACGGACACAAACTGGACAGTTTGAAAGTACTCGGTACCGTAGGCGAACCCATCAACCAGGAAGCCTGGCAATGGTACAATGAAAATATCGGGAAGAATAAATGCCCGATTGTGGATACCTGGTGGCAGACGGAAACCGGCGGTATCCTGATCTCCAATATGGCAGGCGTAACGCCGGCAAAACCGACCTATGCCACATTGCCATTACCGGGTGTGGATCCGATGCTGGTGGATGAAAATGGAACTGAAATACTGGGGAATAATGTCAGCGGAAATCTTTGTATCCGCCATCCCTGGCCATCCACGATCCGCACCACCTACGGGGATCATGAACGGTGTAAGCTGAATTATTTCTCTACCTACCCCAATTTATATTTTACCGGTGACGGTGCTTCCCGCGACGAAGTAGGCAATTACCGGATTACCGGACGGGTGGATGATGTGTTGAATGTAAGCGGACACCGGTTAGGCACAGCCGAAGTTGAAAATGCCATCAACATGCACGCAGGGGTGGTGGAAAGCGCGGTGGTGGGTTATCCGCATGATATCAAAGGGCAAGGGGTATACGCTTACGTCATCTTTGAACATGTGCATGGCGACGAAAACCTCACCCGTCAGGATATCCTGCAAACCGTAACCCGTGTGATCGGACCCATTGCCAAGCCGGATAAAATCCAGTTTGTACCCGGTTTGCCCAAAACAAGAAGCGGTAAAATCATGCGCCGGATACTCCGGAAAATCGCGGAAGGCGAAACGGAGAACCTGGGTGATACATCCACTTTGCTGGATCCGGCGGTAGTGGAAGAAATCCGGCGGGGTAAACTCTGACGCTTTCCTGCATGCTGCAATTGTGGTACCGGTAATGTATTGAAAAATAAAGCGGAAAATAGTAGTATGTCTGCGGGGTAAAAATTATTTTAGCGGTTCACTACTGCCGGAATAATACCTTATGGATGAAAAAAAGAAGAAGAGACGTCGTTTGCCCTCCTGGCTCCGCTGGACGCTTTGGGTCCTGCTCTTCCAGCTTGTGCTGATCAATATCAGCGCATCCATATACGCGTACAGGCTTACCCATTTTACCGTCAGTCAGTCGGCTGATGCATCGCATAGCGGGAAGAACATATTCAGCAAAACCTGGAAACTTTTCACGGGGCCACATTATCTGCGGCCTGCAATAAAAGATAAGCCTTCATACGCATACGATACGGTACAACTGACAACCCAAAACGGAACGGTGATTGATGCCTGGTATGCGCAGGCGGACAGTACCGCGCGGGGTACCGTCATTCTCTTTCACGGTGTCGGGGCTTCCAAAGGACTGATGCTGCCGGAAGCGGCGGCGTTCAGGCAATTCGGGTATAATGTTTTCCTGGTGGATTTCAGGGGACATGGAAACAGTGCGGGAAACAGCACGACTATGGGTATGCGCGAAACGGAGGAAGTTAAACTGGCCTATGCGTATATTCAGCAACGCGGCGAAAAAACGATTATTCTTTGGGGTGCTTCCATGGGGGCGGTGGTGCTGGCTAAAGCCGTAGGGGAATATTCATTAACACCCGCCGCGCTAATTCTGGAAATGCCTTTTTCTTCACTGCAGTCGCATCTGAAAGCAAGGGCGCGGGTACTCGGTTTTCCGCAGCAACCATTTGCTTTCCTTGTTACAGGCTGGATCGGACTCGAACAGGGGTACAATGGATACCGTCATTCTGCCGTCCGCTATGCCAAAAAAATAAACTGCCCGGTGCTGATGCAGTACGGGGAGAAAGATCCGTATGTGTTAAGAGAAGAAGTAGATGAAATTTATAACGCCCTGGCCAGTCCGGAAAAATCAAAAGCAGGGTATCCCAATGCCTGGCACGAATCCCTGGTCAATAATGACGGAGAATTATGGGAAAAGGAAGTGACCGCTTTTCTTAAGGGGCTTCGCTGAAAATTATTTCCGGATGGTTACGATGGTTCCGGCACCGGCATAGCCATACAACTCGGTAACGTCGTCGTTTTTCATGGAAATACAACCCAGCGTCCAGTTTTTATAGCGGTCTACTACAAAATCCTCATGCGGCCAGGTACCATGTATGCCAATACCTCCGCCTATGCGCGCCCCGGCCGGGATCTCTCCGCGTTGTTTACGGCGGTTGAATTTCTCAATGCTTTCTTTGGTTGGATAGTCAATAGCCAGAAACCGGCACCATTTTTCATGTACTCTCTTTGTGGTGATCCGGAAACTGCCTTCGGGGGTGTTTTTATCCCCTTCCATCTTTTTATCATCCAGGCTGTTGTTGCCAAACACTACAGGGTAAGTGGCATACCAGCCGTCACGGTCAAATACATTTAACTCGTAATCCGATTTGTCTATGGTAATGCTGATCTGACCCACTGGTGAAGAACTATATCGCTTCCAGGCCCTGTCCCGGATCGAGTGATTGGAAGCGGTCAGACTTCCGCCCAGAAAAACAGTAAGTAAAAAAAATACCTGCTTCATGTCCTGTTAGTGTTTTCCGTACTGCCTGATGTAACCTGCGAGGTGGGCGCAGCCTGTTCATGGCTAAATTATTGAAATGTGGTCCGTCCAATACTCCAAACGGAGTGCCACATTTATTTAGTATCGGGTGTGGATATGTTTTAACAGGCCATTTAGAATAAATACGGGGAAATTTTTCCGGGGAAGCCCTCTTTTATTAATGCGAAAAGCTGTTTAAAATGACCGGGAGAAGAATACAGCCTGATCATTTTAAACAGCCTTGCCGGGAAAAATAAATCTTACCAGTTGCTGAACCGGAAACCCAGTGTATAAGGTGTCATGTCCAGTCCTTTCTGCCACATATTGTTCATCGCGTAGCTGCCGTATAACCGAACGGGGCCCAGGGAAAGTTCCCCGATATAAGACAGTTTGAAACGCTCGAGGTCAAAATCATTTTTTACCTTTTTTACATCGCCATCAACCTTTGTTTTATAACGGGCGGAGTACAGGTAACCGGCACTTATGCCCGCGCTGATGCCAAATCCTTTTTTCCGTTGGGGTGTAAAATTGACATTCAGCATCATGGGTACAGTCAGGTAGTCGGCGGCCAGTTTTACTTTTTTAAAAGAAGTGCTGCCTTCTGTGATCAATGTCGGATTTTTGGCAAATACGATTTTATCATTGTCGAAATGGTAATTATTCAGCTCCAGTCCCAGTCCGTATTTCAGGTTCAGTACATGTTTGGCGATGTTGAGCCGTTGCATAAAAAACCAGACGTTTACGTTGCGTGATTTGCCGGCACGGGCTTCCAGGTCGTCTTTCGTAAGGCCGGACGTGAGTACGTTTGGATAGGAAGAGTTATCCGTATAGTTGGAGAAACCAAGATCCAGGATCCACCAGTTGGTGCTCAGATTGGACGGTTTATCTCCTTTACGGTTCCGCATTTTATACTCTTTGTCATGCACCACTTCCGTGTTTTTTCCGCCTTTGCGGATGATGACCATTCCGCCGATACGGATTGTATCACCCTGGGCTTCCGGTTTGGGGGTGGCGGTACTGTCTGTCTGGGCAAAACTGCCGAAGGTCATGCATAAAGCTGTACATAAGGTAAAAATCCTTTTCATAATAAATGATGTTTTGTGATTGGTTAATGTCCGTCTTCAGAAGCGCATCCTGTAACTTACTTGTCTTGTTGTAAAGGACTATTTCAGTTTGATGGACAATCCGCCAACCAGTAACCGGTCATCCTCGTCGGTCGGATCAATATTTGTTCTTTTTTCAAAGGTCCGTGTTACTTTCCGGAAGAAGCCACGGAGTTTGTTTTTCTTTCCATCTGCTGTTTCTGTAAGAGCGGCTGTTTTATAATCGTCTGACGGAACAGCTACCGGGTTTGTTACAAGGTCAGTTGTTAAGGAATGCTTAGGATCATTTTTATCATCTTTAGAGGTCAGTTGTGCTAAGGCTTTATCCGGTGCCTGGTTATTGAAATTGGAATTGTATACAGGTTGTGGCAGATTATTGCTGGGTTTGTCAGTGGTGGTGGCCATTACCGGCTGCTGCATTACCTGTTGTCCCTGCGGTGCAGGTACCGTATTATCTGTTTTACCGGGCTGTTTTGAATGAGCTGTTCCGTTTTTGTCATTGGCTGAATTTGGTTGAAAAGCGGTTTGCTCTACGGGTTGTTCTTTTATTTCCGGCTGTGCTGTCCGGGCAATGCCGGATTCAGTCACGGTTACAGCCGGGTTGTTTATAGATTTCCCTGATGTATCCGGTTTCGCGTTTGCCGTTTCAACTGAAGTCTTATTTGAATTGAGCAGGTAGGCGGTAGTCAGACCGGCTCCCACTATTAATATGGCCGCCGCGGCTCTCCACCAGCGTACTGGCATAGCCCTTACTTTTTCCCCGGTTCTGTATAATGATTGTTTATCGGGAAAAGGGATGAGCTCAGGTTGCAGCCGTGTAAACTGCAGCAGGTCCAGTTCTTTTTTTACCGCCAGATTTTCATTGATGAATTTTTCTACGGCTGCGGTATCGGATGCGGAAAGCTCGTTATCTATATACAGGAGCAGGTATTCTTCATAATTCTGCAGGGTAACCGGTCCGGATGACACTCCTTTTAATAATTCAGCTTTCCCCGTATACACCACCTGCTCGTCAGGGCTTAATTTAAACTGCTGCAGCAGTTCCAGTTCCTCTTTCAGGTCGGGGTGCAGCCGCACAAACGCCTCCACCTCCTGTCTGCCGGCGGCATCCAGTTCATTATCCATGTACAGGATAAAATACTCTTCGTAATTATGGCGGTTGATGTTCATTTGTTTCGTTTTATTGTTAGTGTTTTCACCAACAATCCTCATTTGTTGGTGTTCTCACCAACAATCCTCATTGTTGGTGTTTTCACTAACAATCCTCATGTTGGTGTTTTCACCAACATCATTTCAAATCACGTTCTCCATCTTCACCAGGTACTCCTTCAATTGCACCCTGGCCCTGTGCAGGTATACTTTTACCTGGCTGGGATTAAGGTTCATGATCTGTCCTATTTCATCATAACTATACCCCTCATAGTCTTTTAACAAAACAAGGGATCGTTGCGTCTCACTCAGCCTTGCCAGCGCTTCATCCAGAATTTTCTTCAGGTTATTGGCCGGCCGGTTTTCAACTTTTACCGTGTCACTGAATTCTTCCTTTAATTGTATCCGTTTTACTTTGCGGATATGATCAATCATCTGGTGATAGGCAACCGTAAATAAATAGGATTTGCTCTTCTGTGCATCCACTTCTTCCCGGTTCCTCCACATTTTTTCAAAAGCCGTTTGTACCACATCCCGGGCATCCTCCTCATGACGGAGGTTTTTCAGGATGAAGCGGTACACGTTATCCGCATACTCATTCACACAGTTATTATATTCTTTCTCGGTCATAAACAGCCGGGGTGATTGGTAAAATTAATGGTTATGGTGTTCTGCTGTTATAACTGGTACGTCCAGGGGTGTATAAAAGTTACAACTGGTCAAAAAAAAAACCGGGTCGAGACCCGGTTTTCTATTTTGTTGACGTTCAGTTAATTAACTAAAGGAAAGGAGATAAACTGGCGGGAAAGATTTTCCACCATCAGTTCATCATTAACCGTATTTGTGTTGCCCGGGCATGTTGTTTGGCCGGATTGGCAGGCAGCGGCCGGTTGGGTGTTTGGATTTTCTTTTACAGATGGTTGATTGCCAAATACATAAATACAAATAAACAACAGTAAACTGGCTGATGTCACTAATACTTTATAACGGGGTTGCATGGTTATGGTTTACCTGTCAGACGCCGGTGGGGGATGTTTTGTTACTGTTCCGGGCATTACATTTTTTCAATAAGTTGAATTCCTTTACGGCTGATCGCCATCCGGTAGCGGATCAACTCGGCCTGATCGTCGTTTTGCTTCTGAATTACCAGGTTGATATAGTATAATTTTTCGCCATACACCAACTGGTAGCCATCTTTTTCATCCGGGCAGAACAAGGGAAATTCCGCATTATCCATATTCCGCATGAGTTGTAAAACATTGAACCGGATTATTGAATTTACTCCATCAACCGGGTAATTATTAGTCTGATCCAGTTGTTTCCGGTTGATGTACATCCTCGTTCTGTACAGCAGCACTTTTTCTCCGTTCACAGCCGTATTGGAAGCGTAGAAGGAAGTACGGTTTCTGACTTTAGTGATTTCAACCGGCACTTTCCCGGCGGCAATAAAGTCCATGCTTTCACGCTCCCAGCCGATAGGTTGCCGGTGAATTCTCATTTTGAGTTTATGATCAAAATAGCGGGAGCCCATTTTATGCGCAAAATAATACCTGGCAAAATCCTTGATCCTGTCTTTGAGCATATAACTTACCACCAGCGCTACAAATAATGGCATCGTGAAATTGCCATACTTCTGTTGTACAGAGAAAGCCACCATAGTGGCAAATACCATGGAAATGCCTGCTGCCAGGCTGTATAGCAACTGCTCTGTAAGTATGCCGTCTTTTCGTTTATCTATATTCAGAAACAGATGACTTTCCGCATATTTTTTCAGCGAACTCAGCCGGTAGATCAGGTCATTGTTATTTTTCCGGTCATGCAGGGAAGCAACCGGAAACCCTTTTTCCCGGCGGTACCGGATTTCTTTTTCAATAAGCTCATGCAGCAGCAGCTGCAGATCTTCTGTGGCTTTTTTATTCCTTTTAGTAAGCCCCCGCATCAATCGAAAACAATGATATTCGATACTGTTGCTCATGAATTCATCGCCATACCGGTATAGTTCCATATGCTGTTCGTCAATGGTCGGTACATTGATCAGTTCGTAGAGTTTTCTGTATTTTTCAATAATCGTCCGGGTGTGCCGGAGGAAATGCATCAGCAGGAATTCGAGATCGGTGTCTGACGCCCGGTTGATATGTGCTATTTCTTCACGCAGTGAACTTTTCAGGATGGAAAGAAACATTTTGATTTCGTACTCGTACAGGGATTTATGCGTGCGTGTCGGTTGTGAGGCCAACGCCCTGAACGCTTTCTCCAGGTGGGAAAATACGTTTTTATCGCTCTCCGCAATATCTCTCAGTATATACACAGGCGTGATCAGCCGGATATTTGATTTTGTATCCCGGTAAAAATCGGATTTGCTGTAGGTATGACGATTGATATCCAGGCTGCCGGGAATAAACATCCATATATTGAACGAGAAAAAATTATGCTCCTGTTTTTTACGGGCAACAAATCCTACTTTGATTTCAGCAGAATGCCGGTCATGTATTTTTATAACTTCTTCAATCATGGCTGCTTGGATTTAAAATCAGAAAAAGACGCCATGTACGGTATAGCCGAGGTATCGCAGCATGGTTTCACCCCAAAGGATGATCATGATCCAGGAGATCACCATCATGGTAAAGCCGAATTTAAAGGAATCACTCATGCTGTAGTGGTTGGTGGTATATAACAGGGCCGCCGGTTTGCTGTTAAAGGGTAATACGTACACGTGTTCAATCAGCAGCGCCACCGGAAATGCAAGGCTCATAACCGGGTAGCCGAATTTCTGTGCTATACCAATTGCCATTGGCACAAAAATCAATGCCCGCATGGTTTTTGACTGGAAAAGGATGGCACTGAACAGCATCAGGAACGTCATACCCAGATACAATACCCAGAAAGGAGTGCTGGCTGTAATACCAAAACGGTTAAAGAGGGCATCAATCAAAAGGGCGGGCAGGTCCGTTTCATCCAGTCCGGCGCCAAGTGTATAAGCTCCGGCAGAGAAAAGCATCAGGTGCCAGGGGATATCCACGTCATTCCATTTCACAACACCAATACCAGGTAATAACGCAACTACGGCGCCTAAAAAAGCTACAGCGGTCTGTGAGATGCCATGCTGTTTATCGGTGGCCCACAAGGTGAGTACGATGACAAAAATGCCTATGGATTTAAATTCATTAATCGTCATCCGGCCCAGGCTTTCATACTCACTGCGTAATCTTTCCATGCCGCCACTGATCGAGGGCAGTCGCTCTTCTTTTTTCATCGGGAAAATTACCCGCGTACCAATCTGCCAGCCAATTATGATCAGTAGTATACAAAGAGGGAAAGCGGCAAAGAACCAGTCCTGGAATCCAAACATGGAAGTACCCATGGCCCCGGCCATAATTGAACCGGCCAGCAGGTTGGCTCCTGACCCGGTTATAAAACCGCTGGCCCCGATATTGATCTGGAAAAGATTTTGTAAAACAATATTGCGGCCGAAATTATTCCGTTTATCGGAGGTGGCTCCATAAATAGCCGCAATGACCATGAAAATGGGCAGGAGGATTGTCGCTTTGGCCGTGGTGGCTGAAATAAAAACAGACAACACTACATTTATAACAATAAAACTGATAAAGATCCAGGTGGCATTTTTACCAAAACGGAGAACAAACCAGAGGGCAAACCGTTTGGCCACACGGGTGGTAACCAGCATACTGGCCAGTACAAAGGAGAGAATATTCAACCACATTACCGGATGCCCCAGTTGGGCATAGGCGAGTTTTTCGGAGGTAACGCCGGTAAGCACCATGGCAATGACCACAATCATTGAAGTAAGATAGCTGGGGATGGATTCGGTGATCCATAGAATGATCGACGCGGTGAAAATGCCCAGCATGGCATAATTGATACGGGAAAAATTTTCCATACCTGCTGCCTGCAGCCGTTTGGCCGATTCTTCACTGAGTACCGATGTATTGATCTGGTTGAGAAAAGAAATATCGGCGAAAAAATAAATCAGTATAAAACTGAGTATGGCCAGGGGCCCGCCCAGTCGCTCCATCCATTTTTCAAATCCCTTTTTTTCCGCTTTTTTCAGCTTCTCTACCCGGTAATTATTCATATCGAGCGGGTCGAATAGCGGGTTCTGCGGAAGGGGAGACAGGGTTGACATATTGATTTATTAAGTGGTCAGTGTTGAAGCGTTACGCGGTATAATTTACCCGTGGCGTCACAGCCAATCCAGGCCACACCGGCATCCCGGTCTATTACCAGCGCCTCCGCTTTCTGAATAAATGAAATGGATTGTGAACTGAGTAACCGGCCGCTGTTGCTGCAATGAAAAAGCTGTTTTTGTTCGCTGTCGCAAATCCATAATGTCTGATCGGTATTATCGTAAAATATATCAGACAGGTATACGGCAAAACTGATTGGAATACGGGCGGCTTCTTCACCGGTGGACAATACATATTTAATCAGCAGGCAGGGGGATGCCTGGTTTACAATGTACATTGTATCGGGTCCGCAGGAAAGACCTTCCAGTCCCTTGTTACTGACTCCACCTGTTATATCAATATGTGCCAGGGTAAGCAGGCCGTTTTCTGAATCAGTTAATTGTAAAATATCCATGAGGCTTTCATCGGCCAGTATAAGTTTATGGGTAAGCGGATGAAGGGATACCGCTTCCAGATCCCGTCCGCCCTCATAGGGCAGCCGCCGCACAAGTGTACCGGTTACCGTGAGTTCATAGATTCCGGTTTTATCACTCACCGCATAAAAACCTGTTTTAGCAGCATTAAAACAGATGCCGGACAGACCGGAAACCGGGGTGTCAGCTACCGTGTAGGTACTGTCCGGCTGTTCAATTCCGTATTGCCGTTTCCCGCAACTGATAAACAGCAGCAGCAGGGCGACAACCGCCAGTCTTATTTGTTGTTTGTGTATCATGTTAAAAGGTACGGCAGGCAGTAGCCTGCCAGCCGTACGTTCACTGTTTATGTCCAGCGGGTAAAAGGATTTTTCATCAACATTGAATTATAATAACGGGGATCACCGGTTACTTCATTACTCAGCCAGGCGGGCCGTTCAAATTCTTCTGATTCATTGGCCAGTTCCACTTCGGCCACGATCAGCCCCTGATTCTCGCCGTAAAACTCATCCACTTCAAACGTATGTCCGCCGGCTTTTACTTCATAACGCGTTTTGTCTATCACACCAGGCTCGCATAGTTTGAGTAATTCTTCCACTTCACTTACCGGGATTTCTTTTTCCCATTCATATCGGGAAGCTCCGGAATCATTACCAATGCCTTTAATGGTTATGAAACCTTTGGCTCCCTTTATACGAACCCGTACTGTACGGGCCGGTTCAGAACACAAATAGCCCTGTGTGATACGGGTTGATTTCCCGGCAACGGATTTAAATGTATCTGAGTTAACCAGAAATTTTTTTTCTATTTCCTGTGCCATAATCTGTTTTTTAATTTGCAAGAGGTTTATTGATCATGCCGGTTACCCGTTTGATGGCCTGGAGGTAGTTGATGTTTTCCACCCCTGTGAGACCGGTATCCGCCATGGTTTTTTTTATGTCTTCCACTTCAGTGGATTCTGAATTTATGGTGGCCACGCGGGCGCCGTTAATAAGCACATAGCCGGTTTCGCAAATGGTATTGTTTACCATATAGCCAAAGCGTTGCTTATGTACCCGAACGGCCTGCAAATCAGGATGTGCTTCAATCATATCCATGAATTCCTCAAAGCTGTATTCCGCTTTGGATAAATCAGGCATATCCACCCGGAAGGCGGGAAAGACCTCATCACGTAAAACGGCAACCGGCATCGGGAAACAGCCTTTCATCAGCGGATTCCATTGTTCCAGCCCGTCAACGGTCTGCACATAGGTCTTGATGTCCATCTTGCCATCCCGTATCTTGGTGTTATTAATGTCATTGGTCCGCGACAGGATATAAATTTCATCACTGTGCCTTTCCCATACTTTCTCCGGAACGGGTGCGGATAAACGGGCCATACGGAATGCGGCTTTTTCAAAATCCTGGCCGAAGGAGCGGAACTCAAAACGGGGTTTTGAAATTTCGCCTATTTTCATTTCTTCCTTGCTCATAGTTGATATTTTTTTTGGAGTGTGCAATACGCTATAGGGTTGTCCGGTGATCAGTTTGCCGGTATATCGCCGGTTGATGCGCCATTTACTTTTCCCGGAGTTTGTAAGGCGAGTTTCCAGGTGGCTGCACCATTAGGTACCCTGCTGTATGAATCTGTAGTCGCTATCGCCGTAATAGTAGTTCCCCAGGGAGCCACACCACGTTGAAAAGTGCTGAGCACCGTACCATCCGGTTTGGTGAGCTCCAGCAATAGTGTTTGCTTGGCAGACATGCCATCTCCCACTGTACCGATTACAACAGCGGCGGGGTCAGCGGTGGCGGTATATCCGCTGCATTTAATAATTCCGTAGCCATTGGCCGGTAATATTGTTCCGGCAGGTACCGTCCAGTTTGGTGTATTGTCTGCATTTTTAAGGGAGACTGTATTTTTGAGAATAATCATACCTGAAATATTCACCGGGGCGGCGGAATTATTGAACAGTTCCACATATTTGGTATTGCCGTCTATTTCGTTCAGTACAATGGCGGCGTAATTCGGCGGTATCGCACCCACTTTATAACTTTTTTCGGTGGAAACGGCTTCTATACCCTTTTTCGTGATTGCTTTTACATAAAATGTAACGGTGATCTGATCGGCCTGTTTGGGTATCTTACCGGTATAGATATCGCCCGCACCCGTCATGGGAACAGACACAAAACTGCCATTGTTTGCTTTATAAAATACTGCAGCCGATTCCACCCCGTTTATCGAGGTTATGGTGGCGGTAACGGTTACGTCATCGTCCGGCGTTGCAGCGGATGGCGAGAAAGACACACCGGTAATACTGCTGGGGCCATTGTACATTTCATCCTTAACGCAGGATGTGGCAAGTATGCCTGTCAGAAAAAGCAGGCTGAATATATAACTGAGTTTCATATGTTGCTGTTTTTAGGATGAGAGATAATCAGAAATTAATTTCAAAGCGCACACCCAACATGCCATAATCTTCACCTGCTTTGCCATTGGCGTCGGCCACCTGGGTGGGATCTTTTGTCAATGCGCCGGATAGGTTATGTCCTACGAATAATTTTTTCTTACCACTGGCATACCGGTCGTGGTTTACATAACTGTAATTGATCTGGAAGCGCACGTTTTTAGCGGCATACACATTCACGCCGGCTGTATAGGCTTCTGCGGAACCGCCATTGATATTTTTATCGTTCATATCAATATTGTCATAGCGGAAAGCCAGTTCAACATCACCCCATTTTTTCCCCCGGTATGGTTGAGAGAATTCAGCTTCAGTGAAGTTGTAGAACTGCCGGCCACCAAACAGCAGGCAGGCAGCCTGTGCATAAAAGCCATGATAATTAAGTGTGGGCAGGCTGTTATTACGGACTACTTTGGAAGTGATATATTCACTCTGAAAGCCAAAGCCTTTATAATAGGCTGCTGCTTCCAGGTTGCCAAGTGTCGTGTGATTCACATTGGGTATAATATCTGTATCCAGGTATTTTTTCCGGTTGATACTGCTGAGTGAGCGGGTGCTGTAACGTACACCGCCGTATTCAGCTGCTTCCACACTTGTTTTGGGTTGACGGTAAGAGGCGGCATAGGCCAGGTGTCCCCCGTATTCTTTGTTTGCTTTGAATGGTAGTATTGCCAGTTTACCGGTAAAGGAAACGCCTTCATCACGACCATAGTCCTTGTTATTGTCTTCCACAAAAGTGCGCATTTCCGCGTCTTCCACTTCCTGGAAGAATACACCCCCGGCTGCCAGGAAATGATGGCCGCTGAAAGAAGTTTCCCAGCCTACATGACGGGAAGGAGCAAAGGCAGTTACCGCCATCGCTCTTTCCAGAAAGTTCAGGTAACGGGAAGAAGAAGTTTGCGACATGGAGAACCGCTCTTTAAAGTTTCCCACACGGGTAGCTAACCCGTTCAGAAAGTCATACTGGATATACGCATCATTAAGCTCCAGTACACCATTGGAAAAATCCAGGTCGATTTCTCCGTACCAGTTACGCGTGAGGTTGGTTTTTGCGGCAAAGCGTGCTCTCCGGATGGAGACACCATTGCCTATGGGGTTCATGGTTTTATTCGAGAAAAGCTGGCCATCTACCTGTACGCGTATGTCAAACCAGAGACGATATCCCTGGTCCTTTGATTCAAATACGAGAATTCCGTTTCTGTTCTCCACATCCAGCGGAGAACGGCTCACCAGACGGCCGTATTGATTAAAACGGTCCTGCCGGCTTGTGTCCTGGGCATTTGCACCGGAAACAACCAGTGCCAATGTCATGAAAAGTATTACGCGTTTCATGATTACTTGTTTTTTTGTGATCAGATTGTTTTTATAAAATCGGTTAAATTCATTTCTTTTTTCAGGTCCAGTTTTTTTCGCAGGCGGTACCGGGCTATTTCCACACTTTTTGGGGAAATATTCATCAATGGAGCGATTTCCTTTGTGGAAAAGCCGATACGGAGCAACAAAGCCAGTTTTTTATCCTGTGCAGACAACTGGGGGGAATGAGAAGAAAGACGATTGGGAAAATCATCATTTACCTGTTCGGCCTGCTGATAAATTTTCTCAATTTCACCGGAAAAATTCATTTTCTGCCGTAATCCCCGTACCAGTTCCTGTATCCGGTTATTCTTTTCCGTTATCCCTTGTTCATGCCGGATCGCTTCCAGCTCTTCGAGTGTGCCTTCCAGAAACTGGCGTTGGTCGGCAATGCTTAATGCATAGGTGACCAGTTCACGTCGTTTTTCCTCAAGCCGGTTTACCAGTGTGTTATTCTCCGATTGCACGTTTTTCATTTCAATTTCGGAGAGAGATTTCTGTAATTCGGCGTATTGCAATTGTTCAGACAGCCGGTTGCGTTGTTCCGCCTGTCCGGTTTTCATCCGGAATTGCCTGTACATCAGGTAGGCGGCAATAGTCAGCACAGATACGGCGAGCAGGGAGAGAATAATCACCAGGTTGTTTACCGGCAGATTGACAACTGTATTGACTCCGCCGGAAGGAATTGCTGCTATATCCGTCACCGGTTGTCTATGGGTAATAGCGATTTGGAATACATTATTTACAAAGAATAAACTGATATAGGTTAACAGGCCGGCGAGAAACGGTGTCAGCAGCCAGCCAAGCATAATATGTCCCAGCAAACGGAACCGTATTTCCTGTACGCCTTTGACGGCGCCGATACCTATCAGCGCACCAATGACCACTTGTGTACTGGAAACGGGCACCAGCGGTATACCCGGTAATCCGATACTGCGGAGCAGATTTGAAAATGCCACCGAGGAAAAAAGGAACAGCACAAGCGCCTGTGACAAAACCACCACGATGGCCGTTTCCGGCGTTACTTCCAGGATGCCCTGGCCAACCGTGTGCATGACTTTTTTTCCATAAGTGAAAATACCCGAGGCAATGGCTAATCCGCCAAGAAAAAATAAAACCTGGTTCTGATTCAGGTGCACCTGCCCGATATGAAGGTCAAATAGGGTGGCATTTACAAACACGCCCATAACGTTGGCTATATTGTTTGCCCCCAGGCTAAAAGCGCCGAAAGCACCAACGATCAGTAAACTGTAACGGATTTTACGGTCAAGCACTATCACATGGGTGCGGGTATTACGGATATAGCGCCGCAGGGCTTTATAAAGCAGGGCGGAAAAAATACCCCCCAGCACCGGGCTCACCACCCAGGAAGAGGCAATAATGCCGAGCGTGCTATAATCAACTGCGTTGGACGTATAAAAACACCAGCCAATGATAGCGCCGACAATTGCCTGGCTGGTTGAGACAGGAAGCTTATAATACGTCATCATTGTAACCACCAGTCCCGAACACAGTGCTACTGTAAACGCTCCTCCCAGTGCGTCTATTGAACCCAGTTCAGACAGCGTTGCTGTAGCCCCGGCTCCCTGTAAAGTGGCGCCGATTATAACAAATACACCGGCTACCAGCGCGGCCGTCCGGAAGCGGATCATCCGGGAGCCGACTGCTGTTCCAAACACATTGGCCGCATCATTGGCACCAAGCGACCAACCAAGGAATAAACCACTGGTTATAAATAAAAGGAACAACATTTTTTATACGATTCGTTTTATCGCCATTATTGTTAGCAGATCGGCTACTTTCTCAGCGGTGTCGGAAATGTTTTCAATATGCAGTGTGAAATAGCGTAAATGGAATTTTTCACTTAGTTTCAACCCGGGCATCTCCCTGAAAATTTTGCGTCGCAATACATCCGCAAACACATCGGTTTCCTTTTCATAGAAGTAAACCCGGTGAATTTTTTCATTTACCGCGGCTGGCTCATTAAAGTAGGACTTGGCCGCAGGAATCATCGATTCTGCCGCTGATACTGAAATCTGTGTGAGTTTCACAAAATCCTGCACCAGTTCTGGCGGTACATGCGGTATTTCAACATCAAACTGAAAAAGATTCTTTTTCGACAGGTCAATCAGGTTATCCAGTTCTTCCAGTAAGCGGAGAATATCCCCCCGGAGCTGTGGCATCAGTGATTGTGTATAGAGTGTATTTTCTATTTTTCTCCGGATCTGATCCGATTCCGCTTCCAGGTTGGCCAGTGTTTGCAGATTATTATTGAAATTTTCCGCATTCTTATATAAATAATTTTTTACTCCTTCTTTAAAGAGCAGCACACTCTGGTCTACGCAATTGAAAAAGCTGTCAATGAGTTCGATGGACTTCCTGGCTTTAGGAAATAAAATCATGCAATCATTTTTTTAATCAGTTAAAAGTAGACCGCTACCACAGCCCCTTGTACTGATGTAAGTCAGTAATGCCGGTAACAAGCGTTAGTGCAGTGGTATGATTTTCGACAGTTTATTGATATTCAGTACCCGAAACCGGTGTTGTAGAGGTAGGTGTTGGCAGAAACAGGCATTTTGTAAAGACTTTGTAGAGGAAAAGTAATCGCAACCGCCTTAACAAAGCCGCCGCCTCCAACTTAATGTCAGCCTGTTTGCATGGATATAAGGGTAAGGGTGGATTCTTGCACTTTTAGGGAATGTAATGATGAAAATAAACGGATGTTTGTTCATTGTATATTTGCCCAAAATCTGCATATGAACGAAAAACTGGTAGTACGCATTCAGGCCGAACTGGAAGAAATCAAAACAGCCGGACTCTATAAAACTGAACGGATTATCGAAAGCCCCCAGGGTGCCGAAATTCTGGTCAATGGGAAAAAAGTGCTGAATTTCTGTGCAAACAACTACCTGGGTCTGTCCAGTCACCCCAAAGTAATCGAGGCCGCCCATACCGCTATTGACCATCGCGGGTACGGAATGAGCAGTGTACGGTTTATCTGCGGTACCCAGGATATTCATAAGGAACTCGAAGAGAAAATCTCCCGGTTCCTGGGTACGGAAGACACCATATTATATGCGGCGGCTTTTGATGCGAACGGGGGTGTGTTTGAACCGCTTTTTAATGAACAGGATGCGATTATATCCGATGCGTTGAACCACGCCTCCATTATTGACGGGGTGCGGCTTTGTAAGGCACAGCGTTTCCGGTACGAACATAATGATATGGCCGACCTGGAGGCAAAACTGAAGGAAGCCGCCGGGTGCCGCTGCCGGGTCATCGTAACAGATGGATCATTCAGCATGGATGGTACCATTGCCCGCCTTGATGAGATTGTGAAACTGGCAGAAAAGTATGATGCAGGTATTATGGTGGACGAATGTCACTCGTCCGGCTTTCTTGGCAAAACCGGCCGGGGCACCCATGAATACCGCGGGGTGATGGGGAAAATCGACATCATTACCGGTACGCTTGGCAAAGCCCTTGGCGGCGCTTCGGGTGGTTTTACTTCAGGCAGTAAAGCCGTGATTGATATGCTACGTCAGAAATCCAGGCCCTACCTGTTCAGCAATACCCTGGCTCCTTCGATAGTTGGGGCTTCAATTGCTGTACTGGATATGCTCACCGAAACCACCGAGCTGCGGGATAAACTGGAATACAATACAAAATATTTCCGCACACAAATGACGGCTGCCGGTTTTGATATCAAACCCGGTGATCATCCTATTGTCCCCATTATGTTATATGATGCGGTACTGGCACAGACCATGGCCGCGCGCTTACTCGAAGAAGGGATTTATGTGGTAGGCTTCTTCTTCCCGGTGGTGGCAAAAGGACAGGCCCGGATCCGGGTACAACTGAGTGCGGCGCATGAACAGGTTCATCTGGATAAAGCGATTGCGGCATTTACAAAAACCGGAAAGGAACTGGGTGTATTGAAGTAATAAAGTTTGAAAGGCATTTACCGGCAGATCCGGTATAGGTAATTTTACGACCCATCGTGATTTTACGAATCTGAAAAAAGACAGTGCTTTTTTCGATAAACAGGCGAAAATCTTCGGCGAAAATTATGAAATGCAATTTTCGCGGATTATTTTCGTTCTTAGAATATTGATATAAACTCTACCCGCCAAGTTCCTCTGGAATTTCCATTAATTTAATTCTTGACCCGTACAACCGGTTAATGCCGGATGGTACTCAACTTGTAAAAAAGCATGAGAAAATTATTGCTTAGTCTGGCCACAGCGGCTGTAGTATTGTTTATGTTAAGCTCCTGCGCGGCTACGAAAAGAGATTGCCAGGGAAATAAACATTATCGCCTGAAAAACGGTATTTACCTCTGATTAACACTGAATTTTTTGTTTAATAGTCCCGGATACCCCGGGACTATTTTATTTTTACGCAAACAGCCTTTTATGATACGGATACTTATCCTTTTTTTCACATTACATGGAACGGGAATAATGGCCCAGCAACAATCATTTCCGGAAAGCTGGACGGGTAACTGGAAAGGGGAATTAAACTGGTATAAAACAGGAAACCCGGTACCGCAGAAAGTCAATATGGAGCTTCGCATCCAACCGGCAGACACGGCCGGTCAGTATACCTGGCAGCTCATATATGGATCACCCACTGAAGATAACCGGCCTTACCTGCTCAGGCCAGTGGATCAGGCAAAAGGCCATTGGGTGGTGGATGAAAAGAACGGCATCCTGCTTGATCAGTACTGGACCGGGGACAAGCTCTGCGGTGCATTTACCGTGAAGAAATCAACCATTATAAATAAGTACTGGATGGAAGGGGATAAACTGATGGTGGATTTTCTGACTATCGGATCAATACCCGTTTCCAGCTCCGGTGCGGAAAATGCGGAATCCGGTATCGTGGACAGTTACCGGGTGGGCGGGTACCAGATCGCCATCCTGCAACGCAGGTAATATTTTAAACAGGTTATGAAACCCTCAGAAGGACCGGTTAACTTTGCCCAAATTTAGCATAGTAATGAAAACCGCGATTTACGTCAGCCTCCTCTTATTAGTTGTGTATGGCTGTTCTCCCAATAATGTAAAACAGGATGATAGCCTGGGCAAATTTTTTACAGACAATAAAGTAGATGGCTGTTTCGCCCTGATGGATAACGCATCGGGCAAATTCACCGTTTACAATCTCGGGCGTTACCGCGACAGCGCCTACCTGCCGGCGTCTACTTTTAAAATCGTGAATTCGCTGATCGGTTTGCAGACAGGTAAGATCAGCAGCGACAGTATGATAATAAAATGGGATAGTGTGAATAGATGGAATGAAAACTGGAACAAGGATCTTACCATGTATGAGGCATTTCGGGTTTCTTCCGTAAACTATTACCAGGAAGTGGCCCGCCGTATCGGGAAAGATACCATGCAGTTATGGCTGGATAGTATAAAATACGGGGCCATGACGGATACCAGTAAGGTCGTAATCCGTTCGGCTATTGATAGTTTCTGGCTGAATAACACGTTGAAAGTAACACCTGATCAGCAACTCGGACTGGTAAAGCGTTTATACTTTGATCAGTTGCCTTTTTTCAAAACCTACCAGGAAATGGTGAAAAGAGCCATGCTGTTTGAAAACAATACCAATTACCGCCTCGGATATAAAACCGGGTTGGGCTACAGGGAAAACGGAAATATTCTCGGATGGGTGGTTGGCTGGGTCGAAGAGAACGGTCATCCTTACTTCTTTGTGTTAAATACCGAATCGCCGGACCGTGATATTGAGATGACGAAAATACGGTTGATCATGCTGAAGGATATCCTGAAACACCTGGGTTTTCTCGAAGGAAAAATGTAATTCTTTGGTTAAACGGCAAGCTGCCGGCTTGTAGCACGAAATTTGATTTCTTACTGTATTGAATTGGCAATTCCAATATAAAGAAGCCGTCCTGCTCTTTGCAGCCGTGGGTATCCTGCTCCTGCTGTTTATTCAGGTAGGGCAATGGAAAAGCAAGGTTATGCGTCGTGCAGGTGACCCTGAATTGATTCGTGAGTTGCTGCAGCGCCAATCACCGGTTAAAGGTTACCTGCGTTTTTTTCTATTGTTGCTGGCATTTTCTGCCGGCATACTTGCCGTAATGAATCCCCGGACTCCGGGCGAATCGGACAATAAAACCCGTAAAGGCATTGATCTGGCCATTGCGCTGGATGTCAGTAAAAGCATGCTGGCTGCCGACCTGGCGCCCAACCGGCTGGAACGGGCCAAACAACTGATCAGCAAACTCATGAACGAAATGCCGGATGACCGTGTGGCCCTCGTGCTTTTTGCCGGGAAAGCGTATCTGCAGATGCCCCTTACGGCAGATCATGGGGCTGCATCGCTTTTTGTTTCCTCGGTTTCACCTGATGCCGTACCCCGCCAGGGCACGGTGATCAGTGACGCATTACGCATGAGTGCTGCCGTATTTAATCCGGCTGAAAAAAGATTCAAATCCGTATTGCTGATTTCTGACGGAGAGGATCATGATACGGAGGCGGAAAGCACTGCGGAAGATCTGGCCAGTCAGGGGGTAATGATTAATACTGTTGGTATCGGCTCTGCGGAAGGAGCTCCGATTACAGATCCGGTTACCGGTGAAAACAAAAAAGACGAAGCCGGCAATACGGTGATCACAAAACTAAATGAAGCCGGCTTGAAAGAAATCGCCAATAAGACCAATGGTGTATATGTCCATCTGGAAAGCAGTGATGAAGCTATCCGGGCAATCCGGGCGCAGTTGGCGCAGATTGAACGCAAAGCTTTTGGGGATGTAAGCCTGATGAACTTTACAACCTGGTATCCCTGGTTGGCTGGCTTTATGTTTATTTTATTACTGATCGAATTTATTATTCCGGAAACAGCCAAAAAAGCAACGGTATGAGAATCCTGTTTTTTACATTCATCTGCCTGGCTTATCAGCCGTTGATGGCTCAGACATCAGCTTCTTCTTTAGGGGAAGGGAACCGTTTATACCGTGAACAGCAGTACGATAAAGCGGAAGCTGTGTATGAAAAACTGATTCAGCAACAGCCCTCCGGTGAAAAAGCAAAGTTCAATCGCGCCAATGCGCAACATAAGCAGGGGAAACAGGAGGAGGCAATGAAAGGATATACGGAAATTGCTGAAAGCAGTAAAGATCCGTTGCGGAAAGCCGCGGCCCTGTACAATAAAGGAGTGGTGCTGACAAAAGATAAAAAGCTGGAAGAAAGTATAGCCGCTTATAAAGCGGCACTACGCCTCAATCCCGTGGATACAGCCGCCAGGGAAAACCTGCAGAAGGCCCTGCTGGAACTGAAGAAAAAAAATCCACCCAAAAAAGAAGAAAAAAAGGACCAGCAGAAAAAGCCACAAAAAAAGCAGCAACAACCAAAAATGAGTCAGAAAGAGGCGGAACAACGCCTGAAACTACTCAGCCAGAAAGAAAAAGAAGTCAATCAGCGGCTGCAGAAAGAAAAATCCAAAACAGGGGGCGGCCAGGCAAAAGATTGGTGAACCAGGCTCCTTCTTCTTTGTTAGTTTTGCACTATGCAATTTTACAGTGAATCCCTCACACATTATCAGCGGCTGAAAACCCGTGAAGTCCGGATCGGCAATTTATTGCTGGGCAACGGACATCCCATACGGGTGCAGACCATGACCACCACCGATACGATGGATACGCAGGCTACGGTAGCGCAATCCATCCGCTGTATCGAGGCCGGGGCGGAACTGGTTCGGATCACGGCACCTTCAATTCGTGAAGCGGAAAATCTGCTCCATATAAAAAATGAATTAAGACGGCTTGGCTACGATACCCCGCTGGTGGCGGATATTCATTTTACACCCAATGCGGCGGAAGTAGCGGCCCGCATCGTGGAGAAAGTGAGAGTGAATCCCGGCAACTATGTGGACAAGAAAAAATTTGAACAACTGGAATATACCGATGCGGAATATGCGGAAGAGATAGAGCGTATCCGCGAACGCTTTACCCCACTGGTCCGTATTTGCCGGGAACATGGTACAGCCATGCGGATCGGTACGAATCATGGTTCATTAAGCGACCGGATCATGAGCCGCTATGGTGACACGGCCAATGGTATGGTGGAAAGTGCGATGGAGTTTCTGCGGATTGCCCGTAGTGAGTCCTATCACAATATCATACTGAGTATGAAGAGCAGTAACCCGCAGGTGATGGTACAGGCTTACCGCTTACTCATCCGCAATATGTTTGAAGAGTTTGGCGAATGTTATCCGCTTCACCTGGGTGTTACGGAAGCCGGTGATGGCGAAGACGGACGCATTAAAAGCGCCATAGGTATCGGCACTTTGCTGGAAGACGGAATCGGCGACACCATACGGGTATCATTAACCGAAGATCCGGAATTTGAAATACCGGTATGTAATGACCTGGTCAAACGATATAACGGCATTACCCGTACTGCCGGTTTACAGGTGCCTGCAATTGAGAAGCTGATCTATTCCCCTTTTGAGTATAAACGGAGAGAAACGTATGCCGTGGATACGATCGGGGGCAAACAGGTGCCTGTAGTGGTGGCTGACCTGAGCAAGATGGAAAAAATCACGGCAAGGGATCTGCAAAGTGTCGGGTATACCTATGATGCCGGCACGGATAAATGGACCATCGCGGAAGCCGCAGCCGATTTTATTTTTACCGGGCACCAGTTACTTGATTTCGGACTGCCGGGTACCCTGAAAGTAATCGTATATCCGGCTACATGGTCACAGGCAGCGGATCCTGAAAAATATTTTCCATTATTTGATGCGGCCGGTTTTGCACCGGCACCGGAAAAAAGCAGCCTGCTGAATTTTGTAATGCTGGATTGCTACAGCGATGAAACATCAGTAAACGATTATACCGGACTGGATACCCTTGCCAACGATCCGTCTGTGGTGATTTGTCTCAGCAGTACCAACCGCAATGCCCTGCAATCGGTACGCCGGATGATGATGGAATTGCAGCTACGTGACATTAAGAATCCGGTGCTGCTGCTTACAGACAGTGGCGGACAGACACCGGATGAGCACCTGATCCATTTCGCAACAGAAACCGGGGCCCTGTTATTGGACGGCATGGGAGACGGGATATGCCTGGGCTATAACCGGCAGGCACAGATGGACAATATACAGGTAAAAGGACGGACGTACCTGGCCGTACAGAACATCTATCAGTTTACCAATAATACCGCTTTCAGCATCCTGCAGGCCACCCGTACACGTATATCGAAAACAGAATATATCAGTTGCCCCAGTTGCGGCCGTACGCTGTTTGATCTGCAGGAAACCACCGGAAAAATCAGGGCGGTTACTCATCATCTGAAGGGCCTGAAGATTGCTATTATGGGTTGTATTGTAAACGGCCCCGGCGAAATGGCCGATGCCGATTTCGGTTATGTGGGCAGCGGTCCCGGAAAAATTACCTTGTATAAAGGGAAAGAAGTAGTGAAAAGAAATGTAAACAGTGAGGTGGCCGTAGATGAATTAATTAACCTGTTGAAAGAAAATGGTGCCTGGGTGGACGCATTGAATCATGTATGAAAAAACAAATCTGGCTTTTCGCATTTATTGCCGTATTACTGCTTGATATCATCGGGATACAATTGCACAATGAACTCCTGCAATGGATCAGTAAACCCCTGATTGTGCCCTTCCTGGGTATGTATTTTTTTCAGACGGCTGGCGCGGTTATTTCTCCTTTAAGAAAATGGATCGTCCTGGCCCTGTTTTTTTCCTGGGGAGGAGATGTGTTGCTGATGTTTCAGGAAAACAATGAACTCTTCTTTTTACTGGGGCTTAGTTCTTTTTTGCTGGCTCATATTTTCTATATTCTCTTTTTTCATTTTATCCGGGTAGGCGAACAGATCAGGAGCAATGCGTGGTTCCTGTTAGTGGTGGTTATTTATTACAGTGTACTGCTCAGCTGGCTCTCCCCATACCTGGGGAATTTTAAATTGCCTGTTCGGATTTACGGGGTTATCATCTGTATGATGCTGATGATGGCCATGCATCTTACCGCGCTGAAAAATCAAAAAGCCGGATGGCTGACCCTGGGTGGGGCCATTCTCTTTGTGCTGTCCGATTCAGTGCTCGCGGTAAATAAGTTTTATATCAGTTTCGGTACGGCCGGCCTTGTCGTAATGCTGACCTATGGCGCCGCACAGTTTTACCTGGTAAAAGGAGCGATTGAGTATCTTTGCCGGGGAAATAAATAATTTATAATTCACCTGATCGGGGAAGTGTATGCAGAAAACAGATTTTTTAGTCATTGGTTCAGGCATTGCGGGGTTGACTTACGCGCTGAAAATGGCCAATCGCTTCCCGGAGCGGAAAGTGCTTGTATTGACCAAGGCCACCGCCGATGAAACCAATACCAAGTATGCACAGGGCGGTATTGCCGTGGTGAATGACCTGGAGAATGACAGTTATGCCAAACATATTGAGGATACCCTGATTGCCGGCGATGGCATCTGCAATGAAAAAGTGGTGGAGATCGTGGTGAAGGAAGGACCGGAACGGGTAGAGGAGATTATTGAGTGGGGGGCGCAGTTTGACAAAGAAGAGGATGGGGATTATAAACGCGGAAAAGAAGGCGGGCATTCTGAATTCCGGATCCTGCACCATAAGGATGTAACCGGTAAGGAAATGGAGCGGGCATTACTGGATGCCGTGGCCCGTCAGAAAAATATTGAATTCGTCAATCATTGTTTTGTGATTGATATCATTACCCAGCACCATATGGGTTACCTGATCACCAAATCCACTCCTGATATTGAATGTTACGGCGTGTATGTGCTGAACCTGGAAACCAACCGGATCGAAAAAATCCTGGCCAAGATTACATTGCTTGCCAGCGGGGGCAACGGACAGGTGTACCGTACCACTACCAACCCGTCTATTGCCACGGGTGACGGAGTGGCAATGGTGTACCGGGCCAAGGGACGGATTGAGAATATGGAGTTTATCCAGTTTCATCCTACCGCTTTATATGAGCCTGGTGTACGCGGACAGGCCTTCCTGATTACCGAAGCTGTACGGGGAGATGGCGGTATCCTGCGCAATAAAAAGGGCGAAGCCTTTATGGAGCGTTATGATCCCCGCAAGGATCTGGCACCCCGGGATATAGTGGCGAGAGCGATAGACAGTGAGATGAAAAAATCGGGTATTGAACATGTGTGGCTGGACTGCCGTCATTTTACCAAAGAAAAATTCACGGAGCACTTCCCGAATATTTACGAAAAATGTATGTCCATTGGTATTGATATCACAAAAGATATGATACCGGTGGCCCCGGCCGCGCATTACAGTTGCGGAGGTATTAAGACGGATGAATGGGGCCGCAGCTCCATCAACAATCTGTATGCCGCGGGTGAGTGCGCCAGTACCGGACTGCACGGTGCCAACCGGCTGGCCAGTAACTCACTGCTTGAAGCCATGGTTTTTGCCCACCGCTGTTTTCTGGATGCAACGGAAAAAATCAAACTGATTGAACTGAATGAAGCCGTGCCTGACTGGAATGCGGAAGGAACCAGCGAACCACGTGAAATGATCCTGATTACACAAAGCCTGAAAGAACTGCAGCAGGTCATGAGTGATTATGTGGGTATTGTACGGAACGACATCCGTCTGCAACGGGCCATGCGTCGGCTGGATCTGCTCTGGGTGGAAACGGAGGACCTGTATCAAAGCAGCTCTTTATCACCCCAGCTGCTGGAACTCCGCAATATGATCTCCGTGGGTTACCTGATTGTAAAAGGCGCCAGCTTCCGGAAAGAAAGCCGTGGCCTGCACTTCAATACCGATTATCCTGAAAAGAGCGTACTCGTACAGAATATTGTATTATAAAAACGTACAATTTCCGGCGGGCCACACATCTGTAGTATCTTTGCGGCGCAATGTATTATATTCTCTTCGGCTTATTATACCTGGTGTCTCTGCTTCCGTTTTTTATCCTGTACGGAATAGCTGATGTTTTGTTTGTACTCATTTATTTTGTGGCCGGCTACCGCAAAGAAGTAGTGATGGATAATCTGCGCAATAGTTTTCCGGATAAAACGGAGAAAGAACGCCGCCTGATTGCCCGCCGGTTTTACCGCAATTTTATTGATAACTGGATCGAGACTATAAAGCTGTTATCAATCAGTAAAAAATCCCTGCGCAAACGGATCAGTGGTAACCATGATGTGTTTACTCAGTTACATCAGACCGGGAAATCGGTACAGGTAAACCTGGGGCATTTTTTTAACTGGGAAATCATGACCCTGTACACCGGCATTCAGCAACCCTATACTTTTCTTACTGTTTATCTGCCGCAAAGCAGCCAGGTAGCCGACCGCTTACTGATGTATATCCGGGGCCGCTGGGGTAATCCGTTATTACCGGCTACCCAGATGGCCAAAGCCATTATTCCCTGGCGAAGAAAACAGCATTTACTGGCCCTTGGTGCCGACCAGAGTCCGCCCAACGGGGCAGATGCCTACTGGTTATACTTTATGCAGCAACCGGCCGCTTTTGTCAAGGGCCCGGAAAAATTCGCCCGTATTCAACAGGTACCCGTGGTGATGATGACTACCACCCGCCCGCGCCGGGGTCATTATCATTTTGACTACTTTCTGCTGGCCGATGATCCGGCCGCATTGCCGGATGGAGAACTGATCCGTCGCTATGTGGAGCATTTGCAAAAAAATATTGCGGCCGCACCTGAACTGTATCTCTGGAGTCACCGCCGCTGGAAACTCAAATGGGACCCGGCCTATATAAAACAATGGGTGGACAAAAAAGAAGCGCCTGTTTCCTGAAAATCTCCCGATATTGTAGACTATATGTATTATATCGTCTACCCGCTTCTGTACCTGGTTTCCCTGTTGCCCTTCAGGGTATTGTATTTTTTCGCAGACGGTATTTTCATATTGGTCTTTCACGGATTTAAATACCGGAGGGAAGTGGTATTCGGCAACCTGGCAATCGCTTTTCCGGAAATGTCTGAAAAAGAGCGCTACGAAACGGGAAAGCGTTTTTATCACAACCTGATCGATACATTTATTGAATCCATAAAATTTATTTCCCTTCGTCCCGCCCGCGCTTTCAAACGTTGTACAGCGGATGTGGAACTGATTAACGCGTTACTGGCTAAAGGGTATAATGTACATGCGATGGCTTGTCACCAGTTTAACTGGGAATATGCCAATGTGCTGTATCCCTTAAAATTAAATGCACCATTTGTGGGCGTGTATATGCCGATAAAGAATAAAGTGCTGGACCGGATATTTTACCGGTTCAGGAAACGACACGGCACGGTGCTGATATCGGCCACGGCGTTTAAAGAAGAATCGCACCGGATTTTTGATACCCAATACGTACTGGCCCTGGCGGCTGATCAGAATCCGGGGCATCCGGCCAACGCGTACTGGTTAAACTTTTTTGGGAAACCGGCACCTTTTATTCCCGGTCCTGCGAAAGCAGCTATAAAAAACAATACGGCCATTGTGATGGTGGGTTTCCGCCGGTTGAAACGGGGGCATTTCCATTTTGATTGTACACTCATCACTGAACACGCGGCGGAACATACTGAACAGGAACTGATCACCCTTTACCGCGATGAAGTGGAACGGATTATCCGCCGGGATCCGGCCAATTATTTATGGAGCCACCGTCGCTGGAAATACGAATGGAAACCCGAATACGGACCGGTATTGAAGTAGCCGCATTTGTCATGGTTCGACAAGCTCACCATGACAACGTACTGTCACCCTGAGCTTGCCGAAGGGTGAGCTCGCCGAAACATACTATGCATTCTTTTTCTTCAACTGCAGGTAATCCAGAAAATAAATCACTTTCAGGGAAAGGTTGTTGTTGTCGTCTGCCTGCATGGTACGTTGCACATTTTTGAAGTAATCGCCATGGATTTCCTGGTTGCCGTTTACCGCCGCATTTTTCCAGACGATATTGATAAAACTGCCCGGGGCAAACTGCCAGGTATACACCATATCCACATTAAAGAAATTGATATTATAGTCGGCGTTTCCCGTGTACGTGTTGTTCCGGGCCAGTGAACCATCGCCCCGCAGGGTGAAATACTGGTCATAATGCACCTGGCTCCAGTAGTGGCGGATACGGGTATTGATATTCATTTTGCTGTTGAAAGAGTATTTAATCCCGATCACATTGTTGACCGTTCGCAGGTCCCTGCGGCCAAAAATGATTTTATCATTGTCGAAGTCAGCAAATCCTGTATTCCGTTTCTGCGGGTTGAGCGACAGGGAATGTGCAATGGTGAGTTTATTGTTGAACCGGTACCGGTTTTCAAATTCAAAGGAATAACGTTTGCTGTTGAACAGGGACCGGTCGATGATCATCCCGTTAAAAGAGAAACTGTATTTTTTAGCATCATTGGTCTGGAACCAGGCCGAGTAAAAGTAATTGGACCAGCCGCGGAAATACCGCCCTTCCACACGGGGTTCATAATAGTTATTGCTTTCCGGCTCATAACCGGCCATGGCGCCCACATACCAGAGATTTTTCAACTGCCCGTTTATATTCATGTTCACATTTATACCCTGGAAGCCGGCCGGATTGACCAGGCGGTAGGAATGATAAAAGTTGAAATTATAATACATCCGGTTATACCAGCGGGTGGGCTTAATCCAGTTGTAGCCCATGTATACATTATGGTCTATCAGGTTGGTGGTGGTAAAATAGCCGAGGTCATTTCCCCGGAATCGCTGATTGATCAGATCCTGTTTTACATTGAATGTAAACCGGCCGCTTGATTTGCCAAATGAAAAACTGTGACCATATCCGTTTTGCTGGTCTTTACTGATGTTTTTTCCGGACAGCATACTCATGGCCACTTTGCCGCTCAGGTTCCAGGTATTCTTTTTATCGTACAGACTGAACTGGGCGGCACTTACATTGGCATCGTATTCAGCCCCGCTGCGCCATACATTCATATTGGTAAACGTGATACTGGAATTATGTTTTAACGATTGGTCCAGCACCATGATATTATAATTGGTCAGCGGGTCAATCAGTACATTCCGTTGTTTCAGATCGGTCATGTCTTCCAGTATCGCATACCGGTTATTGGTCACTGCATTCAGTACGCCGATCCCCAGGCCGCGGGAAGTCCGGCCGGATATTTTGGTGGCATTGATCAGTTTCGATTCCACCGGATTTTTTATAATACGGTCATTGCCTCCGGTGTATTCATCCACAGAATGGGTAAGTACCGGGTCTATGCCAATCCGGCGGGGATAGAATAATCCGCTTTTATTAAACAGTTCCGTTCCTTCTGTAAAAAAGGGCCGGTTCTCCTGGTAGCGTACTTCAAACGGAGTAAGATTCAGTACCCGGTTGTCGCTCTGTACCTGTCCGAAATCGGGCACTACGGTAGCATCGAGTGTAAATGCCTGGTTGATGCCGTATTTAACATCCATACCGCCATTCAGGGAAGATGTCCAGTCTTTAACGCCCGCTGACTGTTGCGGAAAATGGTTTACATAGGTAGAGAGATAAGGGGAGAACTGTAACCGCATCGGGGGTTTGATATTCGTAATACCGGCCCAGATGCCTTCCTGAGTCAGAAAGCCGTTCACATTCGGATTGATCGGGTTCCATGTATATTGTTGTTCCGTTTTACGGCGGCGGCGGGTGATGTTAAGTCCCCAGTTCTGTACTTCCTTTTTACTGAAACGGATGGCGGAAAAGGGGATGAACATTTCAAAACTCCAGCCATCGGTATGTATTACGGCCCCGCTTTCCCATACCGCATTCCATCCGAAATCCTCGCCGCCGTTATCATTATCACCCGGCGACATTTTCGCGTCCCATTGTTCATTCAAAGGGGTTACAAAATATTCAAACCCGTTTATCTTGTCATGATAGGTATCGAAAATAATACCGACATAATCGTTGGTGCCGAATCCGTCACGGCCGGAAAGTTCAGTGGCAATGCTGTCTTTGGTTCTTTCATGGCAATAGCCTCCGAAGTAAATCCCCTCATCGCTGTACAGCAGCCAGGTTTCTGTCCGGTTTTCAAACTGTTCCCTGGCGCCTACCGTGGGACGGAATTCAATAAGATTACCCATTAAGGGGGCGGTTTTCCAGGCTGAATCAGTTAAGAGCCCGTCCACCTTTATCGGCAGCGTGGTTCTGGTGGCGGGTAATTGCAGCGGGGCAGGTGACTGTGCACCAGCTGTTACACACAGGAGTATAACAGCCATAAAGGTGATGTTGGTTTTGAAAATCATGGCTATACTTTATACTTTCAGTATGACGTGAATGCCCGTGTTAATGTTACGGGCAAATAAACAATCTACTAAAAGCTTCGTACGGCAAAAGTAATGCTGGGAAAAGGGGTTAATGGCCGTATTTATCTGGCCGGTATGAATGAAATGGCAAGTGGTTAAAAAGCAAGCCCGTTAACTTTTTATTGGGAAATTTACAGGCGGAAAAATAAAAAACAGCCCGCAGGGGGCTGTTCCTGTTTAATGGTAATGGTCTTCCTGTTTTACTCTTTAATAAATCCGCTGCTGATCCTTCCCGATTCCGAAACGATACTCAACTGGTAATAGCCTGGTGCATAAGTAAGCAGGGGCAGACTGAATGTATGGGTACCTTTTTGCAGCGACTTGTTTGAATGAAAAACGATCCTTCCGGCTGCATTGGTGATCAGCAACTGCACATTTTCCGTCCGAAGCGCCTGATATTGGGCCTGAATTACATCGCGGGCAGGGTTGGGGGAAAGCCGGAGCGCAGTTGTTTCATAAGCCATATTCACTGTTACAATACGGCTGTAGGTGAAGGTCTGATCCAGATCCGCCATCCGCAGCCGGTAGAAAAGGGTTTTTCCGGAGGGCTGACCATCAGTAAAGTGATAGCGGGTTTTCTGATCAGCTGATCCGGCCGCTTTTTGTTCACCGATCTTAATAAAATGAATACCATCGGTGCTTCTTTCCACATCAAAATGGGAACTGTTTTGTTCAGTTAAGGTTTCCCAGTTCAGAACAATCCCCTGTGCAGTGGTGCTTGCTGAGAAATCACCCAGTTTTAACGGCAGCGTGGTGGCGGCAATCTGTCCGATTTCCTGAACCGTTAAGGCCCGGTTATAAATTCTGAATTCATCCAGTTTGCCGTTATGTCCGGAATAATTGTTTATTCCCGGGATGTTGGCCCAAAGCGTACCGAATTTTCCGGTGAAAAGATAGGTGATGGCGGAGGATCCTTCCGGACCGGACGCATTCAACAATCCGTCAATATAAATGCGGAGGGTGCCTGCATTGCGGGTGCAGGTGATATTCCTCCAGCTGCCGGTATTCAGCCCGCCATTGGTACTGCCAAGGGAATTGTTTTTGTAATTAAACTGCAGCTGGGTAAAGCCATTGGGATTCCATAAATACATACCCGGCCCGCCATAGTTCAGGTTGTTGTCATAAATACCATACGCATGCGGGAAGCCCGGGTTGATGAATACGGAGAAACTGATGCTGAAATCCTGGGTGCCGCTAAAATTCAGGCTTGACGTGATCGGGTGACTGCCATATTGAGCCGAGCTGCTAGCCGGGTTGGAAAAAGCCATGGCAGTATTGGCCACCCCGTTTTTATTTGTAGTGGCTGTGGCCCCGTTATTACTTCCGGTGATTACCACAGGGCTGTTACAATTGAAATTGCCGTCCATGGTCCAATAGGCCAGCAGTCCGGTCGTGGGGGCCTGAGCCACACTGGGAGTAAATTCATGCATCGAAATCAGGAAAACAAGCAGGGGCAGGTAAAATGTACGCATAGTTTGGTTTTTGTGCTGAATGAAATTGAAAACCAGCTGGTTAGCCGGTATTCAGTGACGGTATAAAACTGCGCAGATATGCTTATGTACGGGAGGGTATTAAAGCGGAAAAAAAAGGGGTGAAAACACGGGGGAGAAAATGTTGGAACACGGTTGTTCGGAACTGTTGGGGGAGTGAGATTTGTGGGGTAAATTAAATGATTCTTTCACCTCAACTCTTTAATTATGTCAACTAACAAAAACCTTCAATGGCTTTTTTTGGGATTAGCGATACTGTTTCTCGCGGGGCTTATTTTCTTTTATAGAAAATCTGTTCAGTATGATGATGAAAAAGCAATGCTTAGTAAAGATTTCAAAGCGGTAAAGGATAGTGTCGTTTTTTGGAAAGAACTGGCAGACCCTGCAATGCCATTTGCGAAGGCTAATCCAATAGAAAGAAATCATGCAGATAACTGGATTAATATTTATGTGGCGGCTCATACTAATTCTCTGCAGCGTGTGGTTTTTGATCTGGAGAAGTTAAGAAGGGCTATTGATGCCTGGGATAATATGCGTGCGAATAATTTGCCCGTGAATGCTGTAGCTGCGCAATTAATTACTTACGACAATGATATTTATTATTCCAGCTATGGGGTTGATCCGACAAATCCTGCAAACAGAAAAGTTCCCGGAGCCGTTTCTATTCTCCTTTCACCATGGGATACTACGGGGGCTGGTCAATATTATTATGATCCGGCGAATCGTTTTACAAAGCCAATTAATTTAGGGGATTTGCATCCATAAAAATGAAATTATTTTTACATCACTATGCTGAATTCTTTTGTTTGCTTATATCTTTATACTGTTATAAGCAAACAAAGTATTCAGTATTCCGGTGGTTTCCGCCTTTTTTATTGCTGACATTATGTTCGGAGCTGCTGGCGACATATATTGCGCACGAATGGAATCTTTCAAATCAATTGCTGTATAAGGCGCTTACAACAATAGCCTTTGTTTTTTATTTATTCGTTTTGTCATCGGCCATAAAAAACCGTATTTTAAAGAAGTACACGTTTAAGGTTATTCTCTTATTGGTAGCGATTATTTTTATTCAGGTATTTACTTTGCCTGTTAATGTTTTTCATCGGGAGGCTTATTTGTTTGGGAGTTGCATACTTGTGTTTTATTGTTTTTACTATTTATACGAAATTATTACGGGTCATGATATTGATTTCAAAATTGAGAAAGAGCCATTTTTCTGGATTGTGCTTGGTTTATTGTTCTTTTATCTGGTGGGTTCGGCTTTCATAATCTTTGTAAATTCTTTCCCAAAATCTTTCAGAGATTATTTCAGTCAGATTATGCGATGGCTTAGCCTGATCATGTATAGCTGTTTTGCTATTTCTTTTTTATTATGTCGGATAAACAACGAGAAATATTTTTCCTCATCATTGCGGTAACCTGTTTGCTTGCACTGCTTACTGCTTTCATGGCTTTAACGGTTATTGTGTATAATAAGAGGAAACGTAAAATAATTTTGGAAAATGAAATTATAAAGAAAAATTTTGAGCAGGAACTTCTCCGCACCCAACTTGAAATCCAGGAGCAGACACTCAAAACCATTTCCGAAGAAATACACGATAATATCGGGCAGGTGCTGAGCCTGGCCAAACTGAAACTCAATACACTTGATTTTGCAAAGGAGGAAGCGCTGCGGGAAAAAACCACCGATGCCAAATCACTCGTGAGTAAAGCCATACAGGACCTGCGTGATCTGTCGCGTAGCCTGAATACGGATACCATTGCTTCACTGGGACTGGTCCGCGCGTTGGAACAGGAACTGGAACTGTTTCAAAAAAGCGGGTTCACGACTTCCCTGCAGGTGGATGGAAGTATCCGCAAACTGGAACCCCAACGGGAGCTGATCATCTTCCGGATTATCCAGGAATCCCTGAATAATATTATCAAACACGCGGAAGCGAAAACCATCCGGGTAAATGCCTCTTATCAGGAAACCGGCCTGCAGCTCAGTGTGGAAGATGATGGAAAAGGCGCGCCGGTGTCCGCACTGGATATGGAAAAGAATAGTTACCGGAGTCTCGGCCTCCGCAATATGCATAACCGGGCCACGATGATTGGGGCTGTATTTACATTGCTGAGTGAGCAGGAAAGGGGGACAAAAGTAACATTAGATATACCTTTTAATTAAATGTACAATGAATAAAAAAGTGGTACTGGTGGATGATCATGGCTTGCTCCGCAACGGACTGGCGGGCCTGGTAAAGGATCTCGGGTATGCCGTGCTGTTTGAAGCAGACAACGGGAAAGATTTTTTAAACAAACTGAAACCGGAAGAACTGCCGGATATTGTCTTGCTGGATATCAATATGCCGCAGATGGATGGCTACGAAACAGCCGCCTGGATAAAAAGCCATCACCCGGACATCCGGATACTGGCACTCAGTATGTACGATGACGAAAACTCCATTATCCGGATGTTGAAAAACGGGGCAGGAGGTTATATTCTGAAAGACGCTGAACCCGGGGAACTCAAAGCCGCTATGGAATCAGTGCTTAGCAAAGGATTTTATTATTCAGAAATGGTAACCGGCCGCCTGATCCATAGTATTCACAGCAGTCAGGATGAAAACAGTACCACAAAAGCCGTATCCGGTCTGAATGAACGGGAAGTGGAATTTCTGAAACTCGCCGCTACCGAAATGACATACAAGGAAATTGCTGAACAGATGCATCTTAGTCCCCGTACCATCGATGGCTATCGCGATGATCTGTTCGAAAAACTGAATATCAAAAGCCGTGTGGGCCTCGTGCTTTTCTCCATTAAAAACGGTATCGTCAGAATTTAACAGATGCGTATACTAGGTGCCAGGTGTCAGGTGCCCGGAAGTTAGTATCCATCAATCGTTTTACTGCGCAGCATCGAATTTCTATGTACCCTCGCATGTAAGAAAAATCCGATCCTTTGATACTGCCCCGCTTTCATCTATGTGCTTCTATGTACCTATGTCTCTATGTGTGAGATGTCAGGTGTGAGGTGCCGGTGCCAGTAACGAGATGATAAATGAAACTCCGTACTTCGTACTTGTCTTCTGTACTTAATTCAGAACACTTGTCTCCTTCACCACTTCCGCTTTTTCCTGTTCTTTAATTTTTGCCCAGCCACCATTAATGTTGCGGAGATTATGAATGCCTTGTCTTTTCAGCAGCGATGAAGCAATCACACTACGGTAACCACCAGCACAATGGAGGTAGAGATTTTGTGTTTCTTCAATATTGGCGAGATTGCCCGGGTCCGTCATTTCTTCCAGCGGAATATTCACGGCGTCTTTCAGGTGGCCGTCCGCAAATTCTGTTTCGCGCCGTACATCAATCACTACCAGGTTGGGATCATGAGGGATATCCATCATCAGTTCGTCTGCATCCACATCAATGATCATATCAATCGGCAACCCGGCCGCTTCCCAGGCCGCATAGCTTCCGGCGAGATAGCCGTTTATTTTTTCAAATCCCACCCGCGCCAGGCGGATGATGGATTCTTTTTCTTTTCCGGGTTCTGTTATCAGTAAAATGGATTTGTCAAAAGGCAGCAAACTGCCGGCCCATTCCGCAAAGCGGCCCTCCAATCCGATACTGATGGCGCCGGGAACAAAACCTTTCATAAATGTATCCGCATGACGGGTGTCGAGCAGGATGGGGTCATCGGTTGCTGCTTGCTGAAATTCAACAGGAGATAATGCACGCAGTCCTTTTTCCAATACCTTGTCCAGGCTGTCATATCCTTCTTTATTGATACGGGCATTTACGGGAAAATAAGAGGGAGGGGCAATAATGCCTTCCGTTACCTGACTGATGAATTCCTCCTTTGTTGCTGCTTTCATGGCATAATTGCTCTGCTTTTCTTCACCAATAGTACTTTGTGTATGCGGTCCGAGGTTTTTACCACAGGAACTGCCAGGTCCGTGTGCCGGATACACAATAATATGATCAGCCAGCGGAAATAACTGACGATGGATACTTTCATACATCATACCGGCCAGGTCTTCTGTGGTCAGTTCATTTCCTTTTTGCGCGAGGTCAGGACGACCCACATCGCCAACAAACAGGGTATCTCCGGTAAAGACGCAGTGATCATTACCGTTTTCATCTGTCAGCAGAAAACAGGAGGATTCCAAAGTATGCCCGGGTGTATGTAATACCTTAATCGTCAGGCGGCCCACTTTAAATGTTTCCCCGTCTGTGGCAACATGTACGGGAAAACGGGTTTTTGTACCCGGACCATATACAATCGGTGCACCTGTGGCTTTGCCCAGATCCAGATGACCACTTACAAAATCCGCGTGAAAATGGGTTTCAAAAATATACTTGATACCGGCCTTTCTTTCATTGGCCAGTTCCAGATAGAGGTCAATATCGCGCAGCGGATCAATTACGGCTGCTTCCCCGTTGTCTTCAATATAATAGGCGGCTTCACTGAGGCAGCTGGTATATAACTGTTTAATAAACATATTCGTGGTTTTTGAAATCAGTAACGGGTGCAAATTTACCAGAATAAATGAAAAAGCCCCTTCCTTAGGAGGAAGAGGCTTTTAATTTATTACGTTAAAAATCAGCTCAATAATTGCTTTACAAACTGATTTAATTCCTGCATCCGGTTGATATTCACTGAATAATATATAAACTTACCGTCTCTTTCCGTTTTTACAAAGCCGGCTTTCCGGAGGATTGCCAGGTGCTGGGAAGCAACAGACTGCTCGAGTCTGAGCTTGACATAGAGTTCGGTAACGGTCATCTTGCCGCTTTCGTCGATCATGCGCAGGATTTGCTGTCGGAGCTTGTGATTAAGCGCCCTGAGTACCAGTGCGGCTTTTTTCACTTCGAGCAGGTCCACTTTCAGCAGAACCCCGTTCTCCTTTGGATCGTTAATGGTGATAGAATAATTGCTCATATCAAGAATGGGTTGGTTGGTTGAAAAGCAAAGAACAAAAATAGCCTTAAGGGCTGTGTATTATTTATTAAAATTATAAGACGTAAATACCGGTTATTTCCTTCGCTGCGTAGTATAAAATTCTTTAAGGTATACCGGTTCCGCATATGCCAGGCTGGCGAATTCATTTTTCAGGAAACGGTTGAATGCTAATCCGATAAGCGCTGAGCTGCTGAAAGATAACTCAATAAATGTGGTATTGGCGGATTGCACCAGCGGTTTAAATTTTTTGCTGCCGCTGCCACAAAAAACGATTCTATGAGCGGTAATAAATGAATGATAAGTGGTTTCGTCCAACAGGATTGCAGCCGGGTTACTGACGATTGTCAGATTTTTGTCATATATGGCGGAGAATACCTCCATCCGCCGGGCATCGATCATTGGGCAAATAAATTCAACTGCCTGGGGTTGGACGGCAGCGGCCATCATTTCTAATGTACTGATAGTGATTAAGGGAATCTGCAACGCATAACATAATCCTTTTGCGGTTGCCAGTCCCACCCGCAGTCCTGTATACGAACCCGGCCCGATGGTTACAGAAATGGCATTCAGTTCCTGTAAAGTCAACCCCGCTGTTTGCATCATGTCGGCAATAGCAGTATGAATCCATGACGCATGATCATATTGATTATCGTTGATCCGGATGCCGAGTTCCTGTCGTTCGCGTGACAGGCATACAGATGCTGTTTCCTGGGAGCTGTCGATATGCAGTATAAGCGCCATTATGCTATTGCTTCTTTTATTAATAAAGGAGCCGGTTGGTACCTGGGTGCTGTTTCGGCGAGCAGTGTAAGCAAACCGGCAATATTCCCGGCACCGATTTTTTCCGTCCATTCAAAAGGGCCGAAGGGATAATTGGTGCCCAGTTTCATGGCAGTATCAATCGCTTCCTTTGTACTCACGCCTTCTTCCAGGGTCAGCCAGGCTTCATTGATAACCGCCGCCAGTACCCGGGCCGAAATAAACCCAGGCTGGTCGGTTACCCATTCCGGTTTTTTTGAAAAACAAGCCAGGATATTTGTGGCCTGTTCTCTGGCAGCATCCGAAGCACAGGCAGCTTCCAGCAGCGGACCTTTTACAAAACCAGGCCAGCCATTGAAGCGGATAAAATGCGGCGGACGATTTTCACCGGTACCGGTAATGTCATTGAAAAAAAACAGGGTGGAAGCGTGATCGCGGATAGTGACGGGGTAGGCATCCGGTGAATGCTGAAAATCGATAACGGCCTGGTAACCGGTGGCGGTACAAGGTTGTTCCATCCGCTCAATTACGGAATCCCCGGTCATACCGGTGGCTGTAAACTCATCATATTGAGCGGGTGACGCAATAACGGCAATCCTCATCCGTCTGTTTTTTTGCAAAGAAAACGTATAAAGCTAAATTCGCTTCACCTAATTTATAATTTACCATGTCAAAGACAATAATCAACACTCCGCAGGCACCCGCCCCCATTGGACCGTATAACCAGGCCGTACTTTCCGGTAATACCCTGTATATGTCCGGACAGGTCTGTATTGACCCGGTCACCGGCGAACTGAAAAATGGCAGTATTGAAGAAGAAACAGAGCAAGTGATGAAAAACCTGCAGGCCGTGCTGACAGCAGCCGGTATGAATTTCAGCCAGGTGGTAAAAACCACCATATTTATCACAGACATGCACCAGTTCAGTATCATCAACGGCGTATATGGAAAATATTTCGAAACTGATTTCCCGGCCCGTGAAACCGTACAGGTGGCCGCGCTTCCCAAATTCGTGAATGTGGAGATCAGTATGATTGCGGTTAAGAACTGAGTTATCGGAGAAAGGGCAGGTATTAATTCTACAGGAATTCGTAAGCCTTTTTCTATATTGTGACAATTAATAATAAATCCCTTTTTGGGTAAATCTTGTATGAAGAAATTTTACTTCCTGTCCCTGTTCAGATTCGTGCTGGCCATTACCGCTTTGTTAATGATTGCAGGTTGCGAAACGAAAAAAGTGAAAGACGAAGAAAAGGACATGTACGATGGCCCTGAACTCATGGCTCAGTTTGAAATTGAAAGAACAAAGGACCCGGCATTGGGCCGTGTGCCCTGGGATCAGTTCAGAATTGCCAAACTGGAAACTGAATCAGCGCGGCGTTCTGCCGGTTTGAGCGGCCGGATCAATGCACTCAGCTGGGAGGAAAGAGGTCCCAATACCGATGCTACTGGTCCTTCAAACGGCAATACAAGGGCAAATGCCGGGGTGACCTCAGGAAGGGTACGTTCGGCTATGGTTGACTCACTGGATCCGGCTAAGAAAACCGTCTGGGTGGGCGGTGTGGATGGTGGTTTATGGAAAACAACAGATATTACGGCTACACCTGCAGTTTGGACGCCGGTTACAGATTACCTGAGCAATATTGCCATTGCGGCTATTTGCCAGGATCCCAGGCCAGGTTTTCAGAACATCATGTACTTCTGTACTGGTGAATCCTATTTCAATTTTGATGCCGTACAGGGAGTGGGTGTTTTTAAAAGTACAGATGGCGGGGTTACCTGGAGTTTTTTAAGCAGTACCAGCAGTTATACGTTTGGTACGCGCATCCTGTGCGATTACCAGGGTAATGTTTACCTGGCCACGCGTGGGTTTGGTCTGTTGCGTTCCACAAACGGAGGAACCAGCTGGACAGATATTACTCCCGCAAGTACAGGAAACCGTATTTGTGATCTGGAAATCAGTTCCACTTCCGGTCCCGGTCGTTTGCATGTTGTTATGGGTATTAATTCGGCACAGACATATCGTTACGCAGACAACCCCGAAACTGTTACATCTGCCAGTGGCTGGAATGCACCGGTTACCGCTTTTCCTTCTTATTCACAAAGAGCAGAGATAGCCGTACAGGGAAATGTATTGTACTCATTGCCGTCTGATAACGGAGGACAAACACCCAATGTCTATAAATCCATTGATGGTGGAGCGAACTGGACTGTAACGCCTGGTACTCCCCCTGCAATTGCGGGGAGCTCCGGGGCGCCATTTGCCAATACCCAGGGCTGGTATGACCTGTCCGTAAGGATAAACCCGGCCAATGCGGATGAATGTATCATCGGGGGGGTGGATTGTGCCAAAACCACAAACGGTGGTACATCATGGGTCAGGATATCCGCATGGTTAGGTACATCCGGGCAGTATGTCCATGCAGATCAACACGATATTCAATGGTGGGATGGCGGAAACAAATTAGTTTTCGCCTGTGACGGAGGTATCCATTATTCAGCTGACGGGGGAACAACCATCCGCGACAGAAATGTGGGGTTAAGATTGAAACAGTTTTATGGAGTGGCCATTCATCCAACCGTTACCAACTATTTTCTCTGTGGTGCGCAGGATAACGGGGTACATCAGTTAACCAACAGCGGCATGGGGGCCTCTGTTGAAGTTACCGGGGGAGATGGAGGATATACGGCGATAGACCAGAATGAACCGCAGTTTCAGTTCGGTTCCTATGTATATAACAAATACAGAAGGAGTACGAACGGAGGGGCTAACTGGTCATCTATAAATTTTGTTTTCGGTACAGCGCCAACTGAAATTAATTTCGGACGGTTTATCAATCCTTTTGATTACGATAATACAGCAAATATTTTATATGCTGCCGGTAACGGAGGCAATTTATTCCGGCTGACGGATCCGCAGAGTGTACCAGCGGGTACATATTTTCAGACAAGTCCAGGCTGGCCGACCACTGCTTCATTAGTTGGACTGGCCGGTTTGAACGGGGGCACCATTTCAGCAGTTCATTGTTCACCGTACACGGCTAACCGGATTTATCTGGGAACCAGCAGTACCCGGGTTTTACGTGTTGATAACGCAGATGGGGCAACACCCGTGGAAACACTTATCACGCCAGCAGGTGCCAGCGGGTATGTGAATTGTATTGTTACTGGTTCTTCTGATCAGAACCTGCTGGCCATTTACTCCAACTATGGAGTGAATAACGTCTGGTTATCCAACAACGGGGGCACCAGCTGGACAGCTATTGACGGAAACCTGATCAATATGCCGGTTCGTTGGGCTTTGTTCAATCCTGATGATAACAGCAAAATTTATATCGCCACCGAAGCGGGTGTATGGGAAACCGATCTGGCCAATGGAGCCGCTACTATCTGGAACCCCAATACCAGTATTCCGAATGTGCGGGTGGATATGATTAAATACCGGCCTTCTGACAGAACTATTGCAGCGGCTACGCATGGCAGAGGGTTGTTTACAGCAATTATTCCGCCACTGTCCGGATTCAGTTTTGGAACAAGTACACCAGCTACTGCCACCTGTCCGGCACCCGCAGTCATGAATGTTACATTGCCTGTAATCTCCAACGGTGGATTTGCAAACCCAGTGACCCTTACGGCAACTACCGGTGTTCCTGCAGGCGGAAATATCAGTTTCGGTACCAATCCGGTTGCGCCGGGTAACTCAACGGTGGTTACACTAAACAATGCAAACAACGTGGCACCGGGTACCTATAATGTCACCATCCAGGGTACAGCAACCGGAGCCACCACTCAAACTACAACCATTACGTATACGATCAGTGCCAGCACTCCCGTAATAAGTACACAACCCGCCAGCCAGACCGTTTGTGAAGGACAAAATGTAAGTTTCAGTTTGGTTTCAACCGGCACTTATCAGTGGCAACTGAGTACCAATGGCGGCGTAAGCTGGAGCAATATATCCGGACAAACGGCGGCTACTTTTACAATTAGTGGTGTAACAGCCGCACTGAATAATAATCAATACCGTTGCGTGGTTAGCACATTGTGTGGAAACACCAATTCAAATGCGGCCATCTTAACGGTAAGTTCTGCAGCCACGATCAGCGGACAGCCTGCCGGACAGAACGTCTGTGTGGGTGGTACGGCCTCATTTACGGTAACCGCCAGTGGTACCGGATTAACGTATCAATGGGAATCCGCCGCAGCCGGCTGTGGCGGCACTTTTACCGATATACCGGGAGCTAATACAGCTGCTTACTCCGTTGCGGGCGTAACCACCGGTATGAACAATACGGCCTATCGGTGTAAAGTAACCAGCAGTTGCGGCCCTACCACGATTACCAGCAGTTGCGCTGTATTAACAGTGGTTTCACCGTCCACCGTATCTGTGCACCCGGTCAGTCAGACAATCTGTAACGGTGCCAGTGCAGGTTTTGCGGTAACCGCCACCGGAACAGGCGTGATTTATCAATGGCAGGTGAACACGGGATCCGGCTTTGCCAATATTACGGATGGAGGTTTTTATTCTGGTACCAGCACCGCCTCACTTACCGTATCCGCTGCCAATACTTCATTGAATACATACCAGTACCGTTGCCTGGTTTCCAATACCACCTGCAGTGCTTCTGCGGCGTCCAATGCCGCCACACTTACGGTTAATGCTTTACCTGCTATCAGCAGCAGTCCGGTCAGTCAGACCATTTGTGCCGGCAGCAATACCAGTTTTAGTGTATCGGCCACCGGTACCGGACTGACGTATCAATGGCAGGTAAATACCGGAACCGGCTTTGTGAATATCAGCAACGTGGGTGTTTATAACGGGGCTGCCACAGCCACACTGACGATTACCGGTGCCACTGTTTCAATGAGTGGCGGCCAATATCAGTGTGTGGTAAGTGGTACCTGTACGCCGGCTGTTACATCAGCGGTGGCTACACTCACGGTACATGCACCGGTGCAGATAACCGCATCGCCGGCCAATGTGGAATTATGTGCCGGTGGCAATGCCACATTTACAGTAAGCGGCAGCAGTGTACCGGCCATTAATTATCAATGGCAGGTGAGCACGGATGCGGGTGCCAGCTGGACCAATATAGCAGGGGCCAATTCCGCTTCATATACCGCCAATGGAGTGATTGCCGTTATGAGTAATAACCGTTACCGTTGTCAGTTGTCCAATAATACCTGTACCACACCGGTATCATCGGCCGCTGCTGTCCTGACCGTTCGGGTAGTACCCGCGATAGGATTGACGGCCGCACCGCTGACCAGTTTATTACCCGGACAGACCACTACGCTTACGGCCACGCCTTCCGGTACCACAGGCGGTACAATCAGTACCACCTGGACCCTCGATAATAACCCGCTTACGGTTGCCGGTAATACGTACACGGCCACAGTAAATAACCTGGGTGCATATCAGGCAGGTATACGCGAAACCTGGGCCAGTGGATTATTCTGTTCTGCCCTTTCGCCGGTGGTTACGCTTTCGGCCAATGTAAGCGACCGGCTCTTTATTTTCCCGAGTCCGAATGACGGCAATTTTACCGTGTCTTACTATAACAATGGTAATGCCGGCGCTCAACGCCGTATTGTGGTCTTTGATTCAAAAGGCGGCAGGGTATTCGATAAACAATTCCCCATCTCCGGCCCCTATACCCTGATCCCCGTTAACCTGGTACAGGCCAGTCGCGGTATCTATTATGTATCCGTGGGAGACGCCGCAGGCAAAAAACTCGCCGAAGGAAAAGTTCATGTGCGATAATTGAATTTTATGAAATACGAAAAGGCTGTCTTGAAAAAGGCAGCCTTTTTTTATCGGATGTGAGATGTGAGGTGTCAGGTGCCAGGTGCGAGGTGCCAGCTGTCAGGAAGTCCGGATTCATCTATCGGTTTGCTTCGCAGCAGCGAATTTCTATGTTGTCTCTGATGAAAGCAATATTACAACCTTTCAACCTGCCTCACGTTCTTCTATGTGCACCTATGTACCTATGTCTCTATGTGTGAGAAGAGAGATGTGAGTTGAGAGATGTGAGATGTCAGGTGCCAGCTGCCAGGGCGTATGGTTTCATCAGAGCGTCCTTTTCAACTTCTCAACCTTTCAACCTGGCTTCAGTTGCCAATAACGGGAAGATAAATATAATCGCCGTACTTCGTACTTCGTACCTCGTACCTCGTACTTGTTTTCCGTAACTTGGCACCTCCATGCGCAATATCTTTCGTTCCATATTATACAAGCCCGTTCGCTGGGCGGTCCGTCGCTTTTCGGCCAGACCACAGCGGGAAAAAGTATTTGCGGCACTGGATGCACTGTATACGGCGATTGAGGAACAACCCGGTAAACGAGGACTCCTGCTGCCTTTTGAACCGGAGAAGGACCGGTTTATTATTTTCTCCGATCAGCACAAAGGCCGCCGCAACGGAGCGGATGACTTTACCGGTTCGGAATCCAATTATATAAAGGCACTGGAACATTATAACAATCAGGGATACACGTATATCAACCTGGGCGACAGTGAAGAGCTGTGGGAAAACAGTATCTGGCAGGTAAAAAAGTATAACAAAGCCGCTTTTGCAGCGGAGCGGAATTTTCTGGTGGGCAACCGGTTTATCAAAATCTTCGGCAATCATGATCTGTTCTGGGATAATGACCCTCTGGCCGCCTGGCACCTCAAAGACATCTATGGAGAAAAACTACGTGTATACGAAGGCCTCATACTTCAGCCCTCAGAAGGGGCTGTTGACTCCCGACTACTGACTCCCGACTCCCGACTATTTCTCACCCACGGCCACCAGGGCGATGCCCAATCCGATGGTAACTGGTTCAGTAAATTCTTTGTCGCGAATATCTGGGCACCCTTACAGGCCTGGTTGCGGATCAACCCCAACACCCCGGCCTATGATGCGGAAAAGAAAACCCTGCATAACAGTATCATGTATGAATGGAGTGCGGGAAAGGAGAACCTGCTGCTGATCACCGGACATACACATCAACCGGTGTTTTCATCCTTAACTCACCTGGAACGTTTATACAAGGAATTCCAGCGGGCGAAGGAGGCACAGGATCCGGACCTGGAAGCTTCGATCCGTCGTGAAATCCGCCTGCGCGAAAATGACTTTACAGCGGTGGCTGTGGATTATATGAATATGAATCCCTCTTATTTCAATACCGGCTGCTGCTGTTTTAATGACGGCGATATCACCGGTATCGAACTGGCCGGTGGCGAAATCCGCCTCATCAAATGGTCAGCGGAAAAAGGGAGGGAACTGCTGGAATGGAAAAAACTCATATAGTAAGTACGAAGTACGAGGTACGAAGTACGAAGGCTTCGTTTCCGTCATTCCGACTCCCGACTCCCAACTCCCGACTAACTCCTTTTCCATCCATTATTCGTCCTGTCTGTGTCCGGTAATTTTTTATCAGGATCGATCGTTACTTCTTTTATTTCGCTGGTGCTGGGTACGGTAAAGATCCATTCGGCACCCCGCTGCCAGATCTCCACAGGGAGTATGATCTCGTGTATTTTTCCATTGGTTTCTTTCACACGGAGCAGTACCGGCATCACCATTTTATCTTTATTGATTATGGTGATTTCGCTTCCGTTTTCCGGTTTGCCATCAATCGCCGTAACGGATTTTACCGCCTGATCCAGTTTCCATTTGTTCAGCACCCAGCCTCTCCAGAACCAGCTAAGGTCTTCTCCACTCACATTTTCAATTGTATGAAAGAAATCCCAGGGGGTGGGATGTTTAAAGGCCCAGCGGCGGATATATTCCCGGAACGCCCCGTCAAATCGCTTTTCCCCGAGTACTACATTCCGTAAAGCATGCAGCATTTGTGCGGGTTTCATATAGGCGGCCACACCCAGGTTGTCCTGCTGCATCACATCGGGTGTGGTATACAGTTCATCCATGCTTTCCCCGAATGTGTATTGAATCATAAACGGGGAATTCGGATCATCGAAATAGCTTTGCTGACTGAATTCGCCTTTGTTGAAAGCGGCGGTGGAGAAATCATTGATGAATGTATTAAAGCCCTCATCCATCCAGGCATATTTACGTTCATTGCTGCCGACAATCATGGGAAACCAGGTATGACCGAATTCATGATCGGTTACACCCCAGAGATCACCCCCGGAAGAACCTGAACTGCAGAATACGATACCCGGGTATTCCATACCCCCCACTATACCCGCCACATTGGTGGCCGCCGGGTAAGGAAATTCAAAATAGGTTTTTGAATAAAATTCAATACTGGCTTTTACAAACTCGGTTGACCGCTGCCAGCCGTTTTTGGTAATGCTCTCCACCGGGTAGGCACTGATCGCCATACATTTTTTAGCAGGGTCGGGCAGGCGGATTCTTGCTGCATCCTGCACAAAGGCACGGGAAGCAGCCCAGGCCGCATCCCGGGTGTTTTTTACCGCAAAGTGCCAGGTACAGGTCGCTGTTCCGGGCCTTGATTTTTTATCTTTTATTTCTTTTTCACTACGGATGGCAATGGTTTTATCGCTGCCGGCGGCTGCTTCCCAGCGTTTCATTTGTTCGGGCGTATAACAGTCCTGGGGATTCAGCAATTCACCGGAACCCACCACGATCAGGTCCGAAGGAGCGGTGATACTGAATTCAATATTTCCATATTCCAGGTAAAATTCACCGGCGCCAATATAGGGAAGCGTGTTCCATCCCTGAATATCATCATACACGCACATGCGTGGAAACCATTGGGCTACTTCATAAACGATACCATTCTTTGTCTGCAGACGCCCCATCCGGTCCGTACCATATTCCGGAATTACAAACCGGTAGCCTATTTTTATTTTTACCTGCTCCCCGGTTTCCAGCTGGTCCTTCAGTACGATGCGCATACGCGTATCCGTTATCATTGTATCATTCGGGTTATGGGTTATGCCATCGGTCTCCAGTTTTACTCCGGTAATAGTATATCCATTGGTAAATTGCGCATTGGCCCAGCGACCGCCCGCCTGAGTGGTGGTGGCCGACCCCCGGGAATCATTTTTATAAATGTTCTGGTCCAGTTGCAGCCACAGAAACCGTAAATAATCCGGGCTGTTATTGGTATACGTAATAGTTACTTCCCCGCTAACCGTATGCGTGGCCGTATCCAGCGTACACTGAATGGCATAGTCGGCTTTATTTTGCCAATAGGCCGGTCCGGGTTCACCACTGGCACTCCGGTATGGAGTTCCGGCTATGGGGTAAAATTGGGGATGAAAAGCTTCCTTGTGATTATAAACGGACTGAGCAAATCCGGTCATCAGTAAAAGCAGGCCGGAAAAGGCAAGTGCAATTCGCTTCATGAGGGCGTTATTTATTGGAAAGGTAAAATAAATTCTGGTGTCAGGTGCCGGTCGTACGTACTTCGTACTTCGTACCTCGTACCTCGTACCTCGTACCTCGTACTTCGTACTTACTTAAACAGTTCTTCCGCCTTTTTCACACTCTCCGGTTTTCCCACATCCACCAGCCGGTCGCCGCTGTGGTCATAGCCCAGAATACGGTGATTGGCCGCGAGTTTCAGGTAAACATCAATCAGGGAAAACTTACCGCTGAAACCTGCTTTTTTCATCAGTTCAAACACTTCATAATTAAAGACCACCACACAGCTATAGGCTTTCGCCACCAGGTTGGGATGGGCAATGGAGATCCGTTCTTCCCCGGTCTGTACATTCCGCCAGCCGCACAGCCTGTTGGCTTCATCAAACAGTAATACACGGGAGGAGGGACGGTTGGTTACCCCAAAACTGATCAGGGCCTGCTGTGTTTCATGAAACCGGATCAGTTTTCGTATGTTAAGATCCGTTAGTATATCCGCATTGCAGGTGATAAAAGACTCGCCCGGGGTGAACATTTCCTTCGCTTTCAGCAAGCCTCCTCCGGTTTCCAGTACCACGTCCCGTTCATCGCTGACGACAACATGACTGCCCCATCCTTTATTGTCGGCTACCGCTTTTTCGATCTGGCCGGCAAAATGATGCACATTCACGATCACATCCTCAATCCCGTATTGCCGCAGGTATTCAATATTCCATTGCAGCAGGGGCTTGTTATTAACCGGCGCCAGTGCTTTCGGATGATGATCGGTCCAGGGTTTAAAGCGGGTGCCCAGCCCCGCCGCGAAAATCATTGCTTTCATGCCTTTTTTTCCGGCAGAGGGTTGTGCCAGTTTTTTGCCTCCTGTTCAATATGCAGTAATTCTATTTTTACCTTGAACTTATTGCGTAAATGCCGGGTCAGCGCGTCCGCGGCATACACACTGCGGTGCTGTCCGCCTGTACAGCCAAAACTGATCATCAGGCTTTCAAAATCCCGTTTGATATATTCTTCCACGGTTATGTCCACGATGTCAAACACACTGTTCAGGAATTCCGGCATCTTGGTCTGTTGTTCCAGGAAATCCTTTACATCTTTATCCCGGCCCGTCTGTGTTTTCATGTGATCAATACGGCCCGGATTAAGAATGCCGCGGCAGTCAAAAATAAAACCTCCGCCATTGCCGCTGTTATCGGTTGGCAACCCTTTACGATAAGAAAAACTGTGAACTTTAATCACAAGAGGGGTTTGTTCAGTGGCCTGTGTGGGTGTAAACTGCTGAATGATTTCATCCGCCACACAGAGGTCCAGCACTTTACTGAACTCCGGTACGGAAATGCCCAGACTCTGATTTTTAAAAAACTCCTTCAGGTTCCGGAGTGCCAAAGGAATACTGGTCAGGAACTGCGCTTTGCGTTCAAATAATCCGCGGAAACCATACGCGCCCAATACCTGTAAAAGGCGGATCAGTACATAGCCATTGTACTGACTCTGGAAAATATTCCGGTTGACCGGCTGGCCCACCACATTTTCAAACGCGTCAATATAATCTTCCAGCAGGTCGTACTTCCATTTGTCAGGCAGATTGGCGCGGGCCTGCCAGAGCATGGAGGCCACGTCATACTGCGGAGCGCCTTTCATACCGCCCTGGTAATCGATAAAATGTACTTCATTGTCCTTCGTCACCATGATGTTCCGGCTCTGAAAATCGCGGAACATGAAATATTTGTACTCGGTATGCGTGAGGTAATTACTCAACGCTTCAAAATCGTCAATCAGTTTCTGTTTGTCATAGGGTTTGCGCAGGGCGTCCAGGAAATAATATTTGAAATACAGCAGATCTGCCATGATGGCCTGCTTGCCGAATTCCCGGTTGGTCAGGCAATTATCATAGTTGAGTCCTTCATCGCCTTTCACCTGCAGTTGGGCCAGGGCCTCCAGACTTTTTTTGAAAAGCGCATATACCTCATCGGTAAGCCCCTTGTTTTCCAGATGATTCAGCAGGGAAATATTCCCGAAATCCTCCTGCAGGTAAAACTGTTTGTCTTCACTGATGGCAAAAATTTCCGGTACCGCCAGCCCCTTTTCCTTAAAATGATTGGAGAAATAGATAAAGGAGTCATTCTCTTTTATATTGGCGCCATAGGTACCGATATACGTTTCTTCTATTCCCTGAACCCGGAAATAACGGCGCTCACTGCCGCTCTGGGGCAGGAGGTCCACACCCGCAGGGGCCTGGCCTTTCCAGCCGGTATATAGTTGTTTGATTTTCTCAACCAGTTGCTGCATGCGGCAAATGTAGGCAACTGGCTGCAATCCCGTATGTTGACAAAACTAACAGGCATTCGTATTTTCTGTTAAATTTGCCTTTATTTGTCATTATGAGTCAGAATCCCGGTCAGAAAGTGCGTATTGTAACAGCAGCCAGTTTGTTTGATGGTCATGATGCGGCCATTAATATCATGCGCCGGATCATGCAGGGCATGGGGGCTGAAATCATCCATCTCGGGCATAACCGTTCAGTAAAGGAAATTGTGGAAACGGCTATTGAGGAAGATGCCCAGGGTATAGCCATAACCAGTTACCAGGGTGGTCACGTGGAATTTTTCAAATACATGAAGGACCTGCTGGTGGAAAACGGCTGCGGTCATATTAAAATATTCGGAGGTGGTGGCGGCACCATTTTACCTGCGGAAATAGACGAACTGCAGCAATACGGAATCACCCGGATCTATAGTCCGGATGATGGCCGTACCATGGGACTCGAAGGCATGATCGCCGAAGTGATCAACGAATGTAAAATGGTCGTCGGTACACAGACCTGGAATCTGGAGCGGCCGCTGGACGAAGTAAAAGACGTAAGACGGATTGCCCGGGCCATTTCACTGGCAGAAAATAGTGAAGAGTACAGCAACTTGTTAAAAGAAATTGTCGGATTAAGTAACGCTTCTCAACCCCTCCTTCAGGATAGCAGGGTGCCCGTACTCGGAATCACCGGTACCGGAGGCGCCGGCAAGTCATCCGTAACCGATGAAATTGTCCGTCGTTTTCTGCACAGTTTCACGGATAAAACCATTGCGGTGATTTCGGTGGATCCTTCCAAAAAGAAAACCGGCGGAGCTTTGCTGGGTGACCGTATCCGGATGAATTCCATCAACCATCCCCGGGCCTATATGCGCAGTCTTGCCACCCGGGATGATAATACCGCCCTGAGTTCGCATGTAAGGGAAGCCATTGCTATCTGCAAAGCCGCGGGCTATGATTTTATCATACTGGAATCGGCCGGTGTAGGTCAGAGCGATGCGTCCATTCTTGATTTCTGTGATGTAAGCATGTATGTGATGACGCCGGAATACGGGGCCGCTTCGCAACTGGAGAAAATCAATATGCTGGATTATGCCGACCTGGTCTGTATCAACAAATTTGATAAAGCCGGGGCCCTGGATTCACTGGCGGATGTACGGAAACAATATAAACGGAATCATGGATTATGGACCGCCAAAGATGAAGATCTGCCCATTGTCGGTACCATGGCCAGCAAATTCAATGATGAAGGCGTGAACCGTCTGTTTGATTTGCTAATAAAAAAACTGGAAGCCGGTTCTAACGTTGTCTTTGGTGATTACCGGTTTTCAGAGACAGCCAGCGTGTCACAATCCATTATCCCTTCCAGCCGGGTGCGTTACCTGGCTGAAATTGCCGATAATAACCGGAGTTATGATCAGCTGGTAAAAGAGCAGTGTGCCATTGCGAGTAAACTGTACCAGCTTAACGGGGTGCTGGATATCGTAAAAGAGAAGGGGGATACGACTGTCCTCGACGCTTTACAAAAACAGGTACAGTTTTTTCAGGATCAGCTGACACCGGTCAGCCGTAAACTGATTACCAACTGGCCGGAAAAATACAAGGAATACCAGAAAGATTTTTATGAGTATACCGTCCGGGAAAAACTGATCCGCCAGCCAATGACTTCAAAGAGCCTGAGTGGCACCCGGATTCCGAAAGTGGTGCTGCCGGCCTACAAGGATTGGGGCGATTTACTGAAATGGCAGGCACAGGAAAATGTTGCCGGGCATTTCCCTTTTACCGCCGGTGTGTTTCCGTTAAAACGTGAAGGGGAGGATCCGACCCGGATGTTTGCCGGAGAAGGCGGACCTGAACGGACCAACCGCCGTTTTCACTATGTAAGTGTGGAGCAGCCGGCCAAGCGCTTATCCACCGCTTTTGATTCGGTTACTCTTTACGGTGAGGATCCGGGGCATCGCCCGGATATTTATGGAAAAGTAGGCAACAGCGGGGTCAGTATTGCCACGGTGGATGATGCCAAGAAATTATACAGCGGATTTGATCTCTGTGATCCGAAGACATCCGTTTCCATGACCATCAACGGGCCAGCCCCGATGCTGCTCGCTTTCTTTATGAATGCAGCTATTGATCAGCAGTGTGAAAAATGGATAATGGAGAGTGGAAAATGGGACCTGGTGGAAGAAGCATATAAGAAAAAGTACAAGGATGGGGCAAGACCGGTTTATCATAATGATGCATTTCCCGGTGCATTACCGGATGGGAATAATGGATTGGGATTAAAACTGCTTGGACTCAGCGGGGACGAGGTATTGCCGGCGGATATTTACCAGCAGTGCAAACAAGCCGCCCTGCAACAAGTGCGGGGTACGGTGCAGGCCGATATTTTAAAAGAAGACCAGGCACAGAATACCTGTATCTTCTCCACGGAATTTGCCTTGAAACTGATGGGTGATGTACAGGAATACTTTATCCGGGAAAAAGTCAGGAACTTTTATTCCGTTTCTATCAGTGGCTATCATATTGCGGAGGCCGGGGCCAATCCGGTCACACAGCTGGCTTTCACGCTGGCCAATGGATTTACCTATGTGGAATACTACCTCAGCCGGGGTATGAGCATTGATGAGTTTGCACCCAATCTGTCTTTCTTCTTTAGCAACGGGATGGATCCGGAATACAGCGTGATCGGTCGCGTGGCCCGTCGTATCTGGGCCAAGGCCATGAAGTATAAATACAAGGCCAATAAGCGCAGTCAGATGCTGAAATACCATATTCAGACATCCGGCCGCAGCCTGCACGCGCAGGAAATAGATTTTAATGATATCCGTACCACGCTGCAGGCCTTGTATGCGATTTACGATAACTGTAACTCCCTGCACACAAATGCCTACGATGAGGCCATCACCACACCGACCGAAGAAAGTGTGCGACGGGCTATGGCCATCCAGCTGATCATTAACCGGGAACTTGGCTCGGCCAAAACAGAGAATTTTATCCAGGGTTCTTTTGCCGTGGAAACACTCACCGACCTGGTGGAAGAAGCCGTATTGGCCGAATTTGACCGGCTCACGGAAAGAGGCGGTGTACTGGGGGCTATGGAACGCATGTATCAGCGGAATAAAATACAGGAAGAAAGCCTTTACTACGAACACCAGAAACATACTGGCGAACTGCCCCTGATCGGAGTCAATACTTTCCTGAATAAAAAAGGCAGTCCGACCATTATTCCAGGTGAAGTAATCCGCAGCACTACCGAAGAAAAGGAGCAGCAGATCATTAACCTGCAGGCTTTCTGGAAACGGAATGAACATACATCAGCAGAAATGCTGCGAAGGCTTAAAACCGTGGCCATTCAAAACGGCAACCTCTTTGAAGAACTGATGGAAACCGTGAAGTACTGTTCACTGGGACAGATCACGCATGCGTTGTATGAAGTGGGCGGACAGTACAGGCGGAATATGTAAGTGATGAAAAATGAGAAATGAGTAATCAGTAATGAGTAAATTTCGAAGACACTAAAAGTATTGAACCCTCCGGTTTTCGGAGGGTTCAATACTTTAAAGAATGTTCGATCGGCTACTGATTACTGATTACTGATTACTCATTACTCATTCGTTCTCATTCGCTATCCGCAATCTTTTTCCCGGTATTGTCAATCAGAATCCATTTACCTGAAATCATCACCCGGGCGGCGCCGTTTTCAAACGGACCGGCA